>ENA-ORTT01000064-ORTT01000064.1-human-gut-metagenome-genome-assembly--contig:-NODE-64-length-133595-cov-20.141763_pt1 | contig 133595 bp, 140 predicted proteins | sample MGYA00242074_ERZ509197 | MGnify/ENA primary metagenome ERZ509197 (study PRJEB26280, sample SAMEA2338789) | human gut metagenome | biome: human gut; feature: human-associated habitat; material...
GCGCATTGTTATGGTCAAAAGACTGTTCGATGTCATCGAAGCCGATTTTGTCGGCCGTATCGACAACAAAATGAACCTTGGCCAGCTTAAAGGGAGAAAAAGGAGAAACAGTCCGCTCCGGGGAAGGAACGGACCGAGGCGAATGAATTAAGGCTAGGTCTTGATTCATATCTATGAGGCTGGTGTCAGAGGCGACCGCCGTATCTGCATGAAAGAATGCGCCGGCAGGCAGCAGAGCCGCGGCGAGAGCAACAGAGCAAGGAAGACGTCTCATGATACACCTCTATAACTAATTCAAAGCCTGTTCTCAGATTAGCATAGATAGCGCACAATGTCAATATACAATAAGACGCAAACTTTGTTCACGCTAAAACGGGTAATGCTTAAGGATAAAATAAACCCTGCCGTTCTTATGAAGGGCAGGGGTGCAGGCTAATTGTTTTTTAGCGATGCATGATATTTTCGAACGGCGTTGTCATTAGAAACCTTAATCAGAGCATTATTCCAAAAATCGAATCTTTGCTGATAAAAGGAGATTTCCTCATCCAACGCGGCCGTATCAGCTTCGGAAGACTGAAAGCGCCTTTCTTGTTGCGCATCTTCCAACAATTCCTCCCAATAATTTAAGGAAATCTGAATAACACCTATATAACTTTCCACATAGGCGTCGCTGAAACTTTTCGGATTTTCCCTGTATTTCTGATACTGTTTCACAAAATACGCCTCAACTTTTTCATCAGACAGAAAGCTGAGATAAATGTTAAGGCCAAACGCCAGTATTTTGGGAAGGACATGCTTAATAAAGCCATAAAGCAAAATTAAGCAGCAAACAATGATTAAAAATGTTTTCATGGATATGTGTTTTTACGGGTTAAAATATTTCCGGCGGTTAATTTCATAAGTGAGATGTTTTTCCGCATTTTGCCAGAATTCCAAAATGGCGGAGTTTAGTTTTTCCTTTTTCTCCAAAGCCTGCCTGACCGGTTCGGAATAGTCGCTGCCGTGACACTCTCTGGCAATGCAAAGCTTTCCGCTCCAAATATGGCTCAAATAACGAGACATTTCCAAAAGCCAGTCCAGCCCCTCCAAACTAAAAGAACGGCGATCCCGTTCATATGCTTCATATTGGAGTCTGACAGCTTTTTCGAGTTGTTCGTCGGAAGCCCGGCGGAGATAAAACCTCCAGGCCCGTTCTAAAATCCGGTTACGAAATTGATAGGCCGTAAAGATTGCCGTAACCGCTGCAATCCATAAAATAAGATTTCCACTCATAATCACTAGTTTAAGTTAATAATAAATAGAAAAATAAAAAGATTGAATCGGAATATAATCTTTGTTTTGCTTTTTGTCAATTACGGCATTTAAAGCGGCTGAACGGCAAAAAAATAAGGAAGCCGTGAAAGCTTCCTTATTTGAACGGTTGCGGGAAAACTAATCGGCAAGTCCCAATAAGCGGTATTTTACCCGAACGTCATAATCGGATCCGAAGTCTTCAATCAGCTGGCGGGCATAATCGGAAGACAGATCCATCTTCGTCCGGCGGGCAACCGCTGCAATCTCTTCGGAACTCGGTTTTTCAGCCGGAACAACGTCAACACCGACGGCAATAATCTGAATGCCGTCATTGTTAATCAGTTTCGGCGAACCAGACGGTTCTTGGAACAGTTCCAGCATAACGGCCGGTGCAATTGCCTCAAAGTTTTTGTTGCGGGTGAGGGCGGCTGTCCGGTGCAGCTGCAGATTGTTCCTTGCGGCAACGCTTTCAATCGAGTCGCCGGTTTCCAAGTCATGCATAACGTCATTGACGATTTCCTGGGCAATGGCTCCGCGCTCGTTAACTTCCCACAAGGCTTCGATTTCGCCTCTGACCTCATCAACGGATTTCGGATGTGCGTCAACGATTTTGTTGACTTTCAAAACCATAAATCCTTCGTCTGTTTCCACAACCTGGCTGACTTCGTCAACATTATATGAAAAAGCCGTATCGACAAAATCATTGCTTTTCAGCAGGGCCGCATAAGCCGCCGGTTCTTTGCGGGCTTTCCCGTCTTCGGTCAGCCCTTGAACGTCATAAATTTTAACGTTCATCTCTTTGGCAATGTCGGACAGGCCTGCTCCCGCACCGATTTTGTCTTCGATTTGAGCCGAAATTTCGTAAGCTTCGTCATAAGCACGGTCTTTTTTCAAAATGGAAACAATTTTGGCTCTAGCCTGTTTTTTATCCATCTTGGAACCGGCTTTGATGTCGCTGACTTTCATAATATGCCAGCCCATTTCCGATTTGACGGGGCCGACAACGGCGCCTTTTTTTGCCTTAAAGACGGCTTCCGACATATCGGCAATCAGCATATCCTGCGAAACAAAGCCCAGATTGGTAGCCTCTCTGTCTTGTTTGGCCAGCTCTTTCGCCACGGCATAAAAGTCTTTGCCTTCTTTCAGTGCGGCATTTGCTTTGTCTGCTTCTTCTTGACTGTCGAAAACCATCTGCAGCACGTTGCGGGTTTCCGGTGTTTCAAACTGGTTAAGGTTTTCGTTGTAATAAGCCTCGATATCTTTGTCGCTGAGATTGATTTTTGCAGCAATGTCATCGGTTGATAACACGATAAAGGAAACGTCTCTTTCTTCCGGCGCAACGAATTCGCTGCTGAAATCCTCATAAAACTGCTCAACTTCGTCTTGTGAAATCTTGCGGTCAATTGTCATCTTTTCCGGATCGATTTTAACATATTTGAAAATCTTTTTCTGGTTTTCCGCCTTAGCCAGATATTCGGCCAGAATATTGGGCACATTGATGTTGTCCGCCGGATTCTGAATAAGGTGCTGTTTGATGACGTCGAGTTTCAGGCTGTCGATATATCTTTTTTCGGTCCAGCCGCTGGCGGCCAGAACGCGTCTCAGTTTCTGAATGTCAAACTTTCCGTCGGCATCCAGAAATTCGGCCTGAGAATAAATGATTTTGCGGATCAGGTTGTCGCTGATGCTGATGTCAAGCTCGTCGGCCGTGCGGCGGATGATGGTGTCAGTCAGGGCTTTTTGCACAATTCCCTGCAGCATGGCATTGCGGATGTTGTCGTTGATGTCGAGATTATCGCCGAACAGACCTCGCGCCATTTGCATCTGCTGCTCCAGCCGCTGAGAAATGTCGCTTTGCAGCACTTCGTAATTGTCAACCTTGATAACCGGACGATTCTTGCCTGCGCTGCCGATATAGCCCGACACGCCGAACAGCGACATAAAGCTGACCGCGGTAAGAATCAAAATAAACTTGGAAAGCCAAGTTTCCTGCATTTTTCTAAATTTATTCATCATAGCCCAAAAATCCTGTAACTGTATTTTATTCAGACTTGCCGATTATACGGCTAAATTAGTAATTTATGCAATCTTATAAATATTCGTGTTGAAAAGTTTTTTATACTGGAAAAAATAAATTTGCTGTGCTACAAAACAAAAAAACAAATAACCCGTTGTGATGCCGTCGGCAGTTGTCAATCCGCGGCATTAACTGTGAAAGAAGGATAAAAACATGGCTCGTAAAAAACTTATTGCCGGAAACTGGAAAATGAACGGTCTTCTGGCTGACGGTGTTGAATTGGCTAAGGAAATTGCCGCAGAAGTCAAAAAAATCGGCAAACCCGAATGTGAATTTCTGGTCTGTCCGCCGGCAACGCTGCTGACTTCGGTTAAAAAGGCGCTGCGCGGTGCCAAAGTTGCCCTCGGTGCTCAGGACTGCCATTGGGAAAACAAAGGCGCCCACACCGGAGACATCAGCCCGGCCATGATTAAGGAAATCGGCTGCTCTTATGTTATTCTCGGTCACTCCGAGCGCCGCGCCGATCATTGTGAAATCAACGAAATTGTTCAAAAGAAAGCGCGCGCCGCTCATGAAAACGGTCTGAAAACGATTATCTGTATCGGTGAATCCGAGGCCGAACGCGATGCCGGCAAAGCTCTGGATGTCTGCACCAAACAAATTTCCGGTTCCGTTCCCGACAATGCAACCGCTGCCGACACCGTTATTGCCTATGAACCGATTTGGGCTATCGGCACCGGCAAAACGCCGACCCCCGCCGATGTTGAAGAAGTTCACGCCGCTGTCCGCAAAGCTCTGGCCAAAAAGCTGGGCAAAGCTCAGGCCAACAAAATGCGGATTTTGTACGGCGGTTCGGTTAAACCGGGCAACGCCAAAGAATTTTTGTCTCTGCCTGATGTTGACGGAGCCCTGATTGGCGGCGCCAGCTTAAAAACAGCTGACTTTTTGGGTATTGCCAAAAACGCCGGTTGCTGTTAATATCGGTCAGATTTTGAAATTTAGGACAATTTAATTTGGGATGCGAAAGGATTAAATAATGGAAACAGTTTTATTGGTCGTCCATTTGTTGGTAGCCATCTTTTTGGTCAGTGTCATTCTGATGCAGCGCTCCAGCGGCGGCGCATTGGACGGTTTGGGCGGCGGCAGCGGTGCCAACAGCATTTTGAGCGCCCGCGGCACCGGCAACTTTCTGACCAGACTGACGGCCATTCTGGCGACAATATTTTTTATCACCAGCCTTTCGCTGTCGCTGCTGTACAAGAGCGGCGAACCTAAAGCCACCTCTATTCTGGAAAGCGCTCCCGCCGAGCAAAGTGTTCCCGACGTTCCTTCCGCTCCGGTCGCGGCAGAATAGCGAAAATGACTAATCTCCAAAAAATAAAGGCACCTTTTCCCGAAGGTGCCTTTGTCACTTTTAAATAAAGGTAAATTAAATGACTAATACGATGAATTCTCAACCGAAATTTATTTTTATTACCGGCGGTGTCGTGTCGTCGCTGGGAAAAGGGCTGGCCTCGGCTTCGTTGGCTTCTCTGTTGCAGTCACGCGGTTTCAAAGTCCGTCTGCGCAAGCTTGACCCTTATCTGAATGTCGATCCCGGAACCATGAGCCCTTATCAGCACGGCGAGGTTTTCGTAACCGATGACGGCACCGAAGCCGATCTTGACTTGGGGCACTATGAGCGCTTTTCAGGCGTGCCGGCCAAAAAAACCGACAGCATTACCACCGGCAAAATCTATCAGCGCGTGATTGACAAGGAGCGTCACGGCGATTATCTCGGGGCGACCATTCAGGTTATTCCCCATGTCACCAACGAAATAAAAGATTTTATTCTTTCAGATGTTACCGATGAAGATTTTGTGCTCTGCGAAATCGGCGGAACCGTCGGCGATATTGAGGGGCAGCCTTATTTGGAAACGATTCGCCAGGTAGCTTATGATTTGGGACGCGACCGCGCAATGTTTATTCATGTCACGCTGCTGCCGTTTATTCCGACCGCAGGTGAATTAAAAACCAAGCCGACCCAGCATTCGGTAAAAAAACTTCAGGAATACGGCATTCAGCCTGATATGCTGCTCTGCCGCACCCAGATGGATATCCCTCAGAACGAAAAACGCAAAATCGCCTTGTTCTGTAATATCCGTGAAGAAAACGTTATTGCGGCCAAAGATGTCGCCAATATCTATCAGGTTCCGATTGCCTATTCCAAAGAGGGCATGGATACTCAGGTCTGCAAACATTTCGGCATTGATTGTGACAAACCGGCAGATTTAAGCAAATGGGAAAAAATCGTTGATATCATTGCCCATCCGGAAGGTGAAGTGAGAGTGGCCGTTGTCGGGAAATACACCCAGCTGCTCGAAGCTTATAAATCGCTGGGCGAAGCTTTGAGCCACGGCGGCATAGCCAACCGTTACAAAGTCAAAATCAAATGGATAGATTCGGAAGATATTGAAAAAGACGGTGCCGCCGCTCACCTGAACGATGTCAGTGCGGTTTTGGTTCCGGGCGGTTTCGGCTCCCGCGGCACCGAGGGCAAAATCAAGGCGATTGAATATGCCCGCGAAAATAATCTGCCGTTTTTGGGAATTTGTTTCGGAATGCAGATGTCCGTCATTGAAACCATGCGCCACCTGGCCGGCATCAAAGACGCCAATACCACCGAAATTGCCGGCGGCAGCTGCACTCCGGTTGTCGGTCTGATGACCGAGTGGGATAAAGAGGGGGCTAAACAAATTCGTACCAAAGACGGCGATTTGGGCGGGACTATGCGTCTGGGAGCTTATGAAAGCGTACTGGCTCCCGATTCCCTTGTCCGCCGCATTTATGGCTGCGACAGAATTTCCGAACGTCACCGTCACCGTTATGAGGTCAATATCAGCTATGAGCCGGTTTTGAATAAGGCCGGTATGCGTATTGTGGCCAAATCTCCGGACGGAAAACTCCCTGAAATTGTCGAACGGCCGGAACATCCCTGGTTTGTCGGGGTTCAGTTCCACCCTGAACTGAAATCAAAACCGTTTGACCCGCATCCGCTGTTTGTTTCGTTCATTCAGGCGGCAATCAAGAAAAGCCGTCTGCTGTAAGACGGGAAAAGGCTCCTTCGGGAGCCTTTTCTTTTAGTTGGAAGTTTAGAAAAAGAGCTTGTTTTTGTCTAAACACTATGTTATATCTCAACCGAAAAATAATTATTAATTAACTTAAATTATTAGAAAAATGAGTCAGAATTTAACCCTGCGCCAAGCCGCAAAGAAAATTTACGAGGAAAATTCCCTCCGTGTGTCAACCTGTTATGAACTTGAAAATCTTCAGGAAATCAATGTGATATTCATACCGGGCGATGCTCCGGCTTATGTTAAGGAAGTTGCCTCTCAGTTGGAACGGCATGTTCGTTTGAAATATCCCGACTGCTGTCCCGTAACGCTTTCAATACCGGAAATGTCCGTTTCATCCGTAAAAAGCGGTCATTACGATGAAATTTATGCTGGCATGGAAAAAGAACTCCGTCGATTTGACAGCTTCTCTTCCCGTCTGGGCAAGGCTGAAGCCGTTGTGCTCGCCGATGCCCGTACCATCGTTGAAATGCTGCTCCTTTACGGAAACAAAAAGCAGGACAGCGGTGAAGATTTTGTTCCCCGCTATTTTCTGGATGTTAACGCCTATATGCGGAACGATGAAAATCCGGGAGGCGGAATTTCGCGTTATGCCGATATTGCACCTGAGGCATTGCAATCTTATATGCCTTATCTGCTGAAGCGGATTGCACCGGCCGAATGCCTGATTGCTTATGCCGGCGGTTATGAAAGCTGGATTGATTTGGTTTATGCCTGGCATGAAATCAAACGTCGGCACGGTATTTTGCCCCGTATTATATACGTTGATGACTTATGCCGCTGGACGTCTATGGAATATTCGGACAAGATTTTCCGCAAGTTTGAAAAGTTCCTGTCCCGCCTGAAAGTCAAAATGCCGGTTCAAAAGCTTCATTCCTCATTGCCGCAGCTGATAATCAACAGCTTAAACGATTGCTCGGGAATAGCTTTCCTGCCGCAGAATATGACTTACCACTGCGGCCGGTTTCAAAAACGCGAATGTTGGCAAGGACAGCTTTCTTTCAATATCAGTGAAAGGGACTTTGACAGCGTTTGGGAAAATAGCGGCCCGATAGCCCGTCAGTTTTTCTGTCAGGAATTGGCTGAATTTATGTCCGATTGGACAAACCGCGATTATAATGAAAAAGGCTATGATTTTTACCGCCTGTTCCGCCATCGCCGTTTTAAAAATTGGAATCTTCGTTTCTATTGGTGGAATTATAAGATCCGCCTCGGAAATGTCTGTCGTCAGATTTATCTCAGTGAATACAGTACATTCCGCTGACAATCTTCTGAAAATTCTGTTTGGCTCCCGTTTCGGGAGCCTTTTTTTATAAAAAAACTTGTTTTTGTCTAAAAAATATGTTACAGCAAAAAACAAATAAATATAATTTTTTCTATTATTAAAACAAGTAAAGTTATGAGTCAGAAAATTTTAGAAATGAGAAGTGCCGCGCGCAAAGTTTTTAATGCGTTGGGCGAGAATGTATCAAACTGTTATGCTTTCAAGGGTTTGAAACATCCGAAAACGGTTTACTACGGAAAAAACGATGCCGGATGCCGCATCGCTGCCGAACAGCTTGGCGAACAAATCAGACAGGAGACGGGACGGGAAGTAACTTTCGTTCCTGTCAGATACAATCTGACATCGCTTAAGGACTTTGCTCATCAGGCGCTGTTGTTTATGAGCGAATTCCGTGGCAAGGATCCGGATGCCGTCGTCATCTGCAATACGTTTGTTGCGTCGGAAATCATTGCGGCGGAGAAAATCGCCAAAGAACAGTCTTTTGACCTGTTTTTTCCCGATTTTATCTGTGATATTAATGATTTTTGGCAGGAAGAGACCTGCGGAAACGTCTATCTGGTTGAGCCTTTGACGGAAGAAATCAGAGAGGAAATCCGTTCCCGCTGCCCTTATGAAAGAAAGCAGCTCAAAGACAGCAATCGTCTGGCCATTCTGCTGAGTGCGTCTGAAACCTGGGAAACGGCAGTCTATGCCTATCATGAACTGCAGTTGGAATATGAACGCGAAGTTCGCGTTATCATCGTCAACGATCTGGAAGGAACGGCGCCGCAATGGTTTATCCGCTCCCAGTTGAAACGCCTGCAAAAGGTTCTGCGCCGTTTGGCCTCCCGCAATGTTAAGATATACAATTGCCGGAAAGACACTTTTAAGACGCTGCTTGAGACAATCGGCTGCACGGCGATAACGATTTTTCTGCCCCAGCTGAAAACCTGGTGGCTGAAAGAGTTGGAAGATGTCAGTTCATTGGTCTATCTCTATTACAACATCATGGAATGCGATATTGACGAACTGATGGACTGGCATGGTCCCATCGGCAAACAGCTCATTTATGACGACATTCTGCACTTTGCCCGTCAGGCGCCGTCTTTGCCTGCAAGTGCAGAATTTTCAAAGCTTTACACCGGCTGCCGCAGTTCCTGCCTTAACCGGACGGTTTACTGGCTGAACCAATGGTTCGGATGCCGTTTGTATGAAACGCCGTTGTTTATGACAACCGCGGAAGACATCAGAAAAAACTGCATCGGCTGAAAATCTGCGCTTTTATGGCTCCGGAATTTTCCGGGGCCGTTTTTTATACCGAAATTGTCAACGGGAGAGTTGCCAAATTCTGAAAATCTGCTATTACTGATAACATATTAATAGCAAAGGAACAAAACATGGAACAACATCAGGTAAAAATCGGTAATTTTGAAATCGGCAACAAACTCCCTCTGGCTTTGATTGCCGGTCCTTGTCAGATTCAAAGCCGTCAGCATGCGGTCGAACTGGCGGGAAAATTGGTTGAACTGACCTCGAAACTCGGCATTAATTACATCTTTAAAGCCTCGTTCGACAAGGCTAACCGCACTTCGATCACCGGGGCCCGCGGCGTTGGCATAGAGGAGGGAATACGTACCTTTGACGAAATCAAAAAATTATACGGCTGCCCGATTGTCACCGACATTCACGAACGGGAACAATGTCAGATAATCGCTCCGCATGTTGATATGCTGCAAATTCCGGCCTTTTTGTGCCGTCAGACCGACTTGGTCGTGGCCGCAGCCAAAACCGGCAAAGTCGTTAACATTAAAAAAGGGCAGTTCTTGGCTCCGTGGGATATGAAAAACATTGTCAAAAAATCGGTTGATTCCGGTAATGCAAATGTCTGCATCACCGAACGCGGAACCAGTTTCGGCTATAACACGCTGGTAACCGATATGCGCGGCTTGCCGCAAATGGCCAGAGATACCGGTTGTCCGGTTATTTTCGATGCCACGCACTCGGTTCAGCAGCCGGGCGGCTTGGGCGGAAGTTCCGGCGGGCAGGGCGAGTTTGCGCCGGTTTTGGCTCGGGCGGCAGTTGCCGTCGGCGTGGCTGCCGTTTTTATCGAAACACATGAAGACCCAGCCAAGTCTCCCAGTGACGGACCGAATATGATTCCGCTGCACGCCATGGAAAAAGTCGTCTCGGATTTAATGGCTTATGATTGCCTGACCAAATCACGGATACAAGATTATTAAAGGCTGAAATTATTGCAGTTTCAGGATGAAGGCTATATCATCAATTTACGGCGGCACGGTGAGAAATCTTTAATTCTCACCGTGTTGACGCGTCATCACGGCAAATTGGTCGGCTATGTCAAAAATTGCCTGACCAAGAAAAATCTCGGTGTTTATCAGTTAGGTAACCAGGTTTCCGTTGATGCTTATGCCCGCCTGGAAGAGAATATGTGGAGCTTTCGTGTTGAACTGCTCTCACCCGCGGCGGTCAATTTTATGAACGATGCGCGAAAACTGGCGGCCTTGGCTTCTCTCTGCTCGCTTTGCAATGAAGCGCTGCCGGAAGGCGATAATCTCGAACGCTTTTTTTATTATGTTGACAGTTTTTTTAATCTTATAGATGAAGAAAACTGGATAGTACATTATTCTTACTTTGAATTTTATTTGCTTGAATATCTCGGAATAGGGCTGGATTTAAGCGAGTGCTCGGCCACCGGAACCACAGAAAACCTGCGCTATGTTTCGCCCAAAACCGGCAAAGCCGTTTGCGCGGAAGCCGGAGAACCCTATAAAGACCGTTTGTTTGCCTATCCGGCATTTATCGTCGGGCAGAAATATCATCCGGAAGAGCGGGAAATCTGTGATTTGCTGAAAATGACCGGTTTTTTCCTCCGCAAAAACTTTTTTCAAACTCACGGCTTGAAATTCCCCGAAAACCGTGCTAGTTTGCTCTCGAATTTAGGTCTGACCAGCTATTAAATAACAGGAAAAATTATGGATAACACTGCCGGCGAAGAAAAAATCAAAGACGTTCATCTTGCGGAAGAATTGAGCTCCCGCTATTTGTCTTATGCAATGTCAACCATCGTTTCCCGTTCTCTGCCGGACGTCCGTGACGGATTGAAACCGGTTCATCGTCGGTTGCTTTATGCTATGCGCCAGCTGCATCTGGATCCCAAGTCAGGCTTTAAGAAATGTGCCCGCGTTGTCGGTGACGTCATCGGTAAATATCACCCTCACGGCGACAGTGCTGTTTACGGGGCAATGGTTCGCCTGGCTCAGGACTTTTCCGTTCGTTATCCGCTGGTTGACGGGCAGGGAAACTTTGGCAATATTGACGGAGACGGCGCCGCCGCCATGCGTTATACCGAAGCCCGCCTGACCGAATTTGCCATGGCGCTGATGGAAGGCCTGAACGACAATGCCGTTGATTTTCGCGAAACATATGACGGCGAAGAATCCGAACCGGTGGTTATGCCGTCTATGGTTCCCAATCTGCTCTGCAACGGCTCGACGGGTATTGCCGTCGGTATGGCTACCAACATCCCGCCGCATAACCTCAGTGAAGTCTGCGATGCGCTGCTCTACCTGATAGAAAAGCCTGACTGCGAAATCGAACCGCTGGTTCGCCGCATTAAAGGCCCTGATTTTCCGACCGGTGGCGTGATTATTGACAGTTTCAACACCATTCTGAACAACTATACGCAGGGTAAAGGCTTTTTCCGTATCCGCGCCAAATGGGAAACGGAAGACTTAGGCAAGGGCCAGTATCAGATTATTATTAAAGAAATTCCTTATCAGGTTGTAAAATCTAAATTAATTGAGAAAATTGCCCAGCTTCTGAATGACAAAAAACTGCCGATGCTGAGCGATGTTCGCGATGAATCCACCCATGATGTCCGTATTGTTTTGGAACCCAAAAGCCGGACGGTGGATGCCAATCTGCTGATGGAGCACCTGTTTAAACAGACGGAATTGGAAATCCGTTTCAGTATGAACATGAACGTGTTGGATTCTGACGGCGTGCCCCGCGTTATGTCGATTAAGGAAGTTCTGCGCGAGTTTTTGAACCACCGCCACATTGTTTTGCAGCGCCGTGCCCGCTTCCGTCTGGATAAGATTAATGCCCGCCTGGAGATATTGTCGGGATATCTGATTGCTTTTCTCAATCTGGATGAAATCATTCGTATTATCCGCGAAGAAGACGATCCCAAAGCGGAAATGATGAAAAAGTTCAGCCTGACCGAAAATCAGGCCGAGGCTATCCTCAATATGAAACTGCGCAGCCTGCGCAAACTTGAGGAAAAGGAAATCCGCGGCGAATATGAAGAGTTGGAAAACGAAAAAGCCGAACTGGAAGCCCTCTTGAGTGACGAGAATAAACGCTGGGCGGCACTCGGCGAGGAAATTAAAGCCATTCGTGAAAAATTCGGCAAAAAAACAGCGCTTGGCAAACGCCGCACCGAATTCAGCGAAGTTTCGGAAGAAATTGAAGTGCCGGTCGAAATTCTGGTTGAAAAAGAACCGATAACCGTCATTTTATCCCAAAAAGGCTGGATACGCTGCGTCAAAGGCCATGTCAATTTGAATGACGATTTCAAATTTAAAGATGACGACGCGCTGCAATGTGCTATTCATGCCCAAACGACGGACAAAATCATTCTCTTTGACACTTCGGGAAAATTCTTCAACATCTCGGGCAATGAAATTCCAAGCGGCCGCGGTTTCGGCCAGCCGCTGCGTTTGATGGTTGATTTGGGCATCAATGACAATATCTGTGAAATGTTTGTCTTTGAACCGAAGGCTTCCTATGTCATTGCATCTAATTCCGGCAAGGGTTTTGTCGTTGATGAAAATCACCTGATAGCCCAGACCCGCAACGGCCGCAAAATTATGAATATGGCCGAAGGTGAAACGGCCTCTTTCTGCCGTAAAATTACCGGGGATATGATTGCCGTTGTCGGTGACAACCGGAAAATGCTGATTTTCAAAATCGAAGAAATTCCGACCATGGCGCGTGGCCGCGGCGTAACTCTGCAAAAATATAAAGACGGCGGCCTGTCGGATATGCAGATTTTCAATGAAGTGGACGGCTTTACCTTTGAAAAAAACAGCTGCACCAAAACCGAAACCGAATTACTCGGCTGGCTGGGGCATCGGGGGCAGGTCGGCAAGCTGGTGCCTTTCGGCTTTCTGAAAACCAATAAGTTTTTCAAATAGACTTTTTTAGACAGAATAAGTTTACTTAATCTTAAATATCGTTTATTATAACAGAAGATAAAGATAGTTAGGGTTAAGCGATATGGATGAATTTATCGGATTCGGTGTCAGGGACTTGGCTGTCGAATACCATTGGCGGGAGTTGGAACGCCCGGCAGTGTTGAAAACGGCAGTCCCGAAGATTCTGATTTTTCCCGGAGACGGCACTGAAACGGCAGAACAGGCCAACGGTTTCTGCAAAGCCGTTTCTCAGGTATTCGGAAAAACAAATGCACCGGAAATTTATTCGATTTACTACAAAGACAACTCTTCTTGTGCGGCACACCGGCTGCATCAGAAGGCCGGAGTCAATCAGCTTGATGACGCACGCTATCCTTTAGGGCGTGAACCGCAACCCTATCTGGACACTTTTTATCAGGAGCAGATACTGCCTCTGATTTCCGTCCGTGAAGGCAGGGAAAAAATGCCGTTGCATGATGCGGCCCGATATCTCAGAGCAACAACAATCGTTACTCACTGCCACGGCAGCACGGTTTTGTTTGCCATCGAAGACAAACTCCGCCGGTCAATGCGAAAACTCGGTTACGATACCGGAGAGCAGAGCTTTTTGCTGAAACAGATTTTCAGTTTTAACGTCTGTTCATCCATGCCTTTGGAGCAGACGCAGACTTCGGCTTTGCATATTATGTCACAGGCCGACGGGCAGGCGGTTATGAACTGGCGGCTGGGCTCTCTGAGCCGTTTTATCCAGTCGGCCCGGTTAAAACCTGATGAAGCCGCATTATTCCCGGCATCATCTAACGAGCACATTCTTGTTTTGCATAATATTTATCAGCCGCAGATTGATGAAATCGACGGTGCGGCTCCGGATGAACATCTGGGATCAATTTATTTCGACTTGAAAATCAATCGTCAGCAGCGGACGGCTGCGTCCGAACAGGTATTGCTGTTTTCGCACCGGATGCTTCAAAAGGCTTTGGAAACTCCCGTCTCCGATGACTTATTTAACGGTCTGTCCGGCGAAGATGACAACATCCGCCGGGCTGAAGCCTCCGGCCGCAAATATCGGCAGAAATACCGGCAGCAGAAAGTTCTCATCGCCGATGCAGAGGAAAAGCTTCAACAAATGTTAAACGCCGGTATGGCTTGTGATTTCAGACATCTGCCGACGGCTGAGTTGCTGTTGCGCCGCGATGAAAAGGGAACGACGCCCTTTGAAAAACTGATAGAACGGGGAAATATTGCCGAAATCAAACAAATGCAAGATTACATTGCCGCTTTTGAAAAGAAAAACAGATTGTTGCTGCTGCCTTCGCGTCTGCTGAACAAAACGATTGAACAGGCGGCGCAAAACGGGCGCTATGATATTGTTGACTGCTTTGTCCCCAAAAATTCCCGCCGCCTGCCGCCGGCAATCTGTGCGGAAAAACTTGCCGCCGACGATATTCCGCAAATAATGCCGATACTGGATAAAATTCAGCCGGATGTACAGTTCGTTTATACGCTTTTGCCCCTGTATTTGAAAAGCGCCCATATTTCCGATCCGCTTCGGAAAAGGCGGACACAGACACTGCTTGAACGGATGATTTTTTCGGATAAAACGTCTTTAAGAGAAAATATCCGCCTCTATGACTATTGCCGCCGTTATGACGAGAAAGAGCGCCAACCGCTGCAGGCAGAGTTCAGCCGCCGGATATCTGCCAAAATCAGTACGGCCCGTGATTTTTATGATGTCATCGAATTGGAGAAATCGCGTCGTGCCCGGGATGATTCCCATAATTTATATGCCGGGTTGAGTACGGAAGCCAAAATCAGACTGGAACAAATTTGCGTCAGAGAAATGAAAAAACAACTGAACGAGTATGTTAAAGCGGCCGTCTTAAGGGGAAGAGGTTCCGACTATGTTGCCTACGCCGAACTCTACAGCCGAAATATGAACGATGCCGGAAGAAACGCATTCAATGAAAAGATTATGGCGGCCAATCAGCGCTATAAGGAAGACAAATCAAAGCAGAAAGAGCTGGTTGAAGAATTGAAAAGCTATATTATGTCGGAAAATTCTGCTGTCTTTCAGGTAGCAGAACCGAAGAAACCCGCCAATTTTATAAAGGATACCCGTCATTATGAGTGAGATATTGTTTGAGTTTTTTCGCCAGGGCGCTTATGTCAAAGTTACGGCCATTGAGCCGGAAACAGCCATTGAAGCTTCGGTTGTCGTTCCGGCGGGCCTCTCGGAAGATCAGATGAAATTTCAGGCTTTAAACAAATTAAAATATGTTTTGCGTAAAGCGGAACAATCCTGAACTTTCGCCGCCCTGTGGATAAGTGTTTAAGTGCAGGTTTAAGGTTTTCAAATCAAAAATAATTGCTATAATTGCCCCAGTTTATAAACATGATCAGATTCAGTCCCGGGGAAGACCAAAATGTCAGAGCCAACCAAAAACCAGCAAAATTCAAATGCTTTGCCTAATTTTATGTCCGAAAACGGCAAAACCAGCTATATCGAGGAAAATGAAACGCCGAACTGGCTGGCCAATAACCTGCATCGGCTGATGATTTGGGTCAGTATCATCTGGTTCGGAATTGTTTTAATTTATATCAGCCAGTTTTTTGGCTGGTCCAATCTGTTTTTGATGATGCCGGACGAATTTGGTGCATTTTTGGCCGGTGTCACGCTGCCTTTGGCAATTATCTGGGTAGTTATGGCCTATATTGACCGGGGAACGAATTTCAAAAACGAAGCCAGATTTCTCCGGGCCTATCTGAACCAGCTGGTCTATCCCGAAGACGGCGGCGCCGGCACGGCCAAAGCCATGGCGGAAGCCTTGCGGGCCCAAACGGTTGAACTGCAACAGGCTACCAAAGAAGCAACCCTGCAAACCGCCCGCATTAAGGAGGAATTGGGTGCTCACGTCAACGACTTCGCCAAATTGGTCGGCGTTTTGGATAATTATTCCAGCAAAACTATCGGTGAACTGACGGAAGGCGTTAAAACGCTGATTACCAGTTTCGATTATATCAACGAAAAAACGATTGCCGCAACCGATGAGTTTCACAAACAAAGCGCGGAATTCGTCTCCGTCAGCAATGAACTGCATAAAAATGCCGGAACATTGCTTGACAATCTGCTTCCGGTTATCAAAGACGTCAAAGATTCAGCCGGTTTGCTGCAAAATATCTTTGATGACAACAATGCCAAAATTCTCCGCACCAATGAAATTGTCGTCACCAGCAGCAATAAGCTGAGCAAGGATATGGAACTGGTCGGCGCCATGGTCGCCAACCAGGGGCAAAAGCTGGAGCAGATTTCCTCTCATGCGCTGGATAGCTGTCAGAGTGTTTATAAAAGCCTTGAAAACGGCGCCGCGCAGATTGATAAGGTGCTGAATCTGCAAAGCCAGACGGTGCTGAATCATCTGAGCAAGCTTGAAAAAACGGCCGAACAGGTCTCCGACCGTTTCAATGCCTTCAGCGAAAGTGTCGGAATGGAAGTTGACAATGTCATCGCCCGCGCTAACGGCATTGAGGAAAGTATTGGTATTCAGGTTCGCGAATTAAGCGGCATATCCGAAACGATTGCTTCGGATATGAGCAGCGTGGAAGAAAGTATCCGTACCGAAGTTCAGCAGCTGAGCAAAGCCACTGAAAATGCCGTCAGCGACATTCAGTCGGTTACCGGGCTGCTTGAAGAAAAAATTGCCCTGCTGGGTGATTTGAGTAATTCGACCGTCAACAAAACATCTGCCGTTGCCGGCGAAATAGATGACAGACATAATGCACTTTTGCAGATTTCGACCGAACTGCAAAGCGCTCTGAAATCGCTTGGCACTGAAATTGCCGAACAGTCGGATAACATTCGCAATCAGACGGATTTGGCGCTTAATCAGTTTGGCGAAGTAGGCGAGATGATGAAAAAGCAGTCTGAAAACCTTTCGGAAGCTTCGTCCATTGTCGTTTCGCAAAGCAAAATATCCGAAACGGCTCTGGCTCAGCAACAGCGCCATATCAGCGGCTCGGTTACCAAAATCGAAGAAATCAAAGGCGAGCTGAAACGCCAGATTGACGAATTGATTAAAGCTTCCAACATCATCGACGAAGAGGCAACCGGTGCCGTGAAACGTCTGAAAGAGCAGATGGAAGCCACTCTGCGCTCGTCGGAAGATGTCGTCAACCGCACCAATGCATTAAATGACAATCTGCGCAGCCAGTCGCAGGCTTTTGAAAACTCAACCTCCAACACCCTGAACAAAGCGATTGAGTTTGAAGATATTCTCAATAACCAGCATGAAAAACTGGACAGCCTGTCGGCCTCTATCGTCGAACGCAGCCGCGAAATCAGTACACTGCTTGACGAACACGGCGAACGTATCAACGAAGCGGTAGAAAAATCGCGCACGACCCATAATGAGCTGGTCTCTTCCTTCGAAACCCAGTCGGGCATTCTCAACTCCGTGGCCGAAAACACCGTCGGTTATGTTTCTGATGTTGTTCAGGCTTTGGATGAAAAAGCCGAGACGATTAACTTGCTGTTTAAACATCAGGAAAACGAATTCTTTGACATTTGCGACCGTATTGCCGAAAACACTTCCAACATCGGCAGTTCGCTCAAAAAGCAGGTTGCCGTCATTGAACAAAGCGCCGACCGTGTTTTCTCGCGTATGGCTCTGTTGGAAGAAGACGTCAACAAACGGGCGGAAACTGTTGTTGCCAGCTCCACCAAATCAATGGATCGCCTTGGTGAAATTAACGATGCGATTACCAAGCAGAATCAGGATGTTGAAAATATCATACAGCAAATGGCCGATAAACTTGACGTTATTTATAAAGATTTCCGCGGCAACGTCGACCGTTTTGAAGGCATTGTTAAAGATGTCAGGGACGAAGCCACGCAGGTTTCCGGCGTTTTGCTGGAAAATTGCAGCCAGATAAAAGCCGCAAACAATGACCTGGCGGATGAAGGAAAGTCTATTTCCGTTATGATGGACACCCATGTAAAGAACTTGGAAAGCGCCTTGGTTAAGGTTCGGGCCCAGGCTGACGGCATTCAGGAAACTTTCGGCCACCAGCAGGAAAGCCTGACCGATGTCGTTAACGTCGTGGCCACCCAAACCCGGCTCGGCGAAGCCTCTCTGGCTCAGCAGTATAAATATTTGTCCGATGCTGCCAATGATGTTGCCCTGAAAATGAACGAAATCAACGCCAAATTTAAAGACAGTACGGATAAGGTCTTTGAAAATGCGGAAAAAATTGCTTATGAAGTTGACGTTCTGGGCGACCGTCTGTTGAAGAGCGGGGAAGATATTGCCAAATCCTCCAAATCGTCAATCAAAAATATTGAACAGGTCAATATGGCGCTCAGCCAGACGGCCGATGAACTGGGCGATGTCGTCACTTCTTCAACCGCGCGCGTCGGCGGCGTTATGAAAGATTATGAAAAATATATTGCCGATTTCAATACGATTACGGCGGAAGCCAGTACCGGCGTAGTAGAAATCAGCGGCATGATCAACCAGCAAAGTGACAAGATGATTAAAATTTCTGAAGATACCAAGCAGTTGGTCGATGCCTTTAACACCGTTTTGAACGATACTTCCATGCAACTGTCCAAACGCGCCAATAATGCCTACGATAAAGTCAAAGGGCTGGGTGAAAATCTGAAAGAGCTTAGTTTGCAGCTGGAAGAAGCAACCTCAATGAGCGCCAAGCATTTTGAAAATTCGGGTGATAAGCTGCGCGGCACAATCGGTGAAATCGCCGCCAATGCCGAACGCATTTCTAACGAAATCCGTTCTTCCGGCGAGGTATTCCTTAAACAGTCCGGCGTTTTGATAGCCGCCACCGAAGATACCTTGAAAAAGGTAAACGACGTGATGACTTCGTTAAATAAAAATGCCGATGAATTCAGCCGCCGGGGCAGCGAAGCACTCCAGAGCACGGCATCTTTCAGCGAGCTCTACACCAAACAGATGAAACTTTTGAGCGATACGTCTGCCAAGGCCGAAAAAGAGCTCAAAGAGCTGGAGAAAAGCTATCATGCCATGAAGACGGATACTTTCCTCAAAGACGCTTCGGCAATTATTGAAAAAATGGAAACCGTGGCCGTTGACATCAATCGTATTTTTAACCCGACGGTCGAAGAAGAAATCTGGAAGAAATATTATAACGGCGATACATCGGCCTTTGTCCGTTATCTGGCCAAAGCCATGACCAAAAACCAGGTGCTTGCCATTCGTAAGGAATTTGAGGAAAATCTTGAATTTCGCAGCCTGGTCACCCGTTACCTCTCTGATTTTGAAACGCTGGTCAGCAAAGCGCGCGGCAACGAACGTTCGGGAATACTGCTCTCGGTCATTTCCGGAGCTGATGTCGGCAAATTGTATTACATTCTGGCCAAATCGCTGGATAAGCTGAACTAGGATTGATATATGGCTCTGACCGGAATCAATGCAACGCCTTATGACTTGAGCGCTCTGACCGCTCAGATTTCCGATTCTGTCCGCAATATCAAAGCTAAAGCGGCTGTCGTTCCACAAAATGTCGGCAGTTCGGATAATGGCGCCGGAACTTATACCGCGCAGCCTTTTTCGTTAAACAGCTATGCCGTCAGCTATTTAGAGCCGTTTTCCCTTTATTCGGTCCAAAAAATTGTTTCCGAAGCAGCGGAAGAAATGCCAGAACAAAATCGCCGCCAACTGCGTCCGGACAGCGAAACCGCGGAGAAAAAAGCGGCTGAAAGCGCACATTTCATCGGCAGCTTCGGTTTTGCCGAAGAATTGGCTCAGGTAGCTTCTGCCGCGGATTATGCCAAAGCGGCTGCCGTTTACGGACAGCGTTTCAGCATTGATGTTCCCGAAGTGAACTGGCTGTTTGGCGGAAATGCCGATTCCGAAAATCAGGTCAGCTATGCCGCCCGGGCTTATCATACGGCTGCCGAATTAAATCGGGAGAAAGAACCCCTGATTGATTTTATGCATGAATATAACCGTAATTTTGACTATAAGATATGAACAGACTTGGTTTTAAAAGCAATATTTTTTTAGCTCCGATGGCTGGTATCACCGATAAGCCGATGCGCCGTCTGGTATCGTCTTTCGGACCGGGAACCGTTGTTTCTGAAATGGTTGCGGTCAATGCCGTTCAGCGGCGAAATCCCAAAAGTTATCGTATTGCCGATGTCAGGGACGAACCTTATCCGGTTGTTGTACAGCTGGTAGGGGGAGAGGCCTCCCTGTTTGCCGATGTTGTCAAACTGATTGAAGAACTTGGAGCATTCTCCGTCGATATCAATATGGGCTGCCCGGTGAAAAAAATTGTCAACAATCATTCCGGTTCGGCACTGATGCAGGATATGAAAGGCGCCGCCGAAATCATCAAAACCGTTGTCAGCTCAACCCGGCTGATGACCAGCGTCAAATTCCGCAAAGGCTGGGATCACCAGCATGTTAACGCCGTCGAATTTGCCCGCATGTGCGAAGATTGCGGCGCCGCTTATGTAACGATACACGGCCGCACCCGAAGCGACTTTTATGCGGGAACCGCTGATTGGGATACGATTGCCGCCGTTAAACAGGCCGTCAAAATCCCGGTTATTGGCAACGGAGATGTTACCGATCCGGAAAAGGCCGTGCAAATGGTGAATTATACCGGGGTTGACGGGGTTATGGTCGGCCGGGCGGCTCTGGGCGCACCCTGGTTAATTTCGCAGATTCATAATTATATCCATAACGGAACGCCGCCGCAAAAACCGTCGCCGCCTGAAATCAGACAGATTCTTTTGCAGCATTTGCAGGCGTTGGTTGATTACTACGGTATAAGGCTGGCATTGCCGCTGTCACGGAAATATGCCGGCTGGTACAGCCGCGGCCTGAGAGATGCCAAACGCTTTCGTGAGACTTATAACCGTCTGAACAGCCTTGAGGAAGCAATTGCCGAAATCAACCGCTATTTTGACACTTGCGGCGGGGAAGAAAGTGAGGAATAAAGAATGAAGATAATCGTTTGCGGGGCAGGGAGCGTCGGTCGGAGCATTGTCGGCTATCTCACCCAGGGTAACAATGATATTGTCGTAATCGATCACGATGCCAAAGCCTTGGACGTGATTGCGAAAGAATATGACATTCAGCCGGTTTTCGGCGAAGCAGCACATCCCGATATTTTGGAAAAAGCCGGTGCGGAAAATGCTGATATCCTGATTGCCGCGACGGATTGCGATGAAGTTAATATGGTTGCCTGCGAAGTTGCCGCCGCTCTTTTTAACGTTCCTAAAAAAATTGCCCGCATTGACGCTCAGGATTATCTGAGCCCGTTATGGGGAACACTGTTTAATGACAAACATATCCCGGTCGATTTGGTTATCTCGCCTGACCGGGCCATTGCCAGGGCTATTTTGAGCCTGTTAAAGGTTCCGGGCGCTTCCGAGGCCATATCTCTGCTCGGGTCGGCCGCACGTCTGCTCGCTTTTCGCTGCGATGACAAAACCCCGCTTATCCGGACGCCGCTGTCACATCTGAACCGGGTCGCACCGGAACTGGATATTAACATTATCAGCATTGTCCGCAACGGACACAGTTTTATTCCCCATGCCGAAGATATGCTGATGGCCGGGGATACGGTTTATTTTCTGGTTAAAAGTTCGGAAATCGAACAGGCCGTCCGTGATTTCGGCATGGAGCGCAGTGCCGTTGAACGGGTTATTATTTTCGGCGGCAACCAGATTTCCCGCTATCTGGGAAAGAGTCTGGAGCAGGATGACAACATCATCAGCAGCAAAATAATTGACGACGATGACATTGCCACCAGACGCCTGGCCGGAGAATTGAATAACACAATTGTTATCAACGGCGAAATGATGAGTGATGTTATTCTGACCGAAGCCGGAATTGAAAACACCGATGCAACCATTGCCGTAACCGCCAAAGACAAAGATAATCTGCTGGTTTCCATGCTGGCACAGAAACGCGGGGTCATTAACACGCTGGCTCTGGTTAACTCCCGTTCGTACGATAATCTGATTGACAATATCGGCGACAATATTTTGGTTGACCGTTCTTCCGTTACGATTTCCGGAATTTTGCAGGAACTGCGCAAAGCCCGGATTCGCGATGCTTATTCGCTTGGCCGCGGTTTTGGGGAAGTTTGGGAAATCAAGCTTGACGAAGACAATTTGAACGTCGGCAAAAAACTGGCGGAAATCGAACTTCCGGTCACCAGCAAAATCTGCGCCGTTGCCCGGGACGGAGAGGTCTTCTTTCCTGAAGCCGAAACCGTTTTATGTGCCGATGACGTTATTATATTATATGTCAGCAGCAAAGGCATCAAGAAAGCGGAACGGTTGTTCGCCTGAACGGCAACCGGTGCGCTAACTTCCGGTAGAAGTTATCCCCTTGATGTAAACGGCACTTTACTAATTATATAAAATAAGATTATATAAAATGATAAGAAAACAATAAGAAGGATAAAAAAATGTCACAAGAATTACAGGATGTCCAAAGCGATTTTTTAAATGATATCCGCAAAAACAAAGTATCCGTCACTGTCTTTCTGGTCAACGGCGTCAAATTGCAGGGAATTATCACCTGGTTTGACAATTTTTCACTGCTCTTGCGTCGCGACGGACACACCCAGTTGATTTATAAACATGCCGTATCAACCATTATGCCGAGCACACCGGTTGATATCGAAATCAGTGAAGACTGAATTGCCGGGGTTTGAAACACATAAAAATTACCGCCCGAAAGCCGCAGTTGTTTTTCCCAGCCTGCCGACCTCGTTGATTCAACTGTCTCCCGAGGCGCGGCTGGAAGAAGCCTGCGGCTTGGCTTTGGCCATTAATCTTGATGTCGTTTTCGCCGATATCGTAAAGCTCCGTGAGGTCAAACCGGCTACTTTCCTCGGACACGGTTATCTGGAAAAACTGCAGGAAATTATCGGCAGCCATGATATTGAGCTTTTAATTGTCGATATTAGCCTGACGCCGATACAGCAGCGGAACCTGGAAAAAAAGCTTAACATCAAAGTTATTGACCGGACGGCGCTGATTTTGGAGATCTTCGGCGAAAGGGCCAAAACCCGGGAAGGAAAACTGCAAGTCGAACTCGCTCACCTTAATTATCAGCGCTCCCGGCTGGTTCGCAGCTGGACGCACCTTGAACGCCAGCGCGGCGGTGCCGGTTTTCTCGGCGGCCCCGGCGAAACCCAGATTGAACTTGACCGCCGTATTATTGATGACAAGATTGTCAAAATCAAAAAAGAGCTTCAAAAAGTCAAACAAACGCGGGCTTTACAGCGTAATGCCCGGAAGCGGGTTCCTTATCCCGTCGTTGCGCTCGTCGGTTATACCAACGCCGGAAAATCAAGTCTGTTTAACCGTCTGGCCGGAGCCGATGTCTTTGCCAAAGATTTGCTGTTTGCCACTTTGGATCCGACCATGCGCCGTCTCCGGCTTCCTTCCGGCCGCGAAATAATACTCTCTGATACGGTGGGCTTCATTTCAGATCTTCCGCACGAATTGATTATGGCTTTCCGCGCCACTTTGGAAGAAGTGCTGGAAGCAGACCTGATAGTCCATGTCCGCGATATTGCCAATCCGAATTCCGGCGAGCAGAAGAAAGACGTTCTGGCCGTTTTGGATAATCTGGGGCTGAAAGAAGTTGAACAGCAGGACAAATATATTGAAGTCCTGAATAAAACGGATTTGCTGACGCCTGAAGATCATGCTGCCGTTCTGTCTCTTTGTGAACGGAGACTTAATGTCGTGCCGACTTCTGCCGTCACCGGGGAGGGAACCGGAGCATTTCCCCGGCTTGTTGAAGAAAAACTGTCGGCGGCGCATCGGCAGACACAGATAAAAATTCCGGCTGCGGACGGCCGGCTGCTCGCCTGGATATATTCCAATTCGGAGGTGCTTGACTGCCAAACCAAAGGAGAAAATCTGCTGCTGAACATTAAAATCAATGCGGTTAACCTGGCTAAGCTCGAAGCAAAATTATCATAAAGGCCGTCTTGAAAAAATGCGGCCGCGAATTAAATACTTCCTATCAAAAAGTTTTAGGGAGGAAGAAATGTTGGTTTTATGTGTTTTATTGTTAATGGGGTGCGTCTCGGACCAAAATTCCTACAATGCCAACCTGCAAAACTGGGTCGGCATGAGTCAGGAAACCTTATACGAAAGTTGGGGAACGCCGACGAATGAACTCTATGTCGGACCTAACGAAAAAGTGGTAACTTATCTCCAAATTGACGAAGACGGCCCCGTTAACGGCAATACCGAACCTTATCAGGGCTACGAAGTGCAGTACGGAGCCATTGAAACGCCTGACTACGGCTTTCCGTCCGACAACGGCGGCAGCTATTACTGCAAAACCAGTTTTACCATTGTAAACGGTGAAATTACCGACTACACTTTTAACGGCGACGACTGTGTCGCAAATAATTAGATAATGCTGACTTTTGAACCGATACAACTGAACCGCCGCGGAGAATATCTCGAATATTACCGCCAATGCCTTGAAAAAGCCTCTGATTACAGCTTTGTAAATATCTGGTCCTGGGCCGGAAAATATCAATATGAATGGGCTTGGGCCGATGATTTGGTCTGGCTGCGTTACCGCTACGGTCCGCTTTACCTTTACGGAGCGCCGATAGGCGCCTGGCAGCGCGATGACTGGCAGAAACTTCTTGCCGAAAATCTGGAACCTCACTTTATTATGACCCGGGTTCCTGAAACCCTGAGCCGAATAATCGAAACGCAAATGCCGGACATCGTCGGCAAAAATCAACGCGAGCATTGGGAATATCTTTATAATATCAACGATTTAATTGAACTCAAAGGTTCTGATTATGCTGCCAAACGCAAATTGGCCAACACTTTTGAGCGCCGCTACGCCTATGAATTCCGCCCGCTGCGGATACAGGACTTCCCTGCCGTCAGAACTTTTATGAAAGGCTGGATTGAGCAACAGGGACAGCGGCGTGATGTTAATACAGAAGACTTTATTTTGGAAAATCAGGCAATAAACCGTTTATTTGAAAGTTGGAAAGACCTTCCTGAAATCGTCTCCGGCAGTATTTGGATTAATAACGGGCTTGCCGCTTTTACCATCGGAGAAATTGTTGACCCTCAAACGGTTATTATTCATTTTGAAAAAGCCTCGCTTGATTTTATCGGGATATATCAGGCAATTAACCGCAGAATGTTAATGTCTCTGCCGGAAAACATAACCTGCGTCAACCGGGAGCAGGATTTAGGGCTTCCCGGTCTGCGCAAGGCTAAAACCGAATATCGTCCGGTTGATTTTATCCGAAAACAAAAGTTAATGTATCAGATTAACACACAGGAATAAAGAACTGCAAAGAAATGCATAATCGTTCCTGTAAGCACAAATCCGTGCCAGATTGCATGCGTATATTTACGGCTTTTCCATACATAAAACAAAATTCCCGCCGTATAGAAAAAGCCGCCTAAAACCAGAAATTTCAGGCCGATTGGGGGCAGGGCGCCGACCAGTTGTTTGGAAGCAATAACAATCATCCAGCCCATAATCAGATAAAGGCTGATAGACCACACTTTGGTTCCGCTGCCCGAACTGAGCAGTTTAAGAATGGTTCCGGTTAAAGCCAACGCCCAGATAATGCCGAAAATGGTCCAGCCGAGCGTTCCCCGCATGCAAACCAGCAAAAACGGCGTGTAACTTCCGGCGATCAGGTAATAAATTGAAATATGGTCAAACTTTTTCAAATGCCGTTTAAGGTCAAGATTGGGCACGGCATGATAAATGGTTGATGCCGTATATAGAACAATCATCGACACGCCGAAAACGGCAGTTGAAACAACGGTCCATACGTCACGATATCTGGCTGCCAGAGCAACCAGAGTTGTCAGTCCGGCAATGCTCAGTACAATCCCGAGACCATGGATGGCGCAGCTCCAGACTTCTTCTTCAAACGTATAAGGCCTTCTGGATTTTGAATTCAGGGCAGACATATTCACCTCGACTAATTATCATCTTTGTTTTAAGAACATCAAAATTATATCTTTGATGTCAGCACATATGGTAACGCGATGATAAAGTTTTATATGCAAACCCACACGCTTTATAGCCAGCAATACTGTATGTGTTGACACAATCCTCAGGCGGCCGGTTTGATTCTGCGGACGTTGTCCAACGCCAGAAATTCATCCCGCATTTTTTTCAAAAACGGTAAATCCGGAACCTGCGGCATAATTTTGTTTCTAAGATATATGATGAATATTTTCGAAAAACAGGGGGCCTTGTGCGTTTTTTTATAAAATTTCCAATAAGCTGAAACCGCACGCTTATACATCAGTCTTCTGGCCCAGATCGGCAGCTGCGGATTATCCAGAATTGTATAGCAGTAAGCCAGAAAGCGGTCATTGTCCAATTGAATCTTGTTGCCTGAAAAATTTCCCAGCTCTTTGGGAACCAAAACAACGTCAACATCCATTTTAATCGCCCCTAAGGCATGAATGGCGCTGCGCAGGGGAATTGACTCATCCTGAATAAAGACCCGCTCGTCGGCTCCTTTAGCCTTCTGTAAAACGGAAGTGCGGATAAGCTGTCCCATGCGGGTAAAACGTCCGGTCAGCACCATTTGCAAAGCGTTGGAGTTATATTTGTATTTAAACGGTTTCAAATATTCCTGCTCCAGTTCCTGTGGCTCTTTGCCCGTTTTGGTAAAACAGCCGTAAACCATATCCGCTTTGTGCTTACGAGCCAGTTCAAGCATCTTTTCGGTTGAATCCAAAGGAAAAATGTCATCCGAATCAAGCATTCGCGTATATTCGCCTTCGGCTTCGGCGATTCCCTGATTAATCCGGACGCTGATGCCGCGGTTTTCCTTGTTGGCAATAATTTTTACATTGGGAATGCCCTGTGTCATCTCGCGGATAATTTCCACCGAGCGGTCACTGGAAAGGTCATCTACGAAAATATACTCGGGATTTTTTAATCCGGTCTGATTCAATAAAGCCTTAAGCACGGAAGGCAGATAATATTCTTTGTTATAAACCGTCATTACAAAGCTGACGTCAATCGCGTTATCACTCATTGCAAACAACCTTTTGTTCTTTTAGACACTGAAAAGAGTTTACCTCTGAAGAGAGGTAAACTCAACGACTATTTCAGACTGTTGACAATTAATCAAATTCATATTTGCATGTCCGAATCAAATAACATTGTCTTTGCCGATAATATGCCGCAGCGAAATTAAAGCTCTTTTATGGACCAGGCGGCCGGCCGTACTGGCGCAATAATCGGCCAAAACTTTCGGCAGAATTCGATTGTCAAACAAATCGAGTGCGATTTTTGCCACGCAGCAGTCCGTACTTTGTCCGCAAACATCAATTGAAGTAATACCTTGCTGTTGCAGATATTCAATAAACTCAGGCGTCGCGCCGTATGAATATTTTGAAAAGACAAGCGCATCCGGTCGAATTTTAAAAGCCAGTTCCGTATCTTGAGTATTCAGAGAAAGTTTATGCCAGTTAAGCTGTTTGCGGAACATTGAATCCTCAAGGTTAATAAATTGCATGGCATAAACGTTGGCATAATTGTTTTGAAGCTTTTCTATTTTGCCGGGAAGTTCGCGGGTATATTCATTGATAAACCCTTTTTGAACATCTATAATCAGAAGCGCATTGTTAGTCATTAGCGTGTTTCCTGTCTGTTTAATTGTGAATTATATGGTTTTTTGATTAACAGTGAAATTTATTCCGCCATTAATTGCAAACAATTATACAAAAAAAGGAAAGAAGCTCCAGTATGATTATATCTCTATGGGTATAATTTGCGGCTTTTAAATGTTTTTTGAAAAAGAAATGACCTTAAAGTCGCGGAAAATATGGTTATACAGACTAACCTTAATTTTTCGGGAATATGCCAAAAAGGAATTATACTTGACAGAAAACAGACTGCCGAAGCAGTCTGTTATTTTATTGATTTTGTAATTTTTTTAATTCAGCTTCCAAATCGGCTGCCGTGTCTGCGTCAATAAACTGATCATCTTCAACAGCTCCATCTTCGGATAAGGCCTCGACGACCGGAAGTTCATCGTCCGAAGAGTGTTTATCTTCCGCGGCAGGTTGATTTACCGGTAGTTCACCGATTGTCTTGCCGGCCGGCATAGCCGGTGTTCTGTCTTGTTCCGTTTGCTCATCGCTGACCGGTTTTTCGGGAAGAAGCTCGGTTGGCTGCGTTTCTTTATCTGTCTCGTCCGGGATACTGAACAACGGCTGCGGGGCTCCCGTATCAACCGCCTGAGCGTCGTCAGCCGGAGAAACTTCTTTATTGCCGGCAGGAAGCAGTGAAACCGGAGCGTTATCTTCGGTCTTTTCATCGCCGTCCTGAGTCATACTTTCCTGTAAAGCAGCCGGAACGACGGCTTCTTCCAATTCTATGTCATCTGTTATGGCCGGCACGACCGGAAGTTCTTCCTCTTTTGTCTGAAGCACGTCCGGTTCCGCAGTATTCTCTTCGGCTTTATTTTCTTCTTCCGGCGTTTCTTCTGCGGCGGCTTGTTTTTCCTCAGCCTCGGCCTCGGCGGCAATCAGAGCCTCTTTGGACATTTTTTCTGCCTTGTCCAAATCTTCCTGACGAGGCAGCCCGTCACGTTCGGCCAGGGCTTCGTCACTCAACAGGCTTTTCTTGTCGGTTGTTTTATCTATACACTGCAACAGCCATACGTCATATATCGGATGTTCAACCGCATTCAGGGCAGGGGAAGACGACATCATCCACCCCTTAAAAATATTATATGGCTTTCCGTCTTTGCCTGTATCAGCCACATCAACAAAAGCGTAATTTTCCGGCGTTTCTTCCGGCGGCGTCTTTTTGCAGGCACGCACGACAATCGAAAAACTTCCAAACTTCACTTCTCCGTTGACCGGAACCTCAATAACGCTGACGCGGCCGGTAATCTTGTCCATGGCCTGCATCTTTGCCGTATTGGTCTGAATTTCGTAAGCGCCGGCAGAGGCAGTCCACAAAAGGCTGCCGAGGAGAACCGAAGCTGCCGGAAGTTTATTTCTTGTCACCATTGTCTGTCACCATAAAGATAATTTCGCCGACCATATCCTCAAGCGTTTTAAAGTCTTTCGTATTGGCAACGGTATCGCCGTTTTGCAGAAATTCTTTTGACTTGCCCGGTTCAATCTTAATAAACTTATTGCCGACCAGGCCGTCGCTGACAATGGAAACGACACTGTCTTTCGGCAGCTGAATATTGGAAGAAATGCTGAGTTTAACATCGGCCACATAGTCTTCCGGATCCAGGTTCTGGGCAATAACCGTTCCGACCTTAATGCCGTTGATGCGCACGTCAGAGCCGACGTTCAGACCGCCGACTTTAAGAAATCTGGCATTAATGTCATAACCTTTGACAACCTGCAGGTCAGAAACCTGATAAGCAAAATACAAAAAGAACGCCGCTACAAAAATAACAACAATTCCCATAATGGTTTCAACCGGTTTTTTATTCATCATCTTCTCCTAAAAGTTCTTTTCTCTGATTTTACATATCAAGTTCTTTTTCCATTTTTTCGATTTCTTTTTGTTCTTTCGGGGCACGGTTGGCTTTGCCGATGCTGACGATGCGATCCAGCAGTTCTTCAATAACCATTGCGTCCTGCGTATAGGAAAATTCGCTGCCCGGAGCAAGATAATCTTCTGACCCGCCCGGTTCTATTTCGATATATTTCGGCCCCATCAGCCCGGAACTGACAATCGAAGCGCTGCTGTCGTCGGGAATATTAATGCCTTCCTTAATTTCAATCGTCATAATCGCATTGAAATGTTCATCAAGTTTGGCACCGACCACTTTGCCGACGGTAACGCCCGCCAGCCGAACCTTGTCTCCGACCAAAAGACCGTCCGTCCGTCCGAAGCGGGCGTCCAGAGCATAATAGCTGCCGTTGTCGGCATGTTCGATTTCCTGAGCCGTGAAAGCCTTGTAGCCGATAATCGCCAGAATGGCCAGAGCGACATAAGCCCCGACTTTAAAGGACTGTGTCTCTTCCTTTGTATATACTTCCTGCACTTATTGTTACTCCGTTATTCAAAATTTGTTTCTTATATAGATAAATGAAAATAAGTATTTTGTCATCAAACATTTTGAAAAATAAAAATAGTTGTTAAAATTTAAAAAATCTCTGTTAGAATAAACCGCAGACAAATTGATTATTTTAGGATAAGATAATGATAGTTGCAAAAAAGTTATCAAAGAATTTTGGTTCTATCCGGGCATTGGATAACCTTAATTTCTGCCTGAAAAAAGGAGACGTTGTGGCTCTGCTCGGGCCGAACGGGGCAGGGAAGACAACTCTTTTGCGGCTGCTTACCGGCTATCTTCTGCCCTCGGAAGGCAATGTTGAAATTTACGGACATGATCCGCGTTTTCAGCGAGTCGAAGCGCTGTCTAAAATAGGCTATGTGCCCGAAAACGCGCCCCTTTATCCTGAAATGACCGTTTTTGAATTCATCAAATATGCCGCAGATCTTCGTCATCTCGGCGGTGAAGCGTTTCTTGCCGCTCTCAGGGAAGCATCGGCACAAATGCGTCTGAATGACGTGATGACCCGGAAAATAGAAACGCTGTCCAAAGGATTCAAGCATCGCGTTGCCATAGCCGCCGCATTAATCCACCAGCCGCGCATTCTTATTCTTGACGAGCCGACCGAAGGCCTTGATCCCAATCAGAAGCATGAAATCCACAAATTCATCAGGGAATACGGCCGCCGCAGCATTATCGTCATTTCGACGCATATCCTTGAAGAAGTCGAAGCCGTGGCTAACCGCGTCATTTTACTGCATAAGGGAAAACTGGTGCGGGATACCACGCCGCAGGAACTCAAACTTTCCGGTGCCGATTATGATATCGCTTCGGCATTCCGGACCATTACCGGAGAAGAATAGCCATGTTTTATCAGTTGCGGGCAGTCATGCAAAAAGAATTTGCCGGTTATTTCCGCACTCCGACGGCTTATATCATTATAGCCGTTTATCTGGTTCTGTCGATGTTTGCAACCTTCTATTCCGCTTATTTTTTCGCTTACGACAACAGCGGACTGATATCTTTCTTTACCTATCAGCCGGAAATCTTTGTCGTGCTGATGCCGGCGGCGACCATGCGTCTGTGGGCTGACGAGCGCCGCTCCGGAACAATTGAATTTCTGCTCACCCAGCCGGTCGATTATACCGCCGTTGTCTTGGGCAAATTTATGGCCGCCGCGGCATTCGGCCTGCTGATGCTGGCGCTGACCCTGCCTTTTGCCCTTTATGCTTCGACACTGGTTGACCTGGATATGCTCAATGTTTTGTCTGCCTATCTGGCCACGGTTCTGGCTATTGCGCTCCTGACGGCAGCCGGGTGCCTGGTTTCAGTTTTCAATACCAACGCCGTTTTGGCATATTTGTTTTCCGTTTTCGTCGGCTGGCTGTTGGTCTCGCTTAACTTTGATTTTTTGCTGTCGCCCCTGTTGAATATTTCGGAAACGATTTCCAACCGGCTCAGCCGGTCGCTGAATTTTTACCGCAATTATCAGGATATGATGCTCGGTCAGCCCGGTTTTGACAATCTGGCATATTTCCTGCTCCTGACAATTCTGATATTATGGCTGAATGTTGCCGCAATCGATTATAAAAAGCACTGAGGAAGAACAATGTTTAAATCAAGAAAAAGCACGTCACTCTTAGTCTTTGTCATTTTGCTTCTGATAAGCTTTGTCGGCCTGACGGTTACGGCTAACCTGCTCGGCAACACCCAAAAATTTGATTTGACCGACAACAAACGCTTTTCGCTGTCGCCCGCCAGCAAAAAAATACTCTCGGAGCTGACGGCGCCCGTATATGTCCGTGTTTATCTTTCCAATAATCTGGTTAAGGAAAACCCGCAATATTCCGCTTATGCCTCTTTTGTCCTGCGTTATCTGAAAAAATATCAGCAGGCTGCGGCCGTTGACAATGTCAAAATAGAGGTTCTCAATCCCGAACCTTACAGCCCGCTTGAAGAAGAAGCTAAAAAAGCCGGAATAAAAGCCATTCCCGATGCCGGCGGACAAAGCAACCTTTATTTCGGTGCCGTCTTTACCAATGCAACCGGTGCCGGCTACGTCATTCCCAATTTTATCCCCGCCCGCAGCGGTCTGTTGGAAACCGACATAAGCAAAATTTTTGCCAAAATAAATGACGACAAACGCCCGACCGTCGGGCTTATCAGCCCGCAGCTGCCGTTAATCAGCCGCCAATACGGAAAGATTGTTCCCAACTGGGCCATTGTTGCACAGCTCCAAAATGATTATAATATCCTGCCGTTAAGCGAAGAAAGCCCCGTTATTCCGGGCAATGTTGACGTTCTGGTCGTCATTAACCTGAAAGAACTGTCTCCGCTGCTGACTTACGCGCTTGACCAGTATATTCTGCGCGGCGGCAGACTCTTGGTCTTTAATGATGTCTTCAGCGAAAAGCAGGTTGAACTGTACAATGCCCAGAATTTCGCGGCCGCGGATATGAACCGATTGTTCCGCAACTGGGGTTTCCGGCAGGATAATCAAAATGTCGTCGGTGATCGCAGTCTCGGTGAAATTATGCTGATGAAAGTGGGATCGTCCAGCCAGGCCAAAAATTTCCCTTTCTGGATGCAGCTTACCGCAGAACAGATTAATCAGGATCATCCGTTAACGTCCGGCTTGAAAAATATCCGTCTTAAAACGCCGGGAAGTCTTCGTCCGGAAGAAAATCCCGACGGAGTCCGGCTGACGCCGCTGCTGACAACGGCCGCATCCGGCGGAACCCTGTCGGTACGCGAATTTACCGGACATACCCAGCCCGAACTGGCTGCTATGTTTAAAGGAAATGAAGGAAAATATACTCTTGCCCTGCTGGCAGAAGGAAAATTTGATTCCCTTTTTACCGCAAACATTATGGCCGGTACTGAATTTGAAAGAAAAATGCCGTCTTTTCTGCCGCATTCGATTGCCCCGGCGCGCATTGTTGCCGTGGCCGACAGCGATTTGATTGTTGCCGAAAACTGGGCCGACACCTCGGAAACAATCGACAACCCGGTTTACGGACTGGCTCCGGTTTATGATAACGGAAATTTTATCTTGCGGGCGGTTGACTATCTGGCCGGAAGAGATAACGTCCTCGGCCTGACTGATAAAGAAACCGGCAGCAGCAAAACCGTCGGCGAAATAATTTACAGCGACGTTTTCAACCGCCACGCCCGTGAATACAATCTTCTCCAGCAGGAATTGGAAATCAACACCCGGGCCATGTCCGTCGTTGAGCAGGAGCTTTCCCGAAACAAGCTCGCCCTTTCGGCGGAAACGATGAGCGCAATCGAACAACACCGGAAAGAAATCGGACGATTACAACAGGAATTAAAACAAATTGAATATCAGATTAAACAGGAAAACGAAAAACGCCTGAGTTCAATCATCACCGCAAACGTTATCATTATTCCTGCCGCGGTCATTATCCTGCTTGCCGGCTGTTTTCTCTTTATTCGCCGCCGGAAACTCAACGCTGTAAAGGAGATTTTTAATGTATCCTCGTCTGATTAAGTCTGCCGCCGTTTTAGCGGCCGTCAGCCTTTGTGCCGCCGCCGCTTCTTTATACTGGGTTTACCGCAGCGGGCATGCCCACCTGATCGGCAGTTTGGTTTTTGCTGAAACCGTCCGTCCGGAAAGTAAAATAAAGGAAATTGTCATCCGCAGCCCCGAATATACGGCAACTCTGGAAAATGACAATGATTTCTGGCATATACGGGAAGCCGATAACTATTACGCTAATTTTGATTTGGTGCGTTCGCTGTTCAAAAACTTCCGGGAAACACGCTTTATCCGCAAACAAACGGCAACGCCGCAGCTCTTGTCCGAACTTGATTTGGGCAATCCGTATCGGAGTGACGCCCATGCGGGCACCAGCATAAGCATTCTGGACGAGCAGGGAAGGGAATTGAATCATCTGATTTTGGGTAAAGCCGGAGCTGAAAACCAAACCCGTTTTGCCCGCATTCCGTCCTTGCCTGATATTTTTACCGTCAGCGGGCAATATACGCTCCCCACCGAACTTTCCTCCTGGATTCAGCAGCCTCTGATGTCTTTTGAATTAAAAGACCTGCAGGCCGTTCAGATTGACGGGGAAAAGGTCTCCCGCAAGGCTCCGGCTCAGGCTTTCATCATTTTTGAAAACAATCACCCGCAAAAGCTGGTGCGGTTGGAAGTGCTTGAACGGCAGCTGTCATATCTGGGCAGCGAGGCCGTCATGTCGGCGCAGAATTTTGACGACACCCGTTATCCCCGGCGCCGGCAGATGGCGTTTACGACCTTCGACGGGCTGATCTATAATCTGGAACTTTATGCCGACAATCAGGACTATTGGGCAAAGTTAACTTTATCGGCCACACCTCTTCCAACCACCGAAACCAATGATTATATCAGAAACAGCGCATTCCTCTATGACGGATGGTTTTTTAAGCTCTCCGCCGAAACGGGACGCACCTTGTTTCAATATAAACTCTGATAATTGGTAAAAAATGGCCGGCGGGGATAACGAACAGAATTTATTAAACATATCAACCAATTTGCTCTTCGAGCTGAATACCTCGGGAAGAATTTTGTACGCCAACCGCAAGGCGGAACAGACCTGGCAGATTTCCGCCCGGAAATCCCTGCGCCTGATAGATTACCTCGATGCTCTTTCGGTTAACGTAATTGACAATGCTCTGAACCGGGTCATAACCGGAAATGCTCCCTGCAATTTTATTCTGACCGACCGGGGCCGCCTTTATGCCGCCGCTCTATATCCTCCGTCTTCGGGGCGGCTGTTGCTTTGCCTCGAAGACATCAGCGACCGTCATAATCTGTCGGTCAAACTGCAAAAGACTGCCCGCCGGCTTGATTTTGCCGAAAAGACGGCAAACCTCGGCTATTGGGAAATCAATACCCGGACACGAAAAATTTACTGGTCGGCGGAAATGTATCGGATTTTCGGCCTGCCCGAAGGCCGGTTATCACCCCGTCGTAATTTGATTCGCGAACAGATGCTGCCCGAAGACATTCCTCTCTACAAAGCCAAATTAAGGGAGCTTCTCGTCCGCGGCCGAAACGTTGACGGCGTCCTGCGGCTCCGACGGCTTGACGGCCGCCTGATCCATTGCTCGTTCAGAGCCGGACTCATTTATGAAAACCACCAGCGCCTGATTGCCGGAACTTTTCAGGACATAACGGCAATGATTGAAACCCAGAAAGAACTGCAACACGCCAAACAGCAGGCCGAAGAACTGAGCAACGCCAAATCTTACTTTCTCGCCCAGGCCAGCCACGACCTTCGCCAGCCGATGCAGGCTTTAAAAATATTCATTGCCACATTGCTGGAAGAAAAACTGACCTCTCATCAGCACCATCTGGCACAAAAAATTGAAGATTCGGCCGAAAATCTGAATACATTGCTGGACAATCTGCTTGATATTTCCAAAATAGAGGCCGGCGGTGTCGATTATCGCCCGGTCGTTTTTGACATCGGACTGTTGGTCGGCGGACTGGCCCGCGAATACCGGGAATTGGCGAAAGATAAGGATATTTCCTTTCGCTGCGTGCCGCTGCACCAGTATGTGAACAGCGATCCTGTTTTAATTGAACGGGTAATCCGCAATCTGCTCAATAACGCTTTCAAATATACCAAAGATAAAATTTTGCTGGGAGTCCGCCGCTGCGGAAAAGACGTCTGCCTGATTGTGATGGATAACGGCTGCGGTATAGCTCCGGAAGACATAAAAAACATTTTCAAAGATTTCTATCAAAGCCGACAACAATTCTGCCGCAAAAAACAAGGAGCCGGTCTCGGGCTCGGAATAGTCAGCCGAATTGCCGGACTGCTCAAAACCGAGGTGGAGGTCAAGAGCAAACTCGGGCAGGGCAGCTGTTTCAGTTTCAAAATTCCTCAAAACAAAACCCCGCATTGATAAACAATACGGGGTTTGCCGTCTGACAAACGACTAATCCATATCGGCAACGGCATTTTTCAGCAGAGCATCCAAATCATCCCTATGCTTTTCCGTCATTGTCCGCAAACAGTCGGTACGATGAAATTCTTCGTCGCCGTATCCTGATTTGGAGGCTTCGTAATAAAGACAGTAATTGTCCCGATAGGCTTTCCAGCTTTTAAATTGATTGTCAAGCGTTTCCGCTCCCCGGTTAAATTTTCCGAAAAGCGGATTACGGGCCAACCGTCCGTAAATCGTGGTAATCTCACGCATCAGGCTCCTTGTCTCATCCTGATTGCAGACAACCTGTTTCCGCCAGTCGCCCTGAGAACGGTTGATGCACAAGCCATAGTCTGAAGCTTGGGCGCCGGCAGCCCCAAAAATTCCCAATCCCAAAATAACAGCCGCTAATTTTTTCATTTTACAGTCCTTTCTTCAAACTAAGCGTTTTCCTGATAGATTTTGACAATTGCTTCAACATCGTCCAAAAAACGTTTGTTCATGTCAATTTGACACTTGGTTCTCTGAAGGTTTGAAATGGTTCCCAAATCCTGCGTATAGGTATAACCGTACAAATCGCAGTATTTGTCGCGAAACTCGACCCAGTTGTCCAACAGCTGAGTAAAATCTTTCCGGCTGGAATTCCAGTTATTGAAATAGCTGGTTGCGGCAATTGAATTCATTCTTTTTCTTATTTTGCCCATAATCCGGTCCGCTTCGGCCTCATTGCAGCCGGCCATCTCATTATCGCTCATATAATGCTTGTCCAAGCATTCCTGATATAAATCAGCCTTGGCGCCGCTGGCAAAAACCGCGGCCGCGGCAACGACCAGACATCCGATATTCTTACGCATCAAGCTATCCTTTCTCAAAATTGTTAGGCCTAAACTCATCTGAACATACCATATCACATAGTCATTAAAGGATGATTAAAAAATTCCCTCTTTAAAAATACAAATAAAAATCGCGATTAAAACATTCATACACACTTTTGTTTAATAAAATATTTTATCTTGATTATTGTTGAGGGCTGGGATAATATGTGTCCAAAATAACATAACCGGGAAGCCGTACACTATGTCCAGAAGCCCAGCGCTTTAAAAGTTATGGAGTTGCCATATCCGGCAGCCGTTCAACTTCCCGGTCATCAGACTATAAAAAAAGAGGACGGAAATGAAAATTCTTGTAACCGGAGGGGCCGGATTTATCGGCAGTCATTTAACCGACCGCCTGTTGGCGGAAAACAACCAAGTCGTCGCCTTGGACAACCTGTCCCTAGGACGCAAGTCCAATCTGAAACAGGCATCGGAAAATCCGAACTTTACTTTTATTGAAGAAGATATTCTGCATGAGGACGCCTTGAACCGAATATTTGCCGAGCATCGGTTTGACATGGTCTTCCATCTGGCCGCAAACTCGGATATTGCCCGTAGTTTTGCCAATCCCGACATCGATCTCGATATGACCTTTATGACCACTTACATACTGCTGAAAACGATGAAAAAGCATAACGTCAAAAAATTGATGTTTGCGTCTACCTCAGCCATCTATGGCCAAACCGGTGGTGTTGAGGTCAGAGAAAACTACGGCCCGCTGTTTCCGGCTTCTCACTACGGGGCGGGCAAACTGGCCAGTGAGGCTTTTATCGCCAGTTTTGCCGAAAATTACGGCATCCAGGCTTGGATTACCCGCTTTCCGAATGTTTGCGGAGAAAGAACCACACACGGCATTTTGCACGACTTTGTCAAAAAGCTGAAAAACAACCCGAAAGAACTGGAGGTTCTCGGTAACGGCAAACAGGCAAAACCTTACCTTTACGTCAAAGATCTCATTGATGCCATTCTTTTTGTCTGTCGTCAAACCAATGATAAAATTAATTTTTTCAACTTGGGAGTCGAAGGGCAAACCAGCGTTGCCAAAATTGCCGAAATGGTCATAGAAGCCATGAAACTGCAGGCCTCAATCCGTTACACCGGCGGCGACAGAGGCTGGGTGGGCGATGTGCCTAAGTTTGCATATAATCTGGATAAGATTCACGGGCTGGGCTGGAAAGCATCTCTGACTTCCGATCAGGCTGTCGCCAAAGCTATCCGCTATATTCTGGAGCAGGATGCATGCAACTTGTAATTCTGGCCGGCGGCAAAGGAACCCGCCTCGGCCTGACCGACATTCCCAAACCGATGTGCCCGATAGCCGGAAAACCGCTGCTCGAAAGACAGATTGAACTGGCTAAAACATACGGATTTGATGAAATTTTTATTCTGTCCGGACATTTGGCGCATGTTATCAGCGATTATTTCGGCGACGGTTCGCGTTGGGGTGTTAAGATTCATCATATCGTTGAAGACAAGCCTCTGGGCACCGCCGGTGCTTTAAAACTGATTGAAAACAAGCTTGCCGAAAACTTTATGGTTATTTACGGCGATGTCGTTATGGACTTTGATATGCAGGCAATGCTCGCTTTTGCAAATCGAATGCCGGCAGTGGCGACACTGTTGGTTCACCCCAACAATCACCCTTATGACAGCGATTTGCTTCAAATCGACAGCCGGGGCAGGGTAACCGCTTTATTGCCCAAGCCGCATCCTGATGGCCTGATTTACCACAATCTGGTTAATGCCGCAGTATATGTCTTCAACAAGAAAATACTCTCTTATATTGCAGCCGATACGGCGCAGGATTTCGGCAAAGACATCTTTCCCAGACTGCTGCAGGCAGGAGAAACGCTCAGAGCCTATCACAGCGCCGAATATGTTAAAGATATGGGAACCAAAGACCGGCTTCCGGTTATCTGTGCCGATGTCGAAAGCGGCAAAGTCAGCCGTCTGAATAGAAAGAATGCCCGTCCCGCTGTTTTTCTTGACCGGGACGGTGTCCTCAACCGGGATATGGATAAAGCGCCGCGAGCGGAAAACTTTGAACTTCTGCCCGGAGTTTCCGAAGCTGTCCGGCTTTTGAATCAAAGCGATTACCTCAGTATCGTTGTAACCAATCAGCCGATGATAGCCAAAGGCTTTGTAACATTTCACGATGTGGACGAGGTTCACAAGCGGTTGGAAACCGAGTTGGGCAATGAAAAAGCTTATCTTGACGGAATTTATTTTTGCCCGCATCACCCGGAGAAAGGTTTTCCCGGCGAAGTGGCCGAACTCAAAATTGATTGCGGCTGCCGCAAGCCAAAACCCGGCATGCTTCTTCGGGCCAGGGAGGATTTTAACATCGACCTGCAGTCTTCATGGATGATCGGCGACCGCGACAGCGATATGCTGGCAGGCAAAAACGCCGGCTGCCATACAATTCTGGTCGGTGACACCATCAGCGGCTCGACAGTGGCTGATTATCGTTTTTCCAGCCTCTTGGAGGCTGTCCGTTTCATTACAGGAGCAGATAAATGATTATTACACGAACCCCGTTTCGCATAAGTTTTGCCGGCGGCGGCAGCGATTTGGCCAATTATTATGAAAAATTCGGCGGCGCTGTTATCAGCACGGCCATTGACAAATACATTTACCTGTCAATGCACCCATATTTTTTCAAAGACGGCTATTTTCTTAAATATTCGCAGGTTGAAGACGTTCATGACATTAACGACATAAAACATCGCATTGTCAAAGAGGTGTTTAAACTCTATAACATCCGTGGCGTCGATTTTAACTCCAGCGCCGATATTCCTTCCGGCACGGGACTGGCGTCATCTTCGGCATTCACTGCCGGGCTGATAAACCTCTGCAATGCCTACAACGAAACCTATATGAACAAAGAAGACATTGCCGAGCAGGCCTGCCATGTGGAAATTGACCTGCTGGGAGAACCGATTGGCAAGCAGGACCAGTATGCCTGCGCTTGCGGCGGGCTGAATTTCATTACTTTTGAAACCAGCGGCAAGGTTAATGTTGAAAAGGTTTTCCTCACCACGGCGGGGTATAAACGGCTGGAGAACAACCTTCTGATGTTTTACACCGGCCAAACCCGCGCTGCCGGAGATATTTTGAAAGAGCAGAAAAAGAACACGACCGACGACCGGAAGAAAATCGAAAATCTGCATAAAATGGTCAGGCTGGCCTATACGCTGAAAGAAGAACTCCTGCATAATAATATTGATGCGATGGGAGACATTCTTCATCAGGGCTGGATGTATAAAAAAGAACTCGCCGGCGGCATCTCCAACGAGTTGATCAACCGGTATTATGACCTCGCCATGCAAAACGGCGCTTCCGGCGGCAAACTGCTTGGAGCTGGAGGAGGGGGCTTTCTGCTCTTTTACGTCAAAGAAGAAAATCACGAACGTGTCCGCCATGCCTTGCGTAACCTCAAAGAACTCAAATTCAAATTTGACAATAAAGGCACCACTATCATTCATTACAACAAACACTCACTGAGAGGGGAATTTTAGTCATGAAACACGATTTCACCAACGATATATCTTGCTATCTGGCTCGTTTGCAGGCAACCATCGGCAAACTGGATAAAAACGAAATCAATACCTTTATCAATCTGTTGATTGAAGCCCGTGACCAGGACAGACAAATTTTCATAATGGGAAACGGCGGCAGCGCCGCAACGGCTTCACACTATTGCTGCGATTTTAACAAAGGCGCCAGCTACGGCTACGACAAACGTTTCAAATTTATTTGCCTGAACGACAATGTTGCCGGAATGATGGCTTACGCCAATGACGTCAGCTATGACGACGTGTTTGTCGAACAGCTGAAAAACTTTTACCAAAACGGGGACGTCGTTATCGGCATTTCCGGCAGCGGCAACTCTAAAAATGTTTTAAAAGCTATTGAATACGCCAATGCCAACGGCGGCCTCACCATCGGACTGACCGGCTTTGACGGCGGAAAACTCCGCCAAATGGCAAAATATTCCGTCAATATGAACATTGATGATATGCAGATAAGTGAAGACCTGCACATGATGCTTGACCACCTGTCAATGAAAGTCATCACCAATAATATGATTTCCGAAACCCTAGCCGAAGCTGAATAAAAGGGGATAACAATGAAACAGCCTAAAGTAAGTGTAATTATTCCTGTTTACAAAGTTGAAAAATATCTGGTTCAGTGTCTGGATTCTATCGTCGGACAAACGCTGAAAGATATTGAAATTATTATCGTTGACGAAGGGGATAAGGACGCCTGTCGCTATATCATCGACCATTATGAACAGGCAGACAAACGCGTCATCGCCATCCACGAAAAGAACGGCGGTTACGGAGCCTCCGTCAATAAAGGATTTGACATAGCCAAGGGGGAATACATCGGAATTGTGGAATCAGACGATTTTATCGCTCCTGAAATGTATGAAGAAATGTACAACTATGCTAAAAAACTTGATGCAGACGTTGTCAAAACCCCTTATTATGAATATTGGTCACAAAAAGATGGCATTAAAGACTTCAAAAAAGTCTGCTGGTACAACGATTTTATTACTAAAAACTCACCTAAAAATAAAACATTTTCAATCCTAGACTACCCGCATCAAATGTCTATTCATGCAAGTTTATGGTCTGGAATATATAAAACATCTTACATTAAAAAAGAAAAAATTCGCTTTGTTGAAGCCAAAGGCGGAGCTTATGTTGATGTCGGTTTTCGCATAGACACACTGATAAAGTCAAAAAAAATAGCCTGGTTAAACAAACCCTTCTATAATTACAGAATTGATGCAGAAGGCTCAACAACAAATAATTTTAACCTATCTGCAATGTTAAAAAGATGGAATGAAGCTCATAAAAAATTTGAAAAAGAATACAAAGGCCTATATTCCAAGGTCGGACCATATTTAATTATTGACGAATATTTAAATACGGTAGGACAATGTTTCAACTTTTTTCCGAGTGAAGAACAATTTAAGTTACTCCAGGAAAACTTACTTCATATCAATGATAATATAATAGACAACTCGCCTGTATTAGATGCAACTCAAAAAAAATACCTATTGTGCGCAAAATACGCTCAAAACAGAGACGATTTCTTTTCAAAAGTACATTTGTCCTTCAGACAGAAGAAAAAGTCCTTTATTTCAATAGTATTAAAGCTGCACCACAACCATATTGAGTTTAATTTATTGAGAAATATCAAATTTCCCATTATCAAGTTTAATCTTAATCTGTTTGGAATAATAGACTTTATCTTTAAACTGGGAAAGTAAAATTACTATGTTTGGAAAAACGAAAAAATTGAAACAAACAATATCTGAGTTGCAGTTTATACTTTCAGAAAAAAACAAAGAACTGGAGCAGCTTAAAAAATCTGTTTCAATTCAGAATGTTTTACCGACAGGATACAAACTGGAAGGAAACAATAATAAAATCATTATTGTCGAAAATGGACATGAAAGAGAATTAAAAAAGGATGAGAAAATTCCCGGATTGCGAATTTATTGGAAAAGTTCAAACAGTATTGCAAAAATTCATTTTCCGATAAAATTTTTAGATTGTCTATTATATATATCCGCCGATAATTGTTATTTTGAAATCTGCTCATCCAAACATGTCATAGATTGGCATACAGAGTTCTGCTTAACCTGCAAAGGAAGTAAAATCATAATTGGAGAGAATCTTTCAACTGGTCAAAATTGCTTATTTGGCGGTTTTAGCAGCGAAAATCTGACCATTACAATTGGCAACGACTGTATGTTTTCTAAAAATGTTATCATACGAAGTGCCGATGGACATACCATCTTTAATCCTCAAACTAATGAAGTTCTAAACTCTGGCTCAGATACCTGTATTGGGAATCATGTATGGATAGGGCAAGGAGTTTCCGTAGCAAAAGGAAGCCATGTTCCTGACAATTGTATTGTCGGAGAAAAAAGTCTGATTTGCAAAAAATTTTCTAAACCGGGGTGTATTCTGGGGGGGGTACCCGCAAAGGTTTTAAAAGAAAAAGTCAATTGGAGCCGGTTAAACGAGCCGGATTTTCTCAAGCAATCTAAAAAATAAGGGATACAACAAGGGAATAGAAATGTTTGGAAAAACCCAAAAGCTTAAAAATAAAATATCTGAGTTAAAGCTTCAATTAGAATTAGCTCAAAAAGAATTGGATAAATTTAAAACACCGCAACCGCCATTACCCGCATACGAAATAGATGGAGAACAAAATAAAATAATCATAGAAGAAAACGGTTTAGAAAGAGAGTTGGGTGCACAAGAGAAAATACCCGGATTGAATTTGATAATTAACGGAAATAATAATTATGTTAAAATAAAATTGCCTCTTGAAGCAATAAACTCCTCCATAGAAATAGGAAATGACAACGTTCACGTTGAAATCGGACCGTCTCGCCACTTTGTTGACGTCTTTATTCGCTGTTCATTCAGTGACGGACAAAAATGCGTTATAGGTCCCCATACAACAATTTCCGGCGCAAATATCATTCTTGATGAATGCTCTTCATGTTTTATCGGAGAAGACTGCAAATTGTCGAATTCAATCAGAATATGGGGATCTGACGGCCATGCCATAATGGATAAAGACACCAAAGAATTTCTGAATAAACCGTCTCACCCAGTAATAATAGGAAATAAGTGTTGGATAGGAGAAGCCGTGCGAATTCAAAAAGGAGCCATCATTCCTGACAACACAATAGTAGGAGCTGGTTCCATTGTTACAAAAAAATTTACAGAAGAAAACACTATTATAGCTGGAAACCCTGCAAAAATAATAAAACAGAATGTAATTTGGAGCAGACATTCAATCTACTCCCTAACTGTACAAAATCCAAGCGTTTATGAAGAAATAAAAAGAGATAGTTAAATGCCTGAGCTCTCCGTTATTATTCCCGTTTACAACACGGCGGCGTATTTGCGCAGATGCTTGGATTCTGTCATAAATCAGACAATGCGGGATATTGAAATTATTCTGGCTTCAGACGGCCCCGAAGACTGCGATGCCCTTTGTCGGGAATATGCCGCCGGAGACAGCCGGATTAAGCTTATTGAACGCCCGGGTAGCTATGGTGCAGCCGTCAACCGGGGAATAGAGCAGGCTCAGAGCGACTTCATCGGTATTGTCGAAGCTGACGACTGGATTGCTCCGCACATGTATGAAAAACTTTATCAGACAGCCTGTGAAACAAGGGCCGATGTTGTTAAGGCGTCGTTTTATTTCAGTCATGACAATGACATCAACACAAAAGCACCGGACTTTCAAAATCCGCATAAAATCTGCAATATCCGCGATTATCCTGCTTTTTTGAGCTATCAGGCTTCAATCTGGAGCGCAATTTATAAAAAATCTTTTTTGCAAAAACAAAATATTGTTCTCCCGGAACAGCGCCTGTCTTTCGTAGATTCTCCGTTTCACATGGAAACATTTCTTAAAGCAGCGCGCTACGCCTTCATTAACGAGCCGTTATATTATTACTATCAGGATAATCCCGGACAGTCTGTTAAAGATGACCGTCATATCTCCGACATCATTGCCACCAATGATTTTTTCCTCTCCCGGCTGGATAAAACATCACGGGAAAATTATAAGCCCTGGATTATTCAGGCTGTTATCGACCACCTTTTCTGGAATTTTAAAAGATTAAGCCAAAACAAAGCAAAAAACGTTTTTCTGCAAGCAGCGTCGCAATACATCAGAGAGCTGAATTTAAAGGAAAAGGATTTGACGCGGCTGGATTCATACCAATTGATTTTTTTGCATGGGCTCCGGCAAAACCTGTCTGCAAAGCAAATCAGTCAAAAGCTGATAGAAAAAGTCCGCTGGATAAAGCTTTGCGGCATTTTGCCTCTGGTTAAGATAAAAGAGCAGTCTTTGTCTTCCCGTGCTTTGCTGGGAGGAATTCTCCCGTTATATAAAATTACCCGCAAACAGCATAAAACGATTATTAAACTGTTTAACTTCATTCCCATCTGTAAAAAAGGATAAGCTCATGAAACTGACAATTCTCGGCGGCGGCCTGTCCGCCATCTCTTTAGCCTGCTTCCTGCAAAATCGGGAAGATATTGCCGAAATCAATATTCTGGAAAAGGAAGACCGGGCAGGGGGCCTGTGCCGGACTTTTGAAACCAACGGCATTGAATATGACGTCGGCCCGCATATTATTTTCTCCAAAGACAAAGAGATATTAGATTTTATGAACGGCCTGCTGGAAGACAATATTGCCCAAATTCGCCGTTCCAACCGCATTTTGCATCAAAAACGCTTTGTGCAGTATCCGTTTGAAAACGACCTGTCCAAACTGCCGGAACAGGACAAAAACTACTGCGTCAATGCTTTTCTGCATAACCCCTATGAAAACTATGATGCTCAAAATATGCTGCAATTTTTTCTTAAAACCTTTGGCGAAGGCATAACCAACACCTATCTGCGCCCTTATAACGAAAAAATCTGGAAATATGATCCCAGCTTTATGGATACGCAGATGGTTGACCGTATTCCCAAGCCACCCAAAGAAGACATTCTGCGCAGTGCTGCCGGCGAAACCGTCGAAGGCTACCTGCACCAGCTTTATTTTACTTATCCGCAACAAGGCGGAACGGAAGCATTGGTTAAAGCTTTGATAAAAAGATTGTCCCCAAAAGTCAAAATTCATACCGGGACTGAAGTTCTTTCCGTTAAAAAACAGCAGGATATCTTCATTGTTAAAACAACCAAGGGAAGTTTTTCATCTGAACGTCTGGTTTCAACCATGCCGGTTAATCTTTTGGCCAAACAGTATGAAAATACGCCGGAAGATATCAGAAAAACGGCCGAAGAACTGAAATATAATTCAATTGTTATCGCCGTTGTCAATGTCAAACCCGATGCGGCCAAAGATAATTTTGCCTTTATGATTGCCGACAAGGAAGTCAAATTTCACCGTCTGTCAAAACTTGACTTCCTCGGCCGCCATTACCATAAGGAAAATTCCGTCAGCTATATGCTGGAAATCACTTACCGCAAAAACGACCTGACCGATTTGGCCTCTGATGAAGAAATAATGCAACAAGTTATTGACGGTTTGCAAAAAATCGGCTTTATTTCCTCTCAGGAAGATGTTAATTTCACCGACCTGAAACGTTTTGAATACGCTTATGTCATTTATGATCTTAACCATCGCCGCAATATGGATAAATTGAAAGACTATTTCAAAGGAGAAGGAATAAATTTGAACGGACGTTTCGGCTCTTTCGAATATTTGAATATGGATGCGGTTATCAAACAGTCTAAACAACTGGCCGATAACTTCTGACAAAAGGAGAAAGTATGCCCCGATATGGAATAAAAGTCTGGTCGAAAGACGTTCTGAAAAATCCGGACTTCTTTAACGAAGCCGCCGAAGCCGTTAAAAACGGAACTTTCGGTTATATTGAGCTTTTTGCAATTCCGGACAGTTTCAATGAAACCCAATCTCTGATAGCCCCTGCGATTAAAGGGCTCCCCGTGGTTATTCATGCGCCGCATTCCTGCTTTGGCCTGGACACGGGAAATCCGGAACTTGAAACTTCCAATCAAAAGAAATTTGAAGATTCCCGCCGATTTGCCGACTTATTAAATGCGGAAATCATAATCCTTCACGCCGGTGCCGGAGCAAGCGAAGCCTGCCTGAGCGAAACAATCCGCCAGTTCCGCAATATCGGCGACAGCCGGATTGCCGTCGAAAACCTTCCGTTAATATGCTCGTCAACACATGTGCGCCTCCATGGCAACACACCGGCCGAAATACAGCGGATAATTACCGAAACCGGATGCAAATTCTGCCTTGATTTTTCTCATGCCGTCTGTGCGGCCAACAGCACAAACGCGGACGTCTGGCAGACATTAAACGCCTTTGCGGCTCTGAATCCGTCAATGTATCATCTCTGTGACGGAAATATAAACGGCACAGACGATGAGCATCTGCATTACGGGGAAGGGAACTACGACCTGAAACGGCTGCTGACGGAATATGTCGAACCGAACGCCCTGGTAACGATGGAAACCGGACACGAAATTCCGCAAAACATCACCCCTTGGCTCGAAGACTTGAGATTTTTGCAAAATCTGTAAAAAAACTCTTGCAAAAAAAAATAAGGCGGTTTATATTCCGCCTTATCTTAAGTCTGTGACTTATGGGTGCGTAGCTCAGTTGGTAGAGCAACTGACTCTTAATCAGTGGGTCTGGGGTTCGAACCCCCACGCGCCTACCAATAAAAAAAAGCCTGCTTTATGCAGGCTTTTTTGTTGGGAGTTTTGCAAGTGGGAGGTTCGAACCGAGAGGCTGGAGGAATAAAAAATGTCAAAGTAATGACATTTTTTAGACGACAGGTGATAATTTGTTAATTTGCGAGCCGCGGCAGCGCGCGAAGCAAATGTTACCAAATGGAACTCAGCGCAACCCCTACGCGCCTACCAATAAAAAAAAGCCTGCTTTATGCAGGCTTTTTTGTTGCCTGCGCCAAATCCCGGAGCGGCGCTCGGCCTCATTCCTAAAATTCCGCTTGACTTTGCCGCTTTCTGTATTAGATTAAAAACCAATAAAAATATTAGTGATATATAATTGTGTGACAACCGGGATTTATTCCGTTTATTTTAGATTTTCATCTAAAAACCCGAATGTCAATCAATTACAAAAACAATGAAATTTGGATAAGTCATATATAAATTGATGCCGACCAAATCTCTGTGAAGAGACCGGCATACGATTTCGTATTGAAGACATCTGCTTTATGTTATCTGCGAAGACGATGTAAAGCTTTCATTTGAAAGTTTGTAATTGGAAACCAGACCTTTGGTCTGTCTTTTAGGCAAAAGAGTATCTTGGGATTTTATCTTTCGGTGATAAAATTTTTAAGATACTCTTTTGTTTTTTTAAAGCAAAATTAATTTTTTCCAAGCATAAAGAGAATAGAGGAAAGGAGGCCTTATGCTGGAAAAAGAAAAGAAAATTCTTCAAGATGAGTATGAACGCAGCTTAAACATTGTCAAGGGCAGCAAAACGCACCGCTGTTTCGTTGATGAAAAAATAGCCCATTCGCTGCAAGTCTTTGAGGCGGGGAATTATCTCCTGAAAAATGAAAACGCCTTTAAAAACTGGTCGTCAAAGCTCATCAGAATGGCACGGACTGCCGTTCTGTTCCACGACGTCGGACGCTTTCAGGAAACCGTTGACAAGCTGAAATATCCTAATGTTTACAGCGATCATGCCCTGTTGGGATATGACTTTCTGCGGCAGTATCCCGAATATAACGATCTCCGCATTCTGCTTCCGGTAAAATATCACAGCTGTATGATTGAAGAACTTTATAAAGACCACGAATATCAAAACGTCGAAGATCCTCAAATAAAATACGAAATCGAAAAAATAACTTTTCTGGTTCGGGATGCCGACAAAATCGCCAACTTTAACCTTCTCGCCCACAGCGACAAAGATATCCGCCGTCTTTTCAACATTGACCTCAAAAGCAAAACGGCCCGCACACCGCTGTCTCCGGCGGTACAGGCCTGCGTTTTTGAAAAACGCCCGGTAAAAAGGGAAGACGTCCGCACCCTCAGCGATTCCATATTAAGCTTGATTTGTTGGATTTTTGATTTAAACTACAATTCATCGTTTTCATACATCCGGAAAAACGAATGTTTTGATTTTCTGCTGCAGCTGCTGAACAAGAGCAATGCGGATGCCCAAAGCCAAAAGAAAATCGAAACGGCCGTAAACGATTATTTGAATAACAAATATCAACAACTACAAGGAACCCTATGATGAAGAAAAAATATATCTTTTTATTGGTATTGGTTGCTGCTTTTGCCGGCTTCTATTACCTGACGCCTTCATTTGAAAGCATTGTCAAACAAGTTGTTCACAAATACGGCTCGGCAGTCACCGGAACCGACGTCAACCTGGAAGGTTTTAACCTCAAACTGGCAGACGGGGAAGGGCACATCGGCAAAATCACCGTCGGAAACCCCAAAAACTATAAATTAAAGAATGCCATGGAACTCGGCGGCATCTCTGTCAAAGTAAATATCAAAAGCCTTACGCAGGACACCATTGTAATTGAATCGGTTGAAATAGATAAACCCGTTATCAATTATGAAATTCTGTCGCTGACGCAAAATAACCTCTCCCAACTTCTGGAAAACATCAAAAAGAACACGGCTTCAGCCGAAAAAGCCGAACAGAAAGAAGTTAAAGCACAGGAAAAACAAACCTCTTCAGCTGAAAAAGACAGCGGAGGGAAAAAAGTCATCATTAAAAAGCTGGTTGTCCGCGGCGGTGAAATTTCCGTTGCGGCCAGCGCTGCGGCCGATATCACCAAAACCACGGCAAAACTGCCGGAAATCACTCTGACCAATATCGGCGAAGACAAAAAAGGCGCTTCCGTTGCCGAAACGGTTTCCAAAGTTCTGACCAAAATTCTCAATACCGCATATAAAACCATTGTTGACAGTAAAATCGCTGACCTTAAAAACGTCGCCGAAGAAAATCTCAACAATGTTGTCGGCGGTGTTAAGGAACGCATCAAAGAAATCGGCATCTTTGGCAAATAAATACAAAAAACACAAAATCCCCGGATGTTTCCGGGGATTTTTTTATCCGACCGAGTTAATAGTTCACAAAAGCACGAACACTGTTTACGAAAGAATAAGCTGACCGGTTTTATCGTCCGTCCAAGTATTCATTCAATATTCCCGGGGTCAGCAGTTGCGGCAGAATAACATAATCCTCGTTTTCGCTGTCATAATAAACATACAAAGGAATGCTGTTGCGGCCGTAACGTTCCAGAGCCTCAGCAATATGACGGTCTTTATTGGTCCAGTCCGCTTTGAACAGATGAATATGATGCTTTTGCACCAGTTCGGCAAACCGGGATGTGTCTAAAGCCAGTTTTTCATTAGCCAGACAGGTAATGCACCACTTGGCGGTAAAGTCAATAAACACCGGCTTATTCTGCCGCACCAGCTCATTGACCTGCCGTTCGTCATACGGCTGCCAGTCCAGGCTCTGCCTGCTGTCTGCGCTTTCGGTCGTCAGATGCCCGAGAACCCACATCAGCCAGAAACAGGTCAGCAAAACCGGAATGGCAAAAATCTTCTTTAAGATACTCATCCAGCGGCCGGGTTTCGGCAGCAGACGAGCCAGAAAATCAGGAAACAGCCCAATCAGCGTAAAGGGCAGGGCATATCCCAGGCTTAAAGAGAGGAATACCGGATAATAAACATAAATCGGCTTTGCCAGGGTATAGCCGATTGCAATACCCATAAACGGTGCCGTACAGGGGCTGGCAATCAACACCGCAAAAAAACCGGTAAAAAAAGCATTGAGTTTTTGCTTGGCAAACGAAATACGTCCCACACGGTTGGCAAAAGGATTCCTGAAATTAACCAAATCCAGCAGCATTAAAAAGACAATAAAGAAGATGACAATCATAATCACCACAAAAGTCGGTGACTGCAACTGAAAGCCCCAGCCGATATGTTCGCCTTTTTCGCGCAGCCAGACTAAAACCGTAGCCATCAGCAAAAAGCAGCTGACCACGCCAACCATATAAATCAAAGCCTCAATTCGCGCACTGCGGCGATTGTAAGCCCCTTGAACCAAAGCAATGGCTTTAATTGACAGAATAGGGAAGATACATGGCATAAAATTAAGGATAATGCCTCCCAGAAAAGCCATCAGCATAATAACCGGCAATGTCTGCGTTTCATAGTTAATCGGTTCATATTCGCTTAAACCGGAAGCTTTTTCCGGAGCCAGCAGATACCCCCGGCGGCCGTTTTCATGTTCAACCACAAGCACGCCCCCGGCATCTTCCGCTTTGTCATTGTCAACCGGAACCGAAACCGACAAATTTCCGCTGCGGTCAAAACCGACCTTTTGCGGCGCATTATTGACAATCAGCCCCTGCCGGAAAGGAATAAAGGTAATCTTCTGTACGTCTTTGGCAAAATTATGGTTTGGCGTTTTCAAATCAATCAACAGATTGCCGTCGGCTATTTCATAACGGGACTGCCAGGATGTTTTTACCGGAAAACTGTTGCTCGCTTTCAAAACTTCATCCTGCCAAATCTGAGGAATCTCGGGAATTTGTTCAACAATCGGCAGACTGAACGATATTTTGACCGTCTCCGGCATACATTCTTCCCGGCACGCCAGCCAGGAAACGGTTGCCTGAAAATCTTCCGCACCGTATTTTTTTATCGGATTCCCTTTGGGTTTCAGACGAAACTTCCAATAAGCCGTTTGGTCATAGCCATATTGAACCAACCCGTCAACAACAAATTTTTGCGGCAGGCTTTGCTCCCGGGTTTCAATTTCATAACCTTCGGGAAGAGACCATTTAATGCCGGTCGGCAGCCCGGCATCACCGGGATTAGACCAGTAAGTGTGCCAGCCGTTATGCATTTGCAGCCGCAGCAGCAAATCGATTCCGGCTTGCGGATTAAGCTCATCGGCTGAAGTAAAGACATCGGCCGAAACCTTATCTGTTCTGGCTCCCATAACCAAGGCAAAGCTCTGACCCGAACAGGTCAGAGCAGCCAGAAAAAAACAAAGCAGACCAAAGATTCTACTGCGCATCAGGCGTTTTTTCCTTTGCCTCTTTTTTCGGCTCGGCTTTTTGCCGTGCGGCAATAACAAAGTTATAATAAGCCGTGACGATAACGCTCAAAGCCTTAACAAACGACAGACAGCCCAGAATAATCGCAATCGGCATAAACAAACCCGGAATCAGGCAAAGCACAATCAGAGCCACCAGCGTTTCCGAACCTTGGGCAACGCCGCCCAGATAAAACGGCGACTGGCTGACTTCCGGCAGTTTCGGCGCATTGTTCTTATAAGCGATAACGGCATAAGAGAGCAGGGCGGCCGCCGCGGAGGTGAAACCGAACAGCAGGAAAATCGCCGCTACGGCATTCTGTGCCGGGTGAGCCAAAGCAAAGCCGAAAATGACCCCGGCATAAAACATATAATCAAGCGCCGCGTCAAGAAAAACGCCGAAATCCGTTTTGCCGGCATATTTGGCAATCGAGCCGTCCAGCGCATCAAAGGCACGGTTGATAAGAATGCAGAGCAAAGCAAAGCCGTACATTCCCATGGAAAGGAAATTAATTGCCAGCAGGCCGATAACAAACCCGGTAATCGTAACCGAATTCGCCGAAATGCCGGCCTGATGAAGCTTCTTTCCTGCCGCGTCAAAACCGACAAAGGCCTTGCGGTAAAGTTTTGTACACAATTCTTGAAACTTCTTAAAATTATCCTTGATTTTAAGCACGGCGGCTTTAAATTTCTCACTATCCGCCATAGATTTTATTTTATCTATTTTATCGCTCATTATTTTAACCTTTCATAAGATGCATTAGCTGATACTGATGAAAATAGTAGTGTAGTTTTTATTTAAAGTAAAATCATGAAACAGACTTATTAAATTTTTAAGGGTTCAAACCGTGAAATCAAGATTGCTCAAATATTTATTCTTTCTCGCCGCTGCCGTTACCGCCGTTGTCTATTATATCCGCACCCGGCAGCCTTATCAGATTATGTCCGGCGAAACGATGAACACCTACTACCGCATCAAAATCCGCACTGATAAAGAAAACAACTTATTACATAATGCAATCAGAGACGAACTTCAACGCATCAATAAAGAAATGTCGGTTTTTGACAGCAGTTCGGAAATAAGCAGCATAAACAACGATGACAGCGGCGAATGGATTGACCTCTCGCCTGAAATGTCCGAAGTTTTGAAAGACGCCCGCAAAACCTATGTTGAAAGCAATGGCAATTTTGACCCCACGGTCGGCAAATTGGTTGATCTCTGGGGCTTCGGCACAACACGCAGCAGCAAACGCGTGCCCAGCGACGAAAAAATTAAGGAAGCCCTCAAGTCAACCGGCTTTGACAAATTGCGCTTTAACGGCAATTATACCCGGGTTAAAAAGAGCATTCCCGACGTCAAGCTTAATCTGTCAGCCCTGGCCAAAGGCTATGCCGTTGACCGCGTTGCCGCCTTGCTGGATGACAACGGTTATACCGACTATATCGTCGAAATCGGCGGCGAAGTCAAAGCCCGCGGAAACCGTTCGGAAGAGAGCAAAGGCTGGAATGTGGCTGTCGTTGAACCCAATACCCAAAACTATGAGAATGCCTACGTTGTCGGGTTGAAAGACTTTGCCGTTGCCACGTCCGGCGACTATCGCAACTTCTTTTATTATAACGACAAACGCTATTCTCATACCATTTCGCCCAAAACCGGCTATCCGGTCGAGCACAGTCTGACTTCGGCCACCGTCTTCCATAAAAGCTGCATGCATGCGGACGCTCTGGCCACGGCAATTATGGCCATGGGTGAAAGAAAAGGGCTTAACTTTGCCAACGAAAACAATCTGGCCGTCGTTCTTTTCGTCCGTGAAGACAATAACGCTTTTCGGGCCTTGCTATCCGATGAAGCTCAGAAACTTCTGGAAAACAAATGACAATTTTCACCCGGGAAGGAACAGTCAGCCGCATTTTGCCGCACCGGGTCGAAGTAACGGTTATCAGCGTTTCGGCCTGTCTGCATTGCCGGTTAAAGGAAAACTGCACCGTCAGCGATTGCCGCTCCAGAAACATTCTGGTTGAAACCGACAATCCGCAAAGATATGCACCCGGCAGCCGTGTAACCGTTTTAATGGACAGCCGGCTGGGGTGGTGGTCCGTCTTTTATGCTTATATTTTGCCCTTGATATTGGTTCTCAGCAGCTTATTTGCAATTTTGGCGGCAACCGCCGACGAAACTGCTGCCGCCGCGGGAGCTCTTGCCGTGCTTGTTCCTTATTATCTGCTGCTTGCAGCCATGAAAAAGCGCTTGCTCTCCCGCTATGCTTTCCGCCTGAAAGAGGAATAAATTGGGGAGTAATGGCAAAATTTCTTTGGCTTATATAACTTTCATGCTAAGATTCTGACAATTTTGATTAACAGAAAGAGCTGCTTTATGACGGAGATTATCTGGTTAAATGTTCTGATTGTCGGCCTGATAGCCGCGGCTGCCGCCGTTGTTCTCTATTTCACCGCAAAAAAATTTGCCGTTGAAAATAATCCGTTGGCCGACAAAATTGACGCCTTGCTGCCTCAGGCCAATTGCGGGGCTTGCGGCAAAGCCGGCTGCCGGGATTTTGCCAACGCCTGTGCCGCCGCCGATAAAAAGACCTTTGCCAAACTTTACTGTCCGGTAGGAGGGAGAAGTGTTATGCAGGGCGTTGCCGCTCTGTTAGGTTTCTCAGCGGCGGAAAAAGCCGAAACCTGCGCCGTTCTGCGTTGTAACGGAACCTGCCGAAACGCGCCGGATAAAACCGTTTATTCCGGCTTAGGCAACTGCCGCGTCGCCAACCTGATTTCAGCCGGAAGTTCCGGTTGTCCCGATGGCTGCCTGCGTTTTGGCGACTGCGTTAAAGTTTGCCGTTTCGATGCATTGCATCTCGACCCGGAAACCGGCATCCCGGTTATTAATCCCGATAAATGCACATCTTGCGGCGCCTGTGTTAATATCTGCCCGCGCAAGCTGTTCGAGATTCGCCCGATAAGTCAGGAAAACCAGCAGGTTTACGTTGCCTGCCGCAATCGCCAGAAAGGGGCTGCCGCCCGCAAAAACTGTTCTGCGGCCTGCATTGCCTGCCAAAAATGTGTTAAAATCTGTACCGACATCACGATTGAAAACAATCTTTCTTATATTCCTGACACTGTTTCTCCCGCCCGTTTTGGCGCCGAACTGGCCGCTGCTTGCCCGACCGGAGCCATCGTCTATAAAAAACAAGTAAAAGGAGAACGCCATGACGCATAAAAAAACATTCCAAATCGGCGGTATCCACCTTGATAAACACAAAATATCCGCTTTAAGCCCGATTATCGACGCCGGAGTCCCCGAATTGGTCTATATTCCGGTCAGGCAGCATATCGGTGCTCCGGCTGTTCTCCAAAAGACCAAAGGCGACAAAGTAAAAATCGGAACACTGCTTGCCGCCGCCGACGGTGTCGTTTCCGCTGACGTTCATTCTTCCGTTGCCGGAGAAATCGTTAAAATTGAAGAAATGCCGGGAAGCAGCGGCTATCAGGAACTGACCGTCGTCATCAAAACCGCGCCGGACGAATTTGAAACAGGCATTGACACCGGCAGCGACATTGTCAAAGAGATAACGGCCTCCCGGGAAGAAATTATCTCCGCCATCCGCAAAGCCGGAATTGTCGGTATGGGCGGCGCCGGTTATCCGACTCCGATAAAAACCAAGCTCCCCGAAAATAAAAAAGCCGACTGTCTGATTGTCAACGCTATCGAATGCGAACCCTATCTGACTGCGGACGGAGCTTTAATGCTTGAAAAGGCGGAACAAATCATCATCGGTGCCAAAATCATCAATAAAGCGCTCGGAATCCAAAACGCCGTCATTGCCATTGACGAAAACAAACCGCAGGCAATCGAAAAACTCACGAAAATAAGCAAAAGCTACATTGGCGTCAATGTCCGGGTCTGCAAGAGCAAATACCCTCAGGGCGGCGAACGCCAGCTGATTAACGCCATCACCGGCAGAGAGGTGCCTTCGGGAAGGCTGCCGATAGATGCCGGCTGCATTGTTCAAAACGTTGCCACCGTCTTTGCCATCTATGAAGCGGTTATGAAACACAAACCTCTCTACGAACGAATTCTTACCGTAAGCGGAAACACCGCACTTACCACACCGGGAAATTACCGGGTCAGGGTAGGGACGCCGGCGGAATATATTTTGGATTTGGCACAAACCCGCAAAGAAGAAATCGGCAAATTGCTTTTCGGCGGGCCGATGATGGGAACGGCGGTTCCCAACCTGCAAACCCCGATAACCAAACTGACCTCGGGGCTGCTTGTTTTGTCTGCCGCCGAAGCTCTCAAACCGGACGAAAGCTGCTGCATCCGCTGCGGCAAATGCGCCGAAGTCTGCCCCGTCGGACTGTTGCCGTTCAACATAGCTTCCGATCTGCGGCGCAACGACACCTCACGCCTCCGCGAACTTCACGTTATGGACTGCATCGAATGCGGCTCCTGTGCCTATACTTGTCCGGCCAAAGTTCCGCTTCTGGACTATTGCAAACTGGGCAAATATGAATTCAAAAAACGTAAATAAGGCTATTGGACCATGCTGAAAATTTCAACCACGCCTCACATTTTTTCTCCGGTAACCACGCAGAGCCTGATGCGGGATGTTTTAATCGCCCTCACGCCTGCAATTATCGTTGCCTTGCTGATGTTCGGTATCGGCGCTTTGAAAGTATTGCTGACGTCTGTTGCCGCCTGCGTCATGTTTGAATATCTCATTACCCGCTATCTGCTCAAAACAGCCAATACGATCAGAGACTGCTCTGCAATGATTACCGGCGTTTTGCTGGCATTCAACCTGCCCAGCAGCATGCCTGCCTGGATGATTTTAGTCGGTGCGTTTGTTGCCATCGGTATAACCAAAATGGCATTCGGCGGATTGGGAAAAAATATTTTCAATCCTGCACTGGCCGGACGTGTCTTTCTGTTTATTTCCTTTCCCGTACAAATGACCACCTGGCCCAAGCCTGATTTTCTTAATTTTATGAATATCGACGCCGAAACGGCTCCCACAACGTTAAACATCCTTAAACACATCAATGATACGGGGTCTGCCGCATTCCGAAATGCTGCGTCGTCTCTGCCGGATTACGGACAAATGCTGGTTGGTAACATGGGCGGCTGCCTGGGTGAAGTCTCGGCGCTGGCACTCTTCCTGGGATTGCTGTATCTGCTCTGGCGGCGGGTAATTACCTGGCACATTCCTTTTTATTATGTATCAACCTTTTTCCTGCTGACTGCCGTCACCTGGCTGAACACTGATGATATCCGTTTTGAGCCGGTTACTCATCTGCTCTCCGGCGGCCTGCTGCTCGGGGCTTTTTTCATGGCGACGGACTATGTAACCACGCCCATGACCCGCAAAGGCCAGGTTATCTTTGCCGTCGGCTGCGGCATTCTGACTTATGTCATCCGTTTTTACAGCGCTTATCCCGAAGGCGTTTCCTTTGCAATTTTGATTATGAACGCCTTTGTGCCGCTGATTGACAAATTAACCCCGCAGCGTGTTTACGGAACCCGGAGGAGATAAACATGAAACAAACCTCTCTCGCCAAACTTGTTTTCGTCATGCTGGTTGTTGCCTGTGGTTCCGCGGCTGTTTTAGCCTGGGTCTATGCCATAACCCGCGAACCGATAAAAAAAGCCGGAGAAGCCAAAGAACTGGAAGCTGTTGCCGAAGTTATCTACGGCGGTTTTGACAATGATCCGTTTCAGGAAAAAACATATATCAACACGGCTGACGGCAAAGAACGTCTGGTTTTGTTTCCCGCCCGACGCAACGGAACCATCAGCGGCGTTGCGATCAAAACCTCGACCAATAAAGGCTTCGGCGGCAAAATGGAACTGATTGTCGGTTTCTTTCTTGACGGCACCGTCAGCGGCTATAAAGTCATACACAGCAATGAAACCCCCGGGCTGGGGACCAAAGTCAGCGAACCTCGGTTCAAAGAACAGTTTGCCGGCATCCGCCCCAAAAAACACCTGTTTAAGGTTAAACAGGACGGCGGCGAGATAGACGCCGTTACCGCGGCAACCATCAGCTCCCGGGCCGTCATCGATGCCATTCAGAAAGCCTATGACGCTTATAACAAATTCAGTACGGGAATTTAAGCCATGAACTCACCAAGTTACCAAAATTTTACCCGCGGCCTGATTCGTGAAAATCCGACACTGGTTATGCTGCTCGGCATGTGCCCGACTTTGGGGGTAACCACTTCCGCGCTCAACGGCCTGGGTATGGGACTGGCCACATTGTTTGTGCTTCTCCTTTCCAACACGGCCGTCTCCGCCGTTAAAAATTTCATTCCGGCCGCCATTCGCATTCCGTGCTATATTACCATCATTGCCTCTTTCGTAACCGTCGTGGAACTCCTGATGGCCGCTTATTTTCCTGCCTTGCACGCCGCCCTCGGCATTTATATTCCTCTGATTGTCGTCAACTGTATTATTCTCGGACGGGCCGAAGCCTTTGCCTCCCGCAACACTATCGGACAATCCGTCCTTGACGCATTGGGAATGGGACTCGGCTTCACCGGGGCGCTGCTGGCCTTGGGACTGATACGGGAAATTCTGGGGGCGGGAAGCGCTTTCGGCTTTAGTTTCGTCGGCGAAGACGCTTACCCGGTTTTGCTCTTTATCATGCCGCCGGGAGCCTTTCTGGCTCTGGCCGGATTAATCGTCGTCTTCAACCGGCTGCGGAGAAAATAAGATGAGTTATGTAATGATTTTTATTGCCGCAATCTTTGTAAATAACATTGTTTTGTCGCAGTTCTTGGGAATCTGTCCTTTCCTCGGCGTCTCTAAAAAGATTTCCACGGCTTTGGGCATGGGGTTTGCCGTTATGTTCGTTATGACAATTTCGGCCATTGCCACCCACCTGATCTATTATCAGCTGCTGGTACCGAACCGCCTGACATTTATGATAACCGTCGTCTTCATACTGGTTATCGCCGCTCTGGTGCAGATGGTGGAAATTATTTTGCATAAGACATCTCCGCTGCTATATCAGGCTCTGGGTATTTTTCTGCCGTTAATTACCACCAATTGCGCCGTTCTGGGCGTGGCAATCCTAGCCATCCAGAAAGATTTCGGCCTGCTTTCCGCCGTTTGCTACAGCCTGGCCAATGCCATGGGCTTCACGCTGGCAATAGTCTTATTTGCCGGCATCAGGGAAAGGCTGAGCGCCGCGCCGATACCCAAAGCGCTTCAGGGCGTGCCGATTGCCCTGATAACCGCGGCCCTGTTGTCGATGGCATTTATGGGCTTCTCCGGTATCAGCCGTTAAAACAAAGCCCCGGATTTTCCGGGGCTTCTTCTTTCACGCTTGTTTTTTCAGTTCTCTCAACAGGCTCAGCACCTGCGGATGAGTAATTTTTTCTTCGGCATAATTGTAAAATTCTTCAAACAATCTGCCGCCGTAAGTCTGCGTCTCATCATAATAACGCGCCTGAATAACGGCATCAAGTTTGTCCATATTGCGGACGAACACGGCTTCCGGCGTTTTCTGTCCTTCAAATTCGGCAAACAGTTCCGCCAGTTCGGGGTAGTCCAGTTCTTTAACCAGCCGCCGCATTGCATCGGTTTCCAATTCATGTTTTTTCTCTGGAGCGATCCCGCTGCCGGGGGTAAAATCGCCGACATAGATCTCCGCTAAATCATGGATATTGGCCATTTTCAGACATTTGCACAAATCCAGCTCCGCCGGAGCATACAACTGCACCAAAAGGCTCAAACTCCAAGAGTGGGCGGCATCGCTTTCCGGATTTTCAATTTTGTGATAAACCCAGCCGCTGCGCTGCAAATTTTTCATTTGCCCGCTGATTTTCATAAACTTTTTAATCGTAGCCATAACTGCACATATATTAAGATAAACATTTATTAAACTATATTCGGTTTCTCTCACTGCGTCAACGGCAAAACAAAGAGCCGGAAACCCGGCTCCCGTCATAAGCTCAGTTCAGCAAACCGCCGCTGTTTGCCGTCAGGTCCAAATAGATGTACTGCTCGGCCTGCAGAGGCTGCGGTATCGGTTTAGACCGTCTGGGAGCCTTATAATCAGCCCAGGCCTCAAAAACCTCCTGCGGCAGAATATAACAGTCCCCCAACAAGCAAACCACTTCATCGCTTGAACGGCCGCCGAACAAGTTATATCCGAGCTCAGAATAACGTTGAGCTTCTTCAAACACTTCTTTCCGGCAGTTTTCACGAACTTCGTCGATTGTCCAGAAATAATACGGCTCAATAAACAGCTGGATTCCTTTTTCAATCCGGGTTGAAAAGCCTTTGGTACCGAACGTCATCCGGTGAATGGAAATACGGTTCAACTCGTTCAGGTTATTAAGCAAAACTTTGCAAGCCTGAGAAAGGGAAGGGGTATCAACCACCACGCAGTCCTCATTCGTGCCGGCAAACATCATATTATCGGCAAAAACAGGCTTTCCTTTTCCCGCCACATCACGGCAGTCTTTTGCTTTTTGAAAATCAGCCGTCAAAACCGATGTTTTTTGCGGGACGGCATATTCCAGCATATCCTTGCTTCCGTCGCTGAAATAACGGAGTTCGCCGACACACAAAGCGCCGAGTTCGTCTTTTCGGTTTTTCAAATCAGCGGTAAAAGCTTCCTGCAAACTGGCATACAAACGACGCTCTTTGAGATCGCTGTATAGTCTCTGAGAAAAAATAATTTCAGCCATAATTCTTAATTTTTTAAAAGTTAATAATATAAATTTACCGCTATTTTAGCCAAATTTTTCCAATAAGCAAGGTTTATTTTGACAAAAAAAGACCGGGAAAATCCCGGTCTGAAAAAGGAAATGCGGCTTTTAACCGTAAATCAATTTTTTGAGCGTTGCTTTCGGCAGAATTTCAATACTTGTAAAGACATCTGCCTCCATAAAGTTCCGTTTGTCTTCCCAATCGGCAATGCTGTTGTCGTATGAGCAGTAAACGAATTTCTTTTCGTTATCTTCTCTGGCTCTGATTTGTTCAACCGTGGACTGTTTGTCCTCAAATTTCTGAATCAGATTTTCCTTGTTGATCACTTGCACAAAACCCCAGCCGATAAGCCTGAGTTCAACCTCTCTTTCGCCTTCGTCAAACGTTTCCCTGCGTTCAACCACATAGGAATAGCCCTGTTTGTGAGCTTGGGTTATTGCTGCAATTTTATCGTTAAATGAAATGTTCTCAACGCCGCCGAAAAGGTAGCCGAATTCAAATGTTGTCGTTGTCATAATAATTGTATTTTACGGATTAATTAATTTTTTAAATACTCACACCCCAAACGGCAAACGTCCGCAAGGGCAGAAAGCTTGTATTCTCGTCAGGAACGGCAAGTTCACCCTTGTCCGCATCAAGAATAAAACGCTCACAGCCTTCGCTGATACGTTCATCAATCCAGGACAAAGCGGCCGGTCCGCAGACATAAGGGCTGTCTTCGCCCAAATTTTTAAGCGACCGCGGCTCATAAAGGCTTCCTTCTTTTAAAATAAAGGAATCTCTAAAGCAAACACCATCCTCAAAATAATTTGCCCGGGTAATTTTCAGTCCCAGCTGCTTTTCATGATTTTTTACCAGTTCTGCAGCCGCTTCGGCCAAATTTCCAACCGCTAAATCCTCAAGCGTCCGGAGCGAAACCAAAGAAAAATAACAGTCAGTGAACATCAGAGGGGTCTGCCCCGAAGCTTTGCGCGACAGTTTCCATGCTTTCATGGTTTCTTCTGATACAATGATTTCTTTGAAATCATGCTCCTTATACTCAATATCCCCGTCATCAAAAAACTCATATTCCCCGATAATCAAACCGATCATTTTTTCTTTACGGTCGGACAATCCGAGAAAATACTGATAAATTGAAGACTTGACAGGCACGGCATAAGCATCGGCCAGTTGCTGCTGGGTTAAAATTAATCGTTTCATATTTAAATTTATTTAAAGTAAATACACCATAATTTGGAAATTACTCCCATTATGCACATTTTTAGACAAAAATCAATATAATTTTTCTTATTTGGACAATAAATCCTGAATATGGCGGATAACATCCTCAAACATTTCATAGGTCAACACACCGGTATTAATATTGTAACGCGACGTATGATAAGAGTTAAGCATCCACAGATTATGCTTCTCCAAACGGTGCAGTGCATTATGGGCAAACTTAAACCCGGCCTTGCGATAACCCAGAACCCCCAAAACCGCATTATGCGCCACACTTCCCAACGTCAGGATAATCTTTAAGTTCGGCATATTCTCAATTTCCTGAATAAGATAACTGCCGCAGGCTTTCACCTCATCGCCGGTAACTTTGTTTTGCGGCGGCACACAACGGACGGAATTGGTAATCCGCACGTTTATCAGTTCAAAACCGTCATCTTTGCGTTTTTGATAATCTCCCTTGGCAAAGCCGTATTTTTTCAGAATAGGGTAGAGCACATCTCCCGCATAGTCATTGGTAAACGGACGATTGGTCTGATTCGCCCCGTTTAGTCCCGGAGCCAGCCCTACCACCAGAATCTCTGCATCCAGAGAACCGAACGGCTCAACCGGACCGTTGTAATAAGTCGGAAACTTGACAATGTTTCCCTCGCGAAAAGCTATCAGACGCGGGCAGTTACGACAGTTTTTATCGGGACAGACGAATGACATTTTGCTTAAAACCTTTCTGTTATTTCAACTTTTTATCACACTAGCACCGTTTTTTTTAACTGCCACCCTTTAAAACCAATTATCCAAAGTTATATCAATAGTCGAAATTGCAGTCTTTACCACAATTTCATAAGAAAATTAAGTAATTACATTGCAAAACCTATTTATAAATGGAGTTTTAAACATGAAGAAAACATTATTGTTAGCTGGTGTTGCCTGCATCTTTTCTTATAATGCCAACGCTATGAATATTTCATCAGACTTAAAACCTTACATCGGTTTGGATTATGTTTATTCAAAAGCTGACTTCAAAGGAGAAGCGAGCCGCCTGGAAAAGAGCAATCTCCTCAAAGACAACTACAATTCGGGCGTTATCAATGCCGGTATTAAACTCGGCGATTACACCAGCCTGGAAGCCTTCTACCAGCAGTCGGCAACCCGTAAGGGCGACCGTTACTATGTTGACGGACTGGCTCACAAAGCCAAAACCAAATTCAACGCTTACGGTTTAGACCTCTATGGCTATATGCCGGTTGGCTGCAGTGGTTTCAACCTCTTGGGAACAATCGGTTTGGCCAACTATGACCTCGAAGTCAAAGGCGCCGGAGACAAAGACACCTGGACCCGCGTCGGTTATCGCGCCGGTATCGGTGCTCAGTATGACTTTAATGAAAACTGGGCTGCCCGTGTCGTCGGCCGTTACAGCTACATCGGCACCAAAGCCGTTGACAATCTGAAAGAAGTAACCGCCGGTATTCGTTACACTTTCTAAACCTTTCTGCCATTCTATGAACCACCGAAACCTTTCGGTGGTTTTTTTATACACCACGCCGGCAGCTGTGCAAAGCTGCGCAAACAGCCTTGCTTTTAGCGTCCAAAAGCCTAAATTAAAACTTATTTATGATGACACCACGGAGAACGTAAATGAGCAAAAAACAGACTTATCTTTATATTTTAGCTGCCGGCATCATTCTGATTTTGGCCGGTTTTTTCATGCACATCTCGCTGATAACCTCTGCTTACCACACCATCGGCAAAATGGTCGCCAATCCTTTGGTTTTCGGACCGGCAGCCGTCTGCGCCTTTATCTTTATGGGAAACGGGCGCTATTGGCTGATTAATCTTGCCTGCGCACTGATTGCATCTTTAATTATCCAATATTTTGTGATTGGCCATGGGGCAGGGATCTACACAATTCTCTATCGGGCGGCGGCTTTCCTGATAGTTGTTTATTTTCTCAACCTGCTGAAAATAATTCTGGCCAAATAACCAGTCAAAAGGCGGCTTCTCGCCGCCTTTCTTTTTATTTTTCATCAAGCGGAACCAATCGTCCCGATGCTGTAAGTTTTAATCCTTTGGCCTTTAACGCTTCTTTACCTGATTCGTCAAAAGTATAATAATAAACCAACTCACGTTCATTAATGGTTTCGGCATCAATCGCAGCCTCCGGAATTCCCCAAACAACTGAAATAGGCCAAGTGAGCAAATTTAAAAAGCCATATAAATAATGCCCGCCATCACCGCCATTTCCGGACGCCAAATAAAAATTGCCAAACCCCGGCAGAAGATTTAATGCTCCGGCACCAGCCGGACTGGCAGGTCTTTCCCATTCTCCTGCGGGTTTATCTACACTAATTCCATAAGAATTAAGACTGCGTATGGTATTTTGCTCATGGTGACTTAACGAAGTGCAAGCCGAAAGAGCTAAACAAAAGGCGGAAAGAACCGCAATTTTTTTCATAAGAACATCCTTTCGTTACAGTTAAACAAAACCCACCTGAAAAGGTGGGCGGATGTTCAGAAACCGTATAAAATAAACAAACAACGGCTCGGCTTATTTGGCCAAAACCTTATTCGCCGACATCCGTCCGAGACAGAAATCGGCATATAGTTTTAAGTCGCTATGCTATGGCGACTGTTTATTTTAAAAAGGGTTTCTGACGCCCTAAATGTACAATCTGTACATTCAAAGTCAGATTAACGGTTAAAAGAAAAAATGTAAAGTTATTTATTCTAGAAACAAAAGAGAAGGGAAATCGCACAAACGCATCGGCTCTGAAAACGAGACGAAACTGTAATGATATAAATTTCACCATTCAGCTCGTTCACAGCGTCCATTTATTTATTATCTTTTTGATTTTATTTAGTTTTTATAAAAAAATATTAGATTATTTATTTCAAACGGCTAATAACACACAAAAAATATGATAATCATGACAAAATTAAACTGCAAACAAAAGACAATACACCAAAAACATCACCAAGCCCGCAAACAACAAAACGCTCTGGCGGAGCTCTTGCCGAGAAACCCGATAAACGAGAGAGGGCTCAATCACATAATAAATATTTGTCGCATAATATATCTTATGTGGACAAAACGAGAAAAAAAGCGTTTAATTTCAATTAACTAAGTTTTTGTATTTTACACATAAATTATTAAATCCTTGTTAATTCATAAAATATAAAGGATTCAAAAATGATAGTATGCGTTGACGATGAAACAGAAAAAGAGCTTGAGCACCATAAAAAAGCCTTGGAACAAACAGCCAAACGCATAATTGATCTTGTCCATATCTCTTATGATAGACAGCAAAAAGTAAACAAAGAAGCACGACAGCAAAATCCTTACATCGTTAAACGCGTTATTCGCTATATGGCCGCCGGTCACGCTAAGCCGGAAGCGATAATATTGACGGCGCTTGAATTTCACACAACTGTTGACCGCGTTAAAAACGTCTTTTGGCAGCAAAATCGCTATATGTCTGCCGTCAACCTTTTTGCTAAACGTTACACCTGCGAAAAGCTAAAAAAAGCCGGTTTTACAGCCAAAGAGATTGCAAGGGTAATCGGCGTTAGTGAAAATCATATTTACAAAATATTACGCTGCAACATCGATTTTTGGTTTTTAGATTAAAATCAGATTGACAAATAAAAGGCGGATATTTATTTTTAGTAATTATTCGTCTATTTTAAGGGGCTAAAATGCATTACCGGATTTATGACAAGGAAAACAACGAGCTTTTAGATAAAAGATATGATACTTTTGAAGAAGCGTTGGAAGCAGCCCAAAAGCGCTTTGCGCCTGGTACTTTTAACATAACGAAGTATAATGACCTTGTAGGCATTGACGAATTATGCTATTAAAAAGAAGGGCGGATTTCTCCGCCCTTCCCCGTTGACTTATTGCAAGACAACGATTATAATCTCAAGTATTAACTTAAAGATAATAATAACCTTTATTAACACTTTGAGCCTCCTTTCGTTAAAGCGAAAGGAGTTAACCGCTTATTTTAGTTGACATTGTCAGCAAAATAAGCTATTCTAACCTCATAGGAAAGAAGTTAGGAGTCAACTCCTTTCTGTGTTAGAAAAAGTCCAACGTTGCAGCGCTGGACTTTTTTCTTGTATCATAAGAGATTCTAAAAGTCAAACAACTTGTCCCAAAAGCTTTTTTTCTTTTTTCTGCGCGTTGTTTTCTTTTTCCGCGTGGTTGTAGCTCTTTTGGTCGTTTTGCGTTTGCTGGACGATTTTTTGCGCCTTGCTGCCATTGTTTTACCCTCCGATTAAGTTTGTGATGAAATTTATGACTGCTTCCGGGGCCGATAAGGTCCCAGCCAGGACCCCGGCGACGGTGGTTGCCACACCGGCCCAGAAATTGCGATTTTTCAGCTTGTTTAAGATTTGAACCAGCATTTATTCTGTTCCTCCCTTAGCTCGACAATTTCCCGCTCAATTAACGCGCAACGCTTGTCAAACTTGCCGTATAACAGCAAAACGGCAACCAGTGTCGGCGAATTTCCCAGGACGTTAATTAAAAGTTCTTCCATTATTTCAGCTTCTTCAGCAGCAGATAGCCCAGATAGATTGCTGCAGCTCCGACAATAACCTTGCCGGTGTTGATGTTTTTCTGCTGCTGTTCGGCCGCGGCCTGGCTCTCGTTATATGAACTGATTGCCCAGTCCACACCAAGGCCAGTTAATACGGCGCCGCCGATTTTTGCCAATGCTCCCCACATGTTGCTTTTTCCTCCTATTAAAGTTTTTTCAAAAATTTATAGCCGATATACATAATTATTGCCGATGTCGCGATTCTGATCACCGGGTTTTCTTTTGCTGTTTCCGTCGCTTTATCAAATATGTTCCAAGTAACAATACCGGCCAAAAATGTTGCGATATAAGGCATTTTATTTGCTCCTATAAAAAACGTGATTTCCGATTGTGACGGTCTTTTCCAGCTTATCCCAGTTCCATGACGGTGTTATTTTCTTATTATGGTACTCTGTCGCTCCGCCGGTGATGTCCGGAAGCTGGCCGCTGATTACCTGGCGCGCAATGTTAAGCGCTCCGGAAGCTGCTAAATCGGCCTCGGTTAAAGCGTCAATTTTAGCCCGGTTAGGGTCGGTTGCGTTCCAGCAGCTGAATTGATATGGCTTCAGGACAACGTCTTTAATACTGGCACCATACCAGCCGCCCCGATTAACGCGATTCATGATGACGTTAGCAACGGCCTGCATACCGCGCGCCCCCTCGCCCCGGGCTTCACCCCAGATTGTTTTAGCCATGTAAATATCTTGCGGCTGTGTCATATCGTACCCCTTTTTTACTAACCGATAGCCGAGATAACCGGCGATTAAGGCGATTAAAACCCGCATATCAGCCCCCCAGCTCGTTAATCCTCGCCCGCCATTCCTGGCGCGATTTGATTAAGTCGGCGTATTCTTCGGCCGTCGCTGCTCCCTCGGCGATTTTGATAACTGCATAGTCTGAAGCCGCTAATTTGCCTTTTAGTTCCCAGATTTCCGCCTGTTTAAGCTCTTCCGGTGTTGGCTCCGGTAAAGGCGGTATTTCCTCATATTCCCAGGCTGAGCCGTTAAATTTGACCTTATAGCCTGGCTTTTCCGGTAACGGCTCGGCAAATGTTGCAGAACCGGGCAGTAAATAAACAGTTTTACCGGCCAAAACGCTCGCCCGCGGGTCAATCTGGCAATCTACCGTTTTACTGTAATATCCGTTTTCATCGTATTGAAAAGCCTGCATTTTACCACCTGTATTTAATTAGTAATGCGATTGTTTGAGACGCCATATTTGCCACCAGGCCGGAATTTTGGCCGACAGTCGTAACGCCAACGCTATAGCCGTTGGAAAATTTGCCGCCGTTTATACCTGACGGGTCAATCCCTGCGTTCGGATAAGTATCTTTAAAATAATATGGATTAGTTCCACCTGCAGAACCACCGGCACACCAGCCGCCGGCACCATTATTACCTTGCAACCCTAACGCCTTGCCGTTACCCTGAACCATTACCCAATCGCCCAGCAGGCGCATGACACCATTAGGAATATTAAACGTCGTACTTCCGTCGCCTGCTCCGTAATTAGTGCCGATTGCAGCGAAAAGCTCCGGATATTGCGCCCGACTAATTGCCGAACCGTCACACAATAAAAAACCGTCCGGAATTGGCGAACCGGCCGCAACTGGCATAATTGCCCCTGGCTCTAATCCTGCGTTATATCCCCCGAATATCGTCATTAATACCCCGCAATCGAATAGTTAAATTTACCCGTTCCGGTGATTTCAATGGTTCCGCCGGTCACGATTGGCATTTCCCAGGACTGCCCGGTCGATAGTTCTAAATTGCTGACGGCAACGCCGGCCGCTGTAATATTGACGGTAATTGTCCCGGAAGTGCAAACCAGGGCAACAACCGAGTTATTATCATACTCCAGCGACTGCGGCGCCATCAGCGAACCCGCCTTTACGTTGCTGTATGCGCTTAATTTGGTTGACGTGTTGACCGTTCCGGAGACAGTCAACCGGTTGTCGGTAATTCCGCCGACAGCAAGCGAAAAATCAATCGTCAGCGGACTGTCTGACGTGTTAAACAGCTGAATATAGCTGACCGGCGCCGATAAATGATACCCCATGCCGGCCGAAAATTTAGTTTGTGTGGCGGCACCGCCGAAAGTAACCTCTAAGACTTCCGGAATTGACGCTTGAAGCAAGTTAAAGCTGTCGTAAACATAGTCTACTTTGCGTGTTTCGCCGGGCTGCAGGGTAAGTACCTGCTCCCAATAAGGTGCTTGCACTGCGCCAAGGTTAATATTTTCCTGCATTTACTTACCTTTCGCGAAAATGTAGTAAAAAACTGCCGCAATCGCTGCATAAAGCGCAATCGGTCGCACAGCGTCAATAAAGTTTCGCAGCTCCGATTTGCTCTCGGCGTACGCTTCCCCGGTCGCTTTGATTGCCTGCTCGGCCGTCAATTGCGCGCTGGTAATAGCCTGGTCTGTCGTTCCAGTGATAGCGTCTAATACCGTTGACAAGTTTTCGCCAACAAGTCCCTGCTCTGTATAATTGCCGTAAACAATCTCGTTATTAGACGATAAATCGCCGATTGTCGCAGCTTGTGAGTTACTGGATGAGTTATCGGTTATATGATTAGATGTTGAACTGCTAGAATATGCCCAGGCCATTATTTACCCCCGATTTTCTTAAACAGCCAATAAAAACCTAGGCCGACAAGGCCATATATGACGATTTTACCCAGTCCAACGCCGGTATTAGAGCGCCCGGATACAGTGTAATAATCCCCGCCCCTATATGCCGAGCTTAGCGATGAACTCGCCGACGCATTCGGGTTAGAATTGTCATCACCTGCCCAGTTTAGATTTGCGTCGCCTTGCCAATATGCCGCGTCTGCCATGCCTACCCCCTATTTGCGAACCATTACCAGGATAAAGGCAGCCAAAATTGAACCGCCCGCAATCCATAACAGCGTGGTTTTGCTGACTTGCTGGCCGAATATGTCGATTGTCTGATTCTGCGCCTGCTGCTGGGCTAAAAGTTCCGCTTCGTATTTAGCCTGGTCGCTCTGCAGCTTTGAATTGATAATGTCCTTTGACGTATCGCCGAACCAGTCCCACATTGACTCATACCAGGGTTTATCGTCTTCTGTCTTTGTTGCCATTTTATACCTCGTTAAGAGGGGGCGGAAGCTCCGCCCCTGGTTATCCCAACTATTCCGAAACTTTAGTCATCATTATAGCCGGGACGTTACGGATTGACACCGCCAGCAAGTCATAACTGCCAGACGTCGGCGCCTTGCTGAACGTGGTTTTCAATCTCAGTTCGGTTACGCCCTGCATTGGCAGGATTGATTTAATCGAACCGTCGCTGAAGCTGTAATTAAACGTACCGGATACCGGAGCCAGGCCGCGGGCGCTGACAATGTAGTCGTTTTCGGCCGCAGTCATCGGGTCATAAACGTTGTTGCCGTTAACAACGCATTCACCCTGGCTGATTGTGCCGCCGCCTGCGTTTGCCATAATCGACAAATAAGCTTCGTTAGCGTCACGCGGTAATGTATCGACTGAAGAAATACCGGTCGAGTTCATGTTCTGCGGATAGTTAATAATTTTGATGTAACTACCCAGATTTGCTTTGAAATTGCGACGAATGGTCGAGATTGACAGGTCGGTTACGTCGGTAACGGTCGCAGCACAATAAACCTGCAGCTGGATTGTCTGGATATTTGCGCAACCATAAGCGAAATAGTCCTCGGTTACCGGGTCTTTGAACAGATAACGGCCGATATTAAGCCCGATAACGTTGTTAATATTCTGGGTTACTTCCTGACCAAGCGAAGCATAAACATCATAGAGCTGTGACATTTTGCAGTTAATAACCTGCTCGCCGTTGATTGCCAGCGCAACTTTGTTAATCGAGGTTAAAATATTGGCTTTTGCAGCTGCAGCTCCGGAGTTCAGAAACTCCAGGACGATATCGTCAATTACTTCAAACGACGGAATCGTGAAAGTCAGGACAGCGCCGTTACTGACTGGCTTACTGTCGTGTTGAAAAATGCGTTTAACTTGTGACATGATAGCACCTCGTTATTTATTCTGGCCGAGGTTCTGAATGTACTGATAAGCGTACAATCCAGCGATTGTGCCAATCATCATTTTAAGAATGGTTTTCATGCGTTTACCCCTTTTTCTGATTCAAAAAAATCCATTGACGAATCGAGCCAAACACATTTTTTTAACCTTGTCAAATTTACTAACTTATTGTTTTATAATAATATTTTCCTATGTAATGTAGGAAAAAGCATAAAATTAAATTTTTTTCATTTTTTTATGATTTTTTGACCTGATTTGAAAAAATACTCGTAATTGTTCAGCTTTTGGAACGCGTCCCGGTACTCTCGGCCGAGCATTTTAACCCCGATATCGATATCGGCCGGCTCGGCGTGCCGGTACAAATAAACCCCGCTGCAGTTCGCCCGGAAAACGTTGTCAACAAGGTGCATGCGCTGGCTTATGCCGATTAAATTAATTCCAAAGTGTCGCCCTCGGCAGCATAGAAAACCGAAACCGTTTTTACGGTTTTTCTGCATACTTCCGGTCGGGAACGACTGGTCTAACTCGTCAACAACAAGTGTCAGCTGCGCTGTGTGCTGCGTTCCATAACCGGATTGCAGCGTTGCCAGATAATAGCTCAAGTCCTGCAGCTGCGTTTCTTCTTCACCAAATGCAGGCAAAAAAGCAAAGCGGAAGCCCTGGCCGAAATTCCGGCGCAAGGCTTGTTTTAGCTTATCTAATGAGACAAAGGGCTTGACGCCCTTGTCCCGTCCCCACTCACCCAGCGGATCAAAATAAATTACCCGCCCTAGGCCTGCGGTGAGTTCTCGGGCTTTGGTTGTTTTTCCGCACCCCGACGCCCCAAAAATCCCCAGCCGCTGCGCTTGCCCGCTGCCTGCTGTGCTTCTGCGCGTTGTTTTATTTTGTTTCGTAGCCATAATTTCCCCTTTTCTGCCAAAGATATACCTGTCCAGTTCTGAACGATTGCGTTTGTTTCACACGCGGCAAATATGCCAATCAGCGTTAAATCGTGGACAACTGCCGTCCGCCGGTCGATAAGCCAGCGTAAAAAACTGTACTTCTCCGCCATGGCGTATATTTTCCCGGCCGCAAGCGTCTGCCCCTGCGCCCGCAAACTCTCGAACGCGTCAAGGCTCGTTTGCGGGCTTTTCAAAAATACCAGAAACTCGTTAAATGCCGCTTCAAACTCGCCTTGCGTATAATACCGGTCATCAGGCGATGTCGTCATCTCCCCACAGCCAGGCTGCAAATCTGTTAATCGGTTGTCCGTAATAACTGTCTGGGTTTCCGGCAGATTCTCCGTCTGGCCGTCCGTCAGTTGTATTTCTTCGTTGTTTTCCGTCATCTTTCTTTACCTCCGTTGTTTTTTTGACTGGTTTTTCCTCAATTTTTACAGGCGCCGGCGCCCCTATCGGAACGTAAACCGCCCCGCCCTTGCGAACCGTCCGCCCCTGGCGCAGCTCGTCTATCAGCTCCCGGCTCTCTTTCGGATTAAAACGCGAGCTGCAGCGATTGTCGCAGTACATGTACAAATTGCCGTTTTTATTGATTTTTAAGTTCTGATTCGGCGCCCCGCACACCGGACACGTCGTCCGCGCTATGATTTCTCCCATAAATTACCTCCATTTTTTCACCTAAAAAACAACCTAACATCGGCGATTTTTCAAAAGCTCCGCACCCGCAACTCTTTTCGCCATTAATACCTTTAATACATTCTATGCATTTCACATACATTTCTTACCTCCCTACATGATTTTGATTAATCCCAGGCGCGGCGTTTCAGCCCAGCTGCACACCTCCACACCGTCCGGAACGCTGTTAATTCTTGCCTTATCTGGCATAATTCTTTCAATTAGGCTACTTACCGGATTAATTTGATAAGTTCCGGCCGGAGTTCTAAACAACGCATACCAGGTCGTAAAATCCGGATATATGCGCGTTAAAAGCTTGCGCATACGCTTGTCTTTGGCCGCCCAAACATCAGCCCCTACATTCCCTGCCGAGTTTTCGCCAGCTTGCTGGCTCGGCTTTGACAGGCCGGCCGCAACGTCGGCCGGTGCTATATTCTCATCGGTATCTTTTAAATACCTTTCCTCACGCGTATGCGCGCGCTGTTTGGTTTTTAAATCTAGGTTTTTAAATTTTAAATCTATATGCGGGGTGCTATTTAAAGACCCCAGGGTGCTATTTAAAGACCCCAGGGTGCTATTTAAAGACCCCTCGGTACTATTTAAAGACCTTTCATCGGTACTATTTAAAGACCTTTCATCAGTGCTATTTAAAGACCCTTTAAGGTCGTTGCCGGAGGTTCCCTCAAAATTCCCCCGGCAACGGTTAAAACCGTTCTCCAATGTCAGCCTTAAGGCGTTCGAACGGTTAAATCTTTCACGCTTATCTATCTCGATAAACCCAAGTTCTTCTAGCTGTTTAACAGTGCTGATAATAGCGCCTTTGGTCGTAAAACAGAGGTTGGCCAAATTCTGATAGCCTAGACAGCAACAACCGGCATACTTACCAGAGCTATAAGTATTATTGATGATTTGTATTAGCGCCCGGAACTGCGCCGACGATAGTTTTATCGTCAAAAGTTCTTCCGGTATCATTACAAAAGCCATTGAGGGTTAGCCTTTCTTAGATGTTTACTGATACTGTACACTAAAATTATAACTGTACAGTAGTACTAAACATAAGAAGTAAAACGTTAAAATTTCGTTGTCAAATTCAAATTTAAATGCTATGTATAACTTCGTTAATTACGTATATATAAGGGGTTTTTATGAAAAATTTTAACGATTACACCGAAAAAGCAATCAAAAGATACGGTTTAGCGGGACAGAACGCTCTTGCTTCTGAAATAGGGGTAAATAAATCAGCTTTATCACAAATGAATACTGGAAAAATACTTCCCTCCGAAGCAACGATGATAAAACTAGCCGAACTGGCCGGCCTGCCCAAAGAGGAAGCTTTAATTGATTTAAATTTATGGCGTTCAAAAAATAATCCGGAAGTCCAAAAAATTTGGCAAAGATTATCAAAAATGATAGGTCTTCCCGCCTTTCTGTTTACATTTTCTTCTTTATTTGCAAAGGTTTACACATGTTACGATGCTATCAGCAATATCCCGTTTTTTATATCTTATGTATAAATTATTCTATTATTATAAGTGATTGTATTTATTGTGTTTATTATTAAATCAAACACTCTTAATAACGTTTTATGCGACAATTACAGCGACGCTTCAATCAACAGCTTGGTGTAATCACTTTGCGGCGCCGTAAAAATCTGCGCGGCCGTATTCAACTCAACAATTTTTCCGTCTTTCATGACGGCAATCCGGTCTGCCATTGCCCGCACGGCTTTCATATCATGTGAAATAAACAAATATGTGATATTTCTCTGTCGGCGAATATCCTGCAATAATTTAATGATCTGAGCCTGAATGGTCACATCCAGTGCAGACGTCGGTTCATCTAAAATAATAAACTCCGGTTTCAAAACCAATGCTCTGGCAATCGCAATCCGCTGCCGCTGCCCGCCTGAAAATTCATGCGGATAGCGCCTCAGCACTTCAGCTCCCAGACCGACTTCTTCCAAAACCGCCGCCGCCCGCTGCCGTCGCTCTGCTTTGGAGAGCTCAGGATAATGAACGATAAGCCCCTCGGAAACAATATCTTCAATAGTCATACGCGGATTCAGAGAGTTATACGGATCCTGGAAAACAATCTGCATCTTCTGCTTTAAGGCTTTTTTCCCTTTACCGGAAAGGCTCTTCATATTGATTTTCTTATAGAAAATATTGCCGGAAGCTTTAATCAGCCCGGCAAGAGCCATACCTAAGGTCGTCTTTCCTGAACCGGATTCCCCGACTATTCCCAAACATTCCCCGCACTGAATATCCAGATTCACCCGATCCAACGCATTTAGATAACTTGTTGTTTTTCCTAGAAAATTCTTTTTAAGCGGATAGCTGACCCGCAAATTTTCTGCCTTAACTATAAGCTCGGAAACCTGCGGCCGACTTTCATTCTGCAGCATGGAAGCCGAAACCAGAAGCTTGGTATAATCATGCTGCGGCTGGCGAAAAATATCCTCGACGGCTCCCTGCTCCACAATTTCGCCGCTTTTCATAACGCAAACTCTGTCCGCAATCTGCCGCACCAGCTTTAAATCATGACTGATAAACAGAATTGACATATTCAGTTTTTGCTTCAATTCGATAAGTAAATCAATAATTTGCGCCTGAATAGTCACATCCAGCGCAGTCGTCGGTTCATCGGCAATCAACAATTTGGGCTTATTGGCAATAGCCATTGCGATCATCACCCGCTGCCGCTGCCCGCCCGACAATTCAAACGGATAAGCTTTTTTGCGGATTTCCGGCTGCGAAATTCCCGTCAACCGCAGCAAACGCTCCACTTCCTTATCTGCGTTTTTAGGCGAGATGCGCCGATGCTGCCGCAAACTCTCGGCTATCTGATCACCTATTTTGTGCAACGGATTCAATGAGGACATCGGTTCTTGAAAAATAAAGGAAATCTCATTTCCTCTCACTTTCCGCAAAATTTTATCTTCGGCCCCTACTAGCTCCTGACCGTTAAATTTGATTGAACTGTCAAATGAATGGCCGGCTTTGGGATAAGGCAGCAAACCCAGCACGGACAGCGCGGTAACCGATTTTCCCGAGCCGGACTCTCCGACCAAACCGACCACCTCACCGCAGCCAACGTTAAAACTGACATTTTTAACCGCTCGGCGTTCTTCGCCGTCATCCGAATGAAATGAAACCGAAAGATTTTTAACTGTCAACAACGACATCAGTCATTCCTCCGGCTGTCAAAAGCATCACGCACCCCTTCCCCGATAAAAATCAGGAGCGTCAGCAGGCTGGAAAGCACAATAAAAATAGTAATTCCGATCCACGGCGCCTGCAAATTATCTTTGCCCTGGCGCACTAAATCTCCAAGCGAAGGATATTCGTGCGACAATCCCAACCCCAAAAAATCAAGCGCCGTTAAAGCAACAATTGCTTCCGAAAGCAAAAACGGCACAAACGTAACCGTCGCAATCAAAGCATTGGGCAGAATATGACGATAAATAATCCGCATATTGCCGACACCCAAAGCTCTGGCAGCCTTCACAAATTCAAAATTACGCACCCGCAGAAACTCTGCCCGCACCACACCGGTCAGCGATGTCCAAGAAAAGAACAATAAAATCACCAGCAAAGTCCAAAATGTCGGCACAAAAACACTGGCAACAATAATCAAAATAAACAGCTGCGGCAGAGAATCCCATATTTCCAACAGCCTTTGAATAATAATATCCGTTTTGCCGCCGAAATACCCCTGCACGGCTCCGACGATCACACCGATCAAAGAGGAAACGGCCGTCAGAACAAAGGCAAAAATAATCGAAATGCGCAAACCATAAATAATTCTTGCCAGAATATCCCGCCCCTCATCGTCAGTTCCCAACCAATGAACCGCATCCGGCGGCGCAGGCATCTGTGCATTAAGGTCATAATCTATCGTATTGAAAGAAAAAGGAATTATGGGCATAATCATCCATCCGTTCTGCTGAATGTTATGCCGTATCAATTCATCGCGATAATCCGCCGGCGTCGGAAAATCTCCGCCGAAAACCGTTTCATTGTAAGTTTTGAAAATCGGGAAAAAATATTCATTATTATATTTGAGAATCAAAGGCTTATCGTTTGCAATTAACTCAGCGGCAAAACTCACCAGCAGCACGCCGAAAAAAATCACAAAAGCATACCATGCCCGCCGGTTCCGGCGAAAGGCCCGCCATCTTCTTTGCGCCAGGCTTTCAATTTCCCGGCTGTTATTGTTTTCCTGAATTTCCACTGGATTCCCCGGCATCAACGGCACCAACTGCAGGCTGCTCAGCCTCGCCCTCCGTCTGAACGGCATTTGTCGCAGCGTCCGTTCCGGACGGAACTTCTTCTGCCGAAACCGCAGTTTCTGTTGCCGAATCAATCAGTTCGGCTGCTTTTTCTTCATTCGTCTCTGTCTTTGCGGAAATCTCTTCCGCTGATGATGAAGAAGTTAAAGTATCACCTTCACTTTGTTTCTCTTTTTCTTGAATTTCCGCACTTATGCTCTTGACTTCGACTTCGCTTCCTTCATCTATCGGCGCCTCCATAACTTTAACCTCTCCGACATTTTTTTCCTCGGGAAGTTCCGTCGTATTCAAAACGTCGGCAGTTTCTGTCTCTTCGGCTTCGGACAAAGGAATTTCCTCAGCCGGAACCGGAGCTTTCGCATTCTTTTCTGCCGGTTTCAAAGCATTTCCGGGCTTTTGAATACTGTTGAAAGCTTTCCATTTGCCATACCATTCGTTAAAATGGGCCAAAGCCTGATTAACGCTGTCTTTGGTCAACACCGATTTCAGCAGCTCTTTCTGCAAACCGCTCGCCGCCGTAGAATGAAGTTCCATCCGGTTGAATTCACGGCAGTTTCCTTGTTTGTAAAGATAATTGCGCACCAGCTCCCTGCTCTCGCAAATCTGATTGTTAATGCTGAAATTATTGCGGCCGGGATCTTTGATTGCCAGCAACACCAGATTATCACTTTTGAACTTGGCAATATAATCATCCGTCTTGACGGCATCAATGTCATTAATGCCGCTGATGCCCTGCAGAACAATAACCGTATTTTTATCCAGCTGCTTTTCGTTCAGTTTCTGCATAAACTGTTCCAAACTCCCCAGCATACAGGAGAACTGCTCCTGATAAGCCTGTCTTTTGGCAAACAGGTTCTTATTGCTGACCCATTTATAATTGTCCATGGCCAGCCATTTGTCCTGCGGTTTCACCCGGCAAAACTCGTCATAGACATACATATCCGACGGCAAATCCATAAAGACAAAATAAGCCCGATTGCCTTTGTCGTTGGCAATATCGTTCAAAACCACGTCAAGCGTCTTAAACGAATTGACAACATACAAATAATCATACGGAATTCCGATAATCGGCGTTTTCTCGGCGCTGATAAAACCGTTGAGCGCTCCGTACAAGGTTGACCAGTCAGAAGACAGATGAAAACTGTTCAGCCACTGCACGAGCAAAAACTTGCTTTTCTCCCAGGTTGACAGTTTCATTCCCTCGGCTGAGACAGGAACGTTGATTTTATCAACACATTTATCAACGTTTCTTTCATTGTTTTTATTGCAAAAATCTATTCCGCGCGACTGATATGCCGACACGCGGTACTTTGAATTCTTATAAACGTCAATCAGCTGAGTATCTTTCAGATAAACATACTCGTCGGTAATATTATGAAATTTCCAAACGCTGTCAATGGCGACATTGCGCTGAATATGCCGTTCGGCTTTTTCATCGTCAATATTGTTCAAATCTTCCACCATACTCATCAGCGGATCTTTTGCCATCGTATAAGCATTGGGATAAACCCAGAAATTGTTCTTGGCCAGGAAAGCAATCAGCCGCTCCTGCGTCTCTTTCCCTTTCGCCGTTGACCCTAATTGGTCTTTCAAATCGCCCAGTGTCACGTAAGAGGTCGCATTCGGCAAAAAGAAATAAACATATTTCTTGGCATTCGGTGCAATCTTGTCCAGATGATTGTCATATTTTACTGCAAATTCCTGATGTCTGTCGCGCATAATATAGCTGTCTGCGACCACACCGCCGAAAACGACAAAAATAATCCCGACAAAATAAACCAAACTTGATTTGGAAGAAATCGTCAGGACCACAAATGTCAATATTCCGGCACCGGCAACCAATATCCAGTGTGAAACGTCCGTAAACATTGAAGCTGCCGCGGCACCGATATACGGCGACAGCATCGGCACCAGAATTGATGTTTTGTCATAAACGGCAAACTGACTGAGCAACGCCCACACAAAACCGGCGGCAATCAGCGAAACCAGCAGATTCTGCAAAACGGAAGAAAAAGAAAACAAGAGCATCAGCAGCATGGAAAACACCAACAGCCCGATGACAACCGACATAATTTCAGGCTGCAGCATAAATCCGTCCGCAAACACCTTCTGACTTCCCGAACCGGCAAACAGCAAAAAGTTCATAATCAGCAGCAGCGCAGTCAAAAGCCCTTTGATAAGCCAGTCAAACATATAACTGAAAATGCCGCGGGATTTTTTTATTGTCACTTTGCGAACATTGGCGGCCAAACTTGACGATTGATTGGAGCTTTCAATAATTACGTCTTGCATCTGATTACCTCATTAATTTACTAAATTTTTTTTATCTAACCATATTAGAAAAACAATTTAAAGTAAAAAACCCCGGAACTGCACAGGCTCCGGGGTTTTTAATTGTAATCCGATACTTATTATCTTGAGTAGTATTCGATAACCAGATTCGGTTCCATAACACATCCGTAAGGAATATCATCCAGTTTCGGAGTGAAGGTATATTTGGCGGTCAGCTTTTTGCCGTCAACTTCCAAATATCCGGGAACTTCGCGGGTGCTGCTTTCAACTGCGGCAATAACAATCGGCAGCTGTTTGGATTTTTCGCGAACTTCGATAACATCGCCAACCTTAACCATATAGGAAGGAATGTTTACTTTTTTGCCGTTAACGGTAACATGTCCGTGGTTAACAAACTGACGGGAAGCAAAAATCGTCGGAACGAATTTGGCTTTGTAAACCAGGTTGTCCAAACGGGATTCCAAAATGCCGACCAGGTTTTCAGCAGAGTCACCGCCTCTTCTGACGGCTTCGACATAATATTTGTGGAACTGTTTTTCGTTAACATTGCCGTAATAGGTTTTCAGTTTCTGTTTGGCATACAGCTGTTCGCCGTAGTCGGTCATTTTCTTTCTTCTCTGACCGTGCTGACCCGGAGCATATTCTCTCTTGTTCAGCGGGCTTTTCGGATCGCCCCACAGATTGGCGCCGTAACGGCGGTTTGTTTTTTTCTTGGCGTTTTCAATACTTTTCATAAAAAAATTCCTTTTAATCAGGTTTATTGCATTATTGTCTCGGTAGTTGAACAACATAAATTGCCAACGGGGTTCACTGACCCGCCTTCCCGAAAGTAACGGCAATTTATTACATTTTTTTTCAAAAGACAAGCAAAATCTTTAAAATCAGGCTGGATTATTTGTTAAATATAATTAAGATAAAACAAAAAGGATAAAATATGGGATACGATTTACTGTTTCAGCAGGCGCTCGGCTTTCATGAGCAAGGCCGCCTGAACGAAGCCGAAAACATTTACCGGCAGATTTTGGAAACCGCACCGAACAACCCGGACATTTTAAATCTGCTCGGCTTAATCGCTCAGCAGAAAGGCCTGCACGCTCAGGCCGTTGATTACTTTTACCAAGCCATCCGTCTGGCCCCGGGACATGCGCCTTTCCATTTTAACCTGGCTCTGTCGCTGGAAAACGACAATAAACCGGCGGAAGCGCTCCAATCCTATCAGGATGCTTTACGCCTTAATCCCGAATTGAAAGAAGCATACGATAACATGGGTGACATTTTCAGCGGTCTGAATCAAACGGATAAAGCGGAAGAAATGTATAACCAAGCGCTGCGGATTGACCCGGATTATCTTCTGCCTCAGGCCAAAATGGCTTACCTCCGCAAAGATATCTCCAAACTTGAACAATCCGCCCGGCAACACCCGCAGGAAGCTGTTTTCCCTTACTATCTGAGCCTGCTTTACCGGCAGCAGAACAAAAATCGCGAAGCTTTGGCCTGCGCCCGCCGCGCCGACGACTTGGCTCCCGGCAGTGAAGAACTGCTCACTCTGCTTGGCGAACTGTTGATAATCACCGGAGACCATACCGAAGCCAAACAGGTTTATGAACAGCTATTGCGCCTTAACCCGCATTCTCCGGCGGCATTGATTAACCTTGCCAATTTTGCCACCAACACCGACGATTTCGCCACTGCCGAAAAATATTACAAACAGGCTCTGGACATTCGCCCCGGCGATTTGGACGCACATTTTAATTATGCCAATATGCTCTATCATCAAAACCGGCTGCCCGAAGCGCTGGAAGAATATCGAAGCGCCGTCGTCATTGCCCCCGAACGTTTTGAAATCAGCAACAATCTCGGGCTGATACAAAAAGACCTCGGCGAATATGAAGAAGCGCTCGGACTCTTTTTCAATGCCTTTTTGAAAGAGCCGGACAAAGAAGAAATATCGGTTAACATCGCCGAAACGCTGACCCTGCTCCATTACCAAGACAAAAAAAAGGCGGAAAAGATTGCCGCAAACTGGCTCGAAAAAGCGCCTGATAACGTTTTCGCCCGGCATCTGAACGCCGCATTCAAAGGAGACAATTGTGAAAATAATCAAATTTTTGCTCAAAAGCTGTTTGACAATTTTGCTGATACTTACGAAATGGTTCTCGGAAGGATTGGTTACGACACTCCGCGAAAGCTTAGAGACCTTACGGGGCATGTTGAAGGTACCCTTGTGGATCTTGGCTGCGGCACGGGGCTTGTTGGCATGGCTTATCAAGCCGCTGGCACCCGGCTTGTCGGCGTGGATATCTCCGAAAAAAGCCTCGACCAAGCCCGAAACAAAGGAATCTACCGAGAACTGATCGCCGATGACCTGTTGCATTTCTGCCAAACCCGCCTGCATGATTACCGTCCGGCACTGATTACCGCCGCTGACGTTTTCTGCTATCTTGGCCGGCTTGACGAACTGATTGCTGCCTGCAAACCTTATAAGCTCGCCTTTTCCGTTGAACTTCTCAAAGACGGATCCGCTGACTGGAAACTGGCGCCCACCGGACGTTGGCAGCATAATCCGGATTATATTGCCCGCCTGCTCAAACAAAACGGTTATACAATTGTTAACCAATATCCGCTAATCTTACGTCAGGAATGCGGACAGGACGTCGAAGGGCTTATTTTTACGGCAGCATAAGGAGAAAGCCATGGCTGAGGAATTAATCGATATCTATGATGAGAAAATGAACCTGCTCGGCACAGCCACACGCGAACAGGCTCATCGCGAAGGTTTGTGGCACACGTCATTCCATTGTTGGATTGTCCGCCGTTCGCCGGAAGGCCGGCCGCAGGTTTTGCTGCAAATCCGCGGCAAAACTCAGAATCACCCTTCCCTGATTGACATTTCTTCCGCCGGACACTTGGCCGCCGGTGAAACGGCGCATGACGGCATCAAAAACATTGAACAGGAGTTGGGCTTGAAAGTCGATTTCGGCAAACTGGTCAAACTCTTCACCGCCAACCACGTTTTTCAAAAAAACAATTATATCAACCATGAATTTAACCCGACTTATCTGCTGGAAGATTCTACCCCGCTGCCGGAATACAAACTTAACCCCGATTGGGTGGACGGCGTGTTCATCGCCGACGTCGAAGATGTATTGAATCTTTTCAAACACAAAGTTGACAAGATTTATGTCAGCGGCCTGCGCCTGAACGAACAACGCAACTATGCCCCTCATGCCGGCAACATCGCTCGTTGCGAATTTGTTCCCCATACGGACCAATACTTTGTCAAAGTGATGGAAACCATCCTGCGCTGGTTTAAAGGACAACCGATATGATAATCCGGCTCGATAAAAAACATTATCCGCAGATCATCGAAATCTGGGAATCCTCTGTCAGAGCCACACACCACTTTCTGAAACCGGAAGAAATCGGCTTTTATAAACCTTTGGTACTTCACTATGCTTTGCCGGAAAACACCTTGTTCGGAACCTGTGACAACAATAGATTAACCGGTTTTATCGGCCTCCGCAGTCCTAAAGTGGAAATGTTGTTTATTCATCCTGACTTTTTCGGACAGGGCTTGGGTTCGAAATTATTGAATTTTGCCGTTCAGGAACAAAATTGCTCACTGGTTGACGTCAACGAAGAAAATCCCCGGGCCTATAAGTTTTACCTCAAACACGGCTTTGTCCTCAAAAGCCGTGATGAACTTGACGACAGCGGCAAACCCCACCCGATTTTACATCTTGAGCATCCGACACACAAAAGCAAATAGCTCTTTGAAAAATCGTTCCTTTTTCAGTTCTCTGATAATATCGTCTTTTATTCGCTCACCGCATTTTCCGTCCAGATAATGCAGAAAATGATTTTTCACCCGCATCCGTTTTTGTTTTTTAGGATCCTCACCATTTTTAACCATCTGCAAAAAAGGTTCAACGGCCGAAACATCATCAGCATAATAATAAGATGATATAACCGCCTTTCCGAAAGCATTATACACCTCAGGAACCTGTTCCAAGTATAAGACAGGCTTTCCCGTAACCAGCATTTCCATTGTTACAGCAGAACGTTCTCCCATAAAAGCATCTGCCCGCCGCAAAATTTCCGGATAGCTGTCTGTCCAAATCAAACAGTTTTCCGCCAACTCCAACCTCTTTTTAAAAGCATATATTTCCGATTTGGAAATATTAAACACATTTTCAAAGACGCCAAAGAAAAGATGATGAGGCATAAAGACAAAAAACAAATCTTTATTTTTCTCAACCAACTCCAATATCTTCAAATCATTTTCCCAAGAAAAAGTAGAACAAACATTCTTGCCGTCTTTATAAGAATAATTACAAGGGAAATGCGTATGCCACACCACAACTTTACGCCCTCCGACCCTGCTTTCAAAAGCCTGAGGCAGCGTTGTGTTCGCAACTTCAAGCAAAGCATCAAACTTGGGATGTCCGACACAAACGACATGCCGATTCCCGGCTGGACAATATTTTTTATAATCCCTAACCAGTGCATCGGAGAATTTATAAATCCGCCACGCATTGGAGAATAGCGGTAACTTAAAATGGTTATAAATACTCAAGGCATCTTCGGTAAATTCCAACCCATAAGAAATATAGACGACACGAATTCCCGACTTCCGAAAAACATCACTGCGAAAGCACGGCAGGCGATGATATTCATCATACGGCGTTTGCATCACAACAACATGTGGTTTATCCCGGCTCCAATCTGTTTCATCAGCTTTTACATAAGGAATATCCTGAGATTTTAACCAGTTTTCACTATTGACAAACTGTCCTTCATAGCCGCTGTTTTGTGGTTTTACCGGACAATAAATCATCTTTGCTTCAACACGTTCATCCGCCAGACAGGCTTTCCAAAAGCTTTTCCATGACGGCCAAAAAGCTTCAGAATGAAAAAGAAAATAAATTTTAATTTTTTCCTTTTTTCCCAGCGTACGTTTATTCAGCTCAAACAAACGATTGTTTTTATCTGTCTCACTTTCGACTGAAGTTTCTATCCGCCACAAACAACGAGCTCCGCAAATCAACATTTTAACCGCTCCCGATACTTTTTCTCTGGCAAAAGGAATAAAACCAAACAATAGAAACTTTCGTCTGTTATGTTTATAAACAATCTTTAACAGTGGAATAATACTGAAAAGATAATATTTCTTTTTCATTCTTGAGCATTTAATCCGCAACAGCGGCAAATTAAGCAAAAAATACTTTTTTTCAGAATGATTGTCTTCTCTGACCTTTTCCTTATGATCATAAGCATTGATACGCCCCAGAATAAACGGAATATGGCGATCCGCCATGCTTTTAACGCCTTGAGTATCGTATTCATTGATTTTCCGCAAAATAAAACTGATATGTTTCTCATGAACTTCTATCCGCTCGGAATAAGAAGCTGCCAGATGTTCCTTTAAATCCGTATAAAAATCCGTCTTTTCGGCATACTCCCAAAAATAAGACTTAAAATACGGCGACGCATTCCACGGTTTTTCTTTGCCGTTGTAATGGATAATATACCAGCTTTCAACCACGGAAACGTCATCCTGTCGTTCATTTTCATAAACACTCCGTAACGCATTGTACTTTTCCGGCAGTAATTTGATTTTTCCTTCAAAAACCAGATTAAAAATATCCTGATCCGCCCACAATATCTTATCTTTCAGCCTGACCGTTTCGGCAAAAAGTCTGGCCGTAATATTGTTACAACGGCAGCGCTCGCAGTCAAAGACAATGACTCCGCCATTCACATACACCTGAGGATTACGCAAATTCAAGTTGTCAATAACCTTCTTAAAATAAGGATATTTCCAACAATATGCGGGATGATTGACCGCCCCTATATAATTCTTCCCCAATTTTTCACAATACAAATCGGCAATATCCTTTTTGACAATAATATCCACGTCCAGATAAACAGCCTTTTTTATTTCAGGTTTTAGTTCGGGAATAATATATCTGAAATAAGTATCGTTCGGAATATAACCGGCAGTAGTCGGAGCAAGCCCGGCGAAATCATCCGGATTAACCTCAATATACTCAATTGAAAATGCAGAATATCTGTTTCGCAGTTTTTCTATTCGTTCTTTTTTCGCCGGCGATATTTTTAAAGAACTGCGCTCCAAAATATAAAATTCAATAAAAGCCTTCGTATTGGCCAAAATAGAAGCCATTGTCACACACATCGGTGCGGCAATATCGTCCGCGGCAATCAAAAAAACCGGAATATGAAGCGGAGAAACAAATTTTTCAGCCTTTTTTTCCATTAAAAACCTCGCGTAAAATCCAAATCCTTTTTCAATATCCGTAAAAAAGGAATAAAATTAAACAAGTAAACCTTATATTTGTTGCGAAAAAATACCAATCGTAAAAGAGGCAGACAACCGAACAAATAAATACGCTTTTCCTTCTGCGGCTTTTTCAAAAGACGCTCTATTTCCTTTCTCAGTACCTGAAATTCATCATCTGCCGGAAAAACCGGCGCACAAAGCGCATATTGCAACATTTCAGTCTTGTCTTCAGGCCTGACATATGACAAAGCAATGCGGACATAGTTTCGCAAAACATCAAAATATAAAGCTTTCGTCTCCGGTTTTTCAAGCAAGCGAGCCGCTTTCAGCTTTTCATACAAAAAAACACAGCCGCAAATATGATCCTTAATGCAGGAAAAATCATGGTTATATGTTCTTACCATTGCTGATGAGGGATGTCGGAAATAATGATAAAATTTACTGTTCAAATAATAAAAATAACGAGAGCAAACCGCATATTGATAAAAGAAAGGAAAATCTTCATACTGCATATTCTCAGGAAAACGAATTTGATGCTCCTTGATAATATCGCTTTTAAAAATCTTGTTCCAAACCGAAACATTAGTCCTCAAAACAACATCTTTTTCTACCCGGCAGACCCCGTTATATTTTAGAGAAAGATAATATTCTTCTCCCTGTCGGCTGTTATATCCCAAATCATTACTGACAACCGTATCAAACAAAACCATATCAATATCGGGATTGGAAAAATAAGAAAGGGCCTCTTCAAAAGTATTCGGCTCAATCCAATCATCGGCATCCACAAAAGCAATATATGTACCGCTGGCAGCATCAAGCCCGACATTACGGGCACCACCCACACCGGTTTCCCTGCCCTTAAGAAATTTCACCCTTTCATCTTTTTCCGCATAACGGCGGCAAATAGCAAAATCCGCTGCCGAACCATCAGAAACTACTATAATTTCCAAATCTTTCAACGTCTGTCCGATAATACTATCCAAACACCGCGAAAGATATGCCGAGGCATGATAAGAAGGAACAATAACACTAAGAACGGGCATAATATTTCATCCTGAGATTTAATCAAACTGGACAAATAATATGCTACATTAAATAGAATATAAATACAGAAATTAAAACAATACACAAAAATTTACAGATTAACAGTTACAATACCGGATTTCCATGCCCAATAAACCAGGCCGACCAATATTGCCGCCAGAAAAATCAACCACTTGAGATTAATACCGCCCAACAAATTATTGGTTAATCCTTTACGGTAATATAAGCCGTGACGCCCGCCCTGCACATAAGCTCCTTTCGGCCCTGCACCGAGACGCAGCCCTTTGGTACCCAAAGAAACGCCGACACCCGACTTTGAAAAATTAACCCGTACCGGCCCGAAATTAATTCCTTTTCTGATAAAAAAGCCCATTTATTCCCTCCGAAATTACTGCCGCAGCTGATAGCTCCAAACCTCGGATATCACTTTATTGTTCTCTGCCTTATTGCGCAAAAGCAGACGCAGCTCCGTAATATCCGTATTCGGTTCAATGTCAAAATACAGACTGGCTCCGTTAATTGAAGGCGTATACATCAGCCGCACGTTGCTGATTGTTCCCGCCCGGTTGGAAATGTCGGCCCAAATATTGCCGGCGGCAATTTCTTTAGCCGCATCAAGCGTGCCGAAACCACTGAAGTCAATGACAAATTTGCGTCTGTTTGCCAGATACTCGCCTTCCAGACCGTCCCCGCCCTTGCCGCTGTGCGTCGCGGTAACTTTTGCTAATTCAGGCATAACCGTATCGTCATCCCGCCAATGCATCAGATAATTAAAACGATATTCGCCGCCGGCCCGCATCGGCTCGTCCGGCACCCAATACGCCACCACATTGTCGTTGGTTTCGCTGACAGACGGAAGTTCGGCCAGCTGAACCTTTCCTTTGCCCCAGTTTTCCAAAGGTTCGATCCAAACGCTCGGACGCTTTTCATACATAGCTTCAGGGTCAAGATAATCACGGGGATTTCTGTCCCGCTGCATCAGCCCGAAACCTTTCGGACCGTCGTCAACGAACGAACTGAGACGCAAGTGTTTCGAATTGTCCAAAGGACGCCAGATTTTCTCGCCGTTGCCGTTAACCGCCAGCAGTCCGTCACTGTCATGGACCTCGGGTCGATAATCGTCAAAAGCAGACTTGGTGTTTTCTCCGTATAAAAACATTGAAGTCAAGGGCGCAATGCCCGGCTTGGCAATATCTTTCCGCGGAAAAAGAACCGCATTAACCCTGACCAGCGTTTCGTCCGCTTTCGGACTGACCGTAAAGGAGTAAGCGCCGGAAACGCTTTCACTGTCCAGCAAGGCATAAATGCGGACACTGTCGGCATCTTTTGCCGGCTGCTCAACCCAGAACTTCTTAAAAATCGGAAATTCCTCCGGTCCGCTTTCCGCCGTATTAATTGCCAGCCCCCGCGCCGACAGCCCGTAATTCTGGCCTTTGGCCATTGTTCTGAAATAACTGGCTCCCAAAAATGAGATTAACTCGTCATAATAATCTTTACGATTCAGCGGATAATGAAGTCTGAATCCGGCATATCCGAAATCAGCGGTTTCCCGCCCGGTATCAATCTGATTTCTCCCGAAATCAAACTCTTCGAATTTATAAGGAATTTCTCGAACTTTGCCGTCAGATATTTCATAAATTGTCACCGAATGATTAAACAATCCGCCCGGATGATAAAATTGCATTTCAAAAGGAAAATCCTGCCGATACCAAATCCCCTGCTCCCGGCGAAATCGGATATCGCTGTACTGTGCCGGCGTTAAATGCGCCAAATCTTCAGGCAAATGCAGAGTTTCGTCACGATAAGGATGGCGCGAAATTTCTTCCGCTTCTTCGATAACATGCGAAAAATCAAAACTACCGGCGGCAAAAACAGGATCCATTCCCGACAAAAACAATATTCCCGCCAGAAAAATCAATATAAAACGACGACGCATTTTCTCTCCGATATCCGTTGTTTCCGTTACGGCACCATTTTCTGCAATACCGGAATTGAATAAAAACCAAACGCATTTTCTTGTCAATACAAGAATAAACATCCTCAGAAAGAAGTACACAATTAAGTTTTTCGTTTACTCGGAAAACTAAAAGGATTATAATAAAACCATATACAAAACAACAACGGGAATTTAACATGAAATATGTTTTAATCGCCGTGTTATTGCTGGGAGCCTTAGCGGCACATCACCACAGTTTCCACGCCGGAGTTGCGCTGCTGGTTACCGTGGCTGTCGTCATCGCCCTCAAGGACGTTGCCAAAAGCATTAATGCCGGCAAATAACATATAAATCCTCCCGGATTTACAAAGGTTCCATACCTCCGCTCTATGGATATTAAAAATTTGAGGCCTTCAAAACCGCCGATTTCCTTCAAAATGCCGATAAACGATTTTGGATACCCGCGCAATCAGTTCCGCATTGTCCCGGTCACTCATCGGCGAGTCCGCAATCATTACGCCCAGATAATACTCCCGACCGTCAGGCAGCCGAACAAATCCGACATCATTATCCGCTATTTTAATCCCGTTTTCCAACCGGTCGGACGAACCGGTCTTATGCCCGACCACGACATTCGAAGGCAGATATTTCTTTATTTTATCCGCCCCGGTAACCGTTTCCGTCATTAAAGCCTCAAAAAAACGCTTGTTTTCATTTGTCAGCCGCTCGCTTTCACGCACAACGCGCAGCAACTTAACCACGTCGGCCGGCACCGCCCGGTTAAGATATTGATTCCGAATATTTTCATGCATTTCCTGCTCATTAACTTTCAACACAATTCCGGGAAAGCCAAGTCCGCGGACATAATCCTGCGTTGCCCTGATATCGCCGCCGAACGCCAGCAAAATATCCGTCGCATTATTATCGCTCGCCGATACCATATATTTCAGCAGTTCGGCAACCGAAATTTTAAACGGAACGACCGGATAATCCTTTAACATCGGACTGTATGTGTCACGGTTTATCATCTCTTCCGTAACGATCAGAACCTTATCTTTTTCCTGATGTTCCAAAACATTCAAGGCAACAAACATTTTAAAAACGCTCATCAGCGGCATCGCCCCTTTGCCGACCGTCAAAACTTTATCGCCGCTCAAAACAGCAATTCCGACACGGCTGCCACTCCCGAACGTTGCCAGTTTCAGCTTGAGGTAAAGGGAGTTCTCAATAAGCCAGAAAGCCCATAAAACAAATAATCCCGAACAAATCAGCAAAATTTTTTTCTTCATTTCCGCTTTCTCTTTTCCGTAATCACGCATAAATTACCTTACTTGCTTTGCAGAAGCAAACTTAAGTTCTCGAACACTGGTTCTGTCCGAGAAAGAAAAGCTCCGCTTAAAACAAAAGCCCCTATCTGATGATAAGGGCTTTTAATGGCGGAGAGTACAGGACTCGAACCTGTGCATCGTTATTCACGATGACGGATTAGCAATCCGCTGCATTACCACTCTGCCAACTCTCCAGCTGTGGTACGGAGTTATAGATATATTATCTTTTCCGTGCCGTCAATAGCTATTTTCAGTTTTTTACAATTTTATCCCAGCACGATGCTCAGATAGGTCATAAAAATAAAACCGATTAAAATTGCCGCCGAACTTTTCTCCTCATTGCGGCGGATATACGTCTCCGGCAGAACTTCATTAATAATCACAAACAGCATTGTTCCGCCCGCCAAAGCCATACCGAACGGAACCAGTTTTGGGCTGAATCCCGTACCGAGAATACCCACCAGCGCACCCAGCGGCTGCATCAAGCCGCTGACGGCGGCCAACAAAGCGGCCTTAAGACGGGAAAAACGGATTGCCACCAGTGAAACCGCCACCATCAGTCCTTCGGGAATATTTTGCAGAGCAATACCGACAGCCAAGGCTTTCGGATCAAACAGTTCCTGCCCGGCATAAGCCACGCCGACCGCCAATCCCTCGGGAAACTTATGAATGGCAATCGCAAAAATAAACAGCAGCGAACTGCGCATATTAATCGCCCCTTCCCCGTGCTTGCCGCTGTATTCATGTTCATGGGGAACGACTTCATGTAAAATCCAGATAATCCCCACACCGCCGATTACCGCCAAAACAATCCACAATCCGCCCAGATAGTGATTTGCCTCCACCTGGTTAATACTGGCCGCTGCCGGCGCCAACAGCGTAAACACCGATGAAGCAAGCATAATGCCTGCCGCAATATTCAGCATAAAATCAATATTTTCATGACTGTAATGTTTTTTGCAAAAAATCAGAAAGCCGCCCAACCCGGCAAACAAACTGGTAAAAACCGCGGCAATCGTTCCGTGCCACAAAATGCTTTCCGTCATATTTCTCCCTTTTCTATTTTAGCCATAATCCGCCGATAAGCCGGAAACATCTTCTCTTCGCCCGAAAGCGCAATCATTTCAGCGTTTCTGACCCAGCGCAGGGCAGAATTTTCTTCCGGCGCCGTCACCAAAGTTTCATGCTCATCGGCCTCAATCAAATAAGTCACGTCAAAATGCAAATGCGCCGGAACAAACTGCCCTCGCTTAACATGCGCCTCAACCGTCAACACGGATAGACTTACGATTTTATTATTTATAAACAAATTCGTAAGACCTGTTTCTTCACGAACCTCTTTAATTGCGGTTTGTTTCAAATCCCTTTCACCGTCGGCATATCCGCCCGGCAAAGCCCAAACCCGATATAAATTATGAAAACACATTAAAACCTTATCTCGGCGCGCATTGCTCACCCAGGCGGTGGCAGTCACATGCCCGACAAGATTTTCCCGGTCATACGACGTTTCGCCAAAAGCTTCCAAAAACTGCAAAAATGCAACTTTATCGGCTGCTTCCCGGTCATCACTCGGCAGATAATTTCTGATTGCTTCCGTTAATTCCGTCACCTGAGCCTCTCATTCAAATCCGGACGCACATGCGACCCTGCCTGAGTAAGAACATCAACGGCACAAAGCTGCCCTATTTCCACGGCCTTTTCAATTGGCATACCGCGGCTCACGGCATAAAGAAAACCGCCGGCAAAAGCATCTCCGGCGCCGGTGGTATTGACAACGTTTTCTACTTTAAGCGGCTGAAAATGCTGCCATTTTCCCTGAGAGCGGACATCAACTCCGTTTGCCCCCAATGTTTTAACCGCCACCGGCGGAAGAACAGATTCACCCAAGGCTTCAAACTCTTTTTCATTCCCCAGCAAAATGTCAATATGTTTCATATATTTGACAAAAAAATCAAACTGTTGCACAACAATTTGCGGATCGCTCAGCGTAAAGGCGATGCGAATCAAATTTTTCCGGGCGGCATTTATAATTTTTTTAACGGTCAGCAGGTTGTTGTCCAGCCAATAACCCTCCATAAACAGCATACGGCTCTCAGCCACCAGTTCCATATTAACGCTGTTAAAGGGAATAATCTTGGACGCCCGCAACTTGGCGCAAATTGACTTTTCACCGTCTTTATGCACCAAAACCACCGAACAGCCGGTAGCATTTTCCTTATCAATAAAAAGGCCGGGATAAATATTGTAGTTTTTCAGGCTTTCCGTAAAAAAGGTGCCGTATTTATCCATTCCGATTTTGCCGATAAAACAGGCTTTTCCGCCTAAGGCCGCAAAAGCTTTCATTGAATTTGCCACCGACCCGCCGGCAGAAACCTGATTATTTTTGCTGAAATGCAGAATTTCTTCAAACTCGTCTATCCGGGTTCGGAAAAAGCCCCCTCTGTCGGAAATGTGCATATTGGCAAAAGCCTGATTTTCAGCTGCCAGAGTTGTCAAATCGACAATAGCATTCCCCATTCCGACAATATCAAACATCTTCCGCCCCTTTTACTAAGTAAAGTTGGATAATTAGATTAGTAATAAGGATTAAGGGCGATTAAAGCGAAGTACTGCGGCCGTAAAAATAGTCCTGTAGACTATTTTCTGCCGAAAAGCAATGAGACAAGATGTTGTGAGCCAGTGAAAACGAAGCGAAACAACAACTTAGTCGGAATTGGAACAAGTACGTGAGCATTTAACCGTCCCGTAAATCCTGTACTAATAATCAATTAGACAGCTTTACATTGACAATTTGGTTTTAAGCAACTCATTAACCACTCCCGGATTAGCTTTGCCGCCCGATTTTTTCATCACCTGGCCGACAAACCATCCCATCAAACCAACCTTTCCGCCTTTATAGGCCGCTACATTATCCGGGTTTTCGGCAATAACGGCATCAACCACCGCCTCAATCGCACCGGTATCGGTCACTTGCTTCAGGCCTTTTTCTTCAACGATTTTCTCGGGATCTTCACCGGTTTCGGCCATAATTTCAAATACGTCTTTGGCTATTTTGCCGGAAATAACGTCAGCGCCGATAAGACCGACCAACTGCCCCAGCTGTTTGGCTGAAATCGGACTTTCTTCAATGGAAATTCCCTTGCGGTTCAGCATTGCGAAAAAATCGCCCATCAGCCAGTTGGCCACTTTTTTGGCATCCTGCCCTTCTGCGGCTTTTTCAAAGAAATCAGCCGTTTCCTTATTCTCGCAAATAACCATGGCGTCATACTTCGTCAGCCCCAGTTCATTGACAAAACGGGCTTTTTTTGCATCCGGCAGTTCCACCAAATCACGCCGCGTCTGTTCAATATAATCATCGGTCAGCACCAACGGCAGCAAATCCGGCTCCGGAAAATAACGGTAATCATGCGCATATTCTTTTTTACGCAACAGGCCGGTCTTACCGGTCAGCGGATCAAACTTACGGGTTTCCTGTTCAATGGTTCCGCCGGCTTCATAAACTTCGACATGTCTTTTTGCTTCGTTTTCAATCGCCTGCATAACAAACTTCACGGAGTTTACGTTTTTCATCTCGCAGCGGCAGCGCAGTTCATCCGAACCGTACGGGCGCACCGAAACATTGACGTCACAGCGCATGGAGCCTTCATCCATATTGCCGTCGCAGGTACCAAGATAACGCAGAATGGAACGAAGCTTTTTCAAAAAGGCTCCGGCCTCTTCCGGCGAACGGAAATCCGGTTTGGTCACAATTTCCATCAGGCCGACCCCTGCCCGGTTCAAATCAATAAAAGTTTTCTTCGGATCAAGATCATGAATGGATTTGCCGGCATCCTGCTCAATATGCATCCGCTCAATGCCGATATCCTTGGTCGTTCCGTCTTCCAAATCAATTGTAACCTTTCCCTCGCCGACAATCGGATACTGGAACTGCGTAATCTGATACCCCTGCGGCAAATCGGCATAAAAATAGTTTTTGCGGGAAAAAGCCGAATATTTGTTAATCACCGCATTCAGCCCCAAACCGGTTTTAACCGCCTGATGAACGCATTCTTTATTTAAGGTCGGCAGCATACCGGGCATACCGGCGTCAATGAAAGAAACGTTTTCGTTCGGATCGGCACCGTATTCGGTCGATGCCCCGCTGTACATTTTTGATTTTGAAATAATCTGGCAGTGAATTTCCAAACCGCAGATAATCTCCCACTTGCCTTTGGCTGTTTCAATAACATAAGCGCTCATAATACTACTTCCTTACAAACTTGGCATCAGCTTCCAATGCGGAAGCAATTTTGAATACGGTTGCTTCGTCAAAAGCCCGGCCGATAACCTGTAATCCCAGCGGCAGGCCTGCGGCTGAAAGCCCGATCGGCAGACTCAACCCCGGCAGCCCGGCCAAATTGACCGAAACCGTAAACACATCATTCAAATACATATTAATCGGATTTTCCTGCATTGACTTGTCGCCGATGGGGAATGCCGCCGTCGGCGCCGTCGGTGTCAAAATGGCGTCGCATTTTTCAAAGGCCCTGATAAAATCGCGGCGAATTAACTGGCGAACCTTTTGCGCTTTCAGATAATAAGCGTCATAATATCCGGCAGACAACACATAAGTTCCGATCATAATCCGGCGTTTCACCTCGGCTCCGAAACCCTCGGTGCGCGTATTGATATACAAATCATCCAAATGCTGGCCGGGAACACGCAACCCGTAACGAATGCCGTCATAACGGGCCAAATTGGAAGAAGCCTCAGCCGGAGCAATAATGTAATAAGCCGCCAATGCATATTTGGTATGCGGCAGAGAAATATCGACAATTTCCGCTCCGCGGGCTTTCAGCATTTCTATCCCCTTGTCCCAATAAGCGGCAATCTCGGCATTCAACCCGTCCGGACGATATTCCGCCGGAATGCCTATTTTCAAGCCTCTGACATCCTGCCCCAGAAAACTTTCAAAATCAGGAACCGCCACATCGGCCGAGGTACTGTCTTTGGCATCATAACCGGACATCGCCGTCAGCATAATCGCTGCATCGCGGACATCTTTGGCAATCGGCCCCGCCTGGTCCAGAGAAGAAGCAAAAGCAATAATGCCGTAACGGGAGCAACGGCCGTAAGTCGGTTTGATTCCGGTCACGCCGCAAAAAGCCGACGGTTGGCGGATTGACCCGCCGGTATCGGTTCCGGTGGCACCGGCACAGATATTGGCAGCAACCGCAGCGGCAGAACCGCCGGAAGAACCGCCGGCAACCAGCTTTTCATTCTTGCTCCAAGGGTTGACGGCCGGTCCGTAATAACTGGTTTCATTACTGCCTCCCATGGCGAATTCATCCATGTTCAACTTGCCCAAAACGGCTGCCCCGGCAGACAACAGCTTACCGGTAACGGTTGATTCATATTGCGGCACGAACCCGTCGAGAATATGTGAGCAGGCCGTGGTACGAATACCTTTTGTGCAGAACAAATCCTTAATTCCCAGCGGAATACCCTCCAAAGCTCCGTTGATTCCGTCGGCATACCGCCTGTCGGAAGCTTTAGCCTGTTCCAAAGCAATTTCCGGCGTTTCCAGCACATAAGCATTATATTGACGATTGCTCTCCATCGCCTTAATATAGGCAGAAACAACCTCCGTTGCGGTAAAGTCACGTTTTTTCAACCCGTCACGGGTTTCGGCTATTGTCAGCTTGGTTAAATCACTCATTCTACACTCTCTTTTTTTGCACCTTTAATCAATTTTAACTGCTCTTTTAATTCTTCTATCGGTATCTGAAATTGCTTTCCGTCCCGGCCGACCTGCATACCGGCGGCATCAACCTTGATTTCAACCGGTTTTCCGTCTTTGCTGCCGACGATTGACAAACCGTTCGGCCCGATTTTAACGTTAAACTTATTACCTTGGGAATCTTCTTTCACCAGATTAATGCCGTCGCTTCCCATACTCACACCGGGCACATTCTCCCGAATTCCCTGAACAACCTTGTATATGCTCCAGGCTTTCCATATTCCCCAGCCTAACAAAGCCAGTACGGCAATCAACAGCACAAGTTTCACATTTTTTTTCATCGGCACACCTTTTCTAAAATCCCCGCATGGCCCGGCCTGAACCGCACAACAGAAAAAACCGCTTATTCCACCACCTTGGGAACGACAAAATATCCGTATTCCGCCTGCGGAGCGTTAGCCAGCACTGCCGCCGACTGATTGCCCTCGGTCACTTTGTCTTCGCGGCAGACAATATTGCTCTCGTTAACCGACACCAGCGGCTCGACATCATCGGTATTAACTTCGTTTAACTGCTCAATCCAATTCAGAATTTTATTAAATTCCTGTTCGGTTGCTTCAATTTTATCGTCTTCAATCCGCAGGCGCGACAAAAACGCCACTTTTTTGACTGTTTCCTTATCTATTGCCATTCTTTGTTCCTTTTCTTTACAAATCCAGCTTAAACGGAGGTAAAACCGTTTCATATTGCAATCTTTTTAGCATATTAACCGATTCAATATCAAGTCCCATTTGATTTATAACTTTATTAACCGATATTTTCGGACCGCCGCCGACCAGCTCGGCAATTTTTTCCTGCAGCGTTTTGGCTTTCGGATAATAGGCGATTCCGAAGCGGCTTTTGGGAGGAATACCGCCCAGTTGCTTGGCATACGCGACAGCCCGGTCTATTCCGCCGATTTCATCGGCCAAACCGTTTTCAACCGCCTGAATACCGGTCCATACCCTGCCCCGCGCCAGCTTGTCCATTTTCTCAGGCGAAATATTCCTTGCCGCGGCAACTTTTGCGGTAAAATCGCGATAAACATTGTCCAGCGACCGATTGAAAACCTCTTTTTCCCGCTCGCTGAATTTATGATTTGCCGATAAAATGCCGGCATTGTCGCCAAACTTGACTTCGCCCCAGTTAATCTCAAGCTTATCCCACAGGCCGGCCAAAACCATCTTGCCTCCCAGCACACCGATAGAGCCCGTTACCGTCGATGCTTCCGCCAGAATTTTATCCCCCGGAAGCGCAATGAAATAACCGCCGGAAGCGGCATAATCTCCCATCGAAACCACAATCGGCAGCTTGCGTTTTTCTTTCAGACGGCTTAAGGCATTCCAAATTTCGGCGGAAGCCGTATAACTGCCGCCCGGACTGTTAATCCGCAGAAGCAGCGCTTTCACATATTTGTTGTTGGCAATTTCGTCCAGCTGCTGAATCAGCGTTTCTGACCCGACAATGCTCTCCCCCTGCAACGGATTGCTCAGACTCTTTCCGCCGCTGATGGTTCCGTCAACCACCAGAAAGGCAATGGTCGGCAGTTTTTTGCCGCTTTCCTCCAAACTATAGGCATAATCATACACGTCTATCATTTCGCCTTTGGTCTCATCCAAAACCTTTTCCAGCAAATCCGGTTTAAAGGCCGTTTTGTCAATCAAGCCTTCTTTCAGTCCCTCATCTGCGGACAAAGGCGCCCTGTTGACCAGCCGGCGGAAAATATTTTCATCAAGTTTTCGGTCGGCACAGACATCTGCAACAATCCGGTCATAAAGGCTCTGCCCAAGACGCTCCGTTTCTTCCCGGTATTGCGGCGTAAAGGCGCTGTTCAGAAAAGAAGCCGCAGCATTTTTATATTCATGCCGGGCATAAAATTCGGCCGTTATCCCCACTTTGTCCAGCAAACCTTTCAAAAAGGGAACTTCAATGTTCAAACCGGTAATGCCGATTTCGGTATTCGGCTGCATCCATATCTCGTCAAAGGCCGATGCCAGATAATAATCGTCCGTACCGCCGCCGAAACTGCCCATGCCCGAAGAATAGAGATAAGCCTTTTTGCCGGTCGAACGAAACGCTTTCACCGCCTCTCTCAAATCCTGAATCTGCGCCAGCCCCAGACTGGTATTGCCGACATCGGCCACCAAAGCCTGAACCTTATTGTCCAAAGCCGCCACATTAACAGCCTTAATCAAATCATAAAAAGAAAGCGACGGCTCTTCGCTGAACTCCGCCAGCAAATCATCGCTGCGGCTTTCCGGATACGGGCGGTCCAAGTCAAGCGTAAGAACGGCCCGTGAAGGCACGGGATGCACCATCACAGACGGACTTCCCAGCATATTTGCCAAAACGACCAACAGTAAAATAAACAGCAATCCGAACAACGCAAACGAATAAGTAAGCGATTTCAGCAAAATGCGCGCAGCCGCCGCTTTGCTTTTCTTTATCTTTAGTTCCGGAAAAGGCTTGTTAAATTCCGTCATCTGAACCTCTTTCATTTGTCACCTGTGCTTAAGTATAGGCGGCTTACGGCATATCACAAGTTTTTCTTGTTTTTTCCACAATATAACAACGCATTATGCCAAATAAAAGGCCGGATCGGTTACCCGCCCGGCCTTCGCAAAATCAAAAACGGCTTAGAATTCGGCCAAAACCTCACCGGATTCATGTGCGTTTTTCAACGAAACCATGCCGACGACATGATATCCCGCATCAACATGCAGAACCTCACCGGTAATGGCCTCGCCCAAAGGAGACAGCAAAGCCAGAGCGGCACGGCCGACTTCTTCCTGGGTAACGTTACGCTGCAGCGGGGCATTCAGTTCATTCCAACGCAGAATTTTGCGGAAATCGCCGATACCTGAAGCAGCCAGAGTCTTAATCGGGCCGGCGGAGACGGCATTAACGCGAACGCCCTGCTGTCCCATATCAACTGCGGCATAACGAACGGCGGCCTCCAAAGCTGCTTTGGCAACGCCCATAATGTTATAATTCGGCAGAGTTCTTTCGCCGCCCAAATAAGTCAGGGTAACGATGGAACCGTTTTCGCTCATGTAAGGCGAAGCGCAGCGGCAGGTTTCGAGCAAAGAATAGCAGGAAATATGCATCGTGTTCAAAAAGTTCGGCAGCGTGGTATCGATTGTGCGGCCTTTCAGTTCGTTTTTGTCAGAAAAAGCAATGGCATGAACAACAAAATCGATTTTGCCCCATTTTTCGCCCAGTTCTTTAAAGCAGGCTTCAACGCTGGCAGAGTCGGTCACGTCGCATTGAATCAAAGTCGGTTCAAAACTCAGAGTCTCCGAAAGCGGTTTAACTCTTTTTTCCAAAGCTTCGTTCTGATAAGAAAATGCAATTTGTGCGCCTTGGGCGTCCAATGCCTGAGCAATGCCCCAGGCGATTGACTTATCGTTAGCCAGACCCATAATCAGGCCTTTTTTACCTGCCATAAGCGGTGCTGCTGTAGTCATAATATTTTCCTTTGCTTTATTAATAAAATTAATGTAGAAATTTAATAGCTAGTTTATTAATAAATTCTGCGTCCTTTGTAAACAACTTTTTTTGCGAGACAGGTATGTATTGGAAAACTCTTTTAAAAAACGGCCTTAAAAACAAATTCGGACAAATGTTTGCCACCAGCCGGGAATTTCTGTTTTTCCTTTCCAAACGTGCCAAAAACGACACTATTTTCCGGGTTGCCGCCTCGCTCAGCTACACCTCGCTGATTGCCATCGTTCCACTGTTTGCCATCGGCCTGGCTATTTTTTCGGCCTTTCCCGTTTTCAACAGCGTCAGAGGACAAATTGAAGATTTTCTGCTCAAAAACTTTGTTCCCACCATCGAGCAGGAAGTCAGCCAGTATTTTTCCGAATTTCTGAATGCCACCGGACAGCTGACCACCATCGGCGTCGTCGGGCTGGCCATCACCGCCATTTTGATGCTCTCAACCATTGAAAACAGCCTGAACTTCATTTTCAAAGTCACCCGTCCGCGGCGATTCACCACCAAAGTAACACTGTACTGGACTGTCATCACTCTCGGTCCGCTGTTGCTCGGCGCCGTTTTTTCCCTCCGCGGCTACCTGTTCACCCTGCAGCAGATGATGCCTGAAGACATGGCCGGCAAAGGCATTATGCTCGGCAATCTCCTGCCTGCCGCCATCAACCTTTTTCTGCTGCTTCTGGTATATGTGCTGGTTCCCAACAAAAAAGTTCATATCAAAAACGCCTTTTTCGGTGCTCTGGTCGCAATTGTTCTGTTCTGGCTGCTCCGTAAAGGCTTCACCAGCGCCATAACCATGACCGCCACTTACAAAACTCTCTACGGCGCCCTGGCCACCCTGCCCATCTTTCTGATTTGGATGTACCTGGCCTGGGCCGTTGTCATTTTCGGCGCCGTTTTCACCGCCGCACTCGAGGAATATCAACAGCTTGACGAACGCCAGCTGAAAAAAGTTCTCGTCGCCGGCAAGCCCGAAAAAAGATAAGAATTTTTTTTTGAAAATTCCTCTTGCAAAAAGAACAAAAGTAGTACATTATGATTTTCATCGGGATAACTGTCATCGGCAAATTGTAATTTTTACAAATAAGGCGGATAACAGTAATATCATTAATTTGTTCAACCATACAGAAAGAAAGACGACATGGAAAAAGATAAAGCACTTGACGCCGCGCTGAGCCAGATTGAACGCGCTTTCGGCAAAGGCTCGATTATGCGCCTCGGCCAAAACAGCCATATTGACATTGAAGCCATCTCCACCGGTTCGCTCGGTATCGACATCGCGCTCGGCATCGGCGGAATGCCCAAAGGCCGCATTATCGAAATCTACGGCCCGGAAAGCTCCGGCAAAACGACGCTGGCTTTGAGCGTCATCGCTCAGGCTCAGAAAAAAGGCGGCACCTGTGCCTTTATTGACGCCGAACATGCGCTTGACCCCGGCTATGCCAAAAAAATCGGCGTAGATATTGAAAATCTGCTGATTTCCCAGCCGGATGCCGGTGAACAGGCTCTTGAAATTGCCGACACGCTGGTCCGTTCCGGCGCCATTGACGTTCTGGTTGTCGACTCTGTGGCTGCCTTGGTGCCGAAAGCCGAACTGGAAGGCGAAATGGGTGATTCGCACATGGGGCTGCAGGCCCGTTTGATGAGCCAGGCACTGCGTAAACTGACCTCCACCGTCTCCCGTTCCAACACGCTGATCATCTTCATCAACCAAATCCGCATGAAAATCGGCGTCATGTTTGGCAATCCGGAAACCACCACCGGCGGTAACGCCCTCAAATTCTACGCCTCCGTCCGCATTGACATTCGCCGCGTCGGCTCCATTAAAGACAAAGACGATGTCATCGGCAGTCAAACCCGCGTCAAAATCGTCAAAAACAAAGTTGCTCCCCCGTTTAAGGTTGTTGATTTCGACATCATGTACGGCGAAGGCATTTCCAAAACCGGCGAACTGATTGATCTCGGCATCAAAGCCGGACTGGTTGAAAAAGCCGGCGCCTGGTTCTCCTACAAAGGCGAAAAACTCGGCCAGGGACGCGAAAACGCCAAATTGTTCCTGCGCGACCATCCTGAAATTGCCGACGAAATCGAGAACAAAATCCGTGCTGATGCCGGACATTTGACGACCGAAATGATTGGCGATGACGAGCCCGCAGAGGAAGAAGCCTAAGCTAAACCGTCGCAATATATAAAAAAAGAGGTATCTTTTTTGATACCTCTTTTTTTGCACCAAGATCAGCCTGTCTTTAAGGAACCAGCATAAAAGCAGGACGCCCCTGCGGCGGCAGCTGGGTAAAAGCGGCCGGAGGATTGGACGGCTGTGGTTCCGGATTGCCGTACATTCCCAGAAAAGAGAGAAAATAAAGAACAATATAAAAAGCAACCGCGGCAATCCGCAGAATTTTAACCAAACTCACATCTTCCCTGAACGGAACGTCTGACGCATCTTTGTTAATCAGACAAATCTCCGCAATTGCCCAAACCTGCACAAAAACCAGCGGAATAAAACACAAAAATCCCGAAAACAGCGTAATCAAAAGCTGAATTGTGGCTTTCCGCGTATAGCCCGCATAATAATTGTGCACTCCGAACAACCCCAGCAGCCATCCCAAAACCACATAAGCCACACCGCTTTTGGCGCCGCCTTTATAATCGACATGGCGGCTGATAATTGCCTGTTTGAGGCTGACATATTCCTCTTCGTTCAAAATATTGCGATCCCTCAGTTTGGCCAGCTTTTCCAAATTATCTATATCATCCATGACTCTCACTCCTAAAAAAACATTGCTGACAGGGATATAATCACGATTAGCCGGAATCCAACCTAAAAAAAAGAACTCCCCGGCCTCTCGGCCGAAGAGTTCTCCGCTGAATAAAGCTTTATACAGAAAGAATACTGCGTTTGACCATTATTCCGCTGCTGTTTTTTTGCAGTTCATGCTTTTCAAACATATTCTGCATTCTGGTCACTCTGTCGTCTATGCTTTCCAGTCTGACGACAAATATCTTCGCTTTAACCGGTGTACGCGGATCGCGAAAACTTACCAAAACGCGTTCTCCGTTAATCTCAAACAAACCGAAGAACGAATAAGCGGCAATCGGAGAAAAGCTGAGCTTCTTATCTTCATAAGAATTGACAAAAACGACCGCTTTAGTCTTAAAATACCCGTGGAAAATAACCTCATAGGTATCTGCTTCATACGAAGTTCCTGCCAAAATGTTCGGCAAACTCTGCTGAATGTCTTCCAAGCTCAAATTCTCTTTCTGCGGCAAATTTACAATTCCGTCAAAAGCCGCCTTTACTTCTGTAACAATATACTTCTTCATCTCGATAAAAAAATTTAAAGTGAAACAATAATTCATTTATGTTTTTAGCTAATATCACATTTTGTCTAAAAAACAAGAATTATTTTACTTGCGCCAGAAATTTTTTGTAAAAACGACCAAAATTGTCACGACTTCCAAGCGCCCGAGCAGCATGGCAAATGCCAGCACATACTTTGCCGCGTCGGGCAAACTGCTGAAATTTCCGGCCGGGCCGACAATCGGGCCGACTCCGGGGCCCGAGTTGGTAATACAGGCAATAACCGCGCTGAATGCGGTTTCAAAAGACAGCCCGCTTAAAGCCACCAAAACGCTCAAAGCGGCAATGCTCAGCATATATCCGGCAAAAAACACAAAAACCGATGAAACGACCGCATTGCTGACGGTTAAAGAACCGACTTTTATCGGCAAAACGCGGTTGGGATCCGTGGCAATTGTCAAAGATTTGCGAAGAAAGGCCAAAATCACCTGCCAGCGAAAAATCTTTATAGAACCGGAGGTCGATCCCGTACAACCGCCCGTCAGAGCAAAAATGATAAACAATGTTCCGGCAAAAGCGCCCCACTGCATATAGTCGGTTGAGGCAAAACCGGTTGTCGTCACAATTGAAATAATGTTAAACGATGAATAGCGCAGCGCCTCCCAAAAGCCGTAAACCCCTTCAAACACCAGCCAGCAGGACGTAAACAGAATATAAACCGCCAACACCTTCAAAAAAGTGATAACCTGCTGCGTCCGAAAAGAATGCAAATCCTGATTTTGCACCAGCATAATATAAAAGGTCATCGGCAAAGCGCCTAAAACCATAAACAGCGACAAAACGACCTCAACGCTGACGCTGTCATAAAAACCGACGGAGGCATTCTTTATTCCCAGGCCGCAGGTCGCAATCGCCGACATGGCATGATTCGCCGCATCAAACCAAGACATCCCTACCCCATACAGCGAAACCGTGCAGGCCGCGGTCAGCAAAATATAAACCAGCATAATACGCTTGGCGATATAATTGAACTTCGGCATAAACTTGTCATCAATATCCGAATTTTCCCGCTGAAAGATCTGCATTCCCCCGATTCCCAAAAACGGCAGCATGGCCACGGCAAACATAACGATTCCCAAACCGCCGAGACTGCTGAGAATTGACCGCCACAGCAATATTGCCTTCGGCATAATCTCGACATCTGGCAGAATGGTTGCTCCGGTCGTGCTCAACCCCGACATCGTTTCAAACAAAGCATCGGCAAAATGAGGAATGGAACCATAAAGCAAAAAAGGGAGCGTTCCCAGCAAAGTCAGGCTCACCCAGCCGCAGACCGTAATCAAATACCCCTGCTGCAACGTAATTTTCTTAATATTCATCCGGTTGGCCAGAAACAACGACAAACCGATAAACAGGCAAATAATCGATGAACTCAGAAAATGCGACCAGCCGGCTCTGGTCCAATACATATCCAAGAATGCCGGAATCAGCATCGCCAACCCCAGCACGCTTATCAGATATCCGTTAATCATTAAAACCGGCTGCCACATCAGAGCATTTCCTTTTAATCAAAACGGTCTTTACAACGCCACGTTTTTTGAAAACTTGTGAGTTACCAGCATCCGGTTGATGTTTTCTCCGCCCACATAGCACATTCCGGTTGCAATATCCTGAAACGTATAGGCAACAATACTGCAGCGGACGACCTGATTTTTAACCACGTTTTCCAAAAACTTCTTGGCTTCCAGTCCCAGTTCGGTCTCCGGATTGACATAAATGCCATACAGAAAGATGTAAGTTCCGTCCACTTCGATTTCATTGGCATTATAAACCTTGGTCACGCCGATGACTTCCTTCGGCACGTCCAGATAAATCAACGGCAGATTGCGCTTAACCTTTCTTTTCACCGGCTGCGGAACCTCTTCCTGAACACTTTCCTCCGCAGCTGCCGGAATTTCGGAATCATCGGCTGCGGCATCGGTATTTTCGGCGGGCAAATCGCTGTCAACCGGAATTTCCTCTGCATAATCGGGAACTTCAACAATATCTACCGGTCTCGGTGCACCGCTGGCCCGCTCGAAAATAGCCCGGCGGTTGGCATTAACGTCAACGCTCGGAAAATCGACCAGCTTATCAGTCCCCTTTTCGGCCTGACTTTTTTTCTCCGTCAGAGACGGCATGGTTATTTTAAAATCCTTGGGAAGAACACCTTTGGTCTTTTCGGAAACAAAACCGGTCACAACAGACGTATATTGCTTAATTTTGCTCCAATACCACAGATGAACCTCCGCCGGTTTGACGCCGCGGAACGTCGGTGCCATAAACAGAATAAACAACACGGGAAAAAAGATTAACGGCTTTCGCAGCGGAAACAGCAAAAGCATTATCGTTTTGTGCAGCAGGGCTTTCCAACCGCGCAACGGATAAATATTATCGTCTTCTCTTCTTCTCATTCTCATTTCTTATCACTTCCGTATTTTGCTTTCAGCTCTTCGGTTTTTTCCGGTGCAATCCGCTCAAACAGAGCGTCGCCGACTTCAAATTTATGTCCGGGCTGCAAAGCCTCGATTTCCTTGGCCGCGTTAAAGCCTTTCAAAACCGGCATATCTGCCGCATTCAAGCCGAATTTGGCAAGAATTTTGGCTGAAGTTTCCGGCATAACCGGAGCGCTCAGCAGAGCATAAATGCGAATAAGATTCAGGCAGACCCGCAAAATAGCCGCCGCCCGTGCCGGATCCGTTTTGATAACCGTCCAGGGTTCGGTAACCGAAATATAGTTGTTGCCGTCGACCCAGATGGCGCGCAGCTCGTTCATCGCCTTCTTAAATTCCAACCCTTCCATATATTTGCAGTAATTGTCGGCTTTTTCCTGCAAATCGGCAATCAGTTTTTCTTCAACTTCGGTCATTTCCCCGCCGGCCGGAACTTCCGCCCCGATTTTGGAAGCGGTCATTTTCATTACCCGGGAAACAAAATTACCCAGCACCCCGTTCAAATCTTTGTTGACCACGCCGGCAAACAAATCAAACGTAAAGCTGGAATCCGAAGCTTCCGGTGCATTGGAAATAAGCCAATAGCGCCAGTAATCCGCCGGAAACTCCTTAACAGCGTCTTCGGCAAACACGCCGCGCTGTTCTGATTTTGAAAACTTTCCGCCCTCAAAGGTCAAATAGCTCATGCCTTTCAGATAATCCACCTTGGTCCAGTTTTCACCGGTTCCCAGCAGCGTCGCCGGAAAAGAAATCGAGTGGAACGGCACATTGTCCTTGCCCATAAACTGAACATAATAAACGTCTTTCGCGTCCAGCCACCAGTCTTTCCAGTTTCTCTCGCCTGGTTTTTCGTCGGCCCACTGCTTTGTTATGCCGAGATAGCCGATCGGCGCGTCAAACCACACATAAAAAACCTTGTCTTCAAAACCTTTTTTCGGCACCGGAAACCCCCACTTCAAATCGCGGGTGATACAGCGCGGGCGCAAACCTTCTTTAAGCCACTTCTGGGCAATGGAATAAGCTACGTCGGGCCAAAACGGCTCTTTGCTTTTCACCCATTCCGCCAGCTGTTTTTCCAGCTTCGGCAAATTCAAAAACAGATGCTTGGTCTCGCGCACTTCCAAATTGGTCGAACCTGAAATCGTGCTCCGCGGATTAATCAGTTCCGTCGGATCCAAAACCTTGGTGCAGTTCTCGCACTGGTCACCGCGGGCTTTGTCATAACCGCAGTGCGGACAGGTTCCGGTCACATAGCGGTCAGGCAGAAAACGGTTGTCATCAATCGAGAAAATCTGCTTGATGCTTTCTTCTTCAATCAAACCGTTTTTATCCAGCTGTTCAAAAATATGATAGGTTATTTCCCTGTTCTGCTCACTGCTGGTGCGCCCGAAATAGTCAAACGACAGATTAAAGGCATCATAGGCTTCTTTATGGCGGTTATGATATTTCAGGCAGTAGTCGGCAACATCCATGCCTTCTTTCGCCGCACCCACTTCCGACGGCGTGCCGTGCTCATCGGTTCCGCAGACATATAACACTTCATGTCCCATCATTCGCATGTAACGGGCATAAACGTCTGACGGAAGCAGACAACCGACCAAATGCCCCAGATGAGGCACCCCGTTAACATAAGGCAAAGCTGATGTAATCAATATCTTAGACATGAAAGTTAATCTCCGTTTTTATTATTTTTGCTTAATTTTACCGCTTAATCTTACACATATTTCACCAATTAACAAGCAAAAAATCCCTTTTCCACCCTGCTTTAACGCCCCATAAACCGTTCTAACCTTTCTCCCGAAACACCTACCCTGTTTTAAATCATCATTCTCACCCCTTCATTATACCTGACATCTTCCCTTCATCATACTCCTGCACTCTTTTTCTCCACCATACTTCGGTGCATTTTGTTAGATGTAAAGACAAAGAAAGGAAGAGCGCCAAATTGTTGCATATTGTGGAAGAAATTTGCTACCAGATTAAGAACAATTTATCTAAAAAGATACTAGATAAGAATAAAAAAGATTAGCCATTCCTTAAAATAATTTAATTGACTTGCTTCTAAAATCTTCCTAAGATTAAGATAACTTATTTAATAATAAATAAGCGAGTGCCTGAGAAGGTACGGAGCCGTGAGAAGCTCTATCTAGTTCGGTGTTGGATAACATCGTTAATTGCTGTATTTAAAAGCAATAACTATCCCCGACAATGGTCGGGGAGCTTTTAGCGTATGTCCAAGATTTTTCTAAAGGCTAAAAGGTCATGCAACTAGATATGATTCTCAACTCTCCGGCCACCTTCAAAAGGTGGTTTTTTTGTTGGAGAGACAATAATGACTTACGCAAATGGATTGCGCGAAGAAGAAATAAAAAATAAAATTTCTTCTGATTATTTTAGTCGTTATGACAGTACACAAATTATTGGTAATATTGACTTTTGTATTGCTAAAATTGTCGATAAATCAGAAGGTCGACAAAGAAACCTTTTCGAAGAATCCATTATAACACAATCATTTCTCTGGGCAGAAGCTAAACGAGGCTGTAAATATGATATATATGAATCCTTTGTACAGTTAATTTTGACCATCGGTAAAGCAAGAACTTTTGAAAAATATTTACCTCCTATCTTTTTAGGAGCTTTTGATGCAGAAAAAATAGCATTTATCCAATATGAAGGAATATCTAATGTATTTATTCAAAACGATTTTGACTGGACAGTTACACCATCTAATCATGAATCGAAAGAATTTAAACAATTATACTCTGTAGTCAAAAACGAATTAGAGCGGAAATCACAAATTTTTTATTACGATAAGAATGATAAAGAACTCCGCAGTTTTATCAAAAATAATTTCGTTCTCGGTAGAACTGGCGTTTCAAACATCGTAATTACAAAAAACAATTTCACAACTGTTTATTTTAAATGGTTACAAGATGTTAAACCGACAATCAACATAAACTGGGAAGAGGCTAAGAAACAAGGCATTATCGATGCTGATTTTTATTTGGCAGATTTATTATCTGAAGATAATACTTCCTTCAAGGATAGCTTGTTTGTTCTACTATCAAGAAACAAATATGAAATTATAAAAGAGAACGAAAATGAATTAGGATTACAATCAACATACGATGTTCCATTTAATGACGGACAGAAAGCACATCATAGATTTTGGAGCATATATAAACGTCCACCACGCAAGGAATTTTGGAATTATATTGTCGAACGGCGCGATTTATTGGTTCCTCAAGATGTCCGAGAACGCAAAGGGTCTTTCTTTACGCCACAGAAATGGGTCGAACTTAGCCAAAAGTATCTAGAAGATGTCTTAGGAGAAAATTGGCAAGATGAATATTCTATATGGGATTGTTGCGCAGGAACAGGAAATTTATTAAACGGACTGACCAATAAATATAATATTTGGGCAAGTACTCTTGATAAAGCAGATGTCGATGTGATGAAAGACCGCATAAAGAATGGTGCAAATTTATTGGAAAGCCATGTTTTTCAAATGGACTTTTTGAATGATGAATTTGCAGATAAATGCCCGAAAGATTTGCTGGATATTATAAATAGTCCCGAAAAAAGAAAAAAATTAGTTATTTATATTAATCCACCTTATGCGGAAGCAGGAAGTGGTCAAGGGCGCAATTTTAAGAATAAAGTTGCCATATCAAACAAAACATACGATAAATATAAAAATCTAATTGGTAACGCCAGTAACGAACTATTTGCACAATTTTTTATCCGTATATATGAAGAGTTATCTGGATGTATATTAGGGGAATTTTCAACGTTGAAAATTCTTCAAGCTGGCAATTTTTCAACATTTCGCAGAATATTTTTAGCTGATTTGAAAAAAATGTTTGTTGTTCCTGCTAATACCTTTGACAATGTTAAAGGACAATTTCCAATAGGATTTATGGTTTGGAATTGTAACGAAAAAAAGGAATTTATTTCAAAACAGTCTGATGTATATGATAAAAATGCACAACGACAAGAAGACAAAACTTTTTATACTCTCAATAAAACAAACAAAACAATCAATAAGTGGATTAAAAATTCTCATAGAAATATCAATATTCTCGGCTATTTGATGGGAGATGCTCCAGACTATCAAAATAATAAATATATATCTATTTTAAGCAAAAAAGGTTCAAGACATGGAATCTATATTGATATTTCAAAAGATAATTTTTTTCATTGTTGTATTTATCTTTCCGTTCGACTTTGCATTGATGCTACATGGTTAAACGACCGTGATCAATTTTTATACCCGAACGATAAATGGCAAAAGGATAAAGAATTTCAATCAGATTGTTTAACTTTCACATTATTTCATGGGCAAAATAAAATTACCTCTAATGATAGTATAAATTGCTGGATTCCATTTACGGAAAAAGAAGTGGAACCGCTAAATTCTTTTGAAAGCCATTTTATGACTGATTTTATCAAAGAAAATAACATCAGCTTTTCTGAAACAGCAAAAAACGTATTTACAGCAGGAAAAGAACTTTGGCAGTACTATCATAAACAACCAAATGCTAACCCTAACGCAAGTTTCTATGATATACGATCATATTTTCAAGGGATAGATAGATATGGTAAAATGAATAAAAATAGCTCTGATCGTCAATACATGAAACTTATAACCAGCTTACGTAATACCCAAAAATTATTAGCTAAAAAGATTGCAGAAAAAGTTTATGAATATGGTTTTCTAAAAGAATAGAATTTTAGAGTTGAAACATAATAAGGAGATTCAATTATAATGAAAGAAACACACACGCAATACTATTACATTAAAAGTAAAAACTTGTTTGCTATGAGTAAAGGGCTTTTTGATAACTACCTTTACAAAAATGATAAGTGGGTTGAAGATACTCAAAATTTGGTTTCAGACAGATTAATGGGATACGACCCAACTGAGACTAACGATTCACCATACAAAATCGGAAATACTGATATTATGGATGACATTGAGAAAATCACAGAAGATGAATTTGAAAAAAGGTGTAATAAAGAATCAAAATAAGTCTCAATATAAGATAGATAGAGTTTCTAGAAATTGAAATATTTAATAGAATAGTTTCCATAAAACAATTATGTGCAACCCGAATATCGGCGAGCTCAATTACCTCGCTTCGATTTTTGACCATAAACTCAAAATCGAATTCGTAGCTTAAAAAAGATCCCCCCGCTCAAAAGCGGGGGTATCTTTTGCTGCCTTACCGCCTTAATGTATCGCCTCGCGGATAATGCAGGCGGCATCATGCCGGTCTAAACGGATGGGATCAAGATTATACAGCCCGCCCATTGCCAGAAATGAATTTTCCGCCAGTTTCTCCGCCTCTTCGGGAGAAACGCCCCAAGACGATAATTTCAAGTCATCCAAACCGACCGCTTTAATCAGCTTTCGTAAAGCCGTCAGAAAATCTTCCGGTCCGTTGCCGGCCTCTCCCATTGCCCGCGACATTTCCATATAACGCACGGCAATTTTATTTTTCTCTTTTTTCATCAGATAACCGTAATAAGGAAGCGACAGCGCAACCAACCCTGCCCCGTGCGGCAAATCGGGATAGAATGCCGACAAAGCATGCTCCATCGAGTGTTCGGAAATGCAGCTTGACATGCTTTCCACCATTCCCGCCTGAGTGCTGGCCCAGGCCATCTGCTCGCGCGCCTGCAAATTTTGCCCGTTTTCGACCGCTTGCGGTAAAAACTCGGTTATCCGCCGGATTGAATCCAACGCATACAAATCGCTCACCGGCTGCGCCACATTAGCCAGATACCCCTCTGCCGAGTGAAAAAAAGCGTCCATTCCCTGATAAGCCGTAAATAGCGGCGGAACCGAAACCATCAGCTCCGGGTCGACAATCGACAGCCGCGGAAACGTTGCATCAATTCCAAAGCCTATTTTTTCATTGGTATCGGCATTGGTAATCACGGTCCAGGGATCGGCTTCCGTTCCCGTTCCGGCAGTCGTCGGAATAGCCACAATCGGCAGCACCGGCTGCATAATTGAAGCTTTGCCTTTCAGATAATCCCAATAACGGTTGTCGCCGTTGTTCACCATAATCGCAATCGATTTGGCCGAATCAATCGCACTGCCGCCGCCCAAGCCAATCACAAAATCGCATTCTTCCCTGCGGGCCAGTTCTGCCGCCTCTTCCACATGCGCCTCAATCGGGTTGGGCAAAACCTTGTCAAAAACGGTTGAATCAACGCCGTTCTCCCGCAAAAGCGCCTGAACCTTATCCAAATATCCGAATTTTCGCATCGAATTGCCGCCGGTAATTACAATTAAAGCCTTTTTTCCCGGCAACTCGGCCTGAGCCAGTTCTTTCAGCCTTCCCCGGCCGAAAATAACCCGCGTCGGCATATAGTAATTAAAATGCATATCACCCTCCTCCGCTGTTTTAACATCAGAGGTTAATATAAACATCGTCTCAGAGGGCTTCAACCGCCTTTTCCAACGCGGCTATATCGTTTCCGCACAACAGGTCATGAAGCCGGGCCAGCTTTTCCTCCGGCAAATCATAAATATGCAAAGCCGTCAGCCGCCGGACAGTTTCTTCGGGAAAGCGCCGGCGAATGATCTTTGCCGGATTTCCGCCCGCTATTGTATAAGGTTCAACGTCTTTAGTCACCACGGCGCCCGCTGCCACAACCGCTCCTTCGCCGATTGTCACTCCGGGCATAATCATTGCCCGCATGCCGATCCACACGCCGTCTTTAATAACCGTATCCCCTTTTGCCTGATATTCTTCGGCAATCTTGTCCAAATGGGCATAACAACTGAACCAGTCCGTCCGGTGCGTATGGTTGCCGCCCATCAGAATAACCGCTTCCGCCCCGATGCTCACATAATCGCCGATATAAAGCCGGTCGATTTTCCATTGCGGTTCCCAATGTTCACGGCTGTATTTGTCACCGTACAGATAACGCACGGCACAATCTTCAAAACAGCCGCTCCAGGCATCGCTGTAATAACTGTGGGTTCCCTTGACGATAATATTCGGGTTGGTTACTGTTTCATGCAGATATTCGACTTTTGACCAATGCTTAGTCATGTTTTCTTCTCAAAAACGCGGGCAGCTCCGGCAGTTTGGAAGCTCCGGCCGCATGCAGATGCCCGCCGCCGCCGAATTCCGCCGCAATTTTAGACACATCAATGTTCTCTTTGTCGCTGTAAAAAGACAAATTCCAACGGTTTTGTTTGTTCATAAAGAAATTGACCATAAAGTCATAATCCTGAATATTCTCCAGCGAATCAAAAAACTCGGAATAACCTTGCGGCATATTGGAACAAATGCACTTCAACCCCTTATATTCGCTTTCAAAAGCCATGCTCCGCACCAGACGGTAATTGCGCACCTTAATCCACGACAAAATCGCCCGTCCTTTTTCAACCGTATCCGCCACATTCAGGCGTCCGTCAAACAGCTTGTCCCATATTTCATCGGTCGGCGCATTGACGCCGTTGGCCTGAAAAGCATATTCAAACGGACGGACTCGGTCGTCACGCAAATCAAAAACATCGTTTTTTCCGAGCAAAACAACCCCTTCCGGTACCGGCTTGTCCGGATAATAATATTCCCAGCTTAACACGATAGCCGCCGTGCCGATACGGCGCAGTCCTTTAATTTCCTTATATTTGCCGCTGGCCAGCTTCTCGTTGTATTCATTAATCACCGAAGCATGATGGTCAATCCAGGTAAAATCGATTTTCTCATTCAGTTCAAACATAAAATCGACCGGCAAGGCAAAGTCGCAAACCACAACCTTCTCATGCTTGCGGATTTCGTCATAAGGAATTTCCATGTCATGATTCAGCCCCATCAGTTCTATTCCCGGATAAACCGTCCGCACAATAGCGCCAGAACCTTTTCCGTCACTGTCTGCCACATGATAAATACACAACATGCCAAAACCTCGCTAATCTTCTATTACAATTTTCATATTATCATAAGCCGGAACCACATTCTCCGGCGTCTCCAGCATAACCTGATTATAATCGCATTCCGTTGCCATATGGTTAATGACCGCCTTTTCCGGGTTAATCCGCTCAATGACGGCCAGCACATCGGCCAAACCGGCATGCGCCGGCTGCCCGTAAGGCGTCGTCAGCGGCAAAACCAACAGTTTCGGCCGCCGCAGAATCCGCTTGTAACCACTTTCGGCAATCACCTTAAAATCGGCAATATAAACGATTTCCCCGTCATTAAACACATATCCCAAGCATTCCGGACAATGATGCAACAGCTTAATCGGCATAATTTTCAGGCCTTTGATGTCAAACGGACGGTTGGCTTTGATAATATTCGGCACCATACTCGGCAGCCTGACCACATCGTTGACCTTGTTCGGCTTTGAAAGCAGATAAGAAAAATTATGCCTGATATAACGAACCGTCTTTTCTCCGGCATAAAAATGCAAATTCTGCCGGATAATCCGGTTAATCTCCCTGATATCGTCTATGCCGTGCACATGGTCGGCATGCGCATGTGTGTAAAGCACCCCGTCCAAATAGCGAATATCATTTGCCAGCAGCTGCAAACGCAAATCCGGCGATGTGTCGATTAATAACCTGACCCCGTCGTACTCCAGATATGCCGACGTCCGCAAACGCCGGTTTTTAGGGTTTTGCGGGTCGCAGGCCCCCCAGCCTCTCCCCAGCGACGGAACGCCGGGAGCCGCGCCGCTGCCCAGAATGGTTAACTGTTTCATTTATAATCATATCTCCCTTTATCGCTGGCCTTGCGGAACAGACGGTAAAAGTTGTCTGACGTAATCTGCGCCAGTTTTTCCAGCGGCAAATCGCGCAGTTGAGCCAGTCTTTCCGCCGTATGCAGCACAAATGCAGGCTCATTGCGGCGCCCGCGCTTGGGCACCGGAGCCAAAAACGGCGAATCCGTCTCCACCAACAGACGTTCCAGCGGCAGACGGGCAAAAACCTCCCGCAGTTCATTGCTTTTGTTAAAGGTAATTATGCCCGAGGCGGAAAGATAAAAACCAATGGAAAGGCCGAAATCCGCCAGTTTCTGCGAACCGGTAAAACAATGGAATTCGCCGCCGAAAGGCTTTTCCTTATAGGCTTCGTCCAACAGCGACATCGTGTCTTCCTCTGCCTCTCTGGTATGGATAATCAGCGGCAGCCCGCTCTCCTGCGCAGCCTTGATATGCTCTCTGAAAACCTTTATCTGCACATCGCGCGGGCAGTTGTCATAGTAATAATCCAGCCCGCATTCGCCGATGGCCACCACTTTTTTATGATGCGTCTGCGCCAGCAAATCCGCCGCCGTCAGACTTTCATATTCGGAGGCATTATCAGGATGCACCCCGACTGCCGTATAAATAAACGGATACTTTTCCGACAAAGCCAGCTGATTGTCCAGCTCGTCAATATTATTTCCGGCATTCAGCATTGCCGTCACGCCATTGGCTCTGGCCCGCTCCAGAATTTCATCAAAATCTTCTTCAAAATCGTTAAAGTCCAAATGACAATGGCTGTCGACTAACATAGCTCTCCTTATTAAATCACTTTAATCACATTGGTAATAATATTAATCAAAGCCTGCTTTTTATCAAGATTTAATCTCTCCGTCTCGTTAAAAACCTTAATGGCGTTGTCCCAGGCTCCCGCCAGTTCGTCGGGATGATCGCTTGCTCTGACGTTTTCGGCAATAAATTTCAAAACCAGTTCCTGAATCAGATAATAGCTGTCTTCATCGCTCACCGCCGCATCGCAAAAGGCCAGCAAATCGGCAATACTGAACTTGTTTTTGGCATAAACGATCTTGGACAAATCATCATACTTGCCCAAAGCATTGTTATCGGCATATGCCAAAGCTTTGCCGATACTGCCCGAAGCAATGCCGACCAGACTTTGAACGGCCTTTTCCGCCAAAGCCGGGCGATACCGCCGCAGCAGACTGGCAACCTGATTGTCCGCCAACGGCGGCAGCTGCAGCTTGGCGCAGCGCGAACGGATCGTCGGCAGCAGCTTGTTCGGATTATGACTGATAAGCATCATCACCGTTTTGTATGGCGGTTCTTCCAAAATTTTCAACACCGCATTGGCACTGGCCGGATTCATATCGTCAATGCTGTCGATAATCACAATCCGCCAGTTATTGTCCGCCGAACGCTTAGTCAAAAACTCATTGATTGTCCGCACGTCGTCCACGCGGATAAAAGCCGACTTTTTCAGTCCCTTCATTTCCTCGTCGGAAAGCTGCTCACCCTCTTTGATTGCTTTCAGAATCTTGCGGCGGTCGGTATCGGTATAGTCCCGCTCAATAATTTTCAAATCAGGATGGGCATTGTTGACCACCAGTTTGAACACCGGATTGTTTTCGCTTATCTCTAAACTGGTATATTGCTCTTTCTTGTCGGCATCGGCCGCCAGCAGAAATTTGGCAAAACGATAAGCCAGCGTTGCCTTGCCGATGCCCTCAATGCCGCTGATGAGCCATGAATTGTGCAGCGAATTATTCCGCCACCCTTCCAGCAGAATCTGCTCGGCTTTTTCCTGCCCCAGCAGATAGCTGTTGTTTTTCGGCAAAATATTGACCGCTTCGCTCTCTGACATTAAATTTTAAACCTTTCCGCAATCACCCGGATAACCTCATGGTGCAAATCTTCAATCGTCTTATTGGCATTCAGCACCACAAAACGCTTGCCGTCGCTCTGCGCCAGTTCCAGATAGCCTTCGCGCAGGCGGTTATGAAATTCCAGTCCCCTGTCTTCAAAACGGGTTTCCTTAACTTCCATCTGCAAAGATTTTTTATAAGAACGTTCCAAACCGATTTTCGGATCCAAATCAAACAAAATGGTCAAATCAGGCTTAAAATCGCCCACCGTCAGCTGATAGAGGCCGTTCAGAGTTTCCAGCGGCACCTTTTTCTCATAACCGTAATACTGATAAGCCACCGTAGAATCCGCGAACCTGTCGCTCAGCACCCAGGTTCCTTCTTTCAATGCCGGCCACACCTTATTGGTCAGGTGAATGCGCCGGTCGGCATAATAAAGCAGGCATTCGGCAACCGCATCAAACTTGTCTTTGTCTCCGGTTACCAGCAAACGCCGCAGTTCCTGCCCGATATCGGTTCCGCCCGGCTCTTTGGAAGTCAGATTGTTGATTTTCCGCTGATGCAGAAACTCAGAAAGCAGTTTCAGCTGGGTTGATTTTCCGGTTCCTTCGCCGCCCTCAAAGGTAATAAACTTGCCCTTGGGACGGGGAACCGGCGGAAAAGGAAACTCCAACTGGGGAATTTCCTCGCCGTCTATTCCGTCTTTAGTGGCAACTTTACCTTTCAGCGATGTCATCTTAATTTTCCCCGAAAACCAGATATTTCAAGTTTTCGCCGATTTTGCCGAGCATGCCGAGCTTACCGACGTCACGGTCTGCCAACAGCGGAACTTCAAAATCGGGCTGACCCGGAATTTCCACTTTAACCACGCCGAGCTTGTCGCCTTTTTTAATCGGCGCCTTGACCGGCTTGTCATAAACCGCCGTCATTTTGACATTGGCGGCTTTGTTTTTCTTAATCGTCCGTTTGACATTCTCGCCAACAACCAGCTCAACGCTCTTCTCGGTTCCGAACCAGACCGGAATCTCGGCAATTTTCTGCCCTTTGGTCAGAATGTCATAATTGTCAAACTCGCGGAAACCGTAGCTCATAATCTTTCCCGCCTCTTCGGAACGCTCTTTGTTGCTCTTGGTTCCGGTCATAACCTCAATCAGACGCCGGTCGCCGCGTTTAACCGAAGCCGTCAGACTGAAACCGGCCTCTTCCGTATGTCCGGTTTTCAGACCGTCCGCTCCCGGCATCGAATACAACAGAGGATTGCGGTTGCCCTGAGTGATGTTGTTATGCGTAAACGTTTTCTGCGAAAAGAGGTAATAATACCCCGGGAATTCGGAAATAATCAGTCTTGCCAGTTTGGCCAAATCTTCAACCGACATCCGGTGATTCGGATCCGGCAGCCCGGTTGCATTCATAAAAGAACTGTTGTTCATCCCCAGTTTTTTAGCCGTTTTGTTCATTAAAACGGCAAAATCGTCTTCGCTTCCAGCCAAATTTTCCGCCGCCACAATACAGGCATCATTGCCGGACTGAATGATAATGCCCTTAATCAAATCCTCAACCCGGACTTCCTCGCCGATGTTCAAAAACATCGTTGAACCGCCGCTGGCGGCTCCGCCTTTGCGCCAGGCGTTTTCACTGACGGTAAAGGTATCGTCCAGCGAAAGCGAACCGTCCTTAAGCTTCGAGAAAATAATGTAAACCGTCATCAGTTTGCTCATGGAAGCCGGCGGCACCATTTTCTGATGATCTTTGGCAAACAGAATCTGCCCGGTGTCATAATCGGTCAGAATAACATTGCGGGCAGTGGTCTCAATCGCCAGAGCCTGTCCGGCTCCCGCCAAAATAAAGGCACCGGCAATCACGCTTGTATAGAGTTTGGTTCTGAAGCTCATTTTCTCTCAATCCTTACATTATAATTAATCGCGAACAACGCTGGCATTCTGAATCCCGTAGTTGCGGACCTTGGCCAAAGTCACCTCCGCCTCTTCGGGAAAACTGAACGGCCCCAGGCGAACACGGTAAAACCGCTTGCCGTCCACATCGGCTTCCGCCACTCTGGCATTGCCGAACTGCGTCAGTTTGCGGCTCAAAGAATGGGCGGTATCCTGTTTGGAAAAGGCACCTGCCTGCACAAAATAGCTCTTGCCGGCAGACGTATTCGAGGCCTGATAGCTTACCGGCGCGGAAGCTGCCGGCCCGGTCGCCTTATAAACCTCAATCTGCCGTTTGGGAATGCTAATGCGGTTTGCCGCATAAGCCGTTGCCTTTTTGGGCGTATCATAACGCGTCGGCATCGGTTCGTTCAACAACGCCGCTTTTAATTCCTTGCTCTCGTCTTCCAGCAAATCGACACGGACTTTAGCGGTGCCCTGCATCTGAAACCCCAGCAGCTGCGCTCCGCGCTTGGAAATGTCTATAATCCGGTTTTTCGCATAAGGCCCGCGGTCATTAACCCGTAAAACCAGCGAACGGCCGTTCTCCAGATTTGTTACCCGCACAATGGAAGGCAGCGGCAAAGTCCGGTGTGCCGCCGTCAGCGTATTCATGTCATAATTCTCGCCGTTGGCGGTTTTCTTCGCGTGAAAATCTTTCCCGTACCAGGAAGCGATACCGACTTCCGAATAGCTGTAATCCTCTTTCGGATAATACCATTGTCCGGAAATTTTATAAGGTTTGCCCACCTTATAGCTGCCGCCCTGCCCTTTAATGGCCGCGGCCTGCGAATAAGGAGAATCCGACAGGTTCACCTCATTGCTGGCGCAACCCGCCAAAAACAGTCCTGTCAGACACAGCAATATGTTTACTTTGTTAAGTCTCATCAAAAATCCCATTTAAATTTATTTTTGTTCAATCTAAACTTTTTTTTCCGCTTCGTAAAGCTTGTTATTTCCGTCTGTGTAATTTTCGCGGCTGCACCGGAACGGCAAAACCGATATCCGGATTATACTTGTTTATCTTGTTCAGCAGCTGATAATCGGGATAACCGTCCGGCTGCAGTTTTGCTTTTTGCTGAACCTTCTGAATCGCCTCCCGGGTTTTGCTGCCCAGCTGTCCGTCTTCATCAAGCTTAAACCACCCCAGTTTGTTGATAAAAGCCTGAACCTTCAGCACATCGTCGGCTTTCAGACGAACGGCCGGCGCTTGTGCCATCGCTTTCCATTTTTTGCCCGAAACCGTATAATCGGCCAGCAGCCCGACAGCCAGGGCATAGTTTTCCGACCGGTTCCATTTCATAATAACGTTAAAATTGTGCAAAACCAGATAAGCCTTGCCTTTCTTGCCCTCGGGAAGCAGAACAGCCCCCTTGCTTTCGGCGGCAAAAGGCAGCTTTTTATTGTCGGCCAGACGCACGCCGGCAGCAGCCCATTCTTTAACCGTCTTGAGCTTTGTCCGCCCGGTCTGAGCATAGTCGAAATTCCACGGCAGCGAAACCTCGGCTCCCCAGGGTTCGCCCGCTTTCCACCCGGCCTCGTGCAGATAATTGGCAGCCGAAGCGGCCGCATCTTCAAACGAATGCCAAATGTCTATTTTGCCGTCACCGTTATAATCGACGGCATAAGCGTTGAATGTGGACGGCATAAACTGAAAATGCCCCATGGCTCCGGCCCAGGACCCCTCCATCTTGGTATGGTCAATTTCCCAGTCGTCAATAATTTTCAGAGCCTGATACAACTCTTCGCGGAAAAACTTCGGCCGGCGGCGGTCATAGCTCAAAACCGTCAAAGCGTCCACCACCTGATAATTGCCGAAATTCCGCCCGAAATTGCTTTCCATGGCCCAAAAGGCAACCAGATAATTAAAGGGAACGCCGTATTTCCCTTCCAAATCCTTAAACAAAGGATAAAGTTCCTTATATTTGGTCTGCGCTTCGGCCACCCGTTTGGCTGTCACCACCCGGTTGGCATAATCGGTAAAAGTAAGTACGAATTCCGTCTGATTCCGATCGATTTTAACCACTTCGGGCTCCGGATGATAATAATCTTCGGCATACACTTTTTTGATTGTCTTTTTGGAAATGCCCCTGTCAATCATCTCCTCTTTCAGGTCATCGAGCCAGTCCAGATACTCTTCCGGCGCTTCAACCTTATCCGCTGCCCGGACGGCTCCCGCCGAACAGATAATCGTTCCGCTCAGCAGCACTGCTGCCAGCAAGCCCGTAACCTTTGAATATGCCATTTTTATTCCATTCTTAAATATACCTGTCGGAAATTTTACAAAAGAGCTTTTAAAAACCTCTTAATTTTGCTATAATAATCGCTATATATTTTAGTATTAATAATCCAGCAGAAAGGTTTATCCCATGACCGCATCCGCTTTTTCCTCCTACAAGCCCCGCCACCTCTGGCTTTATGTCATCGCCGCAGTCGCCTCGCTCGGCGGACTGCTTTCCGGTTTTGACACCGGAGTCATTTCCGGCGCCCTGCTGTTCATTAACGACACCTGGCCGCTCACCAGTCTGGCCAAAGGCTGGGTCGTCAGTTCGGCTTTGGTCGGTGCGGTTATCGGAGCCGCGGCAAACGGCGTGCTCGCCGACATGTACGGACGCAAAAAGGTCATTATTGCCACGGCGGTCATCTTCGCCCTCGGTTCGATTCTCTGCGGTTTTGCCTCCTCCGTCGGCTGGCTGATTGCCGGGCGGATGATTCTCGGCTTGGCAATCGGTATGGTAAACTTCGTCGTACCGCTGTATTTGTCTGAAATTTCGCCGCAAAAAGTCCGCGGAATGCTGGTTTCTCTATACCAGCTTGCCATCACTGCCGGCATTCTCTTCTCCTATCTGATTAACCGTATCTTTGCGCTAAGCGAATATAACTGGCGCTGGATGCTCGGTTCCGGTTTGATTCCGGCGTTGATTCTGCTGGTCGGCATCAGTTTTCTGGGCGATACGCCGCGCTGGCTGATCAGCAAAAAGCGTGAAAAGGAAGCCAGGGAAATCTTCCGTAAAATTGAGCCGGAAACTGACGCTGACAAACATGTCAAAGAAATTAAAGCCACCTTAAACACATCGGTTCAAAGCGCGTCACGTTCATCTTTTGCCCGTTGGATGCTTATGCCGGTCATTGTCGGCATCGGCATGATGTTTATGCAGATTTGTACCGGCATCAACACCATCATTTACTACACTGCCACCATTTTTCAGGCCGCCGGTTTCACCGACACGCTGGGAGCTCTTTACGCCACCATCGGCGTCGGCGTGGTAAACTTTTTAATGACCTTCGTCGCCATTTTCTTCACCGACCGTCTGGGACGCAAGCCGCTGCTCTATGCCGGACTGGCCGGCATCACCGCAAGCCTGTTTGTTCTCGGCGGATCATTCTGGCTCACCGATTATCTCGGCGACAGCCTCAAATGGGTTGCCGTCGGCAGCATTGTTATCTACATTGCCTGCTTTGCCTTTTCCCTCGGCCCGATTGGCTGGATTATCATCTCTGAAATTATGCCGCTGAAAATCCGCGGCCTTGCCATGAGCATCTGCACCATGGCCAATTTCGGATTTAACTTTCTGGTTGCGCTCACGTTCCCCGTTTTGCTGGAACATATCGGCGAAGCTTACACTTTCTGGATGTTCGGACTGGTCGGTATTTTCAGCCTGTGGTTCACTTTCCGCTACATTCCCGAAACCAAAGGGCGTTCACTCGAACAGATTGAAAAAAACTGGGCCGAAGGCCTCCCTGCCCGCCGCTTTTAAGCCATAACAGGCAGAGAAAAAGCAGAAATGCTTTTTCTCTGCTTCCCCTGATCACAGTTTCAAAGCTCGCCGCCTTTCATTTCAAAAATTCCGCCCAAATACTTTTTTAATTGCAATTTAACTTTTAACCTTTAAGATAACTTCCGCAGGTCAGAGATGGCTTGCGGAGTGTGACAGCTCCCATAACAAAATAAACGACTCCTCTCAAGGGGGAGCCGGGAATATAAGGCTATGCGCGAATAACCCGGACTGTTTGTTATGCAGTTGTCAACTCCCCCACCTTTAATTCCAAAGGTGGGTTTTGTTTTAACCAAATAAATTTTCGCCCGAATTTCGTTGACGACGGCGAGGATTTTAAGACAAAAACGGAGTTGTAATATGTTGAAAAAAAGACAGCGTTTAACTAACCTTAACCACACCCGCACAGAAATTGCCGGTCAGTTGCAACAACTGATGGCCGAACATCAGCTGCAAATAGACAAGTTTGCCCAGTTGACCAGCTGGACACCGTTTTATCTGCAGGCACTGTTGGAAGGCCGCGCCAACCCGAATATCGGCGAGCTTAATTACCTCGCTTCGATTTTTGACCATAAACTCAAAATCGAATTCGTGGTTTAAAAAATGGCCCCCGCTCAAAGCGGGGTCTTTCATTCCCGCATCTATTCCGACTATTGGCCCCCTGAAGCATAGATATCCCGGGCTTATGAGGACAGCGACAGCGTCCGAAATAAACCCCGGATGAATTGAAAGCTCTGCCCCGCGAAAACGAGCCTGCGAAGTTTGAACGGTATCTCCGCATGCAAAAAAAAAGCCCCAAACCGGGGCATTCTTTATGGCGGAGAGAGGCGCTAAGTAAAAATGCCTTAAACGGCATTTTTATCTGCAAGCCCAATGATATCCCGGCTTATGAGGACAGCGACAGCGTCCGAAATAACCCCCGGATGAATTGAAAGCTCTGCCCCGTGAAAACGAGCCTGCGAAGTTTGAACGGTATCTCCGCATACAAAAAAAAGCCCCAAACCGGGGCATTCTTTATGGCGGAGAGGCAGAGATTCGAACTCTGGGAGGGGTCGCCCCCTCGACGGTTTTCAAGACCGCTGCATTAAACCACTCTGCCACCTCTCCATTAAAATACATAACATTGAAGACATTCTCAAAACCGTAATAAAACTTCGTTTTATCGACGATTTACGGCTCATCGCGGGTGGCTCCGCTCTTCGCCAATCTTCACTTTGCTGCGATTCCAAGACCGCTGCATTAAACCACTCTGCCACCTCTCCACAAGACAGCTTTGCAGTCAACAGAAACCTTTTACTCAAAACTGAACCAAAGGTCAAGCACTTTTTATATAATTAATCTATTTTCTTATTCAAGCGGACAATAAAAATCCCCGCAAAACAGCGGGGATTCCCGGTCAAAGCATTGCCGGCTTAAGCTTTGCGCAGATTTCCCGCCGAGGTTTTGCCTTTTTCGGAAAGCAGATCATAAGCAATTTTTTCATTCTCGTTCAGAGTTCTGAAACCGGCCTTTTCCACTGCCGTAATATGAACAAAAACATCGGCGCCGCCGTTCTCCGGAGCAATAAAACCATAGCCTTTTTGCATATTAAACCATTTAACAGTACCTGTTGACATAACTTTTTTCCTTTACTTTAAAAACAGGTTAAAACACGGAAACTCACAAGGTTTCCTTTCAATAACTTTTCAATGTGGGGATTGTTTTCTTTAAAGCAAGGATATCAAAATCATCAAATAAAGAGGCAACTCGTTGGCCACAGAGTTTCGCTATAAAGACAGCATAAACCAATAAAATTAATAAGCAAGCATTTTATTGACGGTTTCAGCGGTCAAAAAGCTTTTCAATGTCTTTTATCTTTAATTCCACATAAGTCGGGCGCCCGTGGTTGCACTGCCCGGAATGCTCCGTCCGCTCCATATCGCGCAGCAAACGGTTCATCTCCTCAATATTCATCTGCCGCCCTGCCCTCACTGATCCGTGACAGGCAATCGTCGCACAAACAAGATGCAGCTTCTGCGTCAGGGAAAAACTCTTGCCCCACTCAGCCATTTCCTGCGCCAGATCCGTAATCAGCTTTTTAATGTCGGCATTGGCAATCAGAGCCGGAATCTCCCGTACGATAACCGCCGTAGAACCGAACTCTTCAACGACCAACCCCAATTTTTCCAAATCGGCGGCATTTTCCATAATTCTGGTCTTTTCACTCAAAGACAAATCAACCACTTCCGGAATCAGCAGCATCTGGGTGGCCACTTTTTCCTCCGAGGCCAGAGCCTTCTTCATTTTCTCCATCACAATGCGTTCATGCGCCGCATGCTGGTCAACCAGAATAATGCTGTCTTCCGTCTGCGAAATGATAAACGTATTATGAAACTGCGCCTTGGCCAAACCGAGCGGTCCGGCCTCCTCCGTCATTGAAGACGGCAGATTTTCATGCGGCTCATCTACTTTAACCGAATAAAGGCGTTCCAGCTCCGGCAAACTTGCCTGACTGCGAAAATTAGAACGCGGCAGCGAACTCTGAAAAACCGGCCGCGGCTGATAATCATGCTCCCGCATAACGGCAACTTCCGGCAGATTCTGCTCCGGCGACCCGAAATCAGGTATTCTGTCATTAACCAGCTCTTCCAGATTAACCGTATTCGCCGTCTGCCGGTCTCCTTGCAGCAAAGCGGCACGAATGGCGCTGACCAGCAGTCCCCGTACCAGAGCATTGTCATAAAAACGCACTTCCGCCTTGGCCGGATGAACATTCACGTCCACATAAGCCGGATCAATATCAAAAAACAAAGCGCACATCGGATAGCGGTTAGACGCCAGCACATCCTGATAAGCCCCTTTGATAGCCCCCAGCAACAGCTTATCCCGAACCGGACGGTTATTGACAAACAAATACTGTGACAGCGAATTGGCCTTGTTCAACGTCGGCAGGCTGACATAACCACTGATGCGCAAATTTTCCCGCGCCGCGTCAATCAGCAGCGAATTCTCGCCGAACTGCCGCCCCATGACATCGGCCAAACGCAGCAGACGGGCGTCAAACAGCTCCCCCTGACAGGCGTTCAGACTGATTTTTTTCTTGTTGTCTTCCGTCAAATAGAAAGAAATATGCGGGTTGGCCAGCGCAATCCGATTCAGAATATCCGCGCACTGAGCCGTTTCGGAAGCCGAAGATTTCAAAAATTTAAGCCGTGCCGGCGTTGCATAAAACAAATCGCGCACGTCAATACGCGTCCCTTTATTCTGCGCTGCCGGCATAACCGCTGACTTTTCACCGCCGTTAACCTCAATTTTCCAGCCATTTTCAGCTTCAGCCGTCCGAGTGGTTATGGTTAGCCTGGCAACCGAAGAAATTGAAGGTAAAGCTTCACCTCGAAAGCCTAAGAAATTGATATTAAACAAATTATCATCAGGAAGCTTTGACGTTGCATGCCTCTCGACAGCCAAATTCAGCTCCTCTGCGGTCATCCCTTTGCCGTTGTCGGAAATGCTGATCAGGCTTTTGCCTCCGTCAACCAAAGTCACTTCAACGGAAGTTGCGCCGGCATCAATCGCATTTTCAACCAATTCCTTAACGACCGAAGCCGGTCTTTCCACGACCTCTCCGGCAGCAATCTGATTAACCAGGGTTGAAGGCAGAATCCGAATAGGCATCAGGCAGAATCCTTACTTTCTGAGTCTCTTGATTGTTGAAATGAGATTGGCGGTTGAACTGTCATGACGAATGCCCGAAGCATTGCCCTGTAACTCCGGCAGAATGTTCAAAGCCATCTGCTTGCCCAGTTCAACCCCCATCTGGTCATAAGAATTAATGTTCCAGATAACGCCCTGAACAAAAACTTTATGCTCATACATGGCAACCAGCATTCCCAGCGTATAAGGATCCGCCTTCTTTAAAACCAGCGTATTGGACGGACGGTTTCCGCTGAAACTCTTAAACAGTTTCAGTTCTTTGACTTCTTGCTTGCTTTTGCCCGCCTTTGTCAGCTCCCGGGCGGCTTCTTTAACCGTTTTGCCGCGCATCAGGGCTTCGCCCTGCGCCAGAACGTTGGCTACCAAAATTTCATGGTGATCGCCGATTTCATTATGCGAAATGGCCGGAATAATAAAATCGACCGGCACAATATCCGTCCCCTGGTGAATCAGCTGGAAAAACGAATGCTGAACGTCCGTTCCCGCCCCGCCGAACAAAACCGGTCCCGTCGAATAATTGACAACTTCGCCGTCCTTGTCAATAAATTTGCCGTTGCTCTCCATATCCAGCTGTTGCAGATAAGCCGGCAGATAACGCAGATATTGGTCATATGGCACAACCGCGTAGCGCTTGAGTCCGAAAAAGTTGTTATACCAAATGCCCAGCAACGCCAGAATAACCGGAATATTATGTTCCAGATCCGTCTCGGCAAAATGGCGGTCCATGGCGAAGGCGCCTTCCAGCATCCGTTCAAAATTGTCCATGCCGGCCATCAAAGCGATTGACAGACCGATAGCCGACCACATTGAATAGCGTCCGCCGACAAAATCCCAGAATTCAAACATATTCTCCGGATTAATGCCAAACTTTTTAACTTCTCCGGCATTGGTGGAGACTGCAACAAAATGCTTGGCAACCGCATGCTCGCCCAAAGCGTCAATCAGCCATTTGCGGCAGGTTCTTGCATTCGTCATTGTCTCAATGGTGGTAAATGTCTTGGAAGAAACGATAAACAGCGTCGTTTCCGGATCAATTTTATTCAAAACCTCGGCACAGGCCGTTCCGTCAATATTTGAAATAAAGAAACAGCTCATATCTTTGGCCCAGTACTTACGCAAAGCTTCGCAAGCCATCACCGGCCCCAAATCGGACCCGCCGATACCAATATTAACGATATTGGTCAGCTTTTTGCCGGTCTGTCCCTTAAACTGTCCCAGACGTACCGCTTCGGAAAACTTGCGCATCTTTGCCAAAACTTCGTTAATCTGCGGCATAACGTCTTTGCCGTCAACATAAATCGGCGTATTTGCCCGGTTACGCAGCGCCACATGCAAAACGGCACGCTTTTCGGTCGTGTTGATTTTGTCGCCGCGGAACATCGCCTGAATCATTTCCTCTACATGGCAGTCATGCGCCAGGCGGAACAAATGTTTCATCGTCCGCTCGCTGATGCGGTTCTTCGAGTAATCAAGAATCAGATTGTCGAGATTAATGGTAAATTTTTCAGCCCGTTTTTTATCGTCATCAAACAAATCGCGCATTTCAACATCTTTGAAATGCTTATAATGGGCGGCAACTTTCTTCCATGCCCGGGTTTTGCTGACCAGTTTTGTCATTTTCTTCCTACTCCTTACCTGCGCCCTCGTTTCCGATTGTTATAAAGCGCAGCTTTCCGTTACCAAAATACTTTCTTGCTGCATTATTAACTTCCTGAAGTTTAATATTGCGTATATAATCGTTTCTTTTTTGCAAAAAATCTATTCCCAGCTCTTCTTTCTGCATAGCGGTCAAAATATCCGCAATATCGCCGATTGAGGCAAAACGCAGATTATACGAAGCCAGCAGATATTCTTTCGCCGCATTGAATTCCTCGGGAGTTACGCCTTTCTCACCCATTTTGCGCCATTCTTCCCGCACAATTTCCTTCACCCGCGAAAAATTTTCCGGTGTGGCGGAAAATCCGCCCAACAGCAGCGGCGCCTTTTCCGCCGTGCTCATATAGCTGTAAACGCCGTAAGTCAGAGCCTCGTCTTCCCGTGCCGCCAAAGACAGACGTGATGTCAGCCCGGAACCGCCCAAAATATGATTAGCCACATACAACGGATAAAAGTCGCCGTTGTTGCGGGCAACGCCCGGCGCTGCAAACTGGGCAATGCTTTGCGGCAAAACTCTGGCAATGTTTTTATCCCCCGAAGCAAAATCAACCTCTGCCGTACGCACAAATGCCGAACGTCCGCTTTCAGGCAGGGAACCGAAAACTTCATCCAGCATGGCTCCGGCTTCCTCCGGCGTTATATCGCCGGCAATGCCGACAATCAAATTGCTGCGCACCAGATGATTCCGCACATATTCCAACAGTTTTTCGCGGGTAACGGCAGCTATATCTCCGGCCTCGCCCAACGGATTGCGCCCATAAGGATGGGTCCCGAACAAAGCCTTTCCCGCCGACAGAGCCAAAACCCGTTCCGGACGCTCCTGCTGTTGTTTCAGCAATAACAGCCGTTCCGCTTTGGCCTGGGCAATATCCTCCGGAGCAAATCTCGGCTGTGTCAAAACCATAGACAAAAGCTCATAGGCTCTGGACGCTTCTGCCTTGGTCGTCAGCAACGCTCCCGAAAAATCGTCCCGCCCGGCGGAAAAGCCGATGCTTGCGGCCCGGTCTTCCAATTCTTCGCTGAATTGCAGCCGGTCCATATCTCCGGCGCCGGTTGTCAGCAACGAAGCTGCCATACCCGAAATGCCCACTTCGCTTTCGGCATCATTCGCCAAACCGGCGTTTTTAAACAGAAAACTGACGCTGATAATCGGGTTTGTCCGGTCTTCAAACAAATAAGCCTTTATTTTGGCCCGGGGCGAAACAACTTCCCTGACTTCAGTTTCAAACGTTTTGCCGCTCAAAACGGAATCAGCCACCAACTTCTGCGGGTTAAATCCCCAAGTCAAAGAACCGGAATATTTTTTATATGCAGCAAAACCTGTTCCGCACAAAAGCACGGCCAGCAAAACAAACCTGGCCAGCGAATGCCTTCCCGCTCGGTGCTGATAATAACGGCTTTTGGGCATCAGTCATCCTCCTTCAAAGGCAGCAGCCAGCCATTGACGGCCGGAGCCTGCAAAATGGCATCGGCAGCTTTTTTCACATCACGATAACCCACATCGCGCAGATGAATGTCGCCGTTGTCAATTTCTTCCGCACTGAAATCGACCGCAGCCAACATGCCGGCAATATAGGCTGCATCATTGGGATTGTCTTTCAAATAGACCAAACCCGCCAGCATTTTATGCTTGGTCTTATCAACTTCGGCGGCATTAATGCCGCTGACGGCCTCTGCCACCGCATCGTCCAATGCTTTTTCCAATTCTTCGCGGCTGACGCCTTCCGCCGGAACCGCCGCAATCGTAAACGTGCCGTAACTGCGGTCGGCATAATCATAAGACGAAGAAACCGCCAAAGCCTTTTTTTGTTTCAATACCAGATTTTTATATAGTTTTGAATTTTCACCTTCGCCCAAATATTTGGAAAAAACGCTCAAAGCATAAATCTGCCCAGCATCGGTATTAAACGACGGTGCCAGATATGTTCTGACCAGGCGCGGTGCATTCGCCGCTTCCAGCCGCATCTGCATATCGGCCTTGAAACGGCGGCTGAGTTTCGGAAAATCGGCTTTTTTCCCCACCGGACGGGATTTGACTTTTCCGTAATATTTTTCCGCCAGCTCTTTAGCCGTTTTAATATCTATATCACCGGATAAAACCAAAATCGCATTATTCGGCGCATAAAACTGTTCATAAAAACGTTCAACATCCTCTTTCGTAATCGCCATAATATCTTCCGGCGTGCCCCCCACGGACAGAGCATAAGGATGATCCTGCCACAGCAGTTTGCGCATGCTCTCCCCGAAATAAGACAACGGATTATTGTCAACAACCTGCTTGCGTTCCTGAAAAACAATGTCCCTTTCTTTGGCAAAAGCCTCCGGCGTAATTTTCAAATTCTGCATCCGGTCTGCCTCCAGAAACATCGCCAGTTCCAAACGGCTTATGTCCAGCTCCTGATGATAAGCGGTATAGTCCAGACTGGTAAAAGCATTGCTCTCTCCGCCGTTGCGGCTGATTAAATCGTTAAACACCCCGTCCTTCACCTTACGGGTACCGCGAAACATCAAATGCTCCAGCAGATGAGCCGTTCCGCCTTTGCCGCGCGGCTCGTCAACGCTCCCTGCCTTATACCAGACCATGTGTTTGATAATCGGCGCCTTGTGATTGGGAATAACCAGCACCTGCATGCCGTTGTCAAGCACAAAAGACGACAAGCCGAACAACTCGGCTGAAACCGGAGAAACGCCGAAAAACAGACTTAAAACCGCTCCGGATATGAATGTTTTAAACTTTCCCAAAGATTTTCTGCTCCTTTAGCCTGAATCAACGAAGTTTGGACAGCAGAGCCTTTTCCCCTTCGCTGAAACTGTCGGTCTGGCTGCTTAATGCCGGACTGACCGAACTGCCGTCGGTCACCGGACGCAAGTCATACTCCGGCGGCAGCGACAACGGCGCGCGGGAAGTAACCAAAAACTCATCGGGAGCGGAATTTTCAAGCCCCAGCTTTTTCTTAACGCCGCTGCATGCGGACAAACTGCCGGATAAAAGAACCAAAGCTAAACAAAAGAACACTTTTTTCATATTTCACCTCTTATACTGCAATTACGCTGTTTTTTTGGTATTCCACAAGCCGTGAAAAATTACGATCAGCGCCCCGACACAAATAAAACTGTCTGCCGCGTTAAAGGCAGGCCAGTGATAGGTGCCGATACTGAAATCAAGAAAATCAAACACCGCACCCAGACGGATACGGTCGATAACATTGCCCAAAGCGCCGCCGATAATAAGTCCCAAAGAAACCTGTATCAGTTTGGACGGCTCTTTTCTCAGCCAGTTAACCAGAAAGGCAATAATCACAAAAGCAACCAAGGACAAGACAATAACCCCGCTCAGCCCCCAGTCGTTAAACATTGAAAAGCTGACCCCCGTATTCCAGGCGCGCACCAGCGAAAAGAAAGGCGTAAAAATAATCATCGCTTTGTCTTCCAGCACATCATGCAAAATCCAATACTTGCTGGCCTGATCAATAACGAGCGCAACCGCGGCGGTAACCAATCCCAATAACAAAACAAAACTCCTCACAAAAGCATAATTCCGCCCGTATTATAGGGCTGAAATAAAAATAAACAAAGCGGGAAATAATAAATATACAGATATTTTAGAATAACAACAGCTTGGCCAGCCCTAAAAAGACGAAATAGCCACCGGAATCGGTACAGGCAATCAGAAAAACGCCGGAAGAAATCGCCGGATCGGCCTTAAAACGATTCAAAATCAAAGGAATGAGAATGCCGGCCAGGCTCGCCAAAGTCAGGTTGCACAACATCGCCAGTGCAATAATCAGGCAAATTTTCTCGTCATGGAACAAAAACCAGGTAATAGCCGCAATCATACCCGCAAACAACATACCGTTCATCAGGCCGACCAGAAATTCCTTCAAAATCATCCGTGCCGTATTGCGGGAAGTCAGTTCCTTGGTCGCCAATGCCCGCACAACCACAGCCAGCGTCTGGTTGCCGGTTGTTCCGCCCATCGAAGCGACAATCGGCATCAACACCGCCAAAACCGACAATTGCGCGATAATATCCTGAAACCCCTTAACCACCGTAGAAGCCAGAATGGTAGCAAACAAATTGGTCACCAGCCAAACGGAACGGGATTTGAAAATGCTGAACGGAGACTTATAGACGTCTCCCTCTTCTGCCCCCGACAACAGCATAATGTCTTCCGAAGCCTCTTCGTGAATAATGTCAACCACATCATCAATATTAATAACACCGATAAGCCGTCCCTTGGCATCAACCACTTCCGCCGACATCCAGCCGTATTCGCGGAACATATGCGCAACTTCTTCCTGGTCGGTATCCACACTCAGAGGAACGATCTCTCCGTCCATAATGTCGCTCAGTTTTTCATTGGCTTTGGCGCGCAACAGTTTGTCCAGCGCAATTTCGCCGGTCGGACGCATTTTTTCGTCCGTCAGAAAAATTGTATAAAATTCTTCCGGCAGCTTTTCATCGCTTAACAAATACTGCCGGGCTTCCTTAACCGTCCAGTTGTCAGGCATGCTGACAAACTCGCGCACCATGATACGCCCGGCGGAATCCTCCGGATAGCTTAAAGAAGACTGAACCTGATATTTTAATTCGGGAGACAGCTGATTGATAATGCTTTTTTGCTCATCATCGTCCATATGCTCCAGAATTTCAACGGCTTCGTCCGAATTCAATTCGTTGACGATATGAACAATCTGGTTTTCATCCAGGCTTTCGATAATTTGTTCCTGAACGACTTCGTTTAATTCAGGAAAGACTTCCGGATTAATCCGGTCGCCCAAAACTTCAACCAGTTTCTGCCGATCGTGCAGACTGAGACTTTCAATCAAACTGGCCAGTTCATACTCGTCCAGCCCGTCAACAATCTTGCGGACATGAATGAAATCGCCTTCGTTAAGACCGATAAGTATGGAGTTGATAATCTTAGGTCCGATACCTAAAATCTGCGGCTGTTTGACTTTTTTCTTGGAATAGCGTTTACTTTTAAGGCGGGAGTTCGGTTTACGGTTTTTAACATTTTTCTTCATCGCCCCTCCCCAATTTATAAAATCAGTTTTTGTATTACAAAATCAAAAGCCGATAGCGTCTTCCTTAAAATGACCTAATAAAAAAAATAAACCCTTGCGGATTTGATGAACTTAAGTGCTTCAACACTCCTCAATTCAGAGTCCTTGCACCCTATTTGGCTTTGGTAGGGAAATAGTCTTCTGAGCAAACTCAAACACTTAATTTCCTCCTGCCTCCGAACCGGAAACTTGTTTAAGTTTTGGTGCGGCCGAGAATTGTGAATAAAAAATCAACCAACGTTGAATTTTTATGAAACAATCCTTGAGATGTTAGCGCGCTAAGCCGGCGACAGCGGCTGCTGCAAGCGTTACATCTTTGAGGGAAATAGTCTTCTGAGCAAACTCAAACACTTAATTTCCTCCTGCCTCCGATCCGGAAACTTGTTTAAGTTTTGGTGCGGCCGAGAAGACTTGAACTTCCATGAGCTTAGCTCATAACGACCTCAACGTTACGCGTCTACCAATTTCGCCACGGCCGCACAATAACAAAAACAAGAATGATTTAACCTATGTAAAATAATTAATCAAGCCTTTTTTTAACAATTCAACATTTTTAACATGATGACTGCAAAACTTGAACGCAGTTCATATGCCGTCAGGCAAATTATGCCTAAACGGTCATCTGCATGATTTCCTTGTAAGCCTTAATCGCCGTATCGCGAACCGCCACAACCGTTTCCAGTGCCATCTCGGCATTGGAAACCGCCAAAACAACATCCTGAATGTCGGCTTTGCCGGCAATACCCTGCATGGTAACAGCTTCGGCATTCTTATTCAGATCAACCGCACTGTTCAATGCATTGGTAACCATAGATTGGAAGTCAGATTGCGTCGAAGAGGCTTTGGCCGTCTCTTCCGCGGGAATTTGAGAACCGATTCTGACCAGAGCCTGCTGATAGGCATTTAAGGCGCTTGAAATACTGTTAGTCACTTTTTATTCCCCATTCACTATTTTAACAAATCCAAAACTTTCGAATTCATGTCCCGGGCCGTCTGCATCATGCTCAAATTGGCGTCATAACTGCGCTGAGCCTCTTTCAAATCCATCATTTCAATCAGCGGATTGACATTCGGCATCGCCACATAACCCTCGGCATTGGCTGCCGGATGATTCGGATCATATTTCAGCGGAAACTGCGATTCATCGGGAACCACCTTGTCCACCTTAACCATTTTGGCTCCGGTTTCTTTGTCGATATAATCTTTAAAAGTAACCACCTGCCGCCGATAAGGATCTTCTCCGGGACGAATGCCTATCGAGTCGGCATTGGCCATATTCTCGGAAATTATCCGCAGCCGTTCAGACTGGGCTTTCATTCCCGAAACCGCAATATCGGCACTGACTGACAAATTTCCCGCCATTTAGCTCTCCCTAGGCATTAATCTTCGTATTGGCGGTCTGCAGCATACTTTTATATTTGCCGTAAATCGTCAACATCCGGTTATAATCACCCTTTGTTTTGCTGACTTCATTCAGTTGGTCTTCCAAAACCACGCCGTTGCCGTCAATCGTCAGCGCCGTATCCGGCTTCGGCGTATAAACGCGAAAGCCGCCGTTTCCGGAAGGAATACCTGCCAAATGCTTTTCATTGGTCAGCGTCATCGGCAAAGATGTCCGCAACACATTGGCAAAACTGGGCTCTTCAACATCCTGGGGCAGATAATGCGGCGTATTGGCATTGGCGATATTCGTCGCCAAAACCTTCTGACGCTCGGTCAAATAGGCCATTTCGGTCTTTGCCATACTGAAAATAGAAAGATTATTCAAATCCATCTACATATCTCCCCTTTATGTATTTCGGTTACGTTCCCCAACATAACCTGACCGATGCAATTACCGTGCCAAACAAAACCGTTGCAATTCCGGCACCGGCTGCTTACAATAGATAAACAAACTTGTAAGGATTGCCTCATGTCTGCCTCTGATGATAACATAAAAACCGCCGAAAACAACGCTGACGAAAGTTTATCCCCAGCTTATGCGGTGGCTTTGGGTTACGACCCCGCCAGGCATAATGCGCCGACGGTACTGGCCAAGGGTCAGGGACAGATTGCCGAAAAAATTATCCAGATTGCCCTGGATGAGGGAATAGAAATCCATCGGGACGCCGATTTGATACAAATTCTGAAAGCGGTGGACATTGACAGCGAAATTCCGCTGGAAGCCTTTGCCGCCGTGGCTGAAATCATCTCTTACATTTATCAGGCCAACAATAAAACCCTTCCCGAAACCTGACCTTTCAAACCACAAAAAAAGCCCCTGCTCTGCCGAGCGGGGACTTTTGAAAAACAAAATCTTTCAATAATCTTCGGGCCTTAAATAGCACAAGCGGCAACAAATGTCATATCGCTTGATTTCCGGCTCAATCGATGTCTCTCCGGTCACGATGTTAAACACCTTGTCATAACCGTTCTCGTCTTGCTCGCAGGAACGATACCACCCCTTAAACAAAGGATGCAGACCGAACGCTCCCAACACACCGTCCACGGCAGACATCTGCTCATGCAGCAAAGACAACATCTCCAACGGCGGCAGTTGCCAATCCAATCCGTCGGCTTTTCGACGTTCTGCAAGCTGTTTGTCCCAGCGTTCGCTCCAATTGGCAACGCTGGCCAGACAATACTTTCCGACACAAATTGCCGAACAAGCCAGACTGGGGCAAAAAATCCGCGATGCACTCGGCAAAGGAAGCCCCTGATGTGTCGGAACCTTATAAACCACCGGCAGCGGCAACTCATGCAATGCAGACAATTCCTCACTCAAATGATCAACAATCTCTGAAAAAGGAAACTTCAAATCCAACGCGGCAATAACTTCCGCCACTTCCCGCAGCTTTTCTGATTTTTTCATAATGAAACAAATTTAAATGAATACTAAATACAAAATTATATAATTTTGTCCAATAAATTACACCAAACTATTTTAAAGTCAAGCATCGTCTTACACAAACGTTCTACCCGTTTTAGCGAGAACAAAGTTTATCTCTCATTAAATATTGACACAACAATATAATTATGACATACTGTAAGAGGTATGGTTTCAGTTATAGAGAGGTGTATG
>ENA-ORTT01000081-ORTT01000081.1-human-gut-metagenome-genome-assembly--contig:-NODE-81-length-121660-cov-5.557066_pt1 | contig 121660 bp, 102 predicted proteins | sample MGYA00242074_ERZ509197 | MGnify/ENA primary metagenome ERZ509197 (study PRJEB26280, sample SAMEA2338789) | human gut metagenome | biome: human gut; feature: human-associated habitat; material: faeces...
CAATCGTGAAAAAGTAGAAGAATTTTGCAAAGCAGCGGAGAAAGAAGAAAAGGCAGCAGTTGATATTGTTGTTGTATTTGATGAAGGGGAAATTATACAATATCATTTAGAGTCAATGAATGGAAAGATAAATGTTCGATTATGTCAGGTTAAATGGAAGGATAATAGTCCACAGGCTAATTATTATGATGAATATGAAGCATATGAGTGGAAATATACAGAAAAAGGATACTTGTTTCTGGAGGAATATCACCCACCGGGATTTGATGGAGCACCGGGTGAAACTGGATTCAGAGTGCAGCCATTAGATAAAACATGCCGGGAATTGAATCGAAAATATGTTATGCCGTTGGGGTATGCACTTAATAATCTGTTGATTACAAATTGGGATAACCAGAATTATACGGAACTTGATTTTTATGATCTTTATGAAAAAATGTATTATATGAAATATGGAAAGCAAGTTCCATATGAAGCAAATTATGGTGGAGTAGAATATGAAGTTCCAGAAGATGAGTTTGAAGAGATTATAAAGACCTATTTACCATTTAGTAATACCGAGATTGAAAAGGGAACTTTTTATAACTCTAATAATAAAACTTTTAGATACAGACCGCGAGGGTTATATGATTGTGAATTCCCATATGAGCCATATCCGGAAGTTATCTCATATGAAAAATTACAAGATGGAACATTAAAACTTACGATAGAAGCAGTATGGGAAATCAGAATGGTAGATCAGGCAATCACCAGTGAATTGATGATAAAACCTATGGAAGACGGAAGTTTCCAGTATTTATCAAATAAGGTAATCAGTTCAGATCAAAATGCAAATGCAGGGTGGTATATGCCAAGGTTAACAGAAGAAGAGTGGGAAGAGAATTACAGTAATAATTAGGGGGCAATATGAAAAGAAAAAGTATTTTGTTAGTACTTTGTATAGGAATGATTCTGACTTCCTGTGAAAGTAAGATATCGTTAAACAGCACAGATGTAAAAAATGAGAAGAATCAGAAAAACACTACCATGGAAAATCCGGATAAGGGATATAATCTACCAATCGATGAAGACAAGAAAAAGGAAGCTGTGAACGATTGTGAAGAAATTATGGGCATTGTCCGAGACATTTATTCTGAATATAATGGAATACAAGAAGCAGATCAGAACACTGCTGAGCAAATGATGAATCGGATGAAAGAAATTATCAAACAAAATGGGAATCCGGTCATTGGTTCCGATCATTATTCTGTTATGGATAATTATCAGAAGATGGAACAATTTTTAAAATCTGCAGAACAAGAAGAAAAAGGAAGTGTAATTTTATATGAAGCAGATACAGATGGTGGAATTACCAGAAAAGAATATAGTTATGATGGAAAAGAAATGAGTGTGATGTCCGCAAAAATGATCTGGAGTGAGGATACAGAGCCTGTACTTACATACATATCGCTATCAAAAATAAAAGAATGGGCATATACTGAAAATGGGAATTTCTGTTATGAATTATGCGTACCTGAACCACCGGAAGTGACAGAGATTGTAGATGGAAGTTGTATTATCCGGGTAAAGCCTTTGAGTGAGGAGTGTCGGGAATATTCAAAAAAATATGTGAGTACGTTCGGCTATCAGGGAAACAATCTGTTATGTTCAAACTGGAATGCGGAGGATATGCAGGGGTTGGATTATAATGGACTTTATGAATATTTTTATCAAATGAAATATGGAGAAAAATTTACTGCAGAAAAAGAGGTTGTGGGAATTCCAGCAGAAGAGTTCGAAAATGTAATTATGACATATCTTCCTGTTACAAAAGAAGAATTGAAAGAATGGGCGGTCTACGATGAACAAAGTAATATGTTTATCTGGGAACGATTGGGATGTGGTAATTATTCACCAACACATTTTGGCTTGTCTTTACCGGAAGTAACAGAAGTCAGGAACAATGAAGATGGAACCATTGTTTTGACAATTCATGCAGTATGTGATTCTGTTGTATGTAATGATGTTGTTATTACACACGAACTTACGATGAAAATTCAGGATGATGGAACGATTCAGTATGTTGGAAACAGGATTTTAGATAATGGTATTGATAATATACCGAGGTATCAGTACCGGTTAGGTAATTTGCAGAATTGATCAGTAGAGAAGAATGCAATAAAGAGAACTGATAACGGGAAATTATGCTATCAGTTCTCTTTATTTATTTCCAAATACCAAGATTAGAAAGTACAGATTCTGTTATTTCGGTAGCCTGACTTCCAGTTGCACCAGAAGAGGATTGAATATTTGTTGCGAAGTAGTAAGTATTATTCGCTGTTTCAATGTATCCGATAAACCAACCATTGACATCTTTACCATTGACACGCCCAGTTCCTGTTTTCCCGTAAAGAGAACCGGAAGAAGTAGTGGAAAGCAGCAGAGCTTTTTTTACTGCCTGGATATTTTTACTGTCAAAATGAAAATTATTTTGATAGAAATCCTGTAACAATTCCACCTGTTCTATGGGTGATATCTTCAGAGAGAAATCTGTCCAATAGAGATTTAGATTTGTTCCAGTATTCTGATTCCCATAGTTTATTGTCTGTAAAAATGTTCTTACGGCTTCAAAACCTGCCTGTGAATCAATTGCCTGAAAATACCAGTTTACGGAATTATGTATAGCCGAGGTTAAATCTTGATCGGCTTCCCATGAATTAAAAGGATAGGGTTCTCCATTCCATGTGAAAGTGGAATGTTCTGGTGTAATAATTCCAGATTCCAAGCCAAGTAATGCATCATATATTTTATAAGTCGAATTCGGTGATACACGTGTGGAAGCATGCTCCATATTATAAATATTCCATTTATCAGCAGACTGATCATATAAAACAAAACTTCCAGTGTAGTCCCCAAAATTGGAAGAAAGATTTAGCTGAGTAATATTCTTTTCGGTTGTGTCAAAATGATACCCAGTCTGATCAGAAGCATAAACAGAAAGTATGGGAATGCATCCAATGATGATAGTAGAGACGAATATGCATATAAGATATCCACGAATTTTTTGTTTAAAAGTAGGTTGATGGAATGATGCAATATTTAAAATGCGCCCTTTTAACTGTTTTATATTTCCACTAATTCCCATAGTAAGAGGGAATGGAGACAGAGCTATTGTTTCGGCAAAGTTAATCAGTGTATTTCCATATGACTTGTATTCTGTTTCTTTCAATAATTGTAATACAGCACTGTCGCAGGCAAGTTCCCGTTCCTGTCGTATTCTTTTTAGAAAATACCAGATTAGGGGATTGAACCAGTAGAAAACATTTACTGTATTTATCAAATATCCAATTAGAATATCTTTATGCTTGTAGTGCTGCAGTTCATGAAGAAGCATATAGCGAATATCAGTTGCGCTTATAGTTCCAGCGTTAAAATCTGAAATCAAGTGAATTGGAAGATAAATGCGAGGATGCAGGAAACCAGCCAAAACAGGAGATTTCAAAAATGCTGTACTATAAATCGGAATGGTATGCTTGCTGTTCACTTCGTTTAAACATTCTATATAAAGAGCGTTTAGTTCTTCATTTTGAAGAGGTAAAGCAGAACTATGTAAGGCTTTTACTTGTTTTACTGAGCGGTAGAGAAGAAAAAACATTATGAATATACCGATACTCCAGAAAAATACAAGTAATGTGTGAATAAAAGTTGGTATTTGGGTGCTGACAGAGACAGCAAAATCATTTATTTTATCCAAATTATAACCATTACCAGAAAGAAAAGTGGTTTGAATGTCACCATTGGTACTTGAACTGGCTGTCAGCAAATGTCTCCACGATATAGAAGATGGGGCAGAGTTTATCGGTAAAAAGGGAACAATTAGAACGGCAAGAAATATAATCGAAAGATTATATTGCATACATGCGGATAATTGCCTTTGCAATAAATTTTTTAATCCCAGTAAACTACCTAAAAAAATACAAATGATGGCATTACAGAGTAAAAATCGAAAACTAAAATATATCAAAATATGCTCCTCCCATGGTTAATGATTGGAAAGAAGATTCCGTAAGCTAGCAATGTCTTCTTCAGACAATTTATCATCCTCAATGTAAGAGGCAAGCATAGAAGTGATATTACCATTATAATATCGCTTTAAAAAAGAATTACTTTCCTGCCGAATATATTCGTCTTCCTTGACCAATGGAGTATAGACAAAAACCCGGCTTTGTTTTTCATAGGTTAGTGCTTTTTTAGAAACGAGACGTTTAATCAATGTCTGAATTGTTTTAGGACTCCAACTGGAAATCTGTGTTAATTTTTCAGTAATTTCATTGGTGCTGATTGGTGCGTATTTCCAAACGATTTTCATAACTTCAAATTCAGCTTCTGAAATTTGAGGCAGATTGCTCATGTGATATTCCTCCAAATCTTACGTTTGTAATAAAAATATTATATATTGAAAACGTCTGATCTGTCAATGGAATGAAAAAGCTTGACTTTAAATCTTACAGATGTAGGATTTAAAGTGTGGCGAGAAGGATGGAGATGGAAAAATCAGTATTACGATTATTCAGAAATGGTTGAAATAGACTTAATCCTGGAGGAATATTTCAACGCAGCATGATGAAAAATAGAATAGTGGTGATAAAAAAGTACAAATGAAAATCGAACATTTGTACTTTTTTCTTGCCTTCATCTATATACTTTCAAAAAAATGTCTGATATAATAGGGACTGTTAATACTAAAATGATATGTTTTATAAGTAGCTAAAATAAGAGGATAAATAAATGAATCAAGAACATAAAATTGTTTTATATCAAGTGGAAGACACTAATATTTATGTGAATGTAATGTTTAAAGAAGATACTTTTTGGATGACACAAAAAGCAATGGCAGATTTATTTGAATGTACAACAGATAATATATCCTTGCATTTGAAAAATATTTATAAGGAAGAAGAATTAGATGAAAATCGAACTACCGAGTTTTTCTCGGTAGTTCAAAATGAGGGACAGCGTAACGTTAAAAGAAAAGTAAAATGTTATAATTTAGATGCAATTATAGCTGTTGGATATCGAGTAAATTCTAAGAAAGCTACACGCTTTCGGCAGTGGGCTACTAAAACATTAAAAGAATATATTACAAAAGGGTTTGTGTTGAATGATGATATGCTTAAAAACGGCAGACCTTTTGGAAAAGACTATTTTGATGAATTACTTGAACGCATTCGTGAAATCAGAGCTAGTGAGCGCAGAGCCTATCAGAAAATTACGGATGTATTTGAACAGTGCAGTTATGATTATGATAAAAACAGTGAGATAACAAAAGCATTTTATGCATTTGTCCAAGATAAGCTTCACTTTGCTGTTACCGGAAAGACTGCGGCAGAATTGATATATGAACGTGCTGATTCGGAAAAACCAGCAATGGGTTTGACTACATGGAAAGATTCTCCGGATGGAAAAATTTTAAAACGAGATATTGGAATAGCAAAAAACTATTTGAATGAAAAAGAATTATCGCGATTGAATAGACTTGTGACAATGTTTATTGATTATGCAGAATTAATGGCTGAAGATGAGATATTAATGAGCATGCAAGACTGGGTTGATCAAACGAATCAGTTTTTATTGAATAATAGGCGAAAGGTACTGAATGGAAAAGGGAAAATTTCTCATGATGTTGCTATGCAAAAAGCTGAGAAGGAATATGAAGTATTTAGAGTTAAACAGGATAGAGAATATGTTTCTGAATTTGATCGGGAAGTAGAGAAATATCTTAAAGGAAATGATTAAGAAAGTTATTTGTAACAATTTATAAATTAGGAATAATAAATTGATACAAGATTCGAAAAAAAGAAATAGAATATTATTTGATAAACTTTTTAACCAAAGTTAGTAATTATGTAAATTTAGGAAGATTATTCAGGAGAAATCACATGGATCATTTTGAATTAGTGTCAGAATATAAACCAACCGGCGACCAGCCACAGGCGATCAAAGAACTAGTCGAAGGTTTTAAAGAAGGCAATCAGTGCCAGACATTGCTTGGCGTCACCGGATCTGGTAAGACATTTACGATGGCGAATGTCATCCAACAATTGAATAAACCAACGCTGATCATAGCACACAATAAGACACTGGCAGCGCAGCTTTATGGGGAATTTAAAGAGTTCTTTCCAAATAACGCAGTGGAATATTTTGTCTCCTACTACGATTACTACCAGCCGGAGGCTTATGTCCCATCCTCAGACACTTACATTGCGAAGGATTCTTCTGTCAATGAAGAGATTGATAAGCTGAGATTATCTGCGACAGCAGCATTGATCGAGCGGAGGGATGTAATTGTAGTTGCCAGCGTTTCCTGCATCTATGGTCTTGGTGAACCGGAAAACTTTGAGCAGATGATGGTATCGCTCCGTCCGGGGATGGAGAAGGACAGAGATGAAGTGTTACGACAGCTGATAGATATCCAATATGACAGAAATGATATGGATTTCAAGCGGGGAACATTCCGGGTGCGCGGAGATACAATAGAAGTTGTACCGGCAGACCGTGGCGATACAGCTATCAGAGTTGAATTTTTCGGAGATGAGATTGACCGGATTTCGGAGATAGACATGCTTACCGGAGAGATTAAAAATACGCTGAATCATATTGCAATATTTCCGGCATCCCATTACGTTGTACCGAAGGAGCGTATGGAAAAAGCAATTAAAAATATTGAGATTGAACTGGAAGAACAGGTGAAATATTTCAAAGGTGAAGATAAACTTCTGGAAGCCCAGAGAATTGCGGAGCGAACGAATTTTGATATAGAAATGATGCGAGAAACAGGTTTTTGTTCCGGGATCGAGAACTACTCCAGACATCTGGCAGGACTTGCTCCGGGGCAGCCGCCGAATACATTGATGGATTATTTTCCGGATGATTTTATCATAATGATCGATGAGTCGCACAAGACGGTTCCGCAGATTGGCGGTATGTACCACGGAGATCAGTCCAGAAAGAGAACGCTGGTGGACTATGGATTTCGGCTGCCGTCTGCGCTGGATAACCGTCCACTTAGTTTCGAAGAATTTGAAAGTAAGATTGATCAGGTACTGTTCGTGTCTGCGACACCTGGACAGTATGAGGAAGAGCATGAACTTTTACGTGCACAGCAGGTGATCCGTCCGACAGGACTTCTGGATCCTGAAATCGAGGTGCGCCCGGTTGAGGGACAGATTGATGACTTGATTGGTGAGGTGAAGAAGGAGATTGCAGGAAAACATAAGATTTTGATCACTACATTGACGAAACGAATGGCAGAAGATCTGACCGATTATATGCGGGAACTTGGTATTCGTGTCCGCTATCTGCATTCGGATATTGATACGCTGGAGCGGACAGAGATCGTGCGGGATATGCGTCTCGATGTTTTTGACGTTCTGGTCGGAATCAATCTTCTGCGAGAAGGTCTGGATATTCCGGAAATCACGCTTGTGGCGATTCTGGACGCGGATAAAGAGGGATTCCTGCGTTCAGAGACATCTCTTGTGCAGACAATCGGACGTGCAGCACGTAATGCAAAAGGTCATGTTATCATGTATGCAGATAATATGACAGATTCTATGAAGAATGCGATTGAAGAGACGAAGCGTCGCCGCAAGATCCAGATGGCATATAATGAGGAACATGGTATTACGCCAACTACGATTCAGAAGAGTGTCCGTGACCTGATCAGCATTTCTAAGAAGGTTGCTGCCACAGAATTTCAGATGGATAAAGATCCGGAATCTATGAGTGAGAAGGAGCTTTTGAAGTTGATTGCCGATGTGACAAAGCAGATGAAGAAGGCAGCAGCAGAGTTGAATTTCGAAGCAGCAGCAGAGCTGCGTGATAAGTTGATCGAGCTGAAGAAGATGCTTAAAGAGTAGTAAAGGTCATTCTACCATTGTGTAAGCATAGGAAGTTTCGAATCTTTTAAACCGGTTATCAATAAATGAACAGATATAGCCTCCGGCAGGGCGCACATTGTCCGGTGGACAATGGTTTTGCGCCGACCGAAACGGAGTGTAGACTTGCAGAGGTGCGCAGTAGAAGTATGTCATGCAATTACATGACGCGCACCTCGCAGCAAGAATGCCGAGGCATTCTTAAAATAATAAAAGGAAAGTTTAAAATATGGCAGCAAAAAATGAAAAAAGACAATTTATTAAAATACGAGGTGCAAATGAGCATAATTTGAAAAATATAGACTTGGATATTCCAAGAAATGAACTGGTAGTTCTTACCGGACTTAGCGGTTCAGGAAAGTCCTCTCTGGCGTTCGATACCATTTATGCGGAAGGACAGAGGAGATATATGGAGTCTCTGTCTTCTTATGCAAGACAGTTCCTGGGGCAGATGGAGAAACCGGATGTGGAGAGTATTGAAGGACTTTCTCCGGCAATTTCCATTGACCAGAAATCCACGAACCGCAATCCAAGATCTACAGTAGGAACAGTGACGGAGATCTATGATTATTTTCGTCTGTTATATGCGAGAATCGGAATTCCACATTGTCCGAAATGTGGCCGTGAGATTAAGAAACAGACGGTAGATCAGATGGTAGATCAGATCATGGAACTGCCGGAGCGCACGAAGATCCAGCTCCTTGCGCCAGTTGTCCGTGGAAGAAAAGGACGCCATGAGAAGCTTCTGGAGAGAGCGAAAAAAAGCGGATATGTACGTGTGCGTGTGGACGGTAATCTGTATGAATTATCCGAAGAGATTGCATTAGATAAGAACATCAAGCATAATATAGAGATTATCGTGGATCGACTTGTGGTGAAGCCGGGAATTGAGAAGCGTCTGACGGATTCGATTGAAAATGTACTGCATCTGGCAGAGGGGCTGATGATTGTAGATATTATTGACGGGGAGCCGATGAATTTCAGTCAGAGCTTTTCCTGCCCGGACTGTGGAATCAGTATCGATGAGATAGAGCCGCGAAGCTTCTCTTTCAACAATCCATTTGGCGCATGCCCGGAGTGTTTCGGGCTTGGATATAAGATGGAATTTGACGAGGATCTGATGATTCCGGATAAGAGACTGAGCATCAGCGAAGGGGCGATTACCGTAATGGGATGGCAGTCTTGTACGGATAAGAAGAGTTTTACCTATGCGATTCTTGATGCACTTTGCAAAGCATATGACTTTTCTCTGGACACGCCATTTCAGGACTATCCACAGGAAATCCAAGATGTGATCATCCACGGAACGAATGGCCGTGAGGTGAAAGTTCATTATAAAGGCCAGCGTGGAGAAGGTGTCTATGATGTTGCATTTGAAGGACTGATCCGCAATGTAGAACGCAGATACCGGGAGACTTCATCTGAGACAATGAAGGCAGAATATGAAGAGTTTATGAGAATCACTCCGTGTAGAAAATGTGGCGGCCAGCGACTGAAGGCAGAAGCGCTTGCAGTGACGGTCGGTGGTAAAAATATCGCAGAAGTGACAGAGATGTCCATTGAAAACCTGCAAACATTTATGGGCAGTCTGGAGCTTACACAGCAGCAGAAGATGATCGGAGGACAAATCTTAAAAGAGATCCAGGCAAGAATTAAGTTTTTGATGGATGTAGGTCTGGATTACCTGACGCTTGCCCGTGCTACCGGAACATTATCCGGAGGAGAAGCGCAGAGAATCCGTCTTGCGACACAGATTGGTTCAGGTCTGGTGGGAGTGGCTTATATTCTGGACGAGCCGAGTATCGGCCTGCACCAGAGGGATAATGACAAACTGCTCGGAACACTGAAGCATCTACGTGATCTTGGGAATTCTGTCATTGTCGTGGAACATGATGAGGATACGATGCGTGCGGCAGACTATATTGTGGACATTGGACCTGGTGCCGGTGAGCATGGAGGAGAAGTAATTGCATGTGGAACCGCAGAGCAGATCATGAAGAATAAAAAATCCATCACAGGGGCTTACCTTAGTGGAAGAATGCAGATTCCGGTACCGGAGCACCGCGCGGATCCTTCAGGCTGGATTAAGATTAGAGGAGCAAGAGAGAATAACTTAAAAAATGTGGATGTAGAGATCCCGCTTGGTGTGATGACCTGTGTGACAGGTGTGTCTGGATCTGGAAAGAGTTCGCTTGTAAATGAAATCCTGTACAAACGTCTTGCAAGAGATCTGAACAGAGCAAGAGTGATTCCGGGAAAACATAATGCCATTGATGGCCTGGAGCAGCTGGATAAAGTGATTGCCATTGACCAGTCACCGATTGGAAGAACACCGAGATCAAACCCGGCAACCTATACGGGAGTATTTGATCTCATCCGTGACCTTTTTGCATCTACAGCAGACGCAAAAGCACGTGGATACAAGAAAGGAAGATTCAGTTTCAATGTGAAAGGCGGACGTTGTGAAGCCTGTGCCGGAGACGGAATCCTGAAAATCGAGATGCATTTCCTGCCGGATGTTTATGTACCTTGCGAGGTTTGCCACGGAAAGAGGTATAACCGGGAGACACTGGAGGTAAAATACAAAGGAAAGAGTATTTATGATGTACTCAATATGACCGTGGAAGAGGCATTGCATTTCTTTGAAAATGTACCAAGTATCCGAAGAAAGATGGAGACACTTTATGATGTGGGACTTTCCTATATCCGTCTCGGTCAGCCTTCCACACAGCTTTCCGGAGGAGAGGCGCAGCGGATCAAGCTGGCGACAGAACTGAGTCGGAGAAGTACGGGAAAGACCATCTATATATTAGATGAACCTACGACAGGATTACATTTTGCAGATGTGCATAAACTGACAGAGATTCTGCATAGATTATCAGCGGACGGCAATACAGTCGTAGTCATTGAGCATAATCTGGATGTGATCAAGACAGCAGATTATATTATTGATATGGGACCGGAAGGCGGTGACAAAGGCGGAACCGTTATTGCAAAGGGAACGCCGGAAGAAGTGGCTGAAAGTCCGGTATCATACACCGGAAAATATATCAAGCCGATGCTTGAAAAATAAGTATCTTCACAAATATTTAAGGAAAAAAGGGTTGCACTTCCTGAGAAAACGAAAGATAATGATATGGATAAAAGGGATAGCAGAAAGAAAGAGGTTATATCATGGCAGTAGATATTGGAATAGATCTGGGAACAGCCAGTATTCTTGTATATGTGAAGGGAAAGGGAGTCATACTCAAAGAACCTTCTGTCGTTGCGTTTGACAGAGACAGCAATGAAGTGAAGGCAATCGGCGAGGAGGCACGTCTGATGCTGGGAAGAACGCCAGGCAATATTATCGCAGTGCGTCCTTTGCGTCAGGGAGTTATTTCCGATTATACTGTGACAGAGAAGATGATCAAGTATTTTGTTCAGAAAGCACTGGGAAGAAGAACATTTCAGAAACCACGTATCAGTATCTGTGTGCCAAGCGGTGTGACGGAAGTTGAGAGAAATGCGGTACAGCAGGCGACATTTGCGGCAGGAGCCAGAGATGTCTATCTGATCGAGGAACCTGTGGCAGCAGCAATCGGGGCAGGTATTGATATTTCCAAAGCATGTGGTAATCTAATCGTAGATATCGGGGGAGGTACGACCGATGTGGCCGTGATTTCTCTTGGAGGTACGGTAGTCAGTACCTCACTGAAAGTTGCCGGAGACGATTTTGATGAGGCAATTGTACGTTATATGAAGAAAAAACACAATCTGCTGATCGGAGATCGGACCGCAGAAGACATCAAGATTAAGATTGGAACGACGTATCCTCTGATTGAAAATGAAGCGATGGAGGTCAGTGGACGGAATCTGGTTACAGGACTGCCAAAGACAGTTACGGTGACTTCAGCAGAGACAGAACGGGCACTTCAGGGAACATCCAACCAGATTATTGAAGCAATTATCAGCGTTCTGGAGCGTACGCCGCCAGAGCTTTCCGCAGATATTCTGGAACGCGGGATCATGCTGACCGGAGGCGGAGCAAAGCTTCGCGGGCTGGAAGAGATGATCGAGGAGAGAACCGGAATCAATACAATGACTGCAGAGGAGCCTACGCAGGTCGTAGCAATCGGAACCGGAGAATATGTGGAACTTATGAGCGCAAGACGGGAACTGTAAAGAATGCCGAGGCATTCTTGAACTGTCGGGCAGATTTGGGACAATAGATGGAAGAGATTAAGGGATATGTAGAGCACATTGTATACCGGAATGAAGACAACGGGTATACAGTATTTAATTTGAATAATGATGACGGAGACCTGACCTGTGTAGGAAAGTTTCACTACATTGAAGAGGGAGAACTGTTGGAACTGACGGGAGAGTACATTGTACACAAAGTGTATGGAACCCAGCTTCAGGTAGAGACTTCGAAGGTATGTCAGCCGGAAGATAAGGTGTCGATTGAACGTTATCTTGGTTCCGGAGCCATCAAAGGTGTCGGACCGTCGCTGGCAGGACGGATCGTGAAGAAGTTCGGTGGTGATACATTCCGCATTATTGAAGAAGAACCGGAGCGTCTTGCCGAGGTAAAAGGAATCAGCGAGCGGAAAGCCAGAGAGATTGCCATTCAGGTAGAAGAAAAAAAGGATATGAGGGAAGCCATGATATATCTGCAAAAATATGGCATTTCTACGACACTGGCGGCAAGGATTTATCAGCATTATGGTCAGAGCGTTTATCGCGTAATAGAAGAAAATCCATATCAGATGGCAGATCATGTGCCGGGAGTTGGCTTTAAGACGGCCGATGAGATTGCGTCGAAGGTCGGGATACACACAGATTCCGATTATCGGATCCGAAGTGGTATTTTCTATACATTGATTCAGAGTGTCAGTGAAGGACATGTCTATCTTCTTCAGGAGGTTCTGCTATATCGTGCCAGTCAGCTTCTCGATGTAGAGATTCAGCATATTGAAAAATATGTGATGGATCTTGCTATGGAGAAAAAAGTTGTTCTGAAAGAGTCTGATGAAGGGCTTCGTGTTTATTCCGCCCATTATTATTATATGGAACTCACGGTTGCAAAGATGTTGCATGATCTGAATGTAGATTTTGATGTGACACCGTCTGTTTTGGAGCATCGCATCCATATGATAGAAGAACAGGCAGAACTGGCACTGGATGACAGACAAAGAGAAGCTGTAATGGAAGCAGTGCGGCACGGAATTCTGATCGTGACTGGAGGACCGGGAACCGGAAAAACAACGACGATCAATGCAATGATCCATTTCTTTGAGGAAGAAGGAGCAGATATCCTTCTTGCAGCGCCGACCGGACGTGCGGCGAAGCGCATGACAGAGGCAACCGGCTGTGAGGCTCAGACCATTCATCGCCTGTTGGAAGTCAGTGGCAATCCGGAAGATGATGATAAGAGAGATAATGTCGGATTAGGAAATGGATTTGGAAGAAATGCAGAGAATCCGCTGGAGTCAGATGTGATTATCATTGATGAAATGTCCATGGTAGATCTGCCGCTTATGAAGGCGCTCCTTGACGCAATTATGCCGGGGACCAGACTGATCATGGTCGGAGACGGAAATCAGCTGCCAAGTGTAGGCCCTGGAAGAGTGCTTAAAGACATAATCGCATCGGATTGTTTCCCGGTTGTAAAGCTGGAGAAAATCTTCCGGCAGGCAAAAGAGAGTGATATTATCGTAAATGCACATAAAATTAACCGTGGAGAACCAGTCATATTGGACAATAAAAGTATGGACTTTTTCTTTTTGAAACGGTCTGATCCAAATGTGATCATCAGTGTTGTAATTACGTTGATCCAGAAAAAACTTCCAAAGTTCGTAGATGCCTCACCTTATGACATTCAGGTGCTGACACCGATGCGAAAAGGAAATCTGGGCGTGGAGAGGCTGAATAAAATCCTTCAGCAGTATCTGAATCCGCCATCACCCCAAAAGCAGGAAAAAGAAGTGGGAGACCGCCTGCTGCGTGAAGGTGACAAGGTGATGCAGATTAAGAACAATTACCAGTTAGAGTGGGAAGTCTGCACGAAATACGGAATGACCATTGACAAAGGACTGGGCGTATTTAACGGCGACATGGGAATCATCAAGAATATCAACACTTACGAGGAGACGGTTACGGTTGAGTATGACGAACAGCGCCAGGTGAAGTATCCATATGCGATTCTTGATGAGTTGGAGCTTGCTTATGCGATCACGATACATAAAGCTCAGGGAAGTGAGTATCCGGCGGTTGTGATCCCGCTTCTTCAAGGACCAAGACAGCTTTACAACCGGAATCTGATCTATACAGCAGTGACAAGAGCAAGAAAATGTGTCACACTTGTGGGCAGTGATTCAGTATTTCAGGAAATGATCCAGAATACCAGCGAGCAGCGGCGAAATACAAGTCTGGCGGAGCGAATCCGAGAACTTGCATAGTGATCATAGAAAAATATAATAAAAAAAAGAATGTAAAATATAATAAGAAGTACGAAAAAAGCAGAGAAAGACAAGGAGAAATATGGTCAGAAAAGGTGTTGGATATTTTCTGGCCTTCTATCTGCCCTTTTTGTGGAAAGGTAAATCGTGGGGGAGTATGCCCTTTGTGCAGGAAAACTGTGGAAAAATTAGAGATTCATGAACCGCGATGCCTGAAATGTGGGAAACCAATCCGCTGTGAAGAGAGGGAATTTTGCCATGACTGCTACAACACAGAACACATTTATGAAAGAGGGTTGTCGGTGTGGATTCATAAACCTCCGGTGAACCAGGCAATTTACCAGTTAAAATATCATAATCAGAGATATGTTGCGAAGTATTTTGCACAGGAAATCTGTATAAAATATGCAGAAGAGATTCGAAGATGGAGACCGCAGGCACTTGTCCCGGTGCCTCTGCACAGAAAAAGGCGCAGGAAGCGTGGTTACAACCAGGCGGAGCTTCTGGCAGAAGAGATAGGGAAAATACTTGGGATTCCGGTCGTTGCGAATCTGGTAAAACGGGTTCATTACACTGGTTATCAGAAAAAGCTGGATCCCATAGGGAGAAAAAAGAATCTGGAACATGCATTTGCTCCGGGAGGAGATCCGGACAGACTTCCGACAGATTTTCGACGTGTCATTATTATCGATGATATCTACACAACAGGGAATACCGTGGATCAAGTGGCAAAAGTATTGAAAACTATGGGGTTCCAAAAAGTTTACTTTTTGACTATAAGTATTGGACAAGGGTACTGAGATTTGCTATACTGAAAATGATGTTTCATCGATAAAAAAGGATTTTGAGGTGCATATATGTTAGATGAGCGAAAAGTCAAGCTAATGACTCAGCTTGCTCTGTATGATCAGACGCAGGGAAAAGAGGATTTTAAAATCAGTGAATACTATCGAAAAGATTATGCCGGAGTGCACATTTTATATACGGTTCTGTGGGTGACAATAGGCTATATAGCAGTCTGGGCAATTGCGATGATCGCAGGACTTGATACTCTGATGGAGAAGATGTCAACAGCATTATTGATTACGTTGGTTCTCGCGGCAGTTGTCGGATATGTGGTAGTTCTTGTGTCTTATATTGGAATTGCAAGCCACCTGTATAATAAAAAGCATCAGGAAGCGAGACAGCGGGTAAAGAGATATAATCACATTCTGACGAGATTGTTGAAGATGTATGAAAAGGAGACAAAGTAATGGACAGTTTATATGTAATACGGGAGAGAATGCAGGATTTGTATTCCAGATACTCAATTGTGGCGGATAAAGCAATACAATTTGTTCTGGCGGTCATGACATTTTACATGATCAACAATAATGTAGGATTTATGAAGACACTGGCATCGCCGGTGGTGGCACTGGCACTTGCAATTATTGCAACTTTCTTTCCACCGATTATTACAGTGATTTTGGCAACAGCACTGATCCTTGTACATATGTATTCAGTATCCATCGCAGCACTTGTTGTAACAGCATTGATTTTTCTGATCATGTATATTTTTTATCTTCGTTTTACACCGAAGATGGCAATCGTTGTACTTTTGACACCACTGGCATTTGCACTTAAGATTCCGGTTGTTGTTCCAATCTCATGTGCACTGTTGATGTCACCGATTTCCATGGTGGCAGTGGGATGTGGAACGGTTGTATATTATATGATGGCTTACATGAAAAAAGCAGCCTCCGGTATGCAGGGCGGTTCTGTGAAAGGTATGATGGGACAGATTGGGAAATATGCAAAACAGGTCTTCCAGAATAAAGAACTGTGGATTGTCCTTGTTGCATTTATTATCTGTACACTGGTTGTTTATACGCTTCGCAAACAGGCAATCGCACATGCATGGACTATTGCAGTTATAACGGGAGCTGTTGTGAATATTGTAGTAGTGGCAATCGGAGATGTTGCTATGGGAGTCCATGCATCTTACGGTTCACTGATTTTTGGAAGTATCGGAGCAGCGGTTATCGGAGTGATTCTGGAACTGTTCTTTTTCTCCGTAGATTATTCAAGAAGTGAGAATCTTCAGTACGAAGATGATGAATACTATTACTATGTAAAAGCAGTTCCGAAGATTGTAGTATCTACACCGGAGAAGACGGTGAAGCGGATCAATGAACGACAGGAAACGGAGATCATGGATACTGCGGAAGTTAGAAAAAAAGCAAAAAAACAGGCACAGGAAAAGGCACGTCAAAGCGAGCAGGGACAAAAAAAGAAAAAACGTCCGGCATCAAAAAGACGTAATGTTATGGACGCTGATGTGGATCAGGAGCTTTTAAGAAGAAGTTTTGAAAATGATCCTGATATGAAATAAAAAAGAATTTTAAATGGGAAGATAAATAATTATAGCAAAAGGGGGTGACCGGGTGAAACAGTATATTATGCATGTATTAGGATCTGTCAGTCAGGAACTGTATTTTCCAGATGCGCATCTGACAGATATTATTGAAATCCTGATTTTGACATATCTGATTTATCAAATTGCAATGTGGCTGATCAATACAAAAGCATGGATGCTGATGCGAGGAATTGTTGTACTTGGTATCTTTGTATTGCTTGCAGCAGTTTTTAAGATGCATACAATTTTATTTCTGGCAAGGAATTCGGTAACGGTACTGGCTACGGCGGCAGTTGTAGTATTTCAGCCGGAACTTCGAAGGGCTCTGGAAAAGCTTGGGGAGAAGCAGTTCCTGAGTTCAATCGTACCATTTGAGACGAACAAAGAAAGCAGCAGGTTCAGTGAAGATACCATGGACAGTATTATTGATGCAGCTTACAATATGGGCCGCGTGAAGACAGGGGCACTGATTGTGGTGGAACAGGCAATACATCTGACGGAGTATGAAAGTACAGGAATTAAGATGGACTGTCTCGTATCCATGCAGGTACTGATGAATATATTCGAGCACAACACACCACTTCACGATGGTGCTATCATTATCCGTGGTGACAGAATTGTATCTGCGACATGTTATCTGCCATTGTCTGATAACATGGGGCTTAGCAAGGAGCTTGGAACAAGGCACAGAGCAGCGGTAGGCATGAGTGAGGTCAGTGATGCTCTGATCATCGTTGTGTCTGAGGAGAACGGCAAGGTATCTGTAGCACAGGGAGGTGTGCTTGACCGGGCAGTAACGAGGGAAGAACTTCGCGAGAAGCTGACTTATATACAGAACAGAAAGCCGGAGAATAAGAATTTCCTGCAGCATATATGGAAAGGAAGGAATAAAGATGAAAAAAGGACTGATGAATAATTGGGGCCTTAAGATATTATCCTTCCTCCTGGCAGTGATGCTGTGGCTGATTGTGGTAAATATCGATGACCCGGTAACAACCCAGACATTTAATAATATACCGGTAGCGGTAACGAATGCAGAGGTGCTTGCGGCGACCAATCAGACTTATCAGATTGAGGATGGCACGCAGAATGTCTCTGTGACAGTACGGGCAAAGAGATCTGTACTTAATAAGATAAAAGCAGATAATATAAAAGCGACTGCAGACATGAAAGAGCTGACGCTTCAGACACAGATTCCGATCAGCGTTGAGATTACAGGAGTCAACTATGAAAGTGTAGAAGTATCTCCACGTAATCTTCAGGTAAAACTGGAAGATGAAGAGACGAAGAAATTCCCGATTGTTCCAAAGACGACAGGAACCGTCCGAGATGGCTATACACTTGGAGAGATTCAGGCAGTGCCGGAGATGGTATCTATCCGGGGACCGAAGTCTGTCATTGATTCCATCAGTAAAGTTGAGGCATCTGTCAGTGTGTCCGGATTATCTGAAGACGTTGTGACAAAATCAGAGCTTGTATTATACGATAGTGATAACAATGTGATCGACCAGTCACTTCTTGCCAATAACCTTGGTACGGAAGGTGTATCTGTCAGTGTACAGGTGCTTGAGACGAAGAGCGTTAAGGTTGAATTTGATACTTCACAGATTACAGCAGCAGACGGATATTCTGTCAGCGATATCAAGTATGAGCCGGATCATGTAAATGTGACCGGCAGAGCGGAAGAACTGAAAAAGTTGAAGAAGATCTCAGTTCCGGCATCGGCACTTAATATGTCCGGACTGACTTCTAAGACAGAGAAAGTTGTGGACATCACAGATTATCTTCCGGAAGATATTTCACTGACAGATGAAAATGCCGGATCTGTAGTTGTGACTGTAGGAATTGACAAAGATGGAACAAAATCTTATGATATTTCTATGGGAGCCATCAAGGTAAATAACCTGGCAAATGGATTATCACTAAGCTATGAATCAGCAGATGTACTGGAGATTCAGATCCGCGGGCCGGGAGATATACTGGATCAATATAAGATCAGTGATAATGTAAGCATTGATCTTAAGAACTACCAGACGGCTGGAACTTATACAGTCCCGGTAACGGTAGGTGTTCCGGATGGCTGTGTGCTTGAGAGCACGGTATCTGTAAATGTTATATTGGAAGAGAAATAAGGAGCAGAGCTATGGTAAGTCAGAAAGTAAAAATCACAAATCCAACAGGACTGCATCTGCGTCCGGCTGGAATTTTCAGCAATATTGCAAACAAATTTGAGTGCCGGATCACATTTGAGTATGAGAATTCTATTGCCAACGCCAAGAGTGTACTAAGTATCCTTGGTGCCGGAATCAAATCAGGAGATGAGATTCTGCTGATCTGTGAAGGGGAAGAAGAAGAAAAAGCATTAAAAGCAATGATAGAAGCTATAGAAAGCGGGTTAGGGGAGTAATAAATTGATTCGAAATATTTTATGCTATGCAGAGGAGTCTGCCCGGAGATTTCCGGGTAAGACTGCCTTTGCAGATGAAGAGACAGCGTGCACATACGACGAACTGATCAAAAGTGCCAGAGCAGTAGGAACAAGACTGGGAAGGGAAGTAACTCCTGGAAAACCGGTTCCTGTACTTATGGAGAAAGGCGTAAAAGCTATTTATGCATTTATGGGAATCGTATCCGCAGGCTGTTTTTATATTCTGTTGGATCCGAAACTTCCGACAGAGCGTCTGAGATCAGTGTTGGATACATTACAGGCAGAAGTCCTGTTGACGGATCCGGCTTATGATAAACCAAGAGAGCGTCTGGAATTTGACGGCAAAGTCATTATGATGGAAGAGGCACTTCAGACACAGGAAGATGCGGAGTATCTTGATAATGTAAGAAAACAGAGCCGGGATGTGGATCCGCTCTACGCAATCTTCACTTCCGGTTCCACTGGTGTGCCCAAAGGTGTAGTTGTAAGCCACAGATCGGTCATTGATTTTATAGAAGAATTTACGAGATTATTCAATATTACAGAACATGATGTTATTGGAAATCAGGCACCATTCGATTTTGATGTGTCGGTAAAAGATATCTACTCTACTTTAAAATGTGGAGCAACTATGCAGATCATTCCAAAGAAGTTTTTCTCATTTCCGACAAAACTTCTGGATTATCTGGTCGAGCGGGAAGTAACGACTCTGATATGGGCAGTTTCTGCACTATGCATCATATCAACATTAAAAGGATTTGATTATAAAGTGCCACAGAAGATCCGTAAAGTCATATTCAGTGGAGAAGTAATGCCGGTGAAGCATCTGAATATCTGGAAGAAATATCTGCCGGAAGCTATGTATGTGAATGTTTACGGTCCGACTGAAATTACATGTAACTGTACGTATCATATTATTGACCGTGAGTATGAACCAGGAGAAAATCTTCCGATTGGAAAACCATTTCCAAATGAAAAGGTATTTCTCTTAGATGAAGAAGACCGGGAAGTGACAAAACCTGGAGAAAAAGGAGAAATCTGCGTATCCGGTACTGCTTTGTCACTTGGATATTACAATAACCCGGAACAGACGGCAAAAGCATTTGTGCAAAATCCATTGAATCAATCTTATCTGGAGCCAATCTACCGGACAGGAGATCTGGCATATTACGGCGAAGATGGGAATCTGTACTTCGCATCACGAAAAGATTTCCAGATCAAGCATATGGGACATCGCATTGAACTTGGAGAGATTGAGACTGCACTGGAGACAGTGGAAGGACTAGGTCGGAGCCTTTGCATGTATGATGAGGCAAAGGGAAAAATTCTTGCATTCTATGAAGGAGACCTGGAAAAGAAACAAATCGTCCGGGCAATCGGGACAAGACTTCCGGGATTCATGATTCCGAATGTATTTGTGAAAGTAGAAGAATTTCCACTTACGAAAAATGGAAAAATCGACCGTAAGAAACTGGAGGAAGCTTATGAATCAGGAAATCTTACAAGCTTATCTTAGACAGGAAGAGACTCCTGCGTATATCTTTGATCTGGATATGTTAAAATCCAGAGTTCAGATGATGAAAACGATACTGGGCGAACGGGCAGAAATCTGTTTTGCAATGAAAGCTAATCCATTTCTGATCGGACCGTTAAAGGATACGGCAGACAAATTCGAGGTATGTTCCCCAGGAGAATTTCACATTTGTGAGACAGTCGGAATTCCAATGGAGAGAATTGTACTGTCCGGTGTGAATAAGGAAAAATGCGACATTACCCATGCGATGCATACTTACGGGAATGCAGGCGTGTATACAATCGAATCCAGGAAGCATTTGAAACTTTTGGAAATGTGTGCAAAAGAAGAAAACATTACAATTCATGCACTGATCCGTGTGACAAGTGGAAACCAGTTCGGCATAGATGAAGAAGAAGTTTTTGATATTGTTTCTAAAAAGGACTACTACCCACATGTGCGAATTGAAGGGATTCAGTGCTATTCCGGTACTCAGAAAAAGAAGTTCTCTAAGATTGAAAAAGAGCTGCACTGGCTGGATGACATACTTATCCGTCTGAAAGAAACATGCGATTATGATGCTGAAGTTCTGGAATATGGACCGGGATTTTATATCCCTTATTTTGAAAATGAAGATGAGGTAGATGATGAGTCATTGCTGCAGCAATTTGCAGATACACTTGCAACATTAAAATTCCAGGGAAAAATCACTTTGGAAATGGGACGCTATATTGCAGCGTACTGTGGTTATTACGTGACTCGTATCGTAGATCAGAAAGTCAACCACGGACAGAACTACTGTATCGTAGATGGAGGACTGAACCATCTGAATTACTACGGACAGGCAATGGCTATGAAGATGCCGCATCATAAACACATTCCGGATGCTCCATTGGAGACATCGGACGAACAATCAGAAGTTCTTTGGAACATCTGTGGCTCTCTATGTACGGTCAATGATGTACTGGTGAAACAGATGCCGCTGAAACATGCAAAGATTGGCGACGCTCTTGTATTTGAACGGGTGGGTGCTTATTCTGTAACAGAAGGAATCTATCTCTTCCTAAGCCGGCGCATGCCAAGGATTCTGTTCTGGTCTGAAAAAGACGGATTTACAGAGGCCAGAAAAGCCACAGAAAGTTACCCGATCAACACGGAATGTACAGAAAAAATGAAAAAATAGAAAAGGAGATAATAACTATGGAAAAATTAATTGAGATTTTAGAGGACATTCAGCCGGATGCTGACTATGAGACATGTACAACATTGATTGATGATGGAATCCTGGATTCTTTTGCAATCCTGTCTATCGTAGGAGAATTGGAAGACGAGTTCGATGTATCAGTAACACCTGCTGACATTATTCCGGAAAACTTTAACTCAGCACAGGCACTTTGGGCTATGGTACAGAGACTGCAGGCTGAATAAGAGAACAAACGGGGACACGAGAATGACAAAAAGTACCATGTTGACACGAGAAAATGCCTAACATGGTACTTTTTTATGTTTTGCGATAACATTTTTTTATCGCAGATAGTCCGGCCAGTCTTTGGCCGGATGATACATCAGAAAAGTGGAAAGGCTGGCTAAAAAGTCTCCGACAGATGGTCTTGCGGTCATGCGATATCCAACAACAATCTGGAATAAAAATTGGTTCTTCTCCCAGATGACTGCAATCATTGTACGGATATTCCGTTCAACGCAAGGAAGCGCAATTTCGCAGGATTCGGCAACTTTTGGGTAAAGTCTGGTGGTAAGAGATGTCAACAGCTGTTGGTCCGCCAGAACATATTGAAGAGCTGTTACGGCTGGCGTAAAGCCGGCATAGACCGGAGAAGCACCAAGAGTCCGAAGCAGCTGTTCAATATCCTGTGCTGAGACATCAGAACCAGATAAAGGAACCAAAAAAACCCCTCCTTTTCAACAAATCTCATCTTATTATAACAAAAACGAATAGGTATGCAACATTTAAACTAGAAAAAGAATAGTTCCGTATTATGAGACAAAATGTTATAATTGAAGCAGTGCCAGAGGATTTGGTTCATAAATTGACGAAAGAGAAAACAGGTGACAGCATGCAAGTAGGATTGAACATTAAGATTAAAAGAATCGGAAGAGGGTATACACAGGAAGAGATTGCAGATGCCATCGGTGTCGCCCGTTCTACATACACAAGATACGAGTCAGACAAGAGACTGCCGGACATATACAAATTATGTGCACTGGCAGATTATTTTGATGTATCATTGGACGACCTGGTGGGAAGAGACTGGAAACCGAAAAAAGATCACAAAGGGCGGAACATTGCAATCAAACCACAGCCGAAATGTATATAAGGTAAGAGACGGAAACAGAATAAAGGCAGAGGGACATGATATCCAGTGATTGTAAAAAGACATTCACTGGATATGTTTTATTGCGGGAAAATACAGTGTGTGGTATAATCATGGAAGTTTAACAGGTGTTTGTGGAGTGAAAAAAATTTTATATAAGCACAGTGGAACAAGTACCTGAAATGATAAGAAGTATTTGGGATTAAAGATATAAACAGCGAGGAACTTTTATTAAGACAAGGAAAAGTACCAACAGGTGAAATAGCAGTCGGAGAGTATGATTATCATACCTCGGCGTTACCGGTTATTGTATATAACATTGCCAATTTTAATTTTGTATTGGGAGAGTATCATATACATGTATATGCTGTAAACACAGATGGACAGCAGTATTTCCTCGGAGAAGGAATGGGAAGTGTGCAATAAAAAGATGAAAAATATAAAACAGTATTTAGACTTGACTTTTTGGAAATTTATTTTAGTTGGAATTATAAACACACTTGTGGGGACAACAGTAATGTTCGTAGCATATAATCTGTGCCATCTGAATTACTGGGTATCGACAGCATCCAATTATGTTGTGGGCAGTATTGTGAGTTACTTTTTGAATAAATATTTTACTTTCCAGGACAAGAAAAAATCCTGGAGACAGGTGGGAATATTTGTAGTTAATATTACAATCTGCTATTTGCTGGCATATGGATTGGCAAAACCGTTTGTCAACTGGATACTCGCCGGACAAGCTACAGTTGTCCGCGATAATGTATCGATGTTGGTCGGAATGGGAGCATTTGTAGTGTTCAATTATTTGGGACAGAGACTGGTAGTGTTTAAAAGATGAGTCTGAGTATAAATACGAAGCTATGAAAAGCTAAATATCAGAAAAATGAAATAATGTAAGCTAAATAAAGAGTAAAATCGATGGAAAATTAGCTGTGAGTGAGAAAGGGGAAATATGTCACTTATATCAATGGAATTTTTAACGTTTGTTGCAGTAGCAGTTATCGGATACTACTTGATACCGAAAAGGTATCAGTGGGTCTGGCTATTGGCATTCAGTTATATATATTATGCATCATCAGGTATGAAGTATCTGGTGTTTTTGTTGTATACAACAGTTGTAACTTATGGGATCGCAAGAATGATTTATGGAGCAGATCAAAAGTTTGCCAAGCAGAAAGAAAAGATAAAAACTTATAAGAAAAGTATTATGGTGTTAGCATTGCTTCTGGATTTTGGAATGCTGGCAGTGTTGAAATACACGAATTTTGCAATCTCGAATGTCAACACATTGTTTCATGCAGATATTAGAATGGTAAAATTCCTGCTTCCACTTGGAATTTCCTTCTATACCTTCCAGTCAGTAGGCTATATTCTGGACGTATATTGGAAACGTTATGAACCAGAGAAAAATATATTTAAATTTGCGCTTTTTGTATCATTCTTTCCGCAGATTCTTCAGGGACCGATTGGACGGTATTCGAATCTGGCTCATCAGTTTTATGAAGAACATAGTTTTGACTTTATGAGAATAGAACGTGGTGTTCAGAGAGTTTTATGGGGATTCTTTAAGAAGATGGTCATTGCAGACACTGCAGCAGTATTTGTAGATGCGATATTTGATCAGTATCAGACTTACAATGGTCTGGCAATTCTCGGAGTACTTGCATACTCTGCACAGCTTTACGGAGATTTCTCCGGAGGAATGGATGTTGTAATTGGAATTGCTAGTATGTTTGGAATAGAAATGGACGAAAACTTTAAGCGTCCATACTTTTCAATATCTATTACAGATTTCTGGCATCGCTGGCATATTACACTTGGAACATGGATGAAAGATTATCTGTTCTATCCTTTGTCTCTTTCAAAAGGAATGGGCAAATTCGGCAAGTTTGCGAAGAAAACATTTGGAAAGACTTATGGACGGGCATTACCAATCTGTGTGGCAAATATTGTGGTATTTCTTGTAGTCGGTATCTGGCATGGTGCCGCTTGGAAGTTTATCGTGTATGGTCTGTATAATGGTATTATTATCGGATTTAGTGGTCTGATGGCAAAGAACTATCGAGACTGGAAAAAGAAATTTAAAATCAACGACAAGTCAAATGGCTGGCATATATTCCAGATTGTAAGGACATTTATACTGGTTAATATCAGCTGGTTCTTTGACCGGGCAGATACAATTCCGCAGGCACTCACAATGATGAAAAATGCAGTGACTGTGTGGAAACCGGTGCAGGTTTTGGATATTCGAATTGGAACTTCCGGACCAGCTTATACAATAATGGCAATTGGGATTTTGTGTATAGGTTGTCTGGTGCAATTTATTGTAAGTTATAAACAGGAGCGCGGAATGCAGATTCGAGAAAGTATTGCAATGCAACCAAGACTGGTAAGGTGGGCTGTATATATGGCATTGGTTCTGTCAATTTCAGCAATCAGTTTACCGGCAAATACAGCGGGAGGTTTTATCTATGCGCAATTTTAAAAAAATATATATCCTGTATTGTTCCTTGCTGTGATTATATGTATGAATCAGATATTGATACTGGCTTTAAAACCATGTACAAATTTTCGGAATGATATTCATAAGCTGGAAACAAATCAATATGACGATTTATTTGTAGGAACTTCACATGGTAAGGCTGGAATTAATCCGGAAGTAGTAGATAAGATTACAGGGGAAAAAAGTTTGAATCTTTGCCTTGGGGGAGAAGAGGTTCAAGACAGTTACTATATTATAAAAGAGGCATGCCGTGTAAATAAACCGAAAAAAATTATCTATGAATTAGATCCGGGATATTGGGTATCTACTGCAACACTTGGACCAGAATACCGGACGGTATATGATGAGTTCCCGATGTCTGAAGTGAAAGTAGAATATTATCTGGACAAAATATGGAATGTAGATTTTCGAACAACTCTTTTTCCATGGTATTTATATCGAAAAGGAATCAAAGGCGCCGGAGCAAGATTTACATCAAAATTCAGCCATGCTTACAAAAATTATGATGACAGCTTTTACAATGAACCATCACAGGCTTATATAAGCCAGGGACAGATTCGGATTCACAGAAGCGATGCTCCTAAAACAGAAGCTAATCTAATCTTATGGGATAAGAAAAAATTAAAGTCAGATGCTGTAAAATCGTTTGAAAAGATTGTGAAGCTTTGTAAAGAGAATAATATTAAGTTGACTGTGGTAACTACTCCGGTTCCGCAGGAGACATTGGAAAAATATCATGATAATTTTGAAAATGCGAATAAATTCTTTACCTCACTTATGGAAAAAGAAGGGGTAGAATATTATAATTACAATTATCAGGAGATTTCAGGATTTGACAGATCTTTGAATGGATTTTCGGATTATGAAGGACATATGTATGAAGAGCAGTCAGATGTGTTTAGCGAGGAAATAGGGAAAATAATGAGAGATATGTAAGCTGCAATGAATTCGGTATTTTTAGGAATAAAAGGAGAACGATGACTCATGGGAACTAAGGCGGTATTATACATAGTCATTCCATGTTATAATGAAGAAAAAGTGTTGTCGATTACAAGTGGAATCTTTCTTGAAAAAATGCAAAAATTAATCCAAGACGAAAAGATAGATGAAAAAAGCAGGATTATGTTTGTCAATGATGGGAGCAAAGATAGAACTTGGGAAATCATCCTAGAACTTGCAAAGAAAGATGAGCACTTTATTGGAATCAGCCAGAGTAGAAATCGAGGACATCAAAATGCGGTATTAGCGGGATTAATGGAAGCAAAAGATTGTTGTGATATTACAATATCTATAGATTGCGACGGACAAGATGACATTAATGCCATGGATCAGATGATTGAAGAGTATTATGATGGATGCGAGATCGTATATGGAGTGCGAAACAAACGGGAGACGGATACAATTTTTAAAAGATGCACTGCACAGGGGTTTTATAAGTTCTTAAATGCGATGGGGGCTGAAGTTGTATATAATCATGCGGATTATCGCCTTGTATCCAGCCGGGTACTACAGGAATTTGCAAATTATAAAGAAGTGAATTTGTTCCTCCGAGGAATGTTTCCTCTCGTTGGATTTAAAAGCACTTCTGTTTATTACGAAAGGCATGAACGTATCGCAGGAGAGAGCCATTATCCACTTCGAAAAATGCTTGCATTGGCGTTCGATGGAATTACAAGTCTTAGCGTAAAACCAATTCGAATGATAACGGAACTTGGAATTATTATAGCAATGTTGAGTTTTGCTGGAGTTATTTGGTCAATTGTTATGGCATTGCTTGGAAGAACAGTTGCAGGATGGGCAAGTATGGTATGTATTGTTGCTTTTATCGGAGGAGTACAGTTGATTTGCACCGGAGTGATTGGGGAGTATATTGGAAAAATATATATGGAAGTGAAGCATAGACCTAGATATATAATCAGCGAGAGGACAATGAATCAAGAAGAAAAATAAAATCAGGCAACAGAGGTAGAAAGGCCAAAGGAGGGGTATGAATGATTAAAAACAAAAAAGTAAAAAAGTTTATATCAATCTGTTTATGTATGATATTGCTTTTCGGAATGGGAGTTCAACAGACATTTGCAGAAGGTGAAAATTCGGAAGTAGAAAAAAGTGAAGAGATTATACAAGATGAGCAAGACGTAGCAGACAAAAATATAACTATAGATAATGAGCAACCAGATAATCAGGAAGAAAATACAGAGGTGTCTGATACGGAAACTTCTCAAGAAGATAGCGAACAGCAAGAGGTATTGGAAATCAGAAAAGATGAAATAATAACTTCTATGGATGAAGATGGAAATATTACAGAGATAGAAAGTGAAAACGGAACTCTGGAAGATGAAGGAATTTCATTATTAGATGGAGAAAGCTCTGCAAAGATAGTTAACTTTAATACTAAAGGTAGTGCTGTAACGGAATACCAAGAATATGGTACAGGGTATGATGGATATACGAACGGTATGTACGGTGCTGATGCAGCATATTTAGGGGATGAAAACGGAAAAGTTAAGTTCATGCTGTCAGGAGTTATAGGACTTGTAAATCCTGGAGAAGTTCAGGTGGTTGATATAAATCAAGCAAGCTCTCTTAGTTATTATACAGTTAGTAATGGACGTTTGATTCACAAAATTACAACTAATATAACCAAAGCTTCATATGCTTCTTCACTGGATAATGGTCCGGCGCCAAACTACTTACAAGAAAGCGGAACATATTATAGTTATGATGGTCATTATTTTTATACCAGAGAGAACTTTAGTAAAATGATTGATGATTATAACGGGGGAACAAGAACTAATGCCATTAATGCTGATAACCCATATTATAATTATTTTCAGTATCTTCCATTAAGAAGTAAGACAGCTTATACAACTGATCAACTGAACAATGTTCTGAATAGTAAAATAGCGGGAAGAACTTCGGCAATGACTAATATGGCTGGTACATTTTTGAATTATCAAAATCAGTATGGAGTAAATGCACTGATTGCAATTGGCGTTGCTGCAAATGAAAGCGCATGGGGGACAAGTAATATTGCCAGAAATAAAAACAATCTATTTGGTCTGAATGCAGTGGATACTTCCCCGGGACAGAGTGCCAATACATATAGCAGTGTTGATTCATGCGTAAAGACATTTATGGAAACTTACATGTCAAAGAGATATTTAAATCCTAATGCCGGGGTATATGCGGGAGGATATTTAGGAAATAAAGCGAGTGGTATGAACGTAAAATACGCATCAGACCCATATTGGGGAGAAAAAAATGCGAATATTGTATGGATGATAGATAAGACATATTCAAATTCTGAATACGCAAATTATACATTAGCTGTGAAAGATACTATTGGCACGGAGCATACTAACTTAAACGTCAGGAAAGAAGCATCTACTTCTTCGACAAGGATACATACAACAAAGAAGTATTCGAACCAATCATTTATTGTTCTAGGAAATCAGAATGGATTTTATAAAGTGCAAAGTGATGGGGCGTTAAACAGTGAGCGTTCTGCAATTTCAGATTCAGGCAATTATAATTATGACAATATGTATGTTTATGTTAGTGACAGCTATGTAAAAATTGTACTTGAAGGTAAGAATGGAAATGGCGGAAACAGTGAAGAAATAAGTGTTCCGGATTCTGTAAAAGATGTACTGGAATATGAAGGATATGTACAGGAAAATGGCTGGAGTGATTCTGCAAAAAATGGTCAAATTATAGGAACGACCGGAAAAAATTTGTCATTAAACGCAATTAAATTAAATGTTAATGATTTAGATGGGATAGGAATAGAATATCGAACTCATATTAGTGATATTGGATGGCAGGATACTGTGAAAAACGGTGAACAGTCTGGCACGGCAGGTCAGTCTAATTGGATAGAGGCAGTACAGATAAAATTAACCGGAAATAATGCATCTAATTATGATATTTATTATCGAAGCCATGTTTCAGAAATAGGCTGGTTAGATTGGGCAAAAAATGGTGAGTTGTCAGGAACTCAAGGGTATGGATATGCTGTTCAGGCTATACAGATTGTGCTTTTGCCAAAAGGAGATACTGCACCAGGATCAACACTTGTACCATTTAAAATTGGTACTGTGAAAATGCAGTATCAAGCACATGTACAAGATATTGGATGGCAAACAGAGGTGAAAAATGGAGAAATAGCAGGAACGGTTGGCAAAAATTTAAAAGTTGAAGCGTTGAATGTAAAATCAGAGGTTGTTAAATATCGGGCTTATGTGCAGAATGTAGGATGGCAGGATTTTAAACAAAATGGAGAAATAGCAGGAACAGTTGGAAAAAATTTAAGACTGGAAGCTCTTCAGATAGAAGTAGCAGACTTGTACAAAGATCAGTATGATGTGTATTATCGAGTTCATGTACAAGACAAAGGTTGGCTTGGTTGGGCAAAAAATGGGGAAACAGCGGGAACAATTAATTATGATTTAAAGATAGAAGCATTTCAGGTTCTACTAGTACCACAAGGCACTCCAGAAATAAATAATGGAAGTGATGCGTTTTTGCAGGCACCTACTGTTATACAATACAGTGCACATGTACAGGATATTGGCTGGCAAACAGAGGTGAAAAATGGAGAAATAGCAGGGACAGTTGGAAAAAATCTGAAAGTTGAAGCGTTGAAAATTAGATTGAAAGGGCAGGAGTATGCAGGTGATATAGAGTATTCTGTGAAAATTGGTGGAGAAGATTGGCAAGAAACTAAAAATTCTGATGAAATAGCAGGAACAGTTGGGCAAAATAAGCGACTGGAAGCTGTTAAGATAGAATTGACGGGGCAAATGAAAGAGTATTATAATATTTATTATCGAGTACATTTATCAGATATTGGCTGGCTAGATTGGGCGACCAATGGTGATCCTGCCGGAAATGATGGATACAATAAAAAAATTGAGGCAATTCAGATTCAATTAGTGAAAATAGGTGATACTGCACCTGGAAGTACAGATAATGCGTATTTAACAAAAGGGACTGACATTATTTACAGTGCACATGTACAGGATATTGGTTGGCAGAAATCGGTAGAAAACGGAAGTATATCGGGGACAACCGGTAAGAATAAACAGATGGAAGCTATAAAAATATCATTAGATAATCAGTCTATTGATGGTAGTATTCGATATCGGGCACATGTACAAGATATTGGCTGGCAAGATTATGTCAGTGCAGAGAAAATCGCAGGAACGGTTGGAAAAAACAAACCAATAGAAGCAATAAGTATTGAATTGACAGGGACGATTTCAAAAGACTACGATATTTATTATCGTGTGCATGCACAAGACTTTGGCTGGCTTGGTTGGGCAAAAAATGGTGAAAATGCAGGGAGTCAGGGATATGCTAAACATGTGGAGGCAATTCAAATTCAATTGGTAAAAAAAGGAGAGAGTGCGCCGGGAAATACAAATAATTGCTTTTATAAAAGATAAAGAATTGGAAGGAATTAGAATAGAATGCTTGAAAAACTATGGCATACTGAAAAAGAAAACATAGAGAAGAACAGTGTATTTTGGAATATGATGTCCAGTGGACTTAATTCTGTGGTATCTATGTTTTTGTTATGGATAGTAACTTTAATAAATGGAGTTTCGGATGCGGGAGTTTTTTCATTAGCCTTTTCGACATCTCAGATGATGCTGACAATAGGAAATTATGGAATGCGTAATTATCAGGCAACTGACATACGAAATAAGTACACTATGGGAATATATTTATCTTCTCGCATTTTAACTAATATTGTTATGATGTGTGTAGTAGGTATCTTTGTACTGGCAGAGGGATATTATTTCGAAAAAGCTTGTATTACAATATTATTATGTTTTTTGAAAGTAACAGATGCGATGGACGATGTATATGGCGGTTACTATCAACAACATGGTAGGTTAGATATTGCAGGTAAGGTGATGACTATAAGAATTGCGGGGTATGTCATTGCTTTTTGCATATCACTAGTTATTACCCATAATATGATATTAAGTTGTTGTATAGCGACAATAATTTCTGGGATTAGTTTAATAATGTTGGTCGGCTCTACAAAATCGGCATTTGTTTTAGAAAGACCATTTTTAGAATGGAAAAAAATAGTGGGATTATTGAAAGAATGTTTACCGTTGTGTATAAGTGCATTTTTGTTAATTTATATGGGAAACGCACCGAAATATGCAATTGATACATATATGACCTCACGGGAACAGGCATTTTATACATATCTATTTATGCCTTGTTTTGTAACGAATCTTTTTGTGGGGTTTGCATTACAACCTTTATTGGTGCGTTTGTCAGAAAATTGGGTAAAAAAACAGTATAGCAATTTTTTGAAATTATGTGCATTGATTTTTGCAGTAGCAGTTGCAATTGCATTTTTTATCGTTTTAGTAGGTGGCTGGTTGGGCTGTCCAATTCTCTCCATTGTTTTTGGAGTGGCGCTACAAAAGTATCGAAATGTGTTGGTTGTTTTATTAATAGGGGGTGCATTTTTTGCATTTGCGGTAATTGAACAGGTCATTTTAACGGTAATGCGAAAACAAGTATTTCTATTGGCTGGTTTTGTGGTTGCAAGTGTAACAGCATTTTTAATATCTAACCCGTTGGTAAAAAAATGGGGACTTATGGGAGCTGGATATGCATACTCTTTATCAGCAGGTGTCCTGTTTGGAGTATTAGGTGTGATGATAATTATATTTTTTATAAAAGAAAAAGGAGGAGAGAGATGAAAAACAAAAGAAAGGCAAAACGGATTCTGGCGGGACTGTTGGCATTGCAGTTAGTTTTCTTCGTGGGAGTGGGAACTTATGTTCAAAATGTGTATGCAGAAGAAACCGTAAAGAGCCAGACAGAAGAAAAAGAATATCCAGAAAAAAACGACAAAAATCAAGTGGAAGAGGATTCGACAGAAATTGAAAATAATCAGGATGAAGGGATTCTGGAAGATTTTAGTCAACAAGAGGAACAAACGGTAATAGTAGAAGAAAATAGGGATGATGAGAATCAACAGCTATTAGAAAATGAACCGGTTGAGATGGAATTGCAGGAACCAGTACTTACTTATAAAACTCATGTAAGCAGTATTGGCTGGCAGAAATCAGTGACAAATGGAGAAGTAGCAGGTACAACAGGAAGAGCATTATCAGTAGAAGCATTGCAAATGGATTTAGAAATGCCGGATAATATTGAAGGAGGAATAGAATATGCTGCACATGTAAGTGATATCGGCTGGCAGAAATCAGTAACAAATGGAGAAGTAGCAGGTACAACAGGAAAAGCAAAATTTATAGAGGCGCTTAAGATTAATCTGACAGGAGAAATAGCGGCAACCTATGATATATATTACAGAGTTCATTCATCAGATATTGGCTGGTTAGGCTGGGCAAAAAATGGAGAATATGCAGGAAGTACGGGATATGCAAAGGCTGTAGAAGCGGTTGAAATTAGGATATGCAAGAAGGACGCAGAAGATAAGCCGGTACAGGATCAGAAAAGTTATAAAGCTGAAACAAATCGGGGAAGAGTTATCTATCAGGCACATATGCAAGATGTTGGCTGGATGAGCAATGTTATAGATGGAGATTCAGCAGGTCTACCGGATGGAAGTAAAGATTTGCAGGCGTTAAGGGTGACAGTTGCAGATGATTTAAAAGAGTATGGACAAATAAGCGGTTCTGTAATTTATCAGGCACATGTGGAAGATATTGGCTGGCAGGATGAAGTGAAAGATGGACAGATAGCAGGAACGGTAGGAAAAAATAAGCAGATAGAAGCAGTCAGAGTAAAATTGACGGAACAACTTGCTCAAACATATGATATTTATTATCGAGTAAATGTAGAAGGAAAGGGTTGGTTGGATTGGACCGTTAATGGTGGAGATGCAGGAAGTACAGGATTAGATCTTGCGGTAAGAGGAATAGAAATCAAAATATGTGCAAAAGATGGGGAAGAACATCCAGAGGTAGGCACTAGAGCATTAGTTACAAGTGATAACTTTGGGAATATTGTATATCAAGCACATGTGCAGAAAATAGGATGGGAAAAACAAGTAGCAGATGGTGAAACAGCAGGAACAGTGGGAAAAGGCTTAGCGATGGAAGGGCTTAGAATCAGTTATCAAGGATTTGGAGAAAATCCGATAACAGAAGGTTCTGTAATTTACCAGGCACATGTTAGTAATGTAGGATGGCAGTCTGAGGTGTCAGATAATCAGCTTGCAGGTACAGAAGGGAAAAATCAGCAGATTGAGGCGGTCAAAATCAGATTAAGTGGAGCCTTAGATGAAAAATATGATATTTATTATAGAGCTCATATTGCAAATTATGGATGGCTGTCTTGGACAAAGAATGGAGAAACAGCAGGAAGTACAGGCTATGGCTGTGCTATAGAAGGAATAGAAATTAAGCTTTATCCTAAGAATAGCGCAGATGTTCCAGAAACAGGACGAAGTGCTTTGACCAGAGAAGATATTCCTAAAATTGAAGGACAGGTTCATGTGTCGGGTGATGGCTGGAAAGAAGCGCAGAATGCAGAACAACTTTTGGGAACAACTGGTCAGAATAAAGGAATAGAAGCAGTTGCATTAAGTGTAAAATCAAATGAGAATCAATATACAGGTGGAATTGAATATCAGGCACATGTACAGGATATTGGCTGGCAAAATTGGACTAGTACAGGAAATATAGCTGGAACAACTGGACAAGGAAAACATATCGAAGCAATGCGTATTAAGCTCACAGGAGAAGTAGCAAAATACGCAGATGTGTATTACAGGATGCATGTTGCTAATTTTGGCTGGCTTGGCTGGGCGAAAAACGGTCAAGATGCCGGTACAAGTGGATACGGTTATCAGGTAGAGGCAATACAGATTAAACTTGTTCCTAAGAATACAGCAGCCCCAGGAAGCACTTCCAATGCATTCAAAAAAGCACCACCTCGTGTAGAAAATGAAATGCAGGCGAGAGCTAACTTCTACAGTAGTTCAACACCATATCTAATCCTTGTAAACAGAAGCACACATAAAGTCGGTGTGTTTAGAGGCTGGCAGGGAAGCTGGCAGAATGTTTTCTACTGGGATTGCTCAGACGGAGCGCCAAGTACACCAACAGTAGAAGGAATATTTACAGTCGGAATCAGAGGATATTATTTTGATTCAGGTGCATCAAGATGTTATTGGTATACACAGTTTAGAGGTAACTATCTGTTCCATTCTGTATTGTATAACAAGAACGGAACATTGAGAGATGGTAGACTGGGAATGCCATTGTCGCATGGTTGCGTACGATTAGATATTAATAATGCAAAATGGATATATGACAATATTCCATCAGGAACGACCGTAGTTGTTTATCATTAAAAATAGAATATATTTATGAAATAGAAGTAATGCGCAGATTAAGAAAATTTAATCTGTGCATTATTTTTGTGCGAAATATACAATTTAAATATGAAAAATAGTAATTGTTAGTGAAAATATAGAAAAAGTTGTATGGATATGATATTATGTCGACAAGGACAAAAAAAGGAATGCATTGTCTTAAAGAAAAGGAGAAAAAAGTATGATATCAAGAATGGAAAGAAAAATCCTTGCAATCGTATTGACAGTTATGATGTTTGTGACAACTATTTATACTGGGGCGTAACAGTCAATGCAGCAGATTTCGAGGAAGTTCAAATTACTGAGATATCAGCTGGGGTAAAGATTGATACAGAGATAAAGAAAGATAATGATATGGTTCTGTATCATTTTGTGCCGCAGGAAACGGGAAAGTATCATTTCCATTCTATAGAATCAGGTGACACACAAGGAGTTATCCTTGATAGTAATAAGCAAATTCTAAAAGATGCATCTGATGATGGGCAGGCTAATGTTGATTTTAGTATAAAAATGGAACTTACAGCAGATGAATCATATTATCTGGGAGTAGATTATTATTTGGATATTGAAGAAGGAAAAATCACCTAGATAATTGAAAAAAGAAGAGAATACTGAAGAGAAAATTAAGAATGAAACAGAAGAGACACAGGTGCCAGAGGTTTCAGGAGATTCAATAAATGCACAGAAAGTGAAAAATGAACCAGAACAGGAGGCCGCGAATATAGATAGTGAAGAGAATCAAATTCAGAATGAAGCGAACGATTCGTCCGTGGCTGCCTATGCGATTAATGAATAGGATGTTTCATTAAACGATGATAACAGTAGTCTTAAGATAGATCATTATTACGGATCTGATACGAATGTTGTAATACCAGAGACCTTGGATTGGACAGGGACAGATGGAGTAACAAATAATTATCCCATTACAAAGACAAGTGAGTATGGGTTTATGGGTTGCTGGAATGTTACCAGCATGACGATTTTTTCTAATATAACAGAGATAGGAATGAATGCTTTTTCAAGTTGTTATGCCCTTGAAAATGTTGATTTTTCGAAAGCAGATAAGCTTGAGAAGATAGGCGGTGGAGCATTTGGCTATTGTGATAAACTTGCTGAAATACACTTGGAATATGCAAAGAATCTGAAAATAATTGATGAAGCAGCATTTTATAATAATGGGATTGAAAAAGTCTTTTTGCCAGATGGTGTCGAAACTATTGGCAAAAACGCATTAAAAAGAAAAGATGGACAAAAGACATATGTATATGGAAGAACAGGTTCTACAGCAGAAGAATATTGCAAAAATGAGAACGCTGAGTTATTTAGTGATGTATGCGTATTCCGTGATTACGAAGGGGTATATTTGGTTCACCCAAATTACTGGGAAGAATATTATAAGACAGGAGAAGGAAACTATCAGGTTGAACTGGAATGGCCTGTAAGCACAGATAATTCTGGCGTTGAATGGAAAAGTTCAGATGAGTCCATTGCAACAGTAGACAGCAAAGGGGTAGTTACAAGAAAGAAGAAGGGAACAGTAACAATTACTGCTGTCAGAGGTGAATTTAGCGATTCTGTAGTTGTTAAAATTTTGAAAGAATCGTTCTCATCAAAGGACGGAGTTTGGAAATACAGAAAGTTGACAGATTCTACAATTGCTATTTGTGGTTATATGGGAGAAGGAACAAAAAAAGTCACGATTCCGAGTGAAATAGATGGATATACGGTAACAAGATTGCAGCAGTTTTATGATGCAAATTGGGAGGATGTCCGAATATTGGTTCTTCCTGAAACACTCGAAATGATAGATTCAGATGTCTTAGCTTCATTTAATTATAGCTATGATATTATTATTCCAAAAAAAAATAATATCAGTTACGTAGGAGAAAATGCATTTGGATATCATGATGTATATGGACCTGAAAATTTCATTTTTAGAAATTATGTAATGGGATTCTATAGAGAAGACAATAAATTATATTTGGATGGGATTAACGGCAATAATGCAACAACAGTACAGGTTAAACATATGCCATCGACACTTGATGAAAATGTTGAAATTAAGTGGGATAGTACAGATACGGATGGAAAAATGTGTACTGTTACAGCAAGCAGCTATTATGAGAATGCTGTGGAGGTAACGAGAAATAGTGATTTAATTAGTGGAACAGTTACGGTAAGCGCTACTGTAGGAGAGTATACGGATTCTTATGATGTGGTGTTTGATCAAAAGACATATACTTCAGAAAAAGGACACACTTATCGAGTGATTGATGAAAATGAAAAAAAGGCTGAATTAGTTCATTATTCAGGCTCATATGAAAGAGTGAACAGGATTCCGGAAACAGTCGATGGTTATACGATTGTTAAGATATCAGACAATGCTATTTCTTCTGATGAGACAAGTCATGCATGGATTATTCCTGATTCTGTAACAGAAATTTCGGATGATATGTTCGGGGGTGGATATAAGAATACAGATGAAGTATTAATTGGAAGTGCAGGATCTGCAGCGGATCGGTATGTAAAACGTCATTCAGATACGAAAAGATTCTGTACGCCAGACCAGATGATATTAGAAAAGGGAAATGTATCAATAGTAAAACTTGTTGGTTCTGAGTGGGACTATTCCATGGAGCAATTATCAATTTTGTATGCGCCGGACAGTGTAGATACAACGAATGTAGAATGGTTATCATCCAACGATGAAATAGCCTCTGTTTCAACATATGGAGCAGTTACAGCTCAGAAACAGGGGAGTGCAGTAATCACTGCAAAGTGTGGTGAGCTGACAGCAGATTGTATTGTGACTGTAAGCTATAAAGCAGAAGGGTTTTATTATACAGAACTTTCAGATGGAACACTGGAAATTACGGGATGTTATGATCAGAATGAATCAGAAGAGATTCAGATTCCAGAGGCTATTAATGGACAGAAAGTTACTGTGATTGGGGAAAATGCATTTCCAAGATTAAGTCAAGATGTGACTATTCCGAGCACAGTTACCACGATTAAGAAAAATGCCTTTGAAGCATATAATTGGTATCATCTTCAGATTACTATACCTGAAAGTGTAAAAACAATTGAAGAAAATGCAGTTTTAGTGGACGATAAAGTATATCATACTGTATACAAATTTTATGGACTAAAAGGAAGCGTAGCTGAAAAATACGCCGAAAAGTATACGGATATTATAGAGTTTATCGAAGACAAGGTAGTAATTGCCGGAGATGCTTTATATAAAGTTGAAAACGAAGAATATAATGTTCAGGGAATGCTTTCCGTTGGTGAAAAAAGTGAGTTATCTGTATCACATCTTCCGATGAATGTAGATAAGACGAAAGATAAGATTACATGGAAGGTATCAGATTCAAAGAATATTTCTATAGAATATAGTGAGGATAGTTTTGAAGATGCGATGACTGTGAAAGTGAAAGGATTAAAGAAAACGGATATACCAGTAACTTTAACCTGTACAGTTGGAACACAGTCAGTGACTATACCGTTTGAAATATATGATAATACAGTTTATAAGAATGGAGAATATATATATACTGAAAATAACGATGGGACAATTAATATTACAGGATATACGGGAGAAGATGCGAATCTGAGTATACCTGATAAAATTGAAGGAAAAACAGTAGTATCTTTACAGGGATTCGCTGATAATGATGATATACAGAGTGTGACTATTCCAAGAACAGTTACAGAAATTCAATATTATGCATTTAAGAACTGTGTAAATTTAGCTAATGTCACTTTCGAAACGAGTTCTCAATTGAAAAATATTGGAAAATATGCATTTGAGGCAAGTGGATTAAAAAATATTACGATTCCAAATAGTGTTTCTGAAATAGGGGCTCAAGCATTTGGAAATTGTTCACGTCTGGAAAATGTAACTTTGAGTAAAAAACTAAAAGGAATTGAATATGAAGTTTTTTATAAATGTGTGAGTTTAAAATCTATTACAATTCCTGAAAATGTAACTTATATTGCGGAAGAGGCATTTTGCGAAAGTGGACTAACGACTATTATAATTCCGAAAAATGTGGAAAGTATTGGATACTATGCTTTCCGAAATAGTGAACAACTGAAAAAAGTTGTAATTAAAAATAAAGCTGTATATATTGGAAAAGCTGCCTTTATGTATTGCGCAATTGAATCATTGACACTAGAAGGAACAGATAATCAGATAACTGGAAATAGATATGCATTTTCAAATAATAAAAAATTAGTTTCCAGTAGTTATAGGTGTGAAATGAAAGACTATTCTGTTCACACCATTGCCGGACAGTAAGACCGCTGGCTTTCTGATCTGCAAATCTGATGGCCCATTCCTGAAGATGGACCTGATGAAGCTTTTGTTTTGCATTCATGAGATAATCCTCCTGGATAAAGTAACACGAATCGCGAAAATCGAGCGAATTGCACGAAGTCGAGTTGAAAATATTGTTAGAGCGAGTATCTCAGAAATGTGGTAAGATGAACAGGTACTGATTATTGAGGATTTACCTCTGTGATTTTCAGTGTCATTCCATATGCTGAAATTTCAATATAGGATTCTTTTTCCCTTTGAACAGGTTATTCGAAAGCGGAATCTTCAGAGTTCATAAGTTCCGTAGGAACTGGAACAATCGGCGGTTCCATTGTCTCTGCCGGAAGAGAATCCACACAGGCTTTACGGACTTGTGACATTCTATAATAATAGTTTGCTTTTGCAATTGAATTTTCCTGACACCATTCACTAACGGACATCCCATATGGCCGCTGGTTACATTCCTGGATTATTTGTGCCCATTCCTGTAACCGATAGTTACGTGCAGCTATAGATGTTTGAGTTTTTATTGTAAGCACCTCCCACAAGTCAAAATAGTTTAGACTAAACTTTTTAGACTGAACTTTTTAGACAAGTCTTAATTGTTGAGTTGATTATCTCAAATTATTATAGTATCGTCTATATATGCACTATGGTGCGTTTACTTGCAATTATTGGGAATTGCCTGTTAGTATTTTACGTGTTATAATTACAACGGTTCAAATGATAAATCAAATGAAAGAGGTAATTAAATGAAAGTTTTGCTGATTGTACCGGCATATAATGAAGAAGAAAATATTGTGCGGGTATGTAATAATTTGAAAAATAATTTTTCACAATACGATTTTGTCGTAATTAATGATGGCTCATCAGATGATACACTGAAGTTGTGTAAAGAGAATCATTTTCCTGTAATTTCTTTACCGGTGAATTTGGGACTTTCTGGTGGATTTCAGACTGGGATGAAATATGCTTATAGAAAAGGTTATGATTGTGCTGTTCAATTTGATGCAGATGGGCAGCATTTACCGGAATATGTGGAAACTTTAATAAAGGAAATTAAAAATGGAAGTGACATAGTAATAGGTTCACGATTCGTTACAAAGAAAAAGCCGTTTACGATGAGAATGTTGGGCAGTTTTATGATTTCGACAGTTATAAAAATGACAACAGGAAGGAAAATTAAAGATCCAACTTCGGGTATGCGTGCATTCAATAAAACTGTTTTAAGGGGATGTGCCGAAAAGGTGAATTATGGACCTGAGCCAGATACAATGGCATATTTTATTAAACAAGGAAGAAAAGTGAAAGAAGTTCAGGTTGAAATGGCAGAAAGAGTTGCAGGGGAAAGTTATTTGAGCTTTTCAAGATCTATTATATATATGCTTAGGATGATGGTCTCTTTGATTTTCATTCAAAGCTTCAGAGATTAAGGAGGATGGGACAATGCCAGTTATTTTACGTATAGTATTAATTATAAGTTCGGTTTTGATGCTGATATATATGTTGAAGAAAGTGAAAAAAAGTAAAGTACAGATTGAACATACAATTTTTTGGATTATATTAGGAGTGTTTCTTATATTAATAAGTTTAGTCCCGCAAATTATTTATTTATTTGCATATCTTTTGGGAATACAGTCTCCTGTTAATTTGATTCTTGCCTTTATTATTTTTGTATTACTTATTAAACAGTTTTTGATGACAATTGAAGTATCTCAATTAGAAATTAAAATAAGAGAATTGGTTGAAGAAATTGCATTGAAAGAAAAAAACGACGAAGAATCATAAATATATATCATTTAACAAAATGATATATATATATTGGTTGTTCGAAAATTTATGGAGGACTTTTGAAGGTGGGTATGATGAAAGAAAAGCATACTTTTGTGATATGTGCATATAAGGAAAGTGCTTATTTAGAAGAATGTGTAAAATCATTAAAAGAACAGAAAAAAGAATCAAATATTATTATGGTAACATCAACTCCAAATAATTATATAAAAAATATATGTGAAACATATAATGTTGAATTAAAAATAAATCATGGACAAGGAGGAATTGTGCAGGATTGGAATTTTGGGTATAACCAGGCGAAAACCCCATATGTTACAATTGCACATCAGGATGATTTATATTTTCCGGATTATGCTATAAGGGCTGTCAAAAGCTTAGAAGAATCAAAGCATCCTTTAATTTATTTTTCGGATTATTGTGAAATAAGAAATGATGAAAAAGTTAGAGATAATGGATTGTTGAAAATAAAGAGGATGTTACTTTTTCCTTTGAAAATTAAAAGATATCAGAAAAGCAGATTTGTTCGCAGAAGGGTGTTAGCATTGGGAAATGGAATTTGCTGTCCGTCAGTTACATTTGCGAAAAATAATTTGCCGAATCCAGTATTTCGGGTACATTTTCGCTCTAATGAAGACTGGGAGGCTTGGGAAAGATTATCCAAGATGAAGGGAGAATTTTTATACGATTCGACAATTCAAATGGGACACAGAATTCATGAAGAATCAGAAACTTCTATTATCATCGGAGATAATGCCAGAAGTAAGGAGGATTATGAAATGTTTTGCAAATTTTGGCCGAAAAGTATCGCAAAAGTATTGTCGAAAGTTTATGCAAAAAGTGAAAAATCAAATGAAACTAAATAGATGAGGTGAAAAGAATGAAAAAAATGATTGCACCACTTCTGATGGTGGCAGTTGTTTTGAGTGGATTAAACGTAAGCAGGGTTCAGAGTGAGGCGGCAGAAAATAATCCTACAAATGAGGTTCAAATAGAAAATCCAGAACAATCTACAAATGAATGGAATAATCAGGAGGATAATGTAAAGATTTCTAATGGCTCAGAAACGGATACACTGCAGAGCAATTCCGATACAAATCAAACAGAAAAGGAAATAGAAAATGAAACGGATTTAAAAGCGCAGGAGGACATCAAGACAGAAGAATCTCAGAATACAGATGATCCGGAAACAACTGATTGTGCGAATAGCTGGCGTTATGAGGATGGGGTTTTGTTGCATCAGGACGGAACAACCGGATTTGGACGGAGCAGAGCAAGAGCTGCATATAATCCAAATACAACAAGGACAGGAATAGATGTAAGCTACCATAATGGTACAATTAACTGGGAACAGGTAAAAGCATCGGGGGTTGACTTTGTTATAATTCGTTGTGGTTACGGACGTGATGAACGTGGACAAGATGACAGGCAATGGTATCGTAATGTGTCCGAGTGTGAACGCCTCGGAATACCTTTTGGAGTGTATTTATATTCTTATGCAAAAGACACAGACAGTGCACGAAGTGAAGCACAACATGTATTAAGGTTGATTAGCGGACATAATCTAACGTATCCTGTTTATTATGATATGGAAGATGATTCTACAATTGGATGTGATTTAACGTCTATAGCTACTACTTTTTGCAATACAATAAAAAGTGCTGGATATGCAGTTGGAGTGTATGCAAGCTTGAGTTGGTGGAATACATATCTAACTGCACCGTGTTTTGGACAATGGTATAGATGGGTTGCTCAATATAATTCAACGTGCAAATATACAGGTGAATATGCGATATGGCAGTATTCATCAACTGGACGAGTATCAGGAATTTCTACGGATGTAGATATGAATTATTTAATAGGTTATCCTAAAGATCATGGTGCTGCATCCAGTATTAATATTCCAGATGAAACCCAAAACATTATTTCATATTCGGCTCATGTGTCAGATATAGGTTGGATGAATTCGGTTTCTAATGGTTTGATTGCGGGAACAGTAGGACAAAGTCGGCAATTAGAAGCGCTGAAACTTAATGTGGATGAAAATAAAGGAATCAATATTTCGTATCAGACAAAAGTAAAAGATGAGGAGTGGCAAGAGAGTGTTTCAAATAATGAAATAGCAGGTACAGTTGGAAAGGGATTGACAATAGAGGCTATTCGGATACAGCTTACCGGTGAGAATGCATCGAAATATGATATCTATTATAGAACGTATATTAATAATATTGGTTGGCTTGACTGGGCTAAAAATGGTGAACAATCAGGAAGTGATGCATATAGTATCGAGGCGTATCAAATAGCAGTACTTCCGGCAGGAAACAAGGCACCGGGAAAAACTGTATACACTTATCATACGGTTGATATGGAAATGGAAGCGCATGTGTCGGATATAGGTTGGCAAAATAAAGAAAATAATGGGAATATAATCGGTACCACCGGAAAAGCTAAAGGAATTGAGGCCTATAGTTTATCTGTAGCAAAGGAGAATCTTGGAATCAGCTATGCAAGTTGTATAAATGGGGAGTGGCAACAAGAGGTAAAAGATGGACAAACATCTGGAACAACAGGCCAGGCAAAACATATAGAAGCGATTAAGATTCAATTAACAGGAACAGAAAAAGAAAATTATCATGTATATTATCGAGTACACGTATCGAATATAGGGTGGCTTGATTGGACATGTGACGGCGAAGCGGCTGGAACTAAAAATTATAATTATCCAATCGAAGCAATTCAGATTGAAGTAGTTTCAAGTGATTCAGATAATATACCAGAAGTGGGAGAAGCATATAAAGAAAAAATTGATAATGTCAGATATTGTGCTCATGTATCAGATATAGGTTGGCAGAGTTCTGTTACCAACGGAGACATTGCAGGAACAACAGGAAAGAATAAAGCAATAGAAGCATTAAAAATAGAAACTGACCTAGAAAATTTAAACATAGAATATACGAGCTGTAATAAAAAAGACGAATGGCAGTCTTGGACCAATAAGGGAGAAGCAACAGGGACAGTTGGAGCTGCAAAAGCATTGGAGGCAATTAAAATAAAGCTTTCTGGAGAATCTAGCAGTGAGTATCATGTTTATTACAGAGTTTATGTATCGAATTTTGGGTGGCTCGATTGGACAAGTGATGGTGAACCAGCCGGTACAAATGGATATGGATATAATATAGAAGCTCTTCAGATTAAAGTTATGAAAGAGGGAGAGTCAGAAATTCCGGAATTAGGTGAAAGTTATAGAGAAAAAGGAAAGGGAATATCATATCGTGCTCATGTGAGAAATCTGGGGTGGCAACAATATGTAGAAAATGGAAATCAAGCTGGCACAACAGGAAAAGCACTTTGTGTTGAAGCATTGCAAATAGAAAAGCCGAATATAGAATATGATGGGAACATAGAGTATCGAGCTCATGTATCAGATATAGGCTGGCAAAATTGGGTGAATGATGGAGAAGTTGCAGGAACAACAGGTCGAGCAAAAGCGATAGAGGCGATACAGATAAAATTGACTGGAGAACTGGCAGAACACTATGATATAGAATATCGTACCCATGTATCAGATGTAGGCTGGCAGGACTGGGTGAAAAACGGAGAAGTCGCAGGAACGACAGGTCGGGCAAAATCAGTAGAGGCGATACAAATAAAATTGGTAAAGAAATAAGTTATAAAAATAGCGGTAAAATAAGTCCCTAATCAAAGAATTTTAATTCCGAAAATACGGTTTTGGAGTTCTTTGGTTTAGGGACTTAAGTTTGTTGATAGGGATTGAGATAATTAAAATTTTTGAGGGATTCAAAGTGATATATTCCCATATATTTTGAAAATTGGCAGATTGGATTGTAAACTTGTAAATGGTGTAAAAAAATGGTATACTAGCTTAGATTATATTATTTGTATTATTACATAAAAGGTAAAATACAATAAATGGAGGTAAAAAGGTGAATCAGTATATACAGAATTTTGTGAAATTTCAACCATTGTTAAAAGAATTGGTTGGACGTGACATCAAAATAAAATATAGGAGATCAGTATTAGGTGTTTTATGGACATTATTGAATCCATTGTTTATGATGATTGTCTTATCGGTTGTATTTTCAAACTTATTTAAATTTGATATTGAAAATTTTCCATTGTATTTGTTGAGTGGTCAAATTATTTTTAACTTTTTTAATGACACAACAACTACATCTATGGGGGCAATTATTGGAAATGCATCTTTGATTAAGAAGATATATGTACCTAAATATTTATTTGTTTTATCAAGAGTTGTTTCGAGTGTGATTAATCTTATGGCATCATTTACTGCACTGATGTTGGTTATGCTTGCTATGAGAGTGGAAATGCACTGGACGGTAATATTGTCACCGATTCCTATTCTATTCCTGGTAGCATTTTCTTTGGGGATAGGATTGATTTTGGCAGCGATTACTGTAAAATTTAGAGATATTATGCATTTATATTCCGTATTTACAACAGCGTTAATGTATTTGACACCAGTGATTTATCCAATGTCAATTTTACCGCGTTGGTTATCTATTGTTGTAAGAGCTAATCCGATTACCAATATTCTGATTATGTTTAGAGATGTTATGTTATATGGTCGTTTGCCAAGCGTTGAAGGAATTATAATTGCATTAGTGGAAACAACATTGGCGTTATGCGTAGGATTATATGTATTTTATAAGAATCAAGATCAGTTTATTCTAAATATTTAATATGGGAGAAAATAAATTATGGAAAGACCAACTATGATTTTGGCAGATCATGTATATATGAAATTTAATCTTTCTTCGGAAAAGTTTGATAGTTTCAAAGAATATGTGATAAAGAGCATAAAAAAGCAAGTATCATTTGATGAATTCTGGGCTTTGAAAGATGTATCATTCGAATTGAAAAAAGGAGATGCCCTAGGATTAATCGGATTGAATGGTAGTGGTAAAAGTACTATGTTAAAAACGATTGCAGGGGTGTTAAAACCAACAAAGGGTACTGTGGCAGTTAATGGTTCTATAGCACCATTGATTGAACTTGGAGCGGGTTTTGACATGGATCTTACTGCACGAGAAAATGTATTCCTGAATGGTGCTTTATTAGGGTATTCCAGAAAGGAAATGGAGTCATATTATGATGACATCGTAGAATTTTCGGAACTACATGATTTTATGGATGTTCCGGTCAAGAATTTTTCATCTGGTATGGTTTCAAGATTAGCCTTTGCAATTGCAACAATTGGAACTCCGGATATTCTTATTGTAGATGAGGTTCTGTCTGTTGGAGATTTCAGATTTCAGGAAAAGTGTGAGAAACGTATAAAGAAAATGATGGGAAAAGACACTACAATTTTATTCGTTTCACATAATATCAATCAGGTGGAAAATCTGTGTAATAAGATTGTATGGTTGGAAAAAGGTGTCGTAAAGGCATTTGGAGACGCAAAAGAAATTGCAGAAGAGTATAGAAAATCTTATGTATAGAGGTTAAATGATGAAAGAAAAAATTAAAATTATTATTGAATGTATAATAGTAATAGGTCTTGTATTTTTATATGCACATATTGCAAAGACGAATAATATATATGATGATACAATTGATCCAAGTAAGTATGGCAGTGTAGTAGAAAAAGAATCGGTGTGGGTGTCAGAAGAATTTAAGGTATCAGAAGAGACTTTGGATGGAGTCAGAATAAAGGGCGCTGAAAGCGGAGACATTAGTAAAGTCAACATAGAATATGAATTAAGAGAAGCGGCTAGTAATAAAGTAGTTGCAGAGGGTAATGTAAATGCTAAAAAGGCAATAAAAAGCAGATTTTACGAATTGCCATTTACAACAATCCAAAATTGCAAAGGAAAGACATATGTATTGTCAGTTCGACAGTCAGCGGAAGATGGAGAAAGTGCAGTTCATTTTTCTTATGAAAAGAAAGTAGAGCCGGGCACTAAATTTGTAGTAAATGGCAATGATATAGAAGGAACCATGATTATAAAGACTATTACGAATAGATTTGATTTGGAAACCTTTTTTGTAGTAACAATTTTTGTTCTATATATTGTTGTTTTTTTGAAATTATTATATAAATTATTTAAATAGTGGAGAAAATAATTTTATGGAAGAACTATTTGAAAAAGTAGTGAGAACATTAAAAGACGAAGGATTATCAGCACTTAGTCGTAAAACGAAAAGTTATATTAAAACTAGAAATATTGAAAAACAGGCGAAAAATAATCAAGTGTTCAGAGACGTACTGTTTATTAATGGGTGTGGGGAGGAATTGCCACACCCTACTCGTTATAGAGTAACACATCAGAGAGAACAATTAGAATATTATGGTATGACAAGCAGTGAAGTGTTTTTTAAACATTTGTCATTAGATATGGTAAGATTATACCGAACATTTGTCTTTTTCAGATGTCCTTATACTGAAGAGATAAATGAATTTATATTGAAAGCAAGAGAATTGAATAAAAAAGTATTTTATGATGTTGATGATTTAGTTATTGATACAGAATATACAGATCAGATTCCTTATTTAGATACAATGTCTATGGAAGAAAGAAAAGCGTATGACGATAATGTCAGAAATATGGGGAAATTATTAAAGATGTGTGATGCGGCAATAACATCGACAACTCATCTTCAAATTGAGTTGAAAAAATTTGTTCCAGAAGTACTCATTAACAGAAATACAGCATCTGAAGAAATGGGCTGTCTGTCTGAAAAGGCATTGCGGTTAAAAAAATCAAAATCAACAGTTGATATAGGTTATTTCAGCGGCAGTATTACACATAACGATGATTTTGAGATGATTTTACCAGTTATAATTGAGGTAATGACATTTTATCAGGAAGTAAGATTACATTTAGTGGGAGAACTGGATTTACCTCCTGAATTGTTAGAATTTCAGAATCGTATTATTATACATCCATTTGTAGACTGGAAGAAACTTCCGGAATTAATAGCGGAAGTAGATATTAATTTAGCACCATTAACAGATACATTATTTAATAAAGCAAAATCAGAAAATAAGTGGGTAGAAGCTGCGCTAGTGAAAGTCCCAACGATTGCAAGTGATTTGGGAGCATTTAAAGAAAAAATTGTAAATGAGAAAACGGGAATACTATGTACAGATATCGGTGAATGGAAAAACGCATTAATAACTTTGATTGAAAATTCTGATAAACGAAAAGAAATTGCCGAAGCAGCGTATCAGTATTGTAAACAGTACTGTATGACTTATAAAAAGGGTTTTGAATTGGTGGATTTCTTAAGGAAACATTTAAAAAAGAACATGTTAATTGTCCTGCCTTCTTTTGAGATAAGCGGAGGAATTATGGTAGCCTTGACGCATGCAAAAATTATGCAGAAAAGAGGATATGATGTTTCTTTGGCTTGTATAAATGCCAAGATACATTGGTATGGGGATAATCAGCAAATCCCGGTATTGCTAATGAATGATAAAATGTTGGACGGAGAATGGGATATTGCTGTGGCAACAATGTGGTCAACTTTGAAAAATGTGATTGAATATCCAAAGATTAAAAAAAGATGTTATTTAGTTCAAAATTACGAGACGGATTTTTACCAGATTGGAGATCCATTAAGAAGAAAGGCCAATGAAACATATGCAGTAGTAAGCTCAATTAATTACTTGACAATTTCAAAGTGGTGTCAGAACTGGTTGAAAAAAGAATTTGGACAAGAATGTAAATATGTACCTAATGGAATTGAATATAATCAATTTTATAATAATCATAATGAACGAAAATTCGATAGAAAGAAAAAGATACGGATACTGATAGAAGGTGACTGCGGTTCGTATTATAAAAATGTAGATGAAAGTTTTAAGATCATAAATGAATTAGATAAAGATAAATATGAAATATGGTATATGTCTTATAATGCAGAACCTAAAGAATGGTATCGGGTAGATCGATTTCTTCATAAGATTCCATATGAAAAGGTAGCAGAAGTATATCAAGAATGTGATATTCTGTTGAAAACCAGTATTTTAGAAAGCTTTTCATATCCTCCGCTTGAAATGATGGCAACAGGAGGAATGGTGGTGGCAGTGCCGAATGGTGGTAATGAAGAGTATTTGGTTTCAGGAGAAAACTGCCTGATGTATAAACAGGGAGATATTGAGGAAGCAGTGAAAGCAATAGAAACCTTATGCAGTGATGAAGTGCTGAGACATCAATTATATGTTCATGGACTTGAAACAGCAGAAAAGAGAGAATGGTCATTGTTAGAAGAAAAGATTGAAGAGTTTTATACGGAGGATTAAGTTATGCAGCAAAAAGAGAATTTACCTCAGAAGTTAGTGAGAATTGTGCGTGAAGAAGGCACTAAAATGGCATATATAAAGGGAAAAAATTATATTAAGTTACGTCTTTCAAAGAATCCAATCAGACATTACTATAAAGATATTTTGTTTATAGATGGCTGTTATTTGCCACATCCAAGTAGATACAGAGTAGAACATCAAATGGAACAGGTACGTGCATATGGATTATTTGCTGATAGTATTTTTTATGAACGCTTAGATATTGATATGGTGAAATATTATAGAGGTTTTGTTTTTTTTAGATGTCCGATAACAGAGGAAATAGATAGTTTTATTGAACTGGCAAAATATTACAATAAACCGGTATTTTTTGATATTGATGATTTGGTAATTGATAAGAAATATACTGATCAGATTCCATATCTGAAAACAATGTCTGCAGAGGAAAAGAAAGTTTATGATGATGGTGTAGAACGAACGAAACAGACGCTGTTAAAATGTGACTACGCTATTACAACGACTTCTGCATTGGCAAATGAATTGAAAAATTATGTGGCTGATGTTTATATAAATAGAAATGTGGCATCAGAAAAAATGCTGAAATACTCTGAAAGAGCAAAAGCAAATGTTCAGAAAGAAAAAGATAAAATTATATTGGGCTATTTTAGCGGTAGCATTACACATAATAGTGATTTTGAGATGATTCTTCCTGCAATTAAAAAAGTTATGCAGGAAAATTCTAATGTATATTTGAAGGTTGTTGGCGAATTGAATATGCCAAAAGAATTAGATGATTTAAAAGATCGTATTATTTCATCACCTTTTATGGAGTGGAAAAAATTGCCAGAATTAATTGCTTCTGTAGATATTAATTTGGCACCATTGGAAGATACTCTTTTTAATGCAGCAAAATCAGAAAATAAATGGGTAGAAGCATCAATGGTAGGAGTTCCGACAATTGCAAGCAATATTGGAGCGTTCGCAGAAGAAATAGAGCATGGTGTAGATGGAATTCTGTGTGCAAATGAAAAAGAATGGGAGGAACAGTTACAGCGTCTCATTAATGATGAAGATCATAGAAGAAAAATTGGAGAAAAAGCATATAAAGATTCTAGAAAAAGAGTAACAACTTATTCTGGAAGGGGTGTGACGGAGTACATTATTTCAAAATTACCGAAAAACTTTGGTTTTGTTTTACCGTCAACAAACATAAGTGGTGGTGTAAATGTAGTTATTAAACATTGCAATATGCTTAGAAATCATGGGTATGATGTCTTTATTATTAATGAAGCAAAATCATCTGAAGATGTGATAAATCGAGATGGAAGAATTCCGGTAATTCAATGTTTAGACACGGAGTATGAAGGTTTTATTGACACACTTATTGCAAGTTTATGGACAACACTTACTTTTGTAAAGGCGTATCCGAATGTCTTACATAGGGCATATCAGGTGCAAAATTTCGAGACGAATTTTAGCCCGGACGGATATTTTGAAAAGATTATGGCAAACTCCACTTATAATTCCCAAATACCAATTCATTATTTGACGATATCAAAATGGTGTAAGGACTGGTTATGGAAAGAGTTTGGAAAAGAGAGCCTTTATGTACCTAACGGAATTGATTTGGATGTGTTTACTTATGCTGAGCGAAAATTTGAAGGAAAAATTCGAATTTTAATCGAGGGCAATAGTGACGATCATTACAAAAATGTTGATGAAAGTTTCAAAATTGTCGAAAAACTTGATAAAAACAAATATGAAATATATTATCTCTCTTATCAGGGTGGAGCTAAAGATTGGTATTATGTAGATAAGATTTTACAGAGGGTTCCACATGATGAAGTTGGAAAGATATATCAGTCTTGTGATATTTTATTGAAAACAAGTATTTTGGAGAGTTTTTCATATCCGCCGTTGGAGATGATGGCAACAGGTGGAATTGCAGTAGTTGCTCCAAATGGAGGAAATAAAGAGTATTTGCGTGACGAAGAAAACTGCCTTTTATATGAATTGGGAAATGTTGACAAGGCTGCACAACAGATAGAGAGAATATCTACAGATGCAGAGTTGAGAAATAAACTTGTTGAAGGCGGTTTGAAATCTGCAAGAGAACGTGAATGGAGTAAGATTGAACAGGATATTGTGGATATGTATGTAAATTTGGAGGAAAAGAAGAGTGAATACTAGTTCGGTTGAAAAAAAATTTGTATACCTTGCGATTATTTTTGGAATGATTATTATGGTTTTAACACCACCATTTCAAGCACCGGATGAAAATAATCATTTTAAAAAAGCTTATGTAATATCTAAGGGAAACATGTTCCCGGAAGAGCAGGAGGGAAAAGCAGGATTTTATTTGCCTGAGAAAATGGTACAATATATAGAAGAACAAAATAGTAAGGCAGGGAATCTTGAAGAGAAGTATGAATTTAAAGATATATATATGATGGAGCGTTTGCCAGCAGGATATGATAACATGAAGTTTTATAATTTTTCAACTGCAAGTCAGAATCCGCTAGGGCACTGTGTGCAGGCAATGGGAATTATTATAGGACAGGCGTTTGCCCATATTTTGGCAGTTGATGATCCTTCGGTTGTATATCAATTATATTTTGCACGTTTTTTTAATTTATTATTTTATGTTGCGGTTATTGCAATTAGTATACGATTAACCCCAATATTAAAAAAGACATTCGCAACGATTGCATTGATGCCTATGGCATTATTTCAAGCAGCAACAGTTTCTTATGATCCAGTACTTATTGCATTGGCATTTTTAGCAACATCGCTTATATTTAATATTGCTTTCAATGAAGAAGTAAGACAAATGGAATTAAAGCATTTGATACTTCTTGGAGGAATTGCATATGTATTCTATGCGGTAAAGATAGTATATTTACCTTTATTATTTTTATTATTAATTGTACCAAAAGAAAAATGGGGGGATAAAAAAGAAATATTAAAAAAATTAGGTGTAATAGTGATGACATTTGTGATAATTTTTTTAATATTTATAGTGTTAACACCTAGATTAGAACTTATAAAAGATAATAGTAGCGTATTAGCACATGAACAAATGTTATATGTAATTCGTCATCCAATTAATTATTTAATAACATTTTTTTATACATTAATTCACACAAGGCAATTTTTAATTGCTACAACAATAGGAACTTTTGGATTAATTGATACGAACTTATATTGCGTATTTTTAGGAGCCTATTTGTTTATTCTTACGTTAATAGGTATAAGCGAAATAAGTTTAAACGATAGAAGGATTAATTTAAGAAAACGATTAGTGATATTTGTAAGTGTGAGTGCCCCTATATTTGGGTGCTTTTTGGCAATGTATATATATTGGACGTCGACTAGAGAGGGATTTGGAGTAGGAGCATCGGAAATAACCGGTGTGCAGGGAAGATATTTTATTCCAGTAATGCCGGCAATTTTTTTGTTCTTTACTAATCAAATACTTCAAAGAAACGATAAAATAAAAAAAAGAATGAAGTTACTGGTAGATAATTCAGAGCTGGTTGTAATAGTAATGCTGTGCATGTCAGCAATTGCATTATTGTTAAGATTTTGGTGTTAATTATAAGGTGAAGAGATGAATGAGAGGATTTGTGTGTATACATGTATAACGGGAGATTATGATAATTTACATGAAATTGTAAAAGAAGATGGGATTGAATATCTTTGCTTTACAAATAATCCGAAAATAAAGTCGTCCTACTGGAAAATGGTGTATATTGAGGATGAGGATAATCTAGGAAATATGTTATTGTCCAGAAAAATAAAAATATTAGGTCATCCTTATCTTGAACAATACGATATTAGCATCTGGGTAGATGGAGCATTAGAGGTAAAAGGAAAACTAAGACAATTCGTAAAAGAGTGGTGTGATTTGTCTCGGTATCCGATGGCTTGTTTTTGTCATAGATTACGTAATTGTGTTTATGATGAAGCAAGGGCATGTATTGTTCACAGAAAAGCTGATAAGGAAGATGTGATTAAATATTTAAATTTTCTAGAGCAAGAAGAGTTTCCGAAAGAATATGGATTAGCAGAGTGCACAGTTTTGATAAGGAAAGAAAATGACTTAGAAGTGAAAAGGACAATGAAACTCTGGTTTGAATTATTATGCAAATATGTAAAGAGAGATCAGCTTTCATTTCCGTATAGTATATGGAAAACGGGATTAAAAATACACTGGATTAACCTAAATGTATTTGATAATCCATGGTTTTTCTGGAAAGCCCATAAGCAAAAAGAGGAAACGAAAAGTGCCAGAATATTTTTTGACGAATATAAAGATGTATATAATGATATATATTTAGATGGTTCGATTGAAAGTGAAGATAACAAAGAGATAATCCGATTTTTAATTCCCAAAGAATGTTCCGAAATTTCAGTTAATGTAGGAAAACATTTTGGAAAGATAATTACTTCTGTAGATGTATCTTCCACCATAAAAGCTTTAGATGTATTTCCAGGAATGGATGTACCGCCATATACTGTAGCTGATTATGATGATATGGTATTTTATATTAAAGGACATTTTTGTGAAGGACAAAAACTGATTATTTACTATGAAATACATGATTTTTCAGAAGTGGATATGCAGGAAATAGGAGAGAAACTTGTAAGCCGTTATTATTATGACAAGATTATACGGGATAATATGATTAACATGTTAAATCAAAGATGTGATGAGTTAAACCAAAGATGTGATGAGTTAAACCATTACATTTCAGATTTAAAAGAAAAAAATGATAATCCGTTGATAAAAAAAGCGGAAGAATTATGTGGCAGACAAGATTTAAAGGCGAAAATCATAAAAAAAGTAATTATGAAGTTTGCAAAATAAAAGGAATGAGAGAAATGTAGGAATGAATACAGGGATACAAACAAATTCGAGATACAAATAGGTAGATGTTGCAAAAGCAATTGCGATTATTTTGTGTATTTAGGACATTGGAAGACAGGGTATTTGATTAGATTTGCATATGCATTTCACTTATTGGTGTTTTTTATGGTGGAGGGTTTCTTTGCAATAAGATCCATGAAGTACAATTTTAAAATATGGTTATCTAAAAAGGCGATGATTTTAATGGTGCCTTACTTTTTATGGGTCATTATTAGTTTTATTGTTTCTAATTTAGATAATGGAGATATTGTAAAAAAATATTATTTGTCTATTTTCTTGAACCAAGTAAACTTATGATTAATTTATGGATTAGTGATAGAATTAATAAATATGTACCAATATTAAATGGGAGTTGGAATAAGAGATAGTTGGGAGGAAATAAAGATGAAAACAATAGGTTTTCCTATTAGTCACAAAGAAAACGAAAACAGAAGAGCGTTGTTACCAGAACATATCATAAATATAGAACATCCAGAATGTTTATGGTTCGAAACGGGGTATGGCAAGATATTGCAAATTGAAGATGATGAATTTGTGAAATGTGGGGCGCATGTGTGTTCGAGAGAAGAGGCGTTAACAAAGGATATAATTTGTGATCCGAAAGTAGGCGATGCAGAGTATTTAGAGCAGATGAATGAAGGACAAACAATTTTTGGCTGGGTACATGCAACACAAAATTATGATATAACAGAAAAAATAGTTCAACACGGGTTATCGGCATATGCATGGGAATCAATGTACGAAAAAGGTAGACATATTTTCTGGAGAAATAATGAGTTGGCAGGTGAGGCAGCAGTACTACATGCATATCAATGTTGGGGAGAAATGCCATATCGAACCAAAGTGGCTGTTATAGGAAGAGGAAATACAGCAGGGGGTGCAATAAAAATATTACACATGTTAGGAGCAAGTGTTAGACAATATAGCAGGAGTACAGAAGAATTATTTAAAGAAGAATTGCCGATGTTTGATGTTGTTGTAAATTGTGTTTTGTGGGATGTCAAGAGAAAAGATCACATAATAACTAAAGAAGATTTAAAGCATATGAAAAAAGGGGCATTAATTATTGATGTTAGCTGTGATAAAAATGGTGCAATAGAAACGAGCGTACCAACGACTATTGAAAGTCCAACATATAAGGTGGAAGGGATTATGCATTATGTGGTTGATCATACCCCTTCATTATATTACAAGACATTTTCGTATGAAAATTCTCAATTATTATATAGATATATAAATCAACTTATAAATGAAACTTGTGGAAGTACACTACAAAATGCACTCATTATAGAAAATGGGAATATTGTAGATAACGATATTAACGTATTTCAGGGAAGGGAAAAATAAACTGATGAAATTAAGAAGGATTTCAGCTGATAGAAAATTAGAAATAATAAGAAGAATGCATATAGAAGAAAAAATCCCAAGCAGAATTATAGTTCCATGGTATTATGAACATCACATGCATAAAAAACTAGATTTAAAGAATCCAACAACATTTAATGAAAAGTTACAATGGCTGAAATTGAATTATCATAATCCAATTATGCAGCAGTTAGTAGATAAGCTAGCTGTGCGAGAATATATAAAAGAAAATATTGGAGAAGAATATCTAATTCCTTTAATAGCGGTGTATGATAGATTTGAGGATATTAGATTCGAACAGCTTCCTGATAAATTTGTAATAAAATGTAATCATGACAGTGGTAGTTGTATTGTATGTAAGGATAAGAAAACACTTGATATAGAAGTGGCTAGAAATAAAATAAACGAACATCTTAAAAAAAATTATTATTATATGTGGAGAGAGTGGCCATATAAACATATTCAACCTAAAATTCTTATAGAAGAATATATGGAAGATTTCAAAGATAATAGTTTTGATGATTATAAATTTTTATGTTTTAATGGTGAAGTTGATAATGTAATGATATGTACCGGGAGACAGACTGGAAATCTAAAATTTCATTTTTTTGATAGAGATTGGAATTTTAAGAGGTATAATTATATTGGATTACAGGAACCAGAGAATTTTACTATGACAAAGCCTGAAAAAATGGATGAAATGTTTGATATTGCTGAAAAACTTGCAAAAGATTTTCCTTGCGTAAGAGTTGATCTGTATTGTGCAAATGAGAAGATATATTTTGGAGAAATGACATTTTTTCCACAAGCTGGTTTTGATTCAAATTTATTAGAGCAAACAGATTTGCTATGGGGAGAAAAAATAATTTTGAAAAAATTCAAATGATGCTTAAAACTTGAATTCCCGGTTTTCCGTTGTGGAAAGCCGGGAGTTGCTTTATAATAAAATATATATTTGGCATGGAGGTGGAAAAGTGATTCGATATAATATCCCAATCGGTATTTTTGAATTTGAGAAGATTAGGAAAAATGATTATTACTATGTGGATAAGACGGAACTGATTCAGGCTTTGGTGAAGACAGAACCTGCGGAGATTACACTTTTTACAAGACCTCGCAGATTTGGAAAGACGCTTGTGATGAGTATGTTGGCTTCTTTCTTTGATATTCGCAGAGATAGTAGAGATTTGTTTGAAGGTTTGAAGATTGCTGAAGATCAGAAACTGTGTGAATTATGGATGAACCAATGGCCTGTGATTTTTTTGAGTCTTAAGGATGCAGGTGGGGAATCCTTTGAAGATGCATATGGGTTATTACAATCTATTATTTCACAGTTATATGTCGAGCATGCTTACTTAGAAAAATGCGCTGAAATTGATGAATCGTATAAAGAAATTTTTGCCAGACTGAAACGTCGGCAGGGAAATAAAACAGATGTGCAGATTTCACTTAGGATATTAATGCGTATGATGCAGATATACTATGGAAAACAGGTGATCCTGCTGATTGATGAATATGATGTGCCGATGGCAAAGGCAGGAGCCAAGTCATATTATAACGAGATGCTAGATGTAATCGGTACAATGATGAGTCAGGCGTTAAAGGACAATACATCACTTAAATTTTCAGTAATCACAGGCTGTCTGCGTATTTCGAAAGAGAGTATTTTTACAGGTACCAATAATTTTGTGGCAGATACCATTGCAGATGAAAGATTCAGCAGCTTTTTTGGATTTACCGATGAGGAAGTACGAACACTTTTAGAAAATACAGGTAATCTTGAATATTTCGATCGGATTAAAAAGTGGTATGATGGATACTGTTTTGGAAAGACAGAGATTTACTGCCCGTGGGATGTGTTGTGTTATTTGAATAAACTGGCATTTGAATCAGAAAGCGAACCGGAGAATTTCTGGGAAAATACTAGTCATAATGATATCATCCGTACATTTTTATCCTGTGAAGGCATGGATATGACGGATTCTTTTGAGAAACTTCTTGCAAGTGAGACGATAGAGGTTAATATTACAGAAAACCTGACGTATGAGAATCTGACAGATTCAGAAGAAAATCTGTGGAGTGTGTTGTATCTGACCGGATATCTAACCAAGGATATTAAAAATCCGGTGTCTGGGAAAACGAAAGCATTTTTAAAAATCCCAAATGCAGAGATTATGGATATTTTCAGGAAAAGCGTAGTGCGTTGGTTTGACGAGCGGATAGCTGTTCGTGACAGAAGTGAATTATTCAAGGCTTTGTGGAATAAAGATGCTGGCAGATTGTCAGATTTGATATCAGAACTTTTATTTGAGACTATCAGCTACCATGATTATGCAGAGAGTTTTTACCATACGTTTTTAGCGAGATTATTTGCAAATGCAGGTTATATTGTGGAGTCTAATTATGAAAGCGGACTGGGAAGACCGGATCTTGTAATAAAGGATAAGAAAAAGCGTCAGGCAGCTATTATGGAAATGAAGATTGCTGACAGTTTGGAGAGTATGCAAAAGGCAGAAGAAAGGGCTTTGAAGCAGATAGAAGAGATGCGCTATGCGGATGGTATGTATGTTCAGGGGTATCAAAAAGTGATAAAGTATGGAGCAGCATTTTATCGAAAGAGCTGTTTGGTCGGCAGATGTGAAGTATAAAGGTGTAATAAAGGTACAATGAAAAAGCCAGGTTATTATTCGTCCGGAGAGTTTGCGCGGATGGCGCATGTGACTCTCCGGACAATCAGGTATTATGACAAACAGAATATTTTGAAACCATCGTATGTGTCGGATTCAGGAGCCAGATTCTATACAGATGAAGATTTTGCCAGACTGCAGCAGATTCTTCTTTTGAAGTATCTGGGATTTACGCTGGATGATATCAGAGAGATGACCATTGATGATGCAGATTATCATTTCATGCTGAATTCTTTGAACATTCAGTTGAAGCTGGTGAGAGATAAGATTGAGCAGATGCAGCTTGTAGAAAAAGCAATACAGGATACATCTGAGTTGATTCAGAAAGAACATACCATTGACTGGAGCCAGATGCTGAATCTGATCCATCTGACAGGTATGGAGAAGAGCATGAAGAACCAGTATCAGGATGCGTCCAATATATCGGCCAGAATTAATCTGCACAGCCTTTATTCCGTGAATAAACAGGGATGGTTTCCGTGGATTTATGAGCAGCTTTGTGTGAGAGATGGCATGAAGGTATTGGAAATCGGCTGTGGTGATGGAACGCTCTGGAAGGAAAATAAAGACAAACTTCCAGAGAATATAGAGATTACATTGTCAGATACATCGGAAGGTATGCTTCGGGATGCGAGACGTAATGTAGGGATTGGAGACCATAGGTTCCGGTTTCGGCATTTTGACTGCCACAGAATTCCGTATGAGGATCAGAGCTTTGATCTGGTAGTTGCCGGACATGTATTGTTTTACTGTGAGGATATACCACAGGTGTGCCGGGAAGTGAAGCGTGTATTAAAGCCTGGTGGAAGATTTGTGTGCAGCACTTATGGTAGCGAGCATATGAAAGAAGTCAGTGAATTGGTACAAAGCTTTGATGATCGGATCGTACTTTCAGCAGAAAAACTTTATGAAAGATTTGGAAGAGAGAATGGGGCTGAGATACTGGAGCAATATTTTACGGATGTTTATTGGAGGACATACGAAGATGAACTCGTAATTCCAGATCCAGAGCCGTTGATATCGTATATATTGTCCTGTCATGGAAATCAAAGCCAGTATATACTGGATCGGTATAAAGAGTTCCAGACTTATGTGCGGAAAAAGACGGAAAAAGGCTTCCGGATTACGAAAGACGCGGGCGTGTTTATAGCATGGAATTCCTGAAGATTTTCTTAAATATTACAAAAAAGTTACATTTTTTATAAAAAGTACTTGAAGGTGACCTAGGGTCACCTTTTATAATGTAATCATGAACATGCCATAACTTTAGAAGATATGGTAAAACTATGTATTGTATCTATTACAAGGAGGTTCCTATATGAAAGGAATTATTTTAGCAGGAGGATCTGGAACACGTCTTTATCCTCTGACTATGGTAACATCAAAACAGTTATTACCTATTTATGATAAACCGATGATTTATTATCCGATGTCTGTGCTGATGAATGCAGGGATCCGTGATATCTTGATCATCTCTACACCGCAGGATACACCGAGATTCAAAGAACTGTTAGGGGACGGACATCAGTTTGGTGTACATCTTTCTTATGCAGTACAGCCAAGCCCGGATGGACTTGCCCAGGCATTTATCATTGGCGAGGAGTTCATCGGTGATGATACGGTTGCTATGGTTCTTGGAGATAACATTTTCGCAGGTCATGGACTGAACAAGCGTCTGAAGGCAGCAGTAGAAAATGCTGAGACAGGCAAAGGTGCTACAGTATTTGGTTACTATGTAGATGATCCGGAACGTTTCGGTATTGTTGAGTTCGACCACGAAGGAAAAGCAATTTCCATCGAGGAGAAACCGGAGCATCCAAAGAGCAACTACTGTGTAACAGGACTTTACTTCTATGACAATAAAGTTGTAGAGTATGCAAAGAGCCTGAAACCAAGTGCCCGTGGAGAATTGGAGATCACAGACCTGAACCGTGTATATCTTGAGAAGGGCAACCTGAATGTAGAACTTCTCGGACAGGGATTCACATGGCTGGATACTGGTACACATGAGAGCCTTGTAGATGCTACAAACTTTGTAAAGACAGTTGAGACACATCAGCATCGTAAGATTGCATGTCTGGAAGAGATTGCATACTTAAATGGCTGGATTTCAAAGGAAGAAGTTCTGGAAGTTTACGAGGTATTGAAAAAGAACCAGTATGGTCAATATCTGAAAGATGTCTTAGACGGAAAATACCGAGAGAATCTGTACTAAGATATTAGAATAAAAAACGAAGAATTTTAATAAATTTTGACTAAGTAATTCAAAGGAGATTTTTAATTATGACAATTATCGTAACCGGCGGAGCTGGATTTATTGGAAGTAACTTTATTTTTCACATGTTAGACAAATATCCGGATTATCGTATCGTTTGTCTGGACTGCCTGACATATGCAGGTAACTTATCTACACTTGCACCAGTGATGGACAACCCGAATTTCCGTTTTGTAAAAGAGAGCATCACAGACCGTGAGGCTGTTTACAAATTATTTGAGGAAGAGCATCCGGACATGGTTGTAAACTTTGCAGCAGAGAGTCATGTAGACCGTTCTATCGAGAACCCGGAAGTTTTCCTGGATACCAATATCAAAGGTACAGCAGTTCTTATGGACGCTTGCAGAAAATATGGTATCAAACGTTATCATCAGGTATCTACAGATGAGGTTTACGGAGATCTTCCACTGGACAGACCAGACCTGTTCTTTACAGAGGAGACACCAATTCACACAAGCAGCCCATACAGCTCATCAAAAGCTGGTGCAGACCTTCTTGTTCTTGCATACCACAGAACATACGGACTGCCTGTAACAATCAGTAGATGCTCTAACAACTACGGACCATACCATTTCCCGGAGAAGCTGATTCCGCTTATGATTGCAAATGCACTGAATGATAAGCCGCTTCCTGTATACGGGAAAGGTGAAAATGTGCGTGACTGGTTATATGTAGAGGATCACTGCAGAGCCATCGACCTGATCATCCATAACGGACGTGTCGGAGAAGTTTACAATGTTGGTGGACACAACGAGATGAAGAACATTGACATCGTTAAGATGATCTGTAAAGAGCTTGGAAAACCGGAAAGCCTGATCACATATGTGGCAGATCGTAAAGGACACGATATGCGTTATGCAATCGACCCGACAAAGATCCACAATGAGCTTGGATGGCTGCCGGAGACAAAATTTGCAGATGGTATCAAAAAGACAATCCAATGGTATCTGGATAACAAGGAGTGGTGGGAGACGATCATTTCCGGAGAGTATCAGAATTACTATGAGAAGATGTATGCAAACCGGGAGGGAATGAAATAATGAAAGTACTGGTAACTGGAGTAGCAGGTCAGCTCGGACATGATGTGATGAATGAACTGGCAAAGCGTGGCTACGAAGGAATCGGTTCCGATATCGCGGAAAGCTATAATGGAATCCAGGATGGTACACCGGTTGTATCTATGCCATATGTGCAGATGGACATTACAGATAAAGCATCTGTAGAGAAAGTACTTACAGAAGTAAATGCGGACGCAGTGATACATTGTGCAGCATGGACGGCAGTTGACCTTGCAGAAGATGAGGATAAAAAGGATAAGGTTCATGCAGTAAACGCAGAAGGAACGAAAAATATTGCGGAAGTATGTAAGAAGCTTGACAGTAAGATGGTCTATACCAGTACGGACTATGTATTCAATGGTCAGGGAGAAGAACCATGGCAGCCGGACTGTAAGGATTATCAGCCGTTAAATGTTTACGGACAGTCAAAACTGGACGGAGAGTTGGCAGTGTCTGAGACGCTGGACAAATATTTCATCGTGAGGATTGCATGGGTATTTGGAAAGAATGGTAACAACTTTATAAAGACCATGTTGAAAGTTGGAAAAAATCATGATAAACTTCGTGTAGTGAATGATCAAATCGGTACACCGACTTACACATTTGATCTGGCAAGACTGCTTGTAGACATGATCGAGACAGATAAGTATGGTTATTATCATGCAACAAACGAAGGCGGATACATCAGCTGGTATGATTTTACAAAAGAAATCTTCCGCCAGGCCGTAGAACAGGGACATACAGAGTACGGAGAAGACAGAATTACAGTTGATCCGGTTACAACTGCAGAGTACGGAGTGTCCAAAGCTGCAAGACCATTTAACAGCAGACTGGATAAGAAAAAACTGGTGGAGAATGGATTTACACCACTTCCGACCTGGCAGGATGCGCTTGGACGTTATCTGAAAGAGTTGAACATAGACGAACTCTAAAAGCTTTGTGAAGATTCGCATAGACTCAGATAAGAGACATTGTAAGACGAATAAAAAGAGTGAAAATGAAATGGACGGGTGCACATAATATATGTGTGCCCGTATGCATCATAATCACACAAAAGGAGATATGTAAGATGGGACAGATTAAAGTAGAAAAAAATGCAGGTGGAATAAAGGGACTTTGTGTCATTGAGCCAACGGTTCATGGTGATGCAAGAGGATACTTTATGGAGACATACAATCAGAAGGATATGGAAGAGGCAGGACTTACGATGCAGTTCGTACAGGACAATCAGTCTTGTTCTACAAAAGGTGTTCTTCGCGGATTACATTTCCAAAAAGAGTTTCCACAGGGAAAACTTGTACGTGTCGTAAAAGGTTCAGTATTTGACGTAGCTGTTGATCTTAGAAGTGACAGTGAGACATACGGAAAATGGTTCGGTGTAGAACTGACAGAAGAGAACAAGAAGCAGTTCTATATTCCGGAAGGATTCGCCCATGGATTTCTTGTTTTAAGTGAGATTGCAGAGTTCTGCTACAAGTGTACAGACTTCTATCATCCGGGAGATGAGGGTGGTCTCGCATGGAACGACCCTGAGATTGGTGTAGAATGGCCACAGCTTGTAGGGGAGTATAAGGGCAATGCTTCCGCAGAAGGATATCATCTGGAAGATGGAACAGCACTGAACTTAAGCGACAAAGATCAGCTTTGGGTAGGACTGAAAGATACATTTCATTTTTAAAAGGGCATAGTATGGCAAAAGAGAAAGCAGTAAAGTTATTGAATTGGATTGTATATGTATATATATTGACATATATATTGCCTACGGGGAAAATAGGTCCTTTACCTATTCAAAAAATATGTGTCTGCTTATTCATGTTAGTCGGAGTACTATTATTATTGAATCGGAGAAAAATCAAAAGTATCATAATAGAATCAAAGCTTGAAATCATCGTATTTGGGACAGGAATCATTTGGTGTCTCATAAGCTATGTGAAAGGTTCTGCATATAGTGTGAAATTTGCAAGTATTTTATTTGTTTCGGTGATTGTTTTACTGATTATGTATTATCTCATACAAGAACGGCTGTTGAATCTGGATATGATAATAAAGTGTATGCTTTATATGATGATTTTGAAGATTATAGCTAAAATATTTATAGAGATTTCTTTTTTGTTCGGAATTATAGAATATGATGCAGTTTTTCAACTGTATGAGAAAATATTTAGAGCTCCAGCTTCAATGATGACGATGAATTTTGGAAGCATAGAACTGATAAGAGTGCAGAGCCCGTCGGATATTGTAGTAGCAAGTCTGCTGCCGTTTTATTTAATCATTCCGAATGAAAAGGAAGGAATTAAAATATTTAATTTTCTGATGCTGGGTATCTATACATTGATTGTATTTTCAAGAGTTTACATTGTTGAATTTGCGTGTTTTATGTTTGTCGCAGTCGTTTTTTACTGGAAAAAGATTCCGAAAAAAGTTCGATATGGCGGAATAGGTATTATTGCTATATCTTCACTGGTATGGTTTAGGCCAATGGTTGAAATGCTGTGTTTCCGATTTTTTTCAGACAATGTGGCAGAGGCTGATTCAGTCAGAACAGAACAGATACGTGAATTAGTAATTGGAATAAAAAATGCTCCGATTTGGGGACATGGTATGGGGAGTTTTTTGCCTGATTTGATTCGAAGCGAGGAGATCCCATTTTCTTATGAAGCGGAATATCTATCTTTCGTTTATCAATTAGGAATTGTCGGATTTATAATACTGATTGTTGGAATTTTATGTATTTACTTAAAACGACTATGGATATATGTCAGAAATAATTCATTGGAAGTAAAAGTCTTTAGCTTTGTTTGTATTGGCTGGCTTTTAATTAGACCGGCGTTTAACCCTTCCTTTTTGGGATTACAGAATGGATTTCCAGTGATAGGATTATTGTTATTAAACGCATATTTTAATGAAAAAAGCAGGAGCGAGATTTAATCTCACTCCTGCTTTGATGTATTGATATAATGTTTATTATAGTAAACGGATAAGTGTGCATTTTTCCAGTTTGTAGGGTCTTCTGTAATGTCTGTGTGAAACAGAGGAGAAGGTGTAGTGCTTAATTCTGGTACAATGATATCTACTTCCTGAGAAGAAGACAATAGTTTGTCACGTTCAGTCAGTTCCTGATCATAATTTGATGCAGAACCATTCAATATAGCATAAGTGGCATCCACACTTAGTGGCAGATTCGCAACAAGTGTCCGGTCGTCATCTGTGCGTGTAATTGTAACAAGCCCAACACAGCTGACGGAAAATAAAAGAATAAATATCATGGATTTCATAAACCAATATTTGGAATTGTAAAAATTACAAAGATAATCTGCAAAATCTGTAGTTCCAAAATGACGATGAATCCAGCCTGCAAAATATATTAAATTAATTGTCACAAACCCATAATAGCTAAAATAAATAATATTCATCATCCGGTAAGGAATATTCAATCCCTGTGCGTAAAATACAGGAGTGCCTTGTGAACAGTAAATTCCGAATGTAAAGATAAGAAATAGTAGTGGATATTTGTATTCCCAAGTCTTATACTTAGCAGCAATATGATAAAATACTGGTAATAAAGCAATCCATATAATTAAAACAGGAAGTGTTGTTGAATTTGCGATACTATATGCACCATAAGCAAAAGAGTAGACAAAAGCACGAATAACACTTGGTCCACCTTCTACTCCAGCCTGACGAATTGCATTCCCAGGAGCAATCATACTAACTATAAGAGATATGAAAGCTACAAGTGTAGTCAAAGCGTAAGAAATAGAAAATTTGTCATGTTTGTAAATAGCATAGACAGTTATGACCCCAAGTACAATCGGTGTAAACAGTGCAGTTGCATAATTCCCACCTCCAATGATAAAAGCTAATATTAAAGATATTAAGAAATATACAGGTTTTGTCCAGTTTCTTTTTGCAGTAGCCATTACAATTAAAGAAGAAAATAAAAATAGCATCAGCGAGAAGAAAAAAGTATAGTAAATAGCTCCGTTATACCAGTAAAATGAATCGGAAGGCATATATGTAAATTGTAATGCCGTAAATGTAATCACAATAGATGTTCCGATTGAAGTTTGTGTTGCGGCATGGAAACAGCGCTTCAAAAAAAGATAAAAAAACATCAGCATAGAAATTACAAATGAAGTAATCAATATAATAGGAGCGATTACATAATAATTTTCGCCAAATATTGCTGGCTGCAGACGCATGAGAAAAATAGCTGTGAAATTTCCCTGCCATGTAATATAGGAGTCTTTCATAAGGACAAAAGACTTTTGCAGAACCTGACCCAGAGAGTGAGTATTGTGCCATATTTGGGCAGTTTCGGCTCCATAAAAGTAATCATCCACACTTGGATGTGCATATCCTGCAATGTAGTAAAGTGGGATGAGAGATAAAATAAAAATAATAATTAAAAAAATAGTAAAATTTCGTTTCTTCATAATGATGTTATTGTAGCATATGAAGCCAAAAAGAGTCAAATATCTAAGAAAAGACTTGAAGAGAAGAGAGAGACCATATTAAAATAGAAATAAATACTTTTAAAAAGAATGGAATCCTGTGGAGGATATAAAAATGGATATACAAAAAGTAAAAGAAAAAATAAATCTGGCGAAAGTAGTTTCTTTTGATGTGTTTGATACATTATTATTTCGCATTACATCATCACCGGAGGTTATTTTTGATTTAACAGGGGAAAAATTTGGAATAGATAATTACCGGAATCTGCGAATGAAATCTCAGCAGGAAATTAGCAGAATAGTATTGAAGTCAGGAAAAGCACCACATGCTGATATCAATGAAATCTATACTTATATATCAGAGAAGAATCCGGGATATGACTGGGACAAAGTGAAGAATTTTGAATTAGATATAGAAAAGGCTTCAGTGATTCGAAATTCAGAAATTTATGAAATCTATCAATATGCAGTAGAACACGGAAAGCGTATCATAGCGGTCAGTGATATGTATCTGGATGGTTATTTTATTGAAGAGTTGATAAAGCAATGTGGATATGTGGACATACAAAAAGTATATTGTTCTGCAAATTTGAAAAAAACGAAGTATGAACAGACGATTTTTGAGGAAGTGGCAAAGCGAGAAAAAGTGCGTCCAGAAGAAATCATTCATATTGGCGATAATCAGAAATCAGATGTGGAATTAGCAAAGAAAAGCGGATGGGATGCAATTTGGTATGATACGGAACAGCAAACGGAACACAGACCTGGAAGTTTTGCAGGACTTGGAAAAAAACTTCATAAGAATGCTTCGTTTTGGTATTTGCTGGGCGGAGATATTGCAGGAAATCTGTATGTGAATTTGTATCGCTGGTTACAGAAACAACAGCACAAATATGAGTGCGATAAGATCTGCTTTTTGGCGCGAGATGGTTACAATATGTATCAAATTTGTAAGAAAGTGAATGAGAGTCATGTAATATATCTGGAAATGTCAAGAAGATCGTTATTATTGGCTGGGATTACAGAGTTAGATGATGAAAGTCTGAAATTGCTGCCACCATACGCATTAGGCCAAACGATTGCTGAAATTCTGAATTATCTTGGAATCGATGAAGGAAAATGTGAATATATACCAGCAGGATTTCAGAACAGTCAAGATGTGATTATTAATGATGAATTACGAGAACGTATGAAGCACTTTTTTAAAGTTAATGAAAAGATTGTTTTGGAAGCTTGTGAAAAAGAGAGGGAATATGCAAAGCAGTATTTTGAAAAAAAAGGAGTATTGGATTCTAAGGTATTATATTTTGATTGTGGCTGGAATGGAAGTTCCCAATATTTATTAAAGAGATTTTATCGGGCTCTTGGGAAGAAAAAAGAAGTTCCATTTGTTTACGTTGGTATTATGGATACAGAAAAGAGTAGAAAGCAATTGAATGGATTGCCGTATTCTACGTATTTGTTTGGAATAGAGAAAAATCCCAATATAGCGAAAGAATTAAAAAAAGCTATTGTAATTCCTGAATTGTTTTTTGGAGCACCGCATCCTTCAGTGTGGTACTACGGAGAAAATGGCGAAGTTGTTTACGAAAAAGAGGAGATGAATAAGCAAAAGGAAGAAATTGCAAAGGGAATTGAGGATTATTTCAATCATATTTATCCATTTATTGAAAAATACGAAATCTGTATATCTGGAAAAGAAATTGTGACAGATATGCAACGATTGATAGATGCACCGTCAAAACGAGAAGCTGTTATGATCGGAAATATAGAAAATGCGGATGGATTTGTAAAACAGAAAAATCTAAAAAAATATATAGCAAGACTTGATATGAGTACGATACGAAAGTATCCACGTATAGAAATTTATTGGAAAAAAGGATTATTAAAGCGCCCGGATATTAGTTTTGGGGTCAAACTTTATGTCGTATTAAAAGAAGCTGTCAAAAATATATTGAAAAGTGTGAGATGATTATGATAAACATTGCAAAGAAAGTATATAAAAAAGTAATTCTTGATAAAAAAGAAGAAGCAAGATATAAAAAGTGGGTATTAGATCAAGAAAGAAAAGAAGTAGAATATTGCAAAAATAATAAGCTACAGACAGATATTTTATTTAGTATTGTGATTCCGCTATTTCGGACACCGGAAAAATTTTTAGACGAACTAATAGACTCTATTCAGAAGCAGACTTATGATAATTGGGAATTGATTTTATCAGATGGGTCTGGAAATAACGGATTGGAAGAGTGCCTGAAAAAATATGAATCAGATAAACGCATCAAAGTATTAAAAAGTGAGAAAGTATTGAACATTTCTGAGAATACGAATCGTGCTTTGGAATTGGTAAAAGGTGAATATATAGTTTTTGCGGATCACGATGATTTACTGCCACCACATGCACTGTATCAATGTGCAAAAGCAATATATGAAAATGAAAGTCTGGATTTGATATATTCCGATGAAGATAAACTTTCCATGAATGGGACAAGATATTTTCAGCCACATTTTAAACCAGATTTCAACTTGGAATTATTAAGAAGCATGAATTATTTCTGCCATTTGGTTGTTGTGAAAAAAGAATTACAACAAGCAGTTGGAATGCTGAATCCAGAGTATAACGGGGCTCAGGACTATGATTTTGTTTTAAGATGTGTGGAACAGGCAAAATATATATACCACATACCGGAAGTATTATATCACTGGAGGTCACATTCGGGATCTATTGCAGGGGGTGGAGAGAATAAGGAATATGCATTTGAAGCAGGGCGAAAGGCATTATTAGCACATTATGAAAGATGTGGCATAAGAGCTGAGGTCGGGAAAGATGATATATTTGGAATATATCATACAGAATATTTGCTTCAAGAGCATCCGCTTGTGTCAATTATAACGGATAATTCAGAGAAATTAAAAAATGTAGTTGAAAATGGACTGTATAAGGAATATGAATATGTTGAAAAAGAAAATGTAGGGAAGGCAAATGGAAAATATTTGCTGTTTCTTGAAGAAGGTATCGAAAAGGCGAAATCTGGATGGCTTAAGAAAATGGTTGAGGATGGTGCGCAAAATGAAATTGGAGTTGTAGGAGCAAAAGTTATGGAAAAGACAGGAAAACAACTTCACGCAGGGATGATTCTTGGAGGAAAGGGCATGATTCATTATGTTGCAGAAAAAAGTGATATCAATGATGTCGGGTATATGGGAAGATATGTATGTACACAAGAATATTCCGCAGTTTCCGGAATGTGCATGCTGGTAGAAAGACAATGTTTTGAAGCAGTTGGAGGTTTTGATGATGAACTGACGGGAGAATTACAGTATACGGATTTGTGCCTGAAAATCAGAGGAGCGGGATATAAAGTTATGTATGAGCCAGGAGCAAAGATATATATCAAAAAATCAATTCATCAAAACCTAAGTGAGGAGCAATATTTTAGCAAGCGATGGCACAATGTGCTGGAACAGGGAGACATGTATTACAATAAAAATTTAGAAATTGAAGATGGTTTATATGTCTTAAAAAAAGAACCCAGGAATTAAGTTCCTGGATTTCTTTTTTTGGATAAGTATTGTGAAAAATAAGAAAAGGTATTTATGATTAATTCGAACTCTATTTTTACATATGCAGATAAATGCTTAAAATAAAAAGGTACTTTCTTGCATTTTTTTCTGGATTGTAAACCTTCCATAATGCCGGCCAGATAGTCTTTGCCAAATCCTTTTTTTAAAAAGAAAATGTATTTGATGAAATACCCGATCAATAATGGAATAAAGTTGATTATTAATTGAATAATCGGCATGTTTTTGTAGTTTAAATAAATGTTGTTGCGTGCAGAGAGTTTAACTTTAAAAGAATTATATTTTGAACCGCTTGTACCGCTTCCAACATGATATACAATAGCGGAGGAGCAGTACGTGTTCTGATATCCATATATTTTTGCGCGATATCCAACATCGATGTCTTCTAGATAGGCAAAGTGATTTTCGTCAAAAAAACCAATTTCAGAAAAAATATCACGACGGTAAATAGCTGCTCCGGCGCAGGCACTGAATATAATATCGTCTGTGTGATGATTGGAAATGGATAATCCACCGCCCCGGCAGTATCCCCAGCCAAGTAAAGTATACATATCGCCGGCACTGTCGATGAGTCCGGGATGATACATTTGAATCATTTTACTGCTGACGGAAAATATTTTTGGAGATTTTTCGATGGCTTTTATCATCTCATCGACAAATTCAGGAGCAACGGTCGTATCGTTATTTAACAAAAGCACATATGGTGTTGTAGAATGTCTGATTCCGACATTTACTGCAGCGCTGAACCCATAATTCTGATTTAGCGATATCAATTCTATATCTGGATAGTTCTCACGCATATATTCAATGCTGCCGTCAGAAGATGCATTATCTACGACGAGAATTTGAAACTCGGAACACGTTTGATTAGCTAAAGACTGTAAACAAGGTTCCATAAAATGCTTTCCATTATAATTTGGAATGATGATAGTTACTTTCATTGGTTATCCTCAATTCTGATAAATTCTTATTTATTATAACAAATATATTTCGAATGTGCCATAATAATCTTAAGGGGAGAAAAACAGAATATAAGCAGAATATATGCAGAAAATTTACTATTTAAGGCAGAAAATAAAAATGTTTCAGAATTATTAATAAAATGTTAAGAAAAAAAAGAAGGCGTTTGCTTGTCGAGATTGTATGGATATAGTATAATTTGGTAGATAAAAAAGCTACATTTTGAAGAGATGGTGGGGAATTATGATAAAAGATAATCAGAAATTATTTAATAGATTACATGTTTTACTTGATGCGGTTATTATTGTAATAGCGTATGTGGCAGCATGGTATTTTCGATTTAAAAGTGGTTTCTTTGCATTGTCTTCATGGTATATTTCTTTGACGCAATATATGAAATATCTGGTGTTGATTGTGCCGGTCTATTTGGCGCTGTACTATTTGTTTCAGCTTTATACACCAAAAAGGGTACAGGGAAGAAGATTAGAAGCGTGGCATATTTTCCAGGCGAATATCATAGGTCTGCTTGTTTTTATTCTCTATCTTTATTTGGCAAAACTGACGGATTATTCCAGAAAGATGCTGTTTGTATTCTTCTGCTTTAATGTTGTTTTTGAAGTTGTATTTCGTAATTTGTTACGGTATATACTAAGAAAGTACAGAAAGCGCGGATATAACCAGAAACATGTTTTGCTGGTAGGATACAGTCAGGCTGCTGAGGGGTATATAGATCGTGTGTTATCACATCCAGAGTGGGGGTATAATATTAGAGGGATTTTAGATGATAACAGGACGCGTGGAACAGAGTATCATGGAATAAAGATTCTCGGAACTACAGAGAACCTGTCTGTTATTCTTCCAGAAAATAAATTAGATGAAATTGTTATCACATTAAGTCTGGCAGAGTACCATAAACTTGCCAGAATTGTGGGAATGTGTGAAAAATCAGGAGTTCACACAAAGTTTATTCCGGATTATAACAATGTAATTCCGACCAGACCGTATACGGAAGATATATTGGGGATGCCGGTGATCAATATTCGTCATGTTCCGTTGAGTAATGCATTTAATGCATTTTTGAAGCGGTGTGTAGATATTTTTGGAGCACTTGTTGCAATTATTCTGTTTTCACCAGTTATGTTAGTAACAGCTATTATAATCAAGGTGACATCACCGGGACCATTGATATTCAAACAAGAGCGAATTGGAAAACATAATCATCCATTTTATATGTACAAGTTCCGCTCTATGGTGGTGCAGGAAGAAAAAACTGAAAAACAGGGGTGGACAACAAAGAATGATCCGCGAGTTACCCCGGTAGGGAAATTTATTCGCAAAACAAGTATAGATGAACTGCCACAATTATTTAATATTTTGGTAGGAGATATGAGTCTTGTGGGACCAAGACCGGAACGTCCACAATTTGTGGAAAAATTCAAAGAGGAAATTCCACGCTATATGATAAAACATCAGGTCAGACCGGGACTTACCGGATGGGCTCAGGTGAATGGATATCGAGGGGATACATCCATTCAGAAGAGAATAGAATATGATTTATATTACATTGAAAACTGGACGATGGGATTTGACTTTAAGATAATATTCCTTACGTTCTTTAAGGGATTTGTGAATAAAAATGCATATTAATTCTTAAAACAGGGAGTATAAAAATGGCAAAAAAAAGATTAAATAAACGACAGGCAAGGATAGAAAGAGAAAAAAGATTAAAACGACGTAAAAGAAAAAGACTGGCAATCATTTTTATCGAATTGCTCATATTGGCAGGACTTGGCGTAGTTGCTTATGGAATGTTTGTTATGGACAAGATGGATACGACAACTTTGAATAAAAGTGATCTGAAAGTTTATAAGAGTACAGGAGATTATACAAACATTGCGTTATTCGGTCTTGACTCCAGGGAGGGCGAATTAGATGGCGGAGTCCAAAGTGATTGTATTATGATTGCAAGTATCAATAACAAGACAAATGAAGTGAAATTAGTTTCAGTTTTCCGAGATACCTTACTAAAGGTTGGAGATGAAAAATACGGGAAAGCGAATTCAGCTTATAATATCGGGGGACCAACCGATGCAATTGCGTTACTGAACCGCAATTTAGATATGGATATTGAAAAATACATCAGTGTTAATTTTAATGTAATGGCTGATATTGTAGATGATATCGGAGGAATTGAAGTTGATATGACGGAAGAGGAAGTAGAATGGACGAACCAATACTGTGGAGAGACAGCAGCAGTCGTAGGAAGAGCGCCTCATTCTACATTAAGTGGATCAGGCGTTCAGAAGCTTGATGGAGTTCAGGCAGTATCATATGCCAGAATCCGATATACAGAAGGCATGGATTTCAAACGGACACAGCGTCAGCGAATAGTCCTTGAAAAAATTGTTAAAAAAGCACAGAAAGCAAATGTTATTACTTTGAATAATATTATAAATTCTGTGATGCCGCAGATTTCGACCAATCTGACAGCAGGTAATATGCTTGCACTTGCTGCACATGCCAAAGATTATAAATTAGGAGAAATGTCAGGATTTCCATTCGAAGTTACAACCTGTGAAAAAGTAAAGGGACATAAAGGATCTTATGCAACTGCTGTGGGATTGGAAAAGAATGTAAGTGAATTACATCAATTCTTATTTGGAAAAGAAAATTACGAACCGTCTAAGACTGTGCAGGATATCAGTGATGAGATTATATATATGACAGGTGTGGATCCGGAAACATACAAGGAGACGACAGATTATACTTATAAGAGCGGAGGAGAAGATACTGCACAAAAATCCGATGATAAAAATGAATAAAAGGGGAAAAGAATGAAGATTGACGTAATTATTCCAACATATAAGCCTGGAAAAGAATTTGAAAAATTGATTGGGAGGTTACAAAAGCAGGAATATCCTATTCATAAAATAATTATTATAAATACAAGAACAGATATATTTCCAGAAGAATTGAATCGAAGCAATTATAAGATAGAAATAACCCATATAGAGCCGGATCAATTTGATCATGGCGGTACAAGAAATATGGGGGCTGGAATGTCAGACGCAGATATCGTGGTCTATATGACACAGGATGCAATTCCGGTAGATGAAAAATTAATCGGAACTTTTGCAAAGATATTTGAAGAAAATCCGGATATAGGTATTGCATATGGAAGACAATTGCCAAGAGAAGAGTGTAATATTATTGAAAGATATACGAGAAGATTTAATTATCCTGAGAAAAGTCTTATAAAAACAAAAGAAGATTTGCCTAAACTTGGAATAAAAACATTTTTCTGCTCAGATGTCTGTGCAGCGTATCGAAGAAATTATCTGTTAAGTGCAGGAGGATTTGAAAATCCGACGATTTTTAATGAAGATATGATTTTTGCAGGAAAAAGGATATATGCAGGAGACAAAGTGGCATATGTGGCAGAAGCAAAAGTGATACATTCTCATAATTATACAGGGAGACAACAGTTCCATCGGAACTTTGATCTTGCAGTATCGCAGGCACAGCATCCGGAAGTGTTTGAAGGGGTTCCGTCAGAAGGAGAAGGAATCCGTATGGTAAAAGCGACTGCAAAGTATTTGGTGCGAAATGGTTATCCATGGAAAGTGTTTATGCTTGTGTATCAGTCGGGCTGTAAATATATTGGATATTTCCTTGGAAAAAGATATGAAAAATTGCCAATGTGGCTGATTTTAAAATGTACGTCAAGTAGAAAATATTGGAAAAATTCTTAAGAAACACGATTTCTGTTGAATTTTGAGGAAGAATAGGATATGATTAATCTGTTTAATTCTGTTCAAAGAAAGGATGTTTCGATGGCGAAGAAGAGATTTAGTAATCGGAAAGTACACAGAGGGAGAAGGACAAAAAAAGGATTTGCGACATGGTCACTAGGGAAAAGAATTGCAGTAGTGACATTAAGTGTGATACTTACGATAGTAGTAGGCGGCGGTGCAGCAATGGCCGCGTATGTTGCCAGCAAAGTGGATAAAATGGAAGTAAAGCAGCTGGACGTGAACAAGTTGGAGATTAATAGAGAAGTGGAACATAGAACAGGATATCTTAATGTTGCACTTTTTGGAGTGGACTCTCGAGATGCATCTCTGGATAAAGGGACTAGAAGTGATACAATTATGATTGCAAGCTTGAACCAGGAGACAGGAGAGGTAAAAGTCACATCTATTTATAGAGATACCTTGCTTCAATTATCCGACGGTACATACAATAAAGCAAACTCAGCATATTCTTTCGGTGGTGTAGAAGGGGCAGTAGCATTTTTGAACAAGAATCTTGATATGAATATTGATCATTATGTAACTGTTAATTTTAATGCCATGATAGACATTGTAGATGCGCTTGGTGGTATTGAAGTAGATTTGACTGAAGATGAATTATATTGGACGAATGAATATTGTGGTGAAACATCCATTGTTACAGACAAGAGTTATGAACCGTTGACCGCAGCAGGAGTTCAGACACTTGGTGGAGTTCAGGCAACAGCATATTGCCGTATTCGATATACAGCAGGATCAGATTTCAAAAGAACAGAACGTCAGCGTCTGGTAATACAGAAGATAGCAGAAAAATTACAGAAAGCTAATCTGGCAACAATTAATAAAATTGTTGATGAAGTGTTCAGTGAAGTGGGAACTAATTTTACAATGCAGGAAATTCTTTCTTATGCGAAAGATTTTAAGAAATATAAATTAGGAGAGATGACAGGATTCCCGTATAGCGTAGGAACAGCTACGTTGAGTGGAGTGGGAAGTTCAGTAATTCCGACTGATTTGACAGGAGATGTTACAAAGCTTCATCAGTTCTTCTTTGGAGATGACGGATATACGCCTTCCGATGTGGTGAAAAATATCGATGCCGGTATTAAAAAGAAATCTACAGATGTAGGAAAGTCGGGAACTTCGGAAGATAATACAGTGGAAGGAACACCGAGCACTACAAAGAGTACATCGAAAAAGTCTTCTGAGAGCTCAACTACATCTTCAAGTGGAAGCTCCGGTAGCGGCAGTTCCTCCAGTAGCGGCAGCAGTTCCGGTAGCAGTTCATCTGGAAGTAGTTCAGGCAGCGGAAGTTCAGGCAGCGGTTCCGGTGGAGGAAGTGAATCTGGTGGAAGTGGCTCTGGCGGCAGCAGTTCCGGTGGAGGAAGTGAATCTGGTGGAAGCAGCTCCGGCGGCGGAGAATCTTCCGGCGGTGAAAGTGCAGAATAATGCATAACCATTCTTAAAATACAGAAACTATAGAAAAAAGAGGTAAAGTACATGAAGTTTTTAAAGAAAGTACTGGCTGCAGTTGCCTGTGTATGTGTGCTGGCTACCAGCGTGACACTGACATCCCATGCAGCTGGCGGTAGAATTTCTTTTGCAGATCCGAGTACGGCTGTGGGAGATATGGTAGACGTAAAATGTGTTTTAAAATCCAGCAGTGGATCTCTTGGAAGTTCATCAGTAACACTTTCTTATGATGCCAGTGCATTGAAGTTTAATTCCGGTGATGGAGTGACCGGTGGTGATGGAACCCTGACGTACTCAGGAGATGGCGGTTCTTCAGAAGTGTCATTTACCATGACATTCCAGGCACTGAAAGAAGGTTCCACAGAGATTACGGTAGCATCTCAGGATGTGAAATCCAGTTCTGGTTCAGAGGTTAAGTTGACAGAAGGAAAATCTACAGTGACAATCGCTGCCGGAGATCCTTCTAAGATCGTGGACGATACTCAGGCAGCAGAAGGTGCTGACACAGCAGCTAGTGGTGATGCAACCGTTGAGGTGAACGGTACATCTTATACGCTGAGTGATTTTGTAGAAGCTTCTGTTCCAGCAGGATTTACAAAGACAACAATGAATTATGAGGGCGCTGACCGCCCAATGGCTTATAATGAGACAAATGGTGTTTACCTTGCTTATCTGACATCAGCGGATGGTAATTCCAATTTCTTCTTATATGATGATTCAAATGCAACATTTGCACCATATGAAGAGATTGATATTTCCGATACAACAACGATTGTTCTGTTAAGTGATACAAGTGTGAAGCTGCCATCTAATTATGCGCAGACAACACTGACGCTGAACGGACAGGAATTCCCTGTATGGCAGGATAATGACAAAGATGGATTCTATCTGATGTATGCTGTAAACAACAATGGTACGAAGAATTTCTACGAGTATGATTCTCAGGAGAATACGTATCAGAGATGTGATGTAAAGCAGGATACCGGAGCAAACAATGCTAAGAAAAAGGCAAATGGCTTCTTTGACAAGATGCAGAATGTGATTGACGGACATTTTAAAGTATTTGCGATTATCTTTATTGTTATTTTACTTCTTCTCATTATCCGTTTGATTGTGGTTCGTGTGAAGCTTCGTAACCGTGATATTGAGCTGGATGATCTGTATGATGAGTATGGAATCGACTTAGAAGAGGAAGAACTGGAATCGGCTCCGAAGAAGAAAAATAAAAAGAAAGCTCAGCCAGCTCCGAAAAAAGGCAAAAAGAAAAAAGTCGTAGACGAAGATGATTTTGATGACTACGATGATGACGAATTTGACGAATTTGACGATGATGACGATGATGATGATGACGATCGTTATGATAGCAAGCGTTATGATGACGAAGATGATTATGCAGATGATGACTTTGAAGAAGAGAAATTTGATGAAGTCAGAGAAGCACCGCTTCGTACAGTGAAATTCGATGATTTTAATACCATTACGGATATGTCTTTATATGAAGATGAGAACTTCGAATCATTTGTGATGGATGAGGAAGAAGAGGATGATATGGTAGATGATTTAGATGATCTGCTCAGCGAGCGTCCGAAGGAGAGACGCAGCCATTCTGAGAAGGATGACACATTCCAGGTAGATTATATTGATCTGGATTAATAAGAGTGAAATGAGTAACCAGGGAGGAATGCATAATGTAAGATGCATTCCTCTCTTAATAAATGGAACTTAAAAGGCATAAATGGAGTTTGAAAGGCATAAATGGAGTTTGAAAGGCATAAATGGAGCTTAAAAGGCAGCAGGAGGGATTATGTACGATTATATTATTGTAGGGTCTGGGCTTTATGGAGCAATCTTTGCCCATGAGGCTATGAAGGCAGGAAAGAGTTGCCTCGTTGTAGAGAGGCGTTCGCATATCGGTGGAAACATTTATACAAAAGAGATGGAAGGAATCCAGGTGCATCAGTATGGAGCACATATTTTCCACACAAGTAATAAAGAGGTGTGGGATTACATTGGACAGTTTGCAACATTTAACCGTTATACGAACTGCCCGGTGGCATATTATAAAGGCCAGATGTACAATATGCCGTTCAATATGAATACATTTCATAAGATTTGGGGTGTGATCACACCGGCAGAGGCGAAGGCTAAGATTGAGGAACAGGTGAAGGAATATGGCGTGAAGGAGCCGAAGAACCTGGAAGAGCAGGCAATCAGCCTGGTTGGAAAAGATATTTATGAGATCCTGGTCAAGGGGTACACTGAGAAGCAGTGGGGAAGGCGTGCGACAGAGCTGCCGCCGGAGATCATTAAGAGACTGCCGGTCCGCCTGACTTATGATAACAATTATTTTAATGACCTTTATCAGGGGATTCCGATGGGAGGCTATACGCAGATCATTGAGAAGATGCTGGAAGGCGCAGAGGTCCGTTTGAATGTGGATTATCTGAAAGAAAAAGAAAATCTTCGCCCACTCGGTAAAAAAGTAGTGTATACTGGACCTGTAGATGCATATTTTGACTATTGTTTTGGCGAATTAGAATATCGTACGGTCCGTTTTGAAACAGAGATTCTGGATACGGACAATTATCAGGGAAATGCGGTGGTCAATTATACAGAGTATGAAGTTCCATATACAAGAATCATTGAGCATAAACATTTTGAATTTGGAACCCAGGAGAGGACCGTTATTTCCAGAGAGTATCCGGTGACATGGAAGAAAGGGGACGAACCTTATTATCCGGTCAATGATGAGAAGAATACAGCACTTTATGCAAAATACAAAGAGCTGGCAGAGAAGGAAGAGAACGTAATCTTTGGAGGGCGTCTGGGACTTTACCGTTATATGGATATGCATCATGTAGTGGATGCGGCGTTACAGGCTGTAAGAGAAGAAATGAAATAAATGATAACGAGGTTAGAAACCGGGTATCATCAAAGAAAGATAATGAATGTAAAGAAGGAGAAAGTATTATGAAATGGAAGCAGTTTCGTTTAAAAACAACGACACAGGCGGAGGATATTGTGAGCAGTATGCTGGCAGATCTTGGAATTGAAGGCGTGCAGATTGAGGATAAGATCCCGCTTACAGAACAGGATAAGGAGCAGATGTTCGTGGATATTCTGCCGGATATTCCAGATGATGACGGGACAGCATATTTGACATTTTATCTGGATGAGGAAGAAGATGTGGCGCCGGTTCTTATGAACGTGAGAAAAGAACTGGAAGATATGCGTGCATTTCTTGATGTTGGGGAGTGTACTATTGAGGAATCTGAGACGGAAGATGTAGACTGGGTCAACAACTGGAAGCAGTACTTCCACCAGTTCTATATAGACGACATTCTTGTAATCCCATCCTGGGAAAAAGTAAAGCCGGAGGACAGCGACAAGATGGTCATTCACATTGATCCGGGGACAGCATTCGGAACAGGTATGCATGAGACGACACAGCTTTGCATCCGGGCGTTGAAAAAATATGTGACATCCGAGACGGAGATTTTAGATGTTGGTTGTGGAAGCGGGATTCTTGGAATGCTGGCGCTTAAGTTCGGGGCAAAGCATTCTCTTGGAACAGATCTTGATCCATGCGCCATTGATGCGACTCACGAGAATATGGAAGTGAATGGGATCCGCAAGGATCAGTATGAGGTCATGATTGGAAACATCATTGACGATAAGGCTGTTCAGGATGCGGTTGGATATGAAAAATATGATATTGTAGCAGCAAATATTCTGGCAGATGTCCTTGTTCCGCTGACGCCGGTCATCATTCATCAGATGAAGCCAGGTGCTGTATATATTACAAGTGGAATTATTGAAGATAAAGAAAATGTTGTAGTAGAAGCTGTGAAGGCTGCCGGGCTGGAAGTTCTGGAAGTGAATCACCAGGGCGAGTGGGTATCTGTTGTAGCAAGAAAGAATGCCTAGAGGAGTAAAGAGAAAATGCAGCATTTTTTTGTAGATGCCTCTCAAGTATCGGAAGAAACAATCCGGATCGAAGGCACTGATGTGAATCATATGAAAAATGTGCTCCGTATGCGAATTGGTGAGGAAGTGACGGTCAGTGACGGTCAGGGAAAAGAATATCTCTGCCAGGTTCGGGATTTTGAAGAGGAGCAGGTGCAGTTGAAAATCGTAGAGACGAAAGCTTCAGATGCGGAACTTCCATCAAAAATCTATCTGTTTCAGGGTCTCCCGAAGCAGGAGAAGATGGAATTGATCGTGCAGAAATGTGTGGAGCTTGGGATTTATGCGGTAGTCCCGGTCTCCATGAAGCGGTGTGTGGTGAAGCTGGATGCGAAAAAAGGGGCGAAGAAAGTGGAGCGTTGGAATACAATTGCAGCCAGCGCAGCCAAACAGTCCGGGCGGGGGATCGTGCCGGAAGTGATGTCTGTGAAGACTTATAAGGAAGCCCTTGAGATGGCAAAAGATTTGGATGTTGTATTGGTGCCTTATGAGTGTGCAGAAGGTATGGATCATACAAAGGAACTGATACAGTCCATAAAGCCGGGACAGTCTGTTGGAATGTTTATCGGACCGGAAGGCGGATTTGATCCGGATGAGATTGCGCTTGCATGTGAGACGGGCGGTCAGGTCATAACTCTCGGAAAGCGTATTTTACGGACAGAGACAGCGGGACTTGCGCTATTGTCCGTGCTGATGTTTCAACTGGAGCAAGTTACATATTAAATTGCAAGGACATATATTGATGATAAGAAGAGACAGTGATCAACTGTTATTGGAAAAAAGAAAACAGGAAGTGAGATAGAATGAAGGAAGTATATCTGGACAATTCTGCTACGACGAGAGCATACCCGGAAGTGGGAGATCTGGTCCGTAAGGTATTGTGTGAAGATTATGGAAATCCATCTTCCATGCACCGTAAGGGCGTGGAGGCTGAAAAATATATAAAAGAAGCGAAAGAGACATTTGCAAAGCTTTTAAAGGTGCAGGAGAAAGAAATTTTTTTCACCTCCGGAGGTACGGAAAGTGATAATCTGGCATTGATCGGGGCATCAAAAGCGAATCGAAGAGCAGGGAATCATCTGATCGCATCCGGAATTGAGCATCCGGCGATCATTAATACGATGCGCTATCTGGAAGAGGAAGGATTTCGTGTTACATTTCTTCCGGTGGACCGCTTTGGAAGAATCAGTCTGGATGCACTGAAGGATGCACTCTGTGAAGACACGATCCTTGTATCTGTGATGTATGTGAATAATGAGGTGGGATCCGTACAGCCGATCCAGGAGGCTGCCAGCATGGTAAAAGCGTATAACAAGAACATTTTGTTCCATGTGGATGCTGTGCAGGGATTTGGAAAGTATCACATTTACCCGAAGCGCCTGAAGGTGGATATGTGTTCCATCAGCGGACATAAGATTCATGGACCAAAAGGAATCGGAGTGCTTTATATTGATGAACATGTGAAGATAAAACCAATCGTATTTGGCGGTGAACAACAGAAAAATGTCCGTTCCGGTACGGAAAATGTACCTGGAATTGCAGGGATTGGTCTTGCTGCGAAGATGATTTATGAAAATCTGGATGAAAAAGTTGCAGCGATGCGTGCGATGAAGGAGCATTTTATTGAAGGCGTGAAGCAGATCCCGGATACGACCATCCATGGTCTTTATGATGAGACCAGTGCGCCACACATTATCAGTGTTGGATTTGCGGGAATCCGAAGCGAGGTTCTTCTGCATGCGCTGGAAGATAAAGGCATCTATGTATCCAGTGGTTCTGCATGTGCTTCCAACCATCCGCAGATCAGTGGCGTGTTAAAAGGAATCGGAGCCGGTCAGCAGTTTTTGGATGCAACGCTTAGATTCAGTCTTTCTGAGTTTAATACGATGGAAGAGATTGACTATACATTAGATACTCTGTATAATATAGTACCGATGCTTAGAAAATATACCAGACATTAGAGATAAATGAGGAGAAGATCGATGAGATTTCATACATTTTTATTGAAATACGGGGAGATTGGTATCAAAGGAAAGAACCGCTATCTTTTTGAAGATGCTCTTGTAAGACAGGTGCGTTATGCGTTAAAGGATGTAGACGGGAACTTTGATGTCCACAAATCCCAGGCAAGAATCTATGTGGACTGTGAGGGTGATTATGATTACGAGGATACGGTGGAACATTTGAAAAGAGTGTTCGGACTGGTCGGAATCTGCCCGGTTGTCCGTATGGAGGATAAAGGTTTCGAGGAATTGAAAAAAGACGTGGTAGCTTATATGGCAGAGATGTATCCGGACCGCAACTTTACATTTAAGGTAGAGTCACGCCGTGCCAGAAAGTCATATCCGAAGAACTCTATGGAAATAAGCCGTGACCTTGGAGAGGCGATTCTCTATGCGTTCCCGGAGATCAAAGTAGACGTACATCACCCGGATGTACTGGTAAATGTAGAAGTGAGAAATGAAATCTATGTTTATTCTGAGATTATTCCAGGAGCAGGCGGAATGCCGGTAGGAACCAATGGAAACGCTATGCTTCTGTTATCCGGCGGAATTGACAGTCCGGTCGCAGGTTATATGGTATCCAAACGAGGAGTTGGTCTTGAGGCAACTTATTTCCATGCGCCGCCGTATACAAGTGAGCGTGCAAAGCAAAAAGTTGTTGATCTTGCGAAGATTGTGGCAAGATATTCCGGACCAATCAAATTACATGTTGTGAACTTTACAGATATTCAGTTGTATATTTATGACAAATGCCCGCATGACGAGCTGACTATTATTATGCGCCGCTATATGATGCGTATTGCGGAAGAATTCGCAAGACGTGATGGCTGCCTTGGACTGGTGACGGGAGAGAGTATCGGACAGGTAGCAAGTCAGACTATGCAGAGCCTGGCTGCAACGAATGATGTATGTACGATGCCGGTATATCGTCCGCTGATTGGATTTGATAAGCAGGACATTGTAGATGTGGCAGAGAAGATCGATACTTACGAGACCTCCATTCTTCCATTTGAGGATTGCTGTACCATTTTCGTGGCAAAGCATCCGGTCACAAAGCCGAATATCGAGGTTATCCGCCGTTCTGAGGAGAATCTGGCAGAGAAGATCGATGAACTTATGCAGACAGCGTTAGATACAGCAGAGATTATTGAAGTGAAATAGAAAAAGCGAAATAGAAAGGGGCAGCCCTTCGAAAGGAAGAACTGCCCTGTTATCTTTGCTACTTTGCTTTTGATATATACTTTTTGGCCTGAATCTTACTTAGGATCTTCGCTTACAATATAAGGCTTGATTGCTTCAAGAATAGGACCCATCTCAGAATCTGTTGCGTGGATATTCAGAGTTGTTGGCTCATTCAGATCCAGACTGAAGATTCCCATAACAGACTTAGCGTCTACGATATATCTTCCGGAAACAAGATCAAAGTCGTTGTCGAATTGTTCAAGCTCGTGAGAAAAAGAGTTCACCTTTTGGATTGAATTTAAATAAACCTGTACAGTTTTCATTGTACGTTACCTCCTTATTTATCATACTTCTATCATCTCTATCTTAAAAGTATGACAGATAAAAGTCAAGAAACAAATTACCAAATATTTTGAAAGGAATGTGTAAAATGAAAAAGAAAGCTGCGCTCCATAATCTGGGCTGCAAAGTAAATGCATATGAGACAGAGGCTATGCAGGAGCTTCTGGAGCAGAATGGATATGAGATCGTGCCATTTAAAGAAGGGGCAGATGTCTATATTATCAATACATGTACAGTCACCAATGTTGCAGACCGCAAATCCCGGCAGATGCTTCATAAAGCACGGAAAATGAACCCGGATGCGGTAGTTGTGGCGACAGGCTGTTATGTGCAGGCAAGAGGAGAAGATATCGACCCTTGTGTGGACATCGTAGTTGGAAATAATAAAAAGAAAGACCTGATCGCGATTCTGGACGAGTATTACAATGCTCAGCATAAAGTAAAAAAAGAGCTGCTTGATATCAACCATGAGAAAGAATATGAGGAGATGCAGGTCACTCATACAGCAGAGCATACCCGCGCGTATATCAAGGTCCAGGATGGGTGCAATCAGTTCTGTTCTTACTGCATCATTCCGTATGCGAGAGGACGTGTCAGAAGCCGTAACCTGGAACATGTATTAGAAGAGGTGCGGACACTGGCTGCTTCCGGATATAAAGAAGTTGTGCTGACAGGAATCCATCTGAGTTCTTATGGAATTGATACCGGGGAGAGCCTTCTGGAACTGATTCAGAAAGTACATGAAATTGACGGCATTAAAAGAATCCGGCTTGGATCTCTGGAGCCGAGGATCATTACAGAAGAATTTGCTTCCAGTATTGCGGTACTTCCGAAGATGTGTCCACATTTTCATCTGTCATTACAGAGTGGCTGCAATGCGACCCTGAAGCGTATGAATCGTCGTTACAGTGCAGAAGAATATATGGAAAAATGTGATCTTTTGCGGAAATATTTCCACAATCCGGCACTGACAACAGATGTGATCGTAGGATTTCCGGGGGAGACACAGGAAGAGTTTGCCGAGTCCATGGATTTTGTAGACCGCGTGAATTTCTATGAGACACACATTTTCAAATATTCCAGAAGAGCAGGAACGAAAGCAGCCGTGATGCCGGACCAGATTCCGGAGGAAATAAAAAGTGAGCGAAGCGCGAAAATGATTGAGCTTGGCCATAGAAAACAGAAAGCTTATGAGGAAAGACTCCTTGGAACGACACAGGAAGTGCTGATGGAAGAGGCAGTTGAGACAGAAGACGGCATTTACCAGGTCGGGCATACGAAAGAATATGTTAAAATTGGTTTAAAAACAGAAGAAAATCTATCAAATCAACTGAAAAATGTTAAAATCGAAGATACAAAGCAAATAATTCATTGAATTTTGACAAATGATAGGTTAGAATAAGATTGAAGAAATGTAATTATGAAGATGTGAGAATAATTACAAAGTAATGTGAAGGACGTGAGTAGTATGAAAGAATTAAGCAATACACAATTTTTTCAGGTAGAGAGTGCACCACAGATTCAGGCAAAAGATATTCTTGAAATTGTGTACAAGGCTCTTGTGGAAAAAGGGTATAATCCGGTGAACCAGATCGTAGGCTATATTATGTCAGGTGATCCGACTTATATTACCAGTTACAATGGTGCCCGCAGTCTGATTATGAAGATGGAACGGGATGAGCTGGTTGAAGAGATGTTCAAGACGTATATTGAGCATAATAAGTGGGGATAATATATATGAGGATTATGGGACTGGACTATGGCTCGCGTACAGTCGGGGTGGCTGTCAGTGATCCTTTGGGGATAACTGCGCAGGCTGTAGAGACTATATGCCGTAAGGACGAGAACAAGCTTCGGAAGACATGTGCCCGCATCGAGGAACTGGTGGCAGAGTATGAAGTTGAGAAGATTGTGCTCGGACTTCCGAAGCATATGAACAATGATATTGGAGATCGGGCGGAAAAATCTATGCAATTTGGTGAGATGATCGGACGACGGACCGGCCTTGAGGTCGTGATGTGGGATGAGCGTCTGACTACTGTTTCGGCAGAGCGGACTTTAATCGAGAATAAGGTAAGAAGAGAAGACCGCAAGAAGTATATTGACCAGATTGCGGCTGTTTTTATATTGCAGGGATACCTGGACTCCGCACACCTGAATAAAGAAGGGTAGAAGATTTATGGAAAAGATTACATTTGCGTCTGCAGATTCACAGGAAAATGAAGAGTTTTTTGTGTTGGAGCAGACAAAGTTAAATGGAGTATCTTATATTCTTGTCACGGATTCGGAAGAAGACGATGCAGAATGTTGGATTTTAAAAGACACGTCACCGGAGGAATCATCCGAGGCAATCTATGAGTTTGTGGAAGATGAAAAAGAACTGAATGGGATAATGGGAGTTTTTGAAGAACTTCTGGAAGATGTGGAAATTGAAAGGTAATGAATTATGTCAGTCAGTCAGGAGAGTTTTAAGAAAAAGTTAAAAGAAAAAGGGCTTAAAGTGACGAATCAGAGACTGCTTGTACTGCAGGTTCTTGCAGAGAATAAGGACAGACATCTGACTGCTGAAGATATCTATGAGCTCGTAAAAGAAGATTACCCGGAGATCGGGCTGGCAACCATTTACCGAACAGTGCAGTTGTTACTGGAAATGCAATTGGTGGATCGTATTAATCTGGATGATGGATGTGTGCGTTATGAGATCGGGGAGACGCTGGATGGCACAGGAAAGCACCATCATCACCATCTGATATGTAAAACATGTGGAAAAGTACTGCCTTTTAAAGACGACCTGTTGGATGAACTGGAGCGGCATATAGAGGAAGAGACAGGATTTCATGTGTTAGACCACGAATTAAAGTTCTACGGACAGTGCAGTGAATGTAGAAAGAAACAGAAATAGACCCTTTGTTACACTGGGGGTCTGTAATTACGTGGAGGTGTAAACTTGAAAAAAGAGAATATTGGAAGTATGCGTATCATTCCACTCGGGGGACTCGAGAAAATCGGAATGAACATTACTGCTTTCGAGTACGAAGACAGTATTATTGTTGTGGATTGCGGATTGGCATTTCCGGAGGACGGTATGCTTGGAATTGACCTTGTTATTCCAGATGTGACATACCTGAAAAACAATATTGAGAAAGTAAAAGGATTTGTTATCACGCATGGTCATGAGGACCATATTGGAGCATTAAGCTACATTTTACGGGAGATCAATATCCCAATCTATGCAACAAAGCTTACGATGGGTATTATAGAGAAGAAGCTGACAGAGCACAATCTGCTTCGCTCAACGAGAAGAAAAGTAGTAAAACATGGACAGTCTATCAACCTTGGACAGTTCAGGATAGAATTTATTAAGACGAACCACAGTATCCAGGATGCAGCAGCACTTGCAATCTATTCCCCGGCAGGAATTGTTGTGCATACAGGAGACTTTAAGGTAGATTATACACCAGTCTTTGGAGATGCTATCGATCTTCAGAGATTTGCAGAGATTGGAAAAAAAGGAGTACTGGCACTTTTGTCAGACAGTACCAATGCAGAACGAAAAGGCTTTACACAGTCTGAACGTACGGTAGGTATTACCTTTGATCATATATTTGCAGAACATCAGAATACAAGAATCATCATTGCGACATTTGCGTCTAATGTAGACCGTGTACAGCAGATCATCAACTCAGCGTGCAAGTATGACCGTAAGGTTGTGGTAGAAGGACGCAGTATGGTGAATATCATTCAGGTAGCACAGGAACTCGGATACTTGAATGTTCCGGAGAACACGATGATCGAGATTGACCAGCTTAAGAATTATCCGCCGGAGAAGACGGTTCTGATCACGACCGGAAGCCAGGGTGAGTCTATGGCGGCTCTTTCCAGAATGGCGGCAGACATTCACAAGAAGGTAACGATCATGCCAGGCGATACAGTTATTTTAAGCTCTAATCCGATCCCTGGAAATGAGAAATCTGTATCCAGAGTTATCAATGAGCTGTCTGAGAAAGGTGCAAATGTTATCTTTCAGGATGCTCATGTATCCGGACATGCGTGTCAGGAAGAATTAAAGCTGATTTATTCACTGGTCAAACCAAAGTATGCAGTACCGGTACATGGTGAGTACCGTCACAGAAAGGCAAATGCGAACCTGGCAAAATCTCTTGGAATTCCAAAAGAGAATGTCTTCATGCTTCATTCCGGAGATGTACTGGAAGTCAGTGAACAAGAGGCAAAAGTCGTAGATAAAGTCCATACGGGAGAGATTCTTGTAGACGGACTTGGTGTCGGTGATGTAGGAAATATCGTACTTCGAGACAGACAGCATCTGGCAGAGGACGGAATTATGATCGTAGTCCTGACGTTAGAGCGCGGAAGCAACCAGCTCCTGGCAGGACCGGATATTGTGTCCCGTGGATTTGTTTATGTTCGTGAGTCAGAAGATCTTATGGAAGAGGCAAGACAAGTCGTAACTGATGCAGTAGAAGATTGCCTGAATCATCAGAGAAATGCTGACTGGAGCAAGATAAAATTAGTGATCCGCGATACAATGAACGAATTTATCTGGAAAAAAACAAAACGTCGTCCGATGATTTTGCCGATTATTATGGATGTATAAAGTGATATTTATTAAAAAGGGGACGTAGTACTTTGAAGAAGTGCTACGTCCCCAATTGCGAAGAGGGGTGTCTCCAATTGCGAGGTGGGGTGTTCCTGATTGAGGAGAGAGGTGGTTGTAAATGATCGTAGATGAGCGGATGGTGACTTATATCCGGTCGCTGGAGGTGCCGGAAAGCGCGGTAATTGAAGCGATTGAGCAGGAAGCTTTAAGAGATCGTGTGCCGATTATCCGGAAGGAAATGCAGAGTTTTCTGAAGGTTCTGCTGATGATTAAAAGACCGATGCGGATTCTGGAAGTAGGAGCTGCGGTTGGTTTTTCGTCAATTCTTATGAGTGAATATATGCCGGAAGGCGGGCATATTACAACAATAGAAAATTATGATAAACGAATTCCGATAGCCCGGGCGAATTTTAAACGGGCAGGGAAGGAAGAGCAGATTGATTTGATTGAGGGAGATGCCCTGGAAGTGATGCATGGCCTGGAAGGGCCGTATGACCTGATATTTGTGGATGCGGCAAAGGGGCAGTACATTCATTACCTTCCGGAAGTTATGCGGCTTCTTGGGATAGATGGAGTGCTTGTGTCAGATAATGTGCTGCAGGAAGGTGATATTATTGAGTCCAGATTCGCGGTGGAGCGCAGGAACCGGACTATTCACAGCCGTATGCGGGAATATCTCTATGAGTTAAAGCATCATGATCAGTTGCAGACATCGATTATTCCACTGGGAGACGGCGTGGCATTGAGTGTAAAGCGCAGTGATATTTAAATAGTGATAGATATTTAAGCAGTGATATTTAAGAAGAATAGAAAATTAATAAAAAGAGAAGGAGAAGAGAAGTATGAGTCAGAAACGTCCGGAATTATTAATCCCGGCCAGCAGTCTGGAAGTATTGAAGACTGCGGTTATGTTTGGTGCAGATGCAGTATATATTGGTGGTGAAGCATTTGGGCTTCGTGCGAAAGCAAAGAATTTTTCCATGGAAGATATGAAGAAGGGTGTGGAATTTGCGCATGCACATGGTGTAAAAGTACATGTGACGGTCAATATTCTTGCGCATAATGATGATCTTCCGGGAGTAGAAGAGTATCTGAAAGAATTAAAAGAAGTTGGACCGGATGCGCTTATTATAGCAGATCCCGGTGTGTTTGAGCTGGCAAAGGAAATCTGCCCAGAGATTCAGCGCCACGTCAGCACGCAGGCGAATAACACGAACTATGCGACCTATCAGTTCTGGTGGAAGCAGGGAGCTTCCCGCGTAGTGTCTGCCCGAGAATTATCCTTGAGAGAAATCAAAGAAATTCGTGAGAGGATCCCGGCTGAGATGGAGATTGAAAGCTTTATTCACGGAGCAATGTGTATATCATATTCCGGAAGATGTCTGCTTAGTAATTTCTTTACCGGTCGTGACGCAAATCAGGGAGCATGCACGCATCCGTGCCGCTGGAAATATTCCATCGTGGAAGAGACGAGACCGGGAGAGTATATGCCTGTCTATGAAAATGAGCGTGGAACATACATTTTCAACTCAAAAGACTTATGCATGATCGAGCATATTCCGGAAATGATCGATGCCGGAATCGACAGCTTTAAAATTGAAGGGCGTATGAAAACGGCTCTTTATGTTGCAACCGTTGCAAGAACTTATCGCAAAGCGATAGATGACTATCTGGAAGATCCACAGAAATACAGAGATAACATGCCTTGGTATCTGGATCAGATATCTAACTGCACCTATCGTCAGTTCACTACAGGATTCTACTTTGGAAAACCAACCGAAGAGAGCCAGATCTATGACAGCAATACTTATGTAAAAGAATATACTTATCTTGGAATTGTAGGAGAAATCTGTGACGGGCGCTGCAAGATTGAGCAACGTAACAAATTCTCAGTCGGTGAGACAATTGAGATTATGAAACCGGATGGAGAAAATGTAGAAGTCACAGTCAAACGGATTATCAACGAAGAAGGTGAAGACCAGGAGAGTGCACCACATTCTAAACAAGTGCTCTATATTGAGTTAGAAGGCGGTCAGGCAAGCCCATATGATATTTTGCGCAGGCAGGAGCCAGAAGTTCAGTAAGGCGGTAAATGAGAACTTGTTGCATAGAATATCATGAATTTCATTTCTTGTGTAATAAAAAAAAGATGCGCTGGCGAAGCGCATCTTTTTTAATATGTATCAATGTCAATATCGATGGAGTGCGATACTTACATTCCAGGCTCAAGCTCTGCTTCTGCCATTTCTTCGGCTGCTTCAGATGCTTTCTCGTAAGTTCCGTTTTTCATACGAATGTGTTTGAAAATTGTTCCACCTACAAGTCCTGCAACACTTCCTCCGATAGCTGCGAACAGAAGAGCAAGTAATACATTCTGAACCGGGTTAAATGCAAATGGTGCTAACAGTCCAGGGATTGGAGATGCTGTACCAGGTGCATCGTTCACAATGTGGAATACTGCTGCTGAAATTCCGGCAAATCCACCTCCGAAGAAGTTAGAACCGTAAATCGGAATCGGGTTAGAAGTAACGATTGGAGCCTGTGTTAATGGCTCAAGCATAACGCCGATCACATTACCTTTGTTACCAAGTTTCAGTTTGTGGAATACAAGTCCATTTGTAAAGGATCCACCAAAACATGCGATAGCTGCAATACCCATTGGAAGACCGGTCAGTCCTAACATAGCTGTGAGCGCCATAGAACTAAGCGGCGATGTACAGATCATCTTCATCATTCCACCTAACAGGAATCCCATAACGATTGGAGACTGGTCTGTAGCAGCAGAAATAGTAGCACCAATGTGTGACAGAATCCATGTTACACCAGGATCAACAACTGTTACAATAATACGGGCAACTGGAGCAATTACAAGTGCTCCTGCAATAATGTTAATTCCAACAGGAAGTTTCTTTTCAATAATCGGAGCGATGAATCCGATGACATAACCTGCGATAAATCCAGGAAGGATTCCGAATCCACCAACAGCAACACCGGCTACAACTGCGAATAACGGGTTAGCACCCATTGCAATTGGAACAAGAGTAGCTGCGGCAACACCGCCCATGCTTCCAGAGATATCTCCAACTTCACGTAAGAATGCAATGCCAATCAGATCACCGGAAATATACTTATGAATTGCTTCAACAAGGAATGTTGCAACGGCTGCGTCTGCCATACCGCCCATTGCAAGAGATCCTTTTGGCATCTTCAGACTGAAAAGAGAGAAGACTGCCAGAGTGACGAGTAGTAAACCTACACCAGATAAAATTGTTACCATACTTTGTACCTCACATTTCTTTGATTTGTTATTTTAATAACATCGCCGTGTTTATTGATGAGATTAATATATAAGCATGGTTACAAAAAGTATCAAATGGTGTCAAAATACCATTAAAAATTTAACAAATCACGATAACTTTGTGCATTATTGACAATAAGAGGCCAATGCGTTCAAAAACTGCTTAATCCTTACATTGCCGTGTTTATCAGTCTTTCCACGTATAAAATCCATTTCCCTGCGAACCTGCTCAAAATTGTATAATGTGCTGGAATAGTCTACAAAAATTTCGTTACTATAATCTTCAAGACCAAGGTGAGCCAGGTTTACAAGGCCATTAAATGCTGTTCTGCGTATGCGCTGCTCCATAGATTTCGGTGTATCACAGAAGCGGCTGCACAGATCGCTAACTGTCAGTGAGTCAGCATGATCCTGGTGGTCGACCAGATATTTGACGATAGAAATGATATCTTTACTGCCAATATCCCCGATAATACCGATTCTTGTAAGGATCGTGCGAAGGGAATTCTCAATCTGCTCACTATTGTCAGGTACAGTCACAGTAGCAGGGCTGGTATCTTCCATAAAAATGTTTTGCATTTTGCGGACCATTCGTTTCATAGATAAGCCATCGGAAACTTTTTTGATGACAGCTTCTACTTCCACACTATTAATTGGTTTCTGGATAAAGAATTCAATCCCGGCTTCATAGGCAGAAGCAATCATATCTTTGGAGGACACTTGGGACAGCATAATATAAGATGCATCTGGTACTATTTTTCGAGCCTGTTTTACAAAGCTGATTCCGTCCATCTCAGGCATGAGCAGATCTACAATTACAATATCCGGTTTAGCTGAAGGAAGATCTTCCAGTGCTTCAGCCGCATTATTAGCACTGCCGCAACATACCCCAAGTCCTCGTTCATTTATAATTAGTTTCAAAATGTTACAAATATTTTTGTCATCGTCTATAAAATAGAAAGACATCATTTTGACATTACCTCCAATTCATTTAAAGGAATGCAGATGGTAAAAACTGTCCGACCAGGAACAGAGGTCAGACCAATTGTTCCATGTAATTCCCCTTCTACAAGATCTTGTACCAGATTCAGCCCAAGTCCCCGGCTGACTTCCCCTGTCTGGAAATTAATCTTGGTCGAGAATCCAGTCTTAAATACTTCTCCTATGTATTCAGCCGGAATTCCCGGGCCGTCATCAGTAACGGTAAAAATAGCCTGCCCATCTTCGATGACCTCTGTGACAGAAAGATTAACTGTGTCAGTCTTCGAAGCTTCCAAAGCATTTACAAAAAGGTTACGGAAGATGGAAAGAAGGGCATAGTGGCTGGAAGTATAGAAATTTTTCTGATATTCATAAGTAAGATTCAGTGTCTTTTCCTGTGATTCCGCCAGATTGGTGATGGAAGATTTTAAAAGGGAGAGCACTTCTTCCAGATACATACCGTCATTTTCCAGTTCCTGTTCCAGTGCTTCGGAAATTCCACGCATGATCAACAGATATTCTTTCTTTATCTCGTGAATATCTTTTGCAGTAGTAAGCGCAGAAGAGGCAAGGGCAGGATCGGCATCTGAGTCACGCAGTGTTTCAAAGAGCCGGTAAGAATTATTCATAGTTTCTTCGATTAATGTAGTATTTTTCTTCATCCAGACAATTTCCCCATTGAGTTTGGAGAAGAGAAGTACCAGTTTCTGATAACGTTCCTCATGTTCTTTCTTAATTAAAAAGATCCGGTATTTTTCAAAGAGCAACATGACAAGCCATGTGAGACAGGAACGCATAACAGCAGCCAGAAAGATTCCGGACTGCATGTGAAGCACAAGGGAACTGAGTTCCAGTCGTACGAGAAGCTCGATAAAGTTTGCCAAGTAGTCGATCAGAATCAGAGCTCCCAGTGTCAGGTTCCTCTTTTCATGAATAGCAGCCGACAAATGATCAAACCGTCTGATATACAGATGTAGAAGAAGTCCGTAGCAAAGATAGAAAGCTATCTCCGGCATATAGTGAGAAGGACTCGTCCAGTGCCCGTGGGTGATCCAGTAGACGATCATACGCATAGAAAATACACCGATTGCGGATAAAAATGTAACCGGAATCAGTGGGAAATTGGACATTAATAATCCACAAGCGGCCAGAATAACGACTGCAATGGATATTTTAAAGTTTGCTGTGAACCAGTTAATACTGAGCTGCGAAGTTAAAGCAATTGCGAAACTGTAAAATATAGATTTTTTCAATATATCTTTCATAATATATACCACACCCTATACCTAATATAGTACAGGAAAAAAGAAGACTGCGCAAGTATTAAAAATACCCACGCAGTTTTTCAATAGCGCTCTTTTCGATTCTGGATACATAGGAGCGGGAGATGCCAAGAAGCTTTGCAATTTCGCGCTGTGTATATTCTTCTTCGTTATACAGACCATAGCGCATTTTTAAGACCAGACGTTCCCGGGTGGATAATTTAGACTCTACGTGTTGATATAATTTCAAAATATCATCTTTTTCCTCGATTTTCCGGTGGGCTTCCTGATCGTCTGTCTCAATTACATCGAAAAGCTGGATTTCGTTGCCTTCCCGGTCCGTGCCGATTGGTTCATAAAGGGAGACTTCCCGAGAAGTTTTTTTTCTGGCACGCAGATGCATCAGAATTTCATTTTCAATACAGCGTGCAGCGTAAGTTCCGAGACGTACGTTTTTTCCCGGATTAAATGTAACGACTGCTTTGATCAGCCCGATGGTGCCAATGGAAAGCAAATCTTCAGCTTCTTCTACATTTGCCTGATATTTTTTGACAATATGAGCTACGAGCCGGAGATTATGCTCAATCAGGATATGCTTGGCATTTAAGTCGCCCTCGATATATTTTTGCAGGTAATACTGTTCTTCAGAAGCAGTCAGGGGAAGGGGGAAAGATTTCAAGAAATGCACCTCGAGACAGATTTGATATAGTTTATGATGGAAAATGAAAATTTGTGCTTTTCCCATGTGGAAAAGTGTGCTATACTGATGCTACTTCAGATAGGAAATTCTTCCGTCTGCAGGAGATCTGTTGTATCGGGCGGTATCCGCCGGAGAATCCAACGATTTTGATTGAGATTGATTGTTATTAATTGTTACCTGATTATCGAAAAAATCTATGAGTGACTGAACATGAAAATGTGAATAAAAAGTATAGTTCAGTTAGAAATGAGGTGTATGAATGGCATTTAGTTCAATTGCGTCTGCCTGTGTTCAGGGACTTCACATTGAAGTGATCCATGCAGAATCAGATGTCAGTAATGGTCTTCCGATGTTCCATATGGTGGGCTATCTTTCGTCGGAAGTGAAGGAGGCTGCTGAGCGGGTGCGGACTGCAATCCGTAACAGTGGATTTTCGCTTCCACCTAAGAAAATCGTAGTAAATCTGTCGCCGGCAACGGTGAAAAAGAAAGGAGCATCTTATGATCTTCCAATCGCATTATCTGTATTAGAAGCTGTTGGCAATATTCCGGCAAAAGCGCTGGAGAGAGTTCTTGTAGCCGGGGAACTTAGCCTGGACGGGAAAGTACGTGAAGTAGAGGGAGTTCTGCCAATCGTTCTGGAGGCAAAGATGCAGGGATTTCACACATGTATTTTGCCCGAAAAAAATGTAAGAGAAGGGCGTCTTGTTCCGGGAATCCGTATTATAGGTGCCGAGACATTGGAACAATTGTGCCGGGATTTAAATAAGAAGGAAGGGTTAGGGGGAAAAATATCAGAGACGAAAGCAATCACTGAGTTTAAACAGATATGGGAACCGGAGATGCTATATGATGTGGATTACAGTGATATCTGTGGACAGGATATGGTGAAGCGGGCGGTTGAAGTTGCAGTAGCGGGTGGTCATAATCTGTTGCTTGTAGGTCCGCCGGGAAGCGGAAAATCCATGGTGGCAAAGCGAATCCCGACCATCTTACCGCCGATGCAGTTGGAAGAGAGTATGGAGGTGACAAAGATTTACAGCGTGGCAGGGATGGTAGACCGGGAACATCCGTTGATTACAAAACGTCCATTTCGAAGTGTACATCATACGGTAACGAGAGCAGCACTTATTGGTGGTGGTGTGATACCGAATCCGGGAGAAATCAGTCTTGCACATGGAGGTGTCTTATTTCTAGATGAACTGGCGGAATTCCATAAGCCAGTGTTGGAAGTTTTAAGACAACCTCTGGAGGAACATAAAATCCGGATTTCCAGAAACAGTGGATGTTATGAGTATCCGGCTGATTTTATGTTGATTGCGGCAATGAATCCGTGTCCTTGTGGAAATTATCCGGATTTGAACAAATGTAATTGTACAAAAACGCAGATTCAAAATTATCTGGGTCATGTAAGCCAGCCTTTTTTAGATCGTATGGATTTATGTGTAGAGGCTTCAAGGGTAGAATACGGGGAATTACACAAGACTGGAAAAGAGGAAACATCAGCAGAAATACGTAACCGTGTCTGCACGGCGAGAAAAATCCAGGAGCAGCGTTATGAGGGGACCGATATCCGGACAAACTCCGGAATCGGAGTACGGCAGATGGAAGAATTTTGCCAAATTGGAGAAAAAGAAGAAAAACTGATGCGATGTGCATTTTCAACGATGAATCTGACTGCCCGGACTTATCATAAAGTATTGAAAGTCGCCAGAACGATCGCTGATCTGGACGGGGAAGAACAGATTGGATGCAGCCATCTGAAAGAGGCGCTTGGATACCGTATGCTGGATAAAAAATACTGGGGGAGGTAATGTGGGTGATTTATGAATACTGGTTTGCCAGGATGAAAAATATCTCTGATAGTAAGAAGAAAAAACTAAGAGAGGCATATGGCTCTGCAAAAGAGATATATTATATAGAAGAAACTCAACTCAGATTACAGAATTTCCTGACAAAAAAGGATATAGAACAGCTGAAAATGGCGAGAAAGCAGAAAGATTTAGAAGAAAAATATTATAATATGGAAGAAAAAGGAATTGATTTTGTACCGTATTTTCAAAAAACATATCCGAAACGGTTGTCGGAGCTTGACGCTGCACCGTATGCGCTTTATGTAAAAGGGAAACTGCCGGAAGAAGACCGGCCTTCGGTAGCGATTATCGGAGCAAGAAGATGTAGTAATTACGGGGAAGGGCAGGCGCTGGAATATGGGAAATGTCTGGCATCAGCCGGGGTACAGATTATCAGTGGTCTTGCACTTGGTATTGACGGGGCCGGACAACGGGGTGCACTAAATGGAGGCGGAACAACTTATGGCGTGTTAGGCTGCGGAGTGGACATTTGTTATCCGAGAGAAAATATCGGTCTGTATATGGATATTCAGAGAGAAGGAGGGATAATTTCGGAGCAAATACCAGGAGAACCACCTATGTCATATCATTTTCCACTGAGAAATCGTATCATCAGTGGATTGGCAGATGTAGTGCTTGTGATGGAAGCAAAAGAAAAAAGCGGATCTTTGATTACCACAGATATGGCACTGGAACAGGGGAGGGACGTATATGCTCTTCCAGGGCCTGTCACAAGTACTCTCAGTCAGGGGTGCCACAGGTTGATCAGACAAGGTGCGGGCATATTGATCTCGCCGGAAGAATTCCTGAAAGAACTGCAGATAGAGGTTTCTGAAAACTCTACAGAATTATTAAAAAATGAAAAAATGCTTGAAACAACAGAAAAAGTGGTGTATAGTTGTCTCGATTTGTTCCCCAGAAATGTAAGTGAGATTCAGGTGAAGACCGGGCTTGATGCACGGATTCTTATGGAGACACTTATGACGCTGGAGATGGAAGGATATATAAAAGAAACGGCAAAGAATTATTATGTCAGAATGTCAGATGTGAGATGAAACATTTGCATTTGAACGAAAATAGTGTACGGGAATTTGCCCGATACAGATAACATGGAGGTTAGATACAGATATGGCACGATATCTCGTGATAGTGGAGTCACCGGCAAAGGTGAAAACAATCAAAAAGTTTCTGGGAAGTAATTATGTGGTGGCTGCGTCAAATGGACATGTCAGAGATCTTCCGAAAAGTCAGCTTGGTGTAGATGTGGAGAATGACTACGAACCGAAGTATATTACGATACGTGGAAAAGGTGAGATCCTTGCAAATCTCAGAAAAGAAGTGAAAAAAGCAGATAAAGTTTATCTCGCAACTGACCCGGACCGCGAAGGAGAGGCGATTTCCTGGCATCTGAGTAAAGCATTGAAACTGGAGGATAAGAAGGTTTATCGTATTAGCTTCAATGAGATTACCAAGAATGCGGTGAAGGCATCTCTTAAGAACCCGCGGGATATCGATATGGATCTGGTGGATGCACAGCAGGCGAGACGTGTGCTGGACCGTGTGGTTGGATACCGCATCAGTCCCCTCCTCTGGGCCAAAGTAAAGAGAGGTTTAAGTGCCGGTCGTGTGCAGTCTGTAGCGCTTCGCATTATAGCAGATCGTGAGGCGGAAATCGATGCATTTATTCCAGAGGAATACTGGACTCTGGATGCAGAGCTGAACGTAAAAGGTGAGAGAAAGCCTTTGATCGCGAAGTTCTACGGAACAGAGAAAGAGAAGATGACGATTGAGTCGAAAGAACACTTGAATAAGATTTTAAAGGAGCTTGATGGTGCGGACTATGAAGTGAGTGAGATCAAAAAAGGAGAGCGTACAAAAAAGGCACCGGTCCCATTTACGACAAGTACACTGCAGCAGGAAGCTTCCAAAGCTTTGAATTTTGCAACCTCCAAGACGATGCGTATTGCGCAGCAGCTTTATGAAGGAGTTGATGTCAAGGGAAGTGGAACCGTGGGTATTATCACATATCTTCGTACGGATTCTACCCGTATTTCCGAAGAGGCAGATTCGAATGTAAGAAGCTATATTGGAGAGCAGTATGGCAGTCAGTATGTGGCAGCAGAAGGCGCCAGGAAAAGTGGCAGTCAGAAGATTCAGGATGCTCATGAGGCAATTCGTCCGACGGATGTTACCCGCACTCCGGCTATGTTGAAGGATTCCTTGTCCCGTGACCAGTTCCGCCTGTATCAGCTGATCTGGAAACGTTTTGTTGCAAGCCGTATGATGCCTGCAGTTTATGAGACTACTTCTGTAAAAATCGCAGCAGGAAAATATCGTTTCAATGTTGCAACATCAAAGATTGCATTTGAAGGATTCCGTCTGATCTATACGGAGGCGGGAGAAGAAAAAGACGAGAAGGGTGTGCTTTTAAAGGGACTGGATGAGAACAGTGAACTTTCTCTGGAACAGTTTGACAGTAAGCAGCATTTTACACAGCCGCCGGCACACTACACAGAGGCGTCTCTTGTAAAGACTTTGGAGGAGCTGGGAATCGGACGCCCAAGTACTTATGCACCGACAATTACATTGATTATAAATAGAAGATACGTTGCGAAGGAAAATAAAAACCTTTATATGACAGAACTTGGAGAAGTTGTTAATAATATAATGATGCATTCATTCCCAAGTATTGTGGATGTCAGTTTTACAGCAAATATGGAAAGTCTTCTGGACGGTGTTGCGGAAGGAAAAGTCAGATGGAAGACGATTATTGAAAATTTCTATCCGGATTTGGACGCAGCCGTGAAAAAAGCGGAAGAAGAACTGGAAGAGGTAAAAATCGAGGACGAAGTAACGGATGTAATCTGTGAAGAATGTGGCAGAAACATGGTTATCAAATACGGTCCGCATGGAAAATTCCTGGCATGTCCGGGATTCCCGGAATGTCGGAATACAAAGCCGTATCTGGAAAAGATTGGTGTAAAATGTCCGATGTGCGGAAAAGATGTAGTAATTCGCAAAACGAAGAAGGGAAGACGTTATTACGGTTGTGAAAATAATCCGGAATGTGAGTTCATGTCCTGGCAAAAACCGTCTGAAAAGAAGTGTCCTCAGTGTGGAAATTATATGGTAGAAAAAGGAAATAAACTTCTTTGCAGCAATGAACAATGTGGTTACACTGAAAGTATAAAAAAAGAGAAAGAAAATTAAGGGAATTTATTGAATAAGCGTGAATTGTATGATAATATACACTCATAGATGGAGGAATTGCATATGGGCGTACAATTATTAGATAAAACTAGAAAAATCAACAAATTACTACACAACAATAATTCGAGCAAGGTTGTATTTAATGACATTTGTGATGTCTTGACTGAGATACTGGAGTCAAATGTTCTGGTAGTCAGTAAAAAAGGAAAGGTGCTTGGAAAAAGTCGGTGCCTGAATGTACAGCCGATTGGAGAACTGATTGCCTGTGAGGTTGGCGAGCATATTGATGGTATGTTGAACGAGAGATTGCTTAGTATCTTATCAACAAAGGAGAATGTAAATCTTCAGACACTGGGATTTTCTGCTGAGGCAAGCGGAGGACATCAGGCAATCATCACGCCAATCAATATTGCAGGAGAGCGTCTCGGAACATTGTTCATTTACAAAGTAGATAAACCGTATGAGATTGATGATATCATTCTCAGCGAGTATGGAACAACAGTTGTAGGACTGGAGATGCTCCGTTCTGTTAACGAAGAAAGTGCAGAGGAGACAAGAAAAGAACACATTGTACAGTCTGCGATTAGTACATTATCTTATTCAGAACTTGAAGCGATCATTCATATTTTTGATGAGCTGGATGGCTCAGAGGGAATTCTGGTTGCAAGTAAGATTGCAGACAGAGTTGGAATCACCCGTTCTGTAATTGTAAATGCTCTGCGCAAGTTTGAAAGTGCAGGCGTGATTGAATCTCGTTCATCAGGAATGAAAGGAACTTATATCAAAGTTGTAAATGATTATGTATTTACAGAACTGGAGCACATCAAAGAAGAAAAGAACAGAGGTTAAACTTTGAAAAATCGGAGGATGGACAACATGTATGAAGAGTGTCCGGCGCTGCTTCAGATGACGCGGACGTTTTTGGAAGATGGAGAAAAAGATGAAATCATTCATCATTGTAAAGTAATCCGGTATGATCCGGAAGAAGAGAACATATACTTAATTGCAGGAAAATCAGATATCACAAGTTTTTTGCTGGATGGAGTATATAGATGTACAATCAATAGTGAAAAAAAAGAAATCTGGTGCCAGGGCGTCATACGTGAAAGATACTGTAATAAAGTCGGAAAAGTCTTAGTATTTCGTGTACAAAACGGCTTTTATGAAAAAAATATAAACAAGATAAAATAAATAAAAGAGTGTTGACAAAAGAGAAAGAGAGTGCTATTTTATACCTAGAGTTTTTAATAGCACTCTCTTTTTATGAGTGCTAACAACATAAAAGAGATGTTAAAGCAAGGAGGAATAAATATGAAATTAGTACCATTAGGAGACAGAGTCGTATTGAAACAGATCGTGGCTGAGGAGACTACAAAGTCAGGAATCGTATTACCTGGACAGTCTAAAGAAAAACCACAGCAGGCAGAAGTTGTGGCAGTTGGACCAGGCGGAACTGTTGATGGAAAAGAAGTGAAGATGAACGTAACAGTAGGACAGCAGGTTATCTATTCTAAATATGCAGGAACATCTGTTGAGATTGAAGACGAAGAATATATTGTTGTGAAACAGGATGATATTTTAGCAATCATCGAATAAGGAATGTTTGTTAGTTTTAAATAGTTTGTGTGAAATCAGTAAAGTCTAATTTAGGAGGCAGTTTAATCATGGCAAAGGAAATTAAATACGGAGCAGAAGCAAGAGCAGCCCTGGAAGCAGGAGTAAATCAGTTAGCAGATACAGTAAGAGTGACACTTGGACCAAAAGGACGTAACGTAGTACTCGACAAATCATTTGGTGCACCATTGATTACAAATGATGGTGTTACAATCGCAAAAGAAATCGAGTTAGAAGATCCATTTGAGAATATGGGAGCTCAGATCATCAAAGAAGTTGCATCTAAAACAAATGATGTAGCAGGAGATGGTACAACAACAGCTACTGTACTTGCACAGGCTATGGTACATGAAGGAATGAAGAACCTGGCAGCAGGTGCTAACCCGATCATTCTCCGTAAAGGAATGCAGAAAGCTACAGATGCAGCTGTTGAGGCAATTAAGAACATGTCCAGCAAAGTTAACGGTAAAGACCAGATTGCTAAGGTTGCAGCTATTTCAGCAGCAAGCGAGGAAGTAGGCCAGATGGTAGCAGATGCTATGGAGAAGGTTTCTAACGATGGTGTTATCACAATCGAAGAATCTAAGACAATGAAAACAGAGCTTGACCTTGTAGAAGGAATGCAGTTCGATCGTGGATACATTTCTGCATATATGGCAACAGATATGGATAAGATGGAAGCTAATCTGGAGGATCCATATATTCTGATCACAGATAAGAAAATCAGCAACATTCAGGAAATCCTTCCAGTACTTGAGCAGATCGTTCAGTCAGGATCCAGACTCCTGATCATTGCAGAGGATGTTGAGGGTGAAGCTCTTACAACCCTGATCGTAAATAAACTGCGTGGAACATTCAATGTTGTTGCTGTAAAAGCACCTGGATATGGTGACAGAAGAAAAGAGATGCTCAAAGACATCGCTATTCTGACAGGCGGACAGGTAATTTCTGAGGAGCTTGGATTAGAGCTGAAAGATACTACTATGGATCAGCTTGGACGTGCAAAATCAGTCAAAGTACAGAAAGAGAATACAGTTATCGTAGACGGCTGTGGAGACAAAGATTCCATCCAGGCAAGAGTTGCACAGATTAAAGCTCAGATTGAGGATACAACATCTGAATTCGATAAAGAAAAACTTCAGGAGAGACTTGCAAAACTGGCAGGCGGAGTTGCAGTAATCCGTGTCGGAGCAGCAACAGAAGTTGAGATGAAAGAAGCAAAACTTCGTATGGAAGATGCTCTGGCAGCAACAAGAGCAGCAGTAGAAGAAGGAATTATCTCCGGTGGCGGTTCTGCATATATCCATGCAGCAAAAGAAGTAGCAAAATATGCTGCAACACTGGAAGGTGATGAAAAGACAGGAGCTAATGTAGTTCTCAAAGCACTGGAGGCTCCATTATTCCACATTGCTGCAAATGCAGGACTGGAAGGCTCTGTTATTATCAATAAAGTATCTGAGTCTGAACCAGGCGTAGGATTTAATGCATTGACAGAAGAGTATGTAGATATGGTAGAGGCAGGAATCCTTGATCCGGCTAAAGTAACAAGAAGTGCACTTCAGAACGCAACAAGTGTAGCATCTACGCTTCTGACAACAGAGTCTTGTGTAGCGAACATCAAAGAAGATACTCCGGCAATGCCAGCAGGCGGCGGAGCAGGCATGGGAATGATGTAAGAATAGTGTATTAGCAATTCTAATGATCATAGATTAGTATTATGAAAACTCCCCCTTTAGGGAGTTTTCTTTTTAATACAATTTGTGGTAAAATAGAGAAAATGGTTGACAAATGCCGACTGTTTTTTGTATCATAGCTTTTAAATATTACAAAGGAAAGTGAGGATAATAATCATGGGAAAGATTATTGGAGAAGGTATTACATTTGATGATGTACTTTTAGTACCAGCTTATTCAGAAGTAATTCCGAATCAGGTTGATCTGTCAACATATCTGACAAAGAAGATCCACCTTAACATACCGATGATGAGTGCAGGTATGGATACGGTTACAGAGCATCGTATGGCAATTGCTATGGCTCGTCAGGGAGGAATCGGTATCATTCATAAGAATATGTCTATTGAGGCTCAGGCTGAAGAGGTAGACAGAGTAAAGCGTTCTGAGAATGGTGTTATTACAGATCCATTTTATCTTTCACCGGATCATACACTGGCAGATGCTAATGAATTAATGGCTAAATTCCGCATTTCAGGTGTGCCGATCACAGAGAACGGAAAGCTGGTCGGTATTATCACGAACCGCGATCTGAAATTTGAGGAAGATTTCTCAAAGAAGATCAAAGAGTCTATGACTTCTGAGGGGCTCATCACAGCACCGGAAGGAATTACACTGGAGGAAGCAAAACGGATTCTTGCAAAAGCAAGAAAAGAGAAACTTCCAATTGTAGATAAGGATTTTCACTTAAAAGGACTTATTACAATTAAAGATATTGAAAAACAGATCAAATACCCTCTTGCAGCAAAGGATTCACAGGGACGTCTTCTTTGTGGTGCTGCTATTGGTATTACAGCAAACTGTATTGAGAGAGCTCAGGAGCTTGTCAATGCAAAGGTTGATGTTGTTGTTCTTGATTCTGCACACGGACATTCAGCAAATGTTATCCGCACAGTGGATATGATCAAGTCTAAATTCCCGGATCTTCAGGTTATTGCTGGTAACGTTGCAACAGGAGCGGCTACAGAGGATCTGATCAAAGCAGGAGCTGATGCAGTTAAGGTTGGTATCGGACCTGGATCCATCTGTACAACACGTATCATCGCAGGTATTGGTGTGCCTCAGATTTCAGCAGTTATGGATTGCTATGAAGCAGCAGATAAATATGGAATTCCGATTATTGCTGATGGAGGAATCAAGTACTCAGGAGATATGACAAAGGCAATTGCAGCCGGAGCAAATGTATGTATGATGGGAAGTATCTTTGCAGGTTGTGACGAGAGCCCTGGAACATTTGAGTTATATCAGGGAAGAAAATACAAGGTTTACCGTGGTATGGGATCTATCTCCGCTATGGAGAACGGAAGTAAAGACCGTTACTTCCAGACAGATGCCAAGAAACTGGTACCGGAAGGTGTCGAAGGACGTGTCGCTTACAAGGGAAGCGTAGAAGATACTGTATTCCAGTTAATGGGAGGTCTTCGTTCCGGTATGGGTTACTGTGGAGCACCGACAATCGAAGATTTGAAGGAAAAAGGAAGATTTGTCAAGATTTCTTCTGCATCATTAAAAGAGAGTCACCCACATGACATCCACATCACAAAAGAGGCTCCGAACTACAGTGTAGATGAGTAAGATCAGTAATTCACTGGTGAGCTGCTTTTGCATTGAAAGATAGAATTTGTGGCTGAGTGAACAGCAGATAATAAAATTCATAAATTAATAAGAATTCATTCATAAAATGTTTCGCTGGAATATGTAGAATATATATCAGATGAGTGATGACTCCACCTCTATAGGTGGCGGGCAGCAAGAATGCCTGGGGCATTCTTGAATCAGAAAAAGGCGGGGCAAAGAACGTGCAGATGAAGAGGAACAGAAAAAGAAGAACTCTAAGCACGACAAAGAAGAAAAGAAAGACCCAGCGGAATATCCGGCTGGGTTTTCTTATTCTTGGAATTGTGCTAGTGGTCATGCTGATTATAAAAATAAATAATCCGGGATTTTTTTCCAATAAGTATTATGAGGTGGATACGAAAGCAGTGGATGCATCAAAGCCTGATATTGACGTGGAGCTTCTGACACCGAATCCATATTCCAGATCGCAGGAGAAGACAGACAAGATTACAGGGATTGTTATCCACTATACAGCTAATCCGGGAGCAACGGCTATAGGTAACCGGAATTATTTTGAAGGGTTAAAAGACAGCCACGAGACGAAAGCCAGCAGTAATTTCGTGGTGGGACTGAACGGGGAGATCGTGCAGTGCATTCCGACCTGGGAAGTGGCGTATGCATCGAATGACCGGAATTATGATACGGTATCTATCGAATGTTGCCATCCGGATGCGACTGGAAAGTTTAATGATGCGACTTATCGTTCTATGGTCCAACTGACAGCGTGGCTTTGTCTGAAGTTCAACCTGACAGAAGAAGATGTGATCCGCCACTATGATGTGACTGGGAAAATCTGTCCGAAATATTTTGTGGAAAATGAAGGCGCATGGGATCAGTTCCGGAAAGATGTAAAGTCAGCTATGGCGATGAACAAGAATCCGGAATAGGAATGAATAGAAAAAATAAGGCAGTTGCGAAATAAGATAATTGTTGGTATAATACACCCGATAAGACAGAAAAGAAGTGGATAAAGAGGCCACATTTGACACAGGAGTAATATACGATGAATGATTTGGAAATGTACAGAGAGAGTCTGGCGCTTTGTGATGATAAGATTATTGACGCACTTGTTGAAAGAAGTAAAATAGTAGAAAAAATCATGGCATATAAAGAGGAATATGGTATGCCGATTTTACAGCCGCAGCAGGAGGCAAAACAGGCCTTGAGACTGGAAGAAAAGCTGAATGATAATAAGTACAGAGAAGAGATTATGGATATCTTTGAATGTATCCGTATGAACAGCAAGAAGATCCAGGCAAGAAAGTTATTCGATTACAATATTGTAATGATCGGATTTATGGGAGCTGGAAAATCAACAGTGGCAGAGTATTTAAGTACCATGTTTGCTATGGAAGTTGTAGAGATGGATCAGGAAATTGTGAAAGAGGAAGGAATGAGCATTCCGGACATTTTTGCAACTTATGGCGAAGAATATTTCCGTAACTGTGAGACAGAACTCCTGAAGAAAATGCAGAGCCGCAAAAATGTACTCATTTCCTGCGGAGGCGGAGTTGTACTTCGAGAATGCAATGTAGAACAGATGAAGAAGAATGGAAGAGTCGTTCTTCTGACTGCCAGTCCGGAGGAAGTTTATGAGCGCGTGAAAGATTCCGATGACAGACCGGTTCTCGCAGGACGAAAGAATGTAAAAGGTATTGCAGAATTGATGGAGGCACGTCGTGAAAAATATGAGGCAGCAGCCGATATTATTGTCAATACGGATCACAAGACTGTTCTTCAGGTGTGTGAAGAGTTAGTACAGAGACTGACAGAAATGGATGGAGAGTAATGTTTGACAGATTTTTCCCGGATAGATATGTGGCTTCCACATATGTGATTGATTTTGAAAAATTATATGAAGAAGGATATCGTGGCCTGATCTTTGATATTGACAATACACTTGTACCGCATGGAGCACCGGCTGATGCGAGGGCAATCGCACTCTTTGACAGATTAAAAAAGATTGGATTTAAATGTTGTCTCATTTCCAATAATCAGGAGCCGCGTGTAAAGATGTTCAATGAGCCGATTCAAGTAGATTATGTGTACAATGCGCACAAGCCATCAACAAAGAATTACCGGAAGGCTATGGAGATTATGGAGACTGATGAGACGAACAGTGTGTTTATCGGAGATCAGTTATTTACAGATGTCTGGGGTGCAAAAAGAACGGGGATTTCCAATATTCTTGTGAAACCGATTCACCCAAAAGAAGAGATTCAGATTGTGCTGAAGAGATATTTGGAGAAGATTGTGTTGTATTTTTATGCAAGAAGCAAGAAACAGGCGAAAAAATAGTTGAAAAAAGGCACAATTTATTATAAAATGGTAAAAGTGAAAACGTATAAAGTGCCATTCGGGTGCGATTAAGGAGGATATATACAATGGCTGATGCTTATATTGAAAAAGGTACGACGTATGAGATCGACGGAAAGGTATATGAATGTCTGGAATTCTTACATGTAAAACCAGGTAAAGGTTCTGCTTTCGTCCGTACAAAACTGAAAGATGTTATCAACGGTGGTGTTGTTGAGAGAACATTTAACCCATCTAAAGATGTATTAAAGAAAGCATTTATCGAGAGAAAGACAATGCAGTATTCCTATGTTGACGGAAACCTGTATTACTTCATGGACAACGAGACATTCGAGCAGATTCCGGTTGATTCTGAGGATGTTGGAGATAGCTTGAAGTTCGTAAAAGAAGGAACAGACGTAACTCTGAAATCATATCAGGGTAAAGTATTTGCAATTGACCCACCGACAACTGTTGAGCTTCTGATCACAGAGTCTGAGCCGGGCGTAAAAGGTAACACAGCAACAGGTGCTACAAAACCGGCTATCGTTGAGACTGGTGCGCAGGTTATGGTTCCTCTGTTCGTTAATGAGGGAGAGGTCATCAAGATTGATACACGTTCCGGCGAGTATCTTTCAAGAGCATAAGCTTAAGGAAAACATAAGAAAAACAAACGACAAAAGCCTTGCATTTTTTGCAGGGCTTTTTTATAATTCTAATACCATAATATTTGAAACACAGAAACTGCTGCTGTCTGAGGAAAGGAGATATATGGATTATAAGCAGTTTTTAGAGACAGTAGAGAAAAAAGTAAGAGAGAACATGGGGACACACATCAGAGTCAGCACACGTACCGTGAAGAAGAATAACGGAACCGAGCGGAGCGGGCTTCTGATTGAGGATGACAGTACGAATATTTCACCGACCATCTATCTGGAAGAATATTATCAACAGTTCCTTAGCGGCAAAGGAGTTGATAAGATTGCAAAAGAAGTGGCCGATTTGTATGAGGATTTGAAAGTTGACCGGTCGTGGGATGAGCAGAAGCTTGGAGAATACGATAAAATCAAGGAAAAAGTGATTTATCGTCTGATTGGTCGTGAGGCAAATGAAGAACTCCTTCAGGAAGTGCCATATGTGCCATATCTTGATCTGGCAATTATCTTTTGTGTACTTTTTGAAGCAGGAGATTATGGTATGGCGACAATGATGATCCGTAACCGGCATCTGAAACTGTGGCATGTGACAAAAGAGGACATTTATCATCAGGCAAGATATAATACATGGCATGAACTTCCGGGAGAATTTCTGACTATGAGTGATCTGATTGCGGAACTTACGGGAATAAAGGAGAAATGTCCGGAAGAACCTATGTATGTATTGACGAATCAGATCCGCAATTATGGAGCATCAGCAATTCTGTATCCAGACAGACTTGCAGGTATCAGTTTATGTCTTAAAGAGAATTTTTATGTGGTTCCAAGTAGTGTCCATGAGATGATCATAGTGCCGGAGAGTGCTTCGCCGGGACGGAGAATGCTGACAGAGATGTTACGAGAAGTCAATGAGACACAGGTACCGGACGAAGATATTTTGTCAGATCATGTTTATTATTATGACAGAAAAGAACGGAGATTGCGATTATAAGAAAAGTGAAGAGCAGTCAATGCAAGTAGCGAAAGATAATCTATGATATAGAAGAGTATTATAATTGGTGTATGGGAGCGCCAGCGGTCAAGAATACCGAAGGCGCTCCTGCTATAATGTTATAATGATTCGAATTGTGTAGAAAATTATCTCATGTATTTACTTTACTTTGTGAGATAAATGTGTTACTATTACAAAGTCAAATTGACCAGGCACCCGTAGCTCAGGGGATAGAGCACCGCCCTCCGGAGGCGGGAGCGGCGGTTCGAATCCGCCCGGGTGTGTATGAATAACGAGTACTGATGTGTGGAGGAGATCTATGAAGAGAAGGTGGATTGTCCTCCTGCTTCTTTTTATGATGATAGGAGCAGCGGGGTATGGATTTACCAGAGAAGAAGCACAGAAGGTACAAAAGACAAGTTCGTTGAAGATACAGGCTGTTTATCTGGAATGTGAATCGGAAGAGGCAAATCCGCTTTTGGAAGATGCAGTTTTGGAAGTGAATCGGGCAGTGGAAGAACACTTTGCGAAGATGCAGGAAGAGACAGGCTATGTAGAAGCTTATCATAATCTGCATGTGTATACAAAGGAAGGAAAAGATGCGGATACATATGTGACATTTGTGACATACGATATGAAAATCCGAGGGATTTATACAGAAGTACCAGGACTTGCAACATTTTATGCAAAAAAAGAAAAGGACAAGATGCAGGTAATCTCAGATCCAAAAGAGAGTGACGTACAGAGATACATTGCAAGACTTACGAAACACCAGGATGTTCAGAATCTGTTCCGGAAAGTGAATGAGGAGTATAATGGAGCACTTCAGTCCGATGCACTTTTGCGGGAGGCGTTGAGCGAATTGCAGAATGCATATGGAAGTACGGAAGATAACGGTTAAATATTTTAGAAATAGAGGAGTATGCTGTCAGAAGCATGCTTCTTTTTTAAATTTATAGATTTGACAAGATTTCATCACAATTCGAACACATTTAAACGATACAATCTATTACAGAAATGAAGGAAAGGAGATTATTGATATGGAAAATCAATATACTTATTATAAACCAGAACCTGATGACATGAATGGTATGAACGAGGAAACGCCAAAGCCAAAGAAGAACCGAAAGGTGCCAAAACCAGTGAAACTTGTATGCGCCGGAGTTGCATTTGGTCTTGTGGCAAGTGTAACATTCCAGGCGGGAAATTATGTGGGAACAAAAGTGTTCGGCACAACAACTACAAACGGTAAGACTGCCAAGACAGCACAGACAGTGGATGGTGCGAAACTAACAACATCATCAAGCAGTACAGGAACTTCCGATATTGCAACGATTGCAAAGAATGCAATGCCATCTATCGTATCTATTACGAATATGAGCGTTCAGGAAGTACAGAGTTTCTTCGGAGGAACACAGCAACAGGAGAGTACAAGTGTCGGATCTGGTATTATTATCGGCCAGACAGATAGCGAACTTCTGATCCTTACAAATAATCATGTAGTGGAAGGCAATGAAAAGCTTACAGTTTCTTTTGTGGATAATGAAAGTGTTGAGGCTAATGTAAAAGGAACTGATTCCACAAAAGATCTTGCAGTTGTGGCTGTCAAGATCAGCGATGTGAAAGATTCTACTATGGATGAGATCGCAGTTGCGACAATGGGAGATTCCAGTAAGCTTGAGGTAGGTGAACAGGTCATCGCAATCGGTAATGCACTTGGTTATGGACAGTCTGTAACATCAGGTATCGTATCTGCAACGGAGCGGACACTGGACGGTTATGAAGGAGGTACTCTGATTCAGACAGATGCAGCAATCAACCCTGGTAACAGTGGCGGAGCACTTTTGAACTCTAACGGTGAAGTTATTGGAATTAATACCGCAAAAGTTGCAACAGACAGTGTAGAAGGTATGGGCTATGCTATTCCAATTTCTGATGCAAGCGATACGATCCAGAATTTGATGAATCAGGAGACAAAGACAAAAGTGTCTGAGGCAGAACAAGGATATCTTGGAATCCAGGGTGTAGATGTCTCGGATGAAAGTGCCAAGATGTATAATATGCCTACTGGAGTTTATATTTCCGATGTTGTAAAGAATGGTGGAGCCCAGCAGGCAGGTCTGACAAAAGGCAGTGTTATTACAGGACTTGAGGGAACCACAATCAGCGATATGAATTCACTGAAAGAACAGCTTCAGTATTATCGTGTGGGTGATAAAGTCAAGGTAACAGTACAGGTTCCTGGAAATAATGGCGAATATACTGAAAAAACTGTCGAAGTAACACTTGGAAGTAAATCATAAAAATGATATAATTGTCCCCATAGGAGGGACAGGACTATGTATACATTTGATGAAATTGAAAAGACAGACAGCGAAATAGCAGATGCGATCAAGGCAGAGATGGAAAGACAGAACTCACACATCGAGCTGATCGCATCTGAAAACTGGGTAAGTAAAGCAGTCATGGCGGCCATGGGAAGTCCGCTGACGAACAAATATGCAGAGGGGTATCCGGGAAAGAGATATTATGGCGGCTGCCAGTGTGTAGATGTTGTAGAGAATCTTGCCAGAGACAGAGCGAAAGAGTTATTTGGCTGTGAGTATGCAAATGTTCAGCCACATTCAGGAGCACAGGCAAACCTGGCAGTATTTTTTGCAATGCTGGAGCCGGGAGATAAAGTAATGGGAATGAATCTGGATCACGGCGGACATCTGACACACGGCTCACCGGTCAATATTTCTGGAAAATATTTTAATATTGTGTCCTATGGTGTCAATGAAGAAGGCGTGATCGATTATGATAATGTAAGAGAGATCGCTTTGAGAGAGAGACCGAAGTTAATTGTCGCAGGAGCAAGTGCTTACGCGAGAACAATTGATTTTAAAAAATTCCGTGAGATTGCAGACGAAGCAGGCGCATATCTGATGGTAGATATGGCTCATATTGCAGGTCTTGTTGCAGCAGGACTGCATCCAAGCCCGATTCCATATGCTCATGTGACAACGACAACGACTCACAAGACTCTTCGTGGACCAAGAGGAGGTATGATCCTGTGTAACCAGGAGGCAGCAGATAAGTTCAACTTTAACAAAGCTGTATTCCCGGGAATACAGGGCGGACCATTGGAACATGTTATTGCTGGAAAAGCAGTATGCTTCAAAGAGGCATTACAGCCAGAGTTTAAAGAATATCAACAGCAGATTCTGAAAAATGCACAGGCACTCTGCAAAGGATTACAGTCTCGTGGCGTGAAAATCATTTCCGGAGGAACAGACAATCATCTGATGCTTGTAGATCTTCGCGATGAAGAGGTGACGGGAAAAGAGCTGGAGCGTCGTCTTGATGAAGCTCATATTACCTGCAACAAGAATACAATTCCGAACGATCCACGTTCACCATTTGTTACAAGTGGTGTAAGACTCGGAACACCAGCCGTTACAACAAGAGGCATGGTAGAAGAGGATATGGATGTGATTGCGGAAGGTATTGCACTTGTGATTAAGAGTGAGGATAATATTGAAAAAGTACGCGAGATGGTAAAAGGTCTGACTGACAAATATCCATTGATCTAAGAGATAGATAACAGGAGGTATTGATGATGAAGTGTCCAACATGTGGCGGACCATTGAAACCAAGCAAAAAAGATCCGGATTATCTGCTTTGCTATACATGTAAGAAAAAATTTAAAGTTCCACAGCATCAGGCGAAAGATGTGGCTCCGAAAACAGAGCGTATGTCTGCGAAGAAAGAGGCTGGTAGAAGAGATAGTGCGAAAAAAGATAGCGCAAGAAAAGAGAATGTAAAGAAGGAACGTTCTGTAAGAGAACAGAAGTATTCCAATATTCCACCAAAGGAAGTACGTGATAAGCGGGAACGCGAGATGAAAAAAGCGTATGATGACATGCTTTCTGTTGAGGAAGAGAAGGTGTCTAAAGCACCGATTATTATTCTTGCGATTGCAATTATCGTAGTGGCAGCAGTTATTGTGTATATGTTATTAAAGTAAGATGTAAAAGCTGAATATTTTCTTTAGGAGCCTTTCCTGAATTTTTTACAGAAACTGAGAGTGTGGATGATCCACACTCTCATTATTATTTTGCAGGAGACTGCGTATACTTTCGGAAGGTATCGTTGGACATTTTTGGCTAATTGAATTAAGAATTAAGATTTAAGATCAAATTCAGGATTAATTGCATAGAAGTTCTTACTATCCAAGTGATCCTGGATGATTCTGAGACTTTCGCCAAATCTTTGGTAATGTACGATTTCACGTTCTCTGAGAAAACGAATCGGATCGCAGACTTCAGGATCTTTTACAAGCCGTAAAATATTGTCATAAGTCGTTCGTGCTTTTTGCTCTGCTGCAAGGTCTTCATGTAGATCTGTGATAGGATCACCTTTTGACTGAAATGTTGTTGCGCTCCAAGGTGTGCCGCTGGCTGCCTGAGGCCAAAGTGCTAACGTGTGGTCAACATAATATTGGTCGAATCCAGATTCCTTTAATTGTTCAGGTGTCAGGTCGCGGGTAAGCTGGTGCACAATGGCGCAGATCATCTCGAGATGGGCAAGTTCCTCAGTACCTATATCTGTCAGTATTCCTGTTACTTCCTTATATGGCATCGTGTATCGTTGAGAGAGATATCTCATAGATGCGCCTAATTCTCCATCAGGTCCACCATATTGCGTAAGTATAATCTGTGCGATTTTTGGGTTTGTTTTTGTGATTTTCACCGGATACTGTAATCTTTTTTCATAATTCCACATAGACTAGCACCCTCCTTCCTGCCACGGCCACGGTGTATCAATCCATTTCCACTTATCAGCAGGAGTACACATGGTATCCAGTGTCAATGGACCATAATACTTTGCATATTCCTGAAGTGCCTGCATTCTTTGATTTTTAAATTCCTCGTAAAATTCTAAGGCTTCTGTGTTACATGGGTGAGTGTCCAGAAACAATTTTGTATCATCGCATACAAAACTCATAGTGTTGATCCAGTCCAGAAGCTCTGCTTTGCAAGGTCTGTTATCTGCCATTTTGACAACCTCCTATTCCACGGAAAGGTTTATCCAGATCCTGAAAAATGGTTCCTCTTCGTAATCCTTTTTCAGCCTCATAAATATTCCGCCATTTCGTCCACGGTACATAAGCCATAGTCACAGGCATTTGGTCTAATGCTATACCTGCACATAATTCTTGATTATTCATTTGCCGATGAGGCGTACTGCAGGAATCCTGGTAAGGCGTGTTACAGGGATCCTGACAAGGTATGTTGCAAGGATCCTGATATGGCATATCACAGAAAGTATCTGATTTCGTATTGTCTCGTCTGGAATCTGGCTGTCTCATACAACCTCTGGGATTTCCTGATGAGCGATAACGGTAATTTTGCATTTTCCATATTCCTTTCATAACTGATTGCACTATCATATTATGTTTCAATCTGAAAAACTGTGAATTTACTGTACTCATGAATTATCTGTTGTTTTTGAAAGCGTGTCCCGTTATAATAGAAACGATTGGAGAGTATAAAAAATGACAGAAAGAAAAAAGAAAAAAAGAAATACAAGGAATGTTAAGAGTACAGACCAGTATTTTGACTACAGTATGCTGGCTGTTCTGATTTTTTTGATTTGTTTTGGATTGGTAATGCTATTTAGTACCAGTTCTTACAGTGCCCTGATAAAACAAGGGGACAGTATGTTCTATTTAAAGCGCCAGTTGATTTTCTGTGTGGTTGGTTTTTTGGGAATGATAATCGTATCAACAATAGATTATCATTACTATATTAAATTGGCGAAACCGTTGTATTGGTTTTCAATCTTTCTGATGGCGTTAGTTAAGACGCCGCTCGGAAAGACGGTCAATGGAGCGAGAAGGTGGTTAAGGCTTCCGGGAAATCAGCAGTTACAGCCGGCAGAGATTGCAAAAATCGCAGTAATTTTGTTTATACCGGTAGTGATTATTGAACTTGGAAAAGAGGCAAAGACTCTGAATGGTATTTTGAAGATACTGGCCTGGGGTGGATTCAATGCCGCGTGCGTATATATTCTGACAGATAACCTAAGTACAGGTATGATTGTACTTGGAATTACATGTATTCTTATTTTTGTTATGCATCCAAAGACGAAACCGTTTCTGATGCTTGTTGGAGCCGGGGTGGTAGTGGTATCAGCCGGAGTGTTTATTTTGTCAAAGACTCTTGAGACAAGTACAAGCTTCCGACTTCGCCGTGTCATTGCATGGCTACACCCGGAAAAATATGCTTCAGACGGAAGTTATCAGACTTTGCAGGGACTGTACGCAATCGGTTCTGGCGGATTCTTTGGAAAAGGGTTAGGAAACAGTGCTCAGAAAATGATTATTCCAGAGGTGCAAAATGACATGATTTTGTCAGCAATCTGTGAGGAACTGGGAGTGTTTGGTGTTATTATGATCCTTGTGATTTTTGGATTGCTTTTATACAGACTGTTGTTTATTGCCCAAAATGCGCCAGATGTGTATGGTTATATGATTGTAACCGGAATTTTTGCTCATATTGCACTTCAGGTCATATTAAATGTAGCGGTTGTGACTAATGTTATTCCCAATACAGGAATTACATTACCGTTTATCAGTTATGGAGGTACGTCGGTTCTCTTCCTGATGGCAGAAATGGGAATAGCTCTTGGAGTATCAAGAAAAATTAAAATATAAATATTTCTTTTCTTTCTATTATAAATGTGCTATATTACTAATGTAGTATTAGAAACTACATATAATAGAAATGAACACGTGTCTTTGAGATATAGATAAGATACTAAGTCGGGAGGCAAGTATGAGTTATAAAGTGATTGTGGATAGTTGTGGAGAATTAACACCGGAGATGAAAGCTTCCGGTATTTTTGAGACAGCGTCATTGACAATAGAAGTAGGGGGACACCATATTGTAGATGATGAGACATTTGACCAGAAGCAGTTCTTGCAATACGTGGCAGAAGCAGCAGAATGTCCCAAGTCTTCTTGTCCATCACCGGAAAAATATATGGAAAAGTATGACTGTGATGTGGATCGGGTGTACGCAGTGACATTGTCAGCAGAACTGAGTGGTTCTTATAACAGCGCAGTTCTTGGCATGAATCTGTATCATGAGGAGCACGGCGAGAAGAATATCCATGTTTTTAATTCGTGTTCTGCATCGATTGGAGAGACGTTGATTGCGTTGAAGATTCGTGAATGCGAGGAGCAGGGTATGACATATGAACAGGTCATAGAGACGGTGGAAGCATACATCGAATCCCAGCATACATATTTTGTGCTGGAGACACTGGACACATTGAGAAAGAACGGGAGATTGACAGGAATTAAGGCGCTTGTTGCGACAGCTCTGAATATTAAGCCGGTCATGGGAGCTACTCCGGAAGGGACAATTTATCAGATCGGGCAGGGGCGTGGCATGAAAAAATCCCTTGGCAAGATGGCAGAAAGTGTGCTGGCTGAGCTGTCAGATCCGCAGAATAAGATACTTGCAATTTCCCATTGTAACTGCCCGGAACGTGCAGAAGCGTTTAAAGAGCTGTTGGTGAAACATGCAACATTTAAAGATGTGATTGTTTTGGATACGGCGGGGATCAGTAGTATGTATGCTAACGACGGCGGTATCATTGTAGTTGTGTAGGATTCGTAGGGCTCAGGCTTTGATAGTAAAATCTGGTTGTGCAAATGCGTGGGATGTGCTACAATATGAAAAGCGAACATAGACAAGGAGCATTTGAATTATGAGCCAGGCGAAAGTGGATAGATATAAAGAAGAAAAAGCAAACAGAAAGAAAGTCATGCGCAAGGAGAAGATTGCCAACAGACTTTGCAAGTGTGCGGTGGCAGTTGTAGCAGCAGCGCTTGTTGTGTGGATTGGATATTCTGCTTACAATATGTATGAGTCCAGCAGACCGGTGAAAGAAGCGGAAGTGAATTATCAGTCTGTAGATACATTTAATCAGGAGATTGCCAGTGCAGCAACAACAGCTGAGTAACAGATAGAGAGTATACAGATAAGAATTGAAATTGCATATTAGAAGATAAAAAAGAGAACTGAAGAAATTCGGTTCTCTTTTTTTGCACAAAACAGGAAAAAGTGCTTGAAATAGGTGGAAAAGTGTTTTACAATGGTTTCAAGTGGTAGAAAGTGGTGATGAGTGGTACAAAGTGGTGGAGATGTGGAGAAAATATCCGCCATGGGAGAGAAGGTGAGTTTCATGTTGAAAGGAGAGTACAGTCATAATATTGACGCAAAGGGAAGATTGATCATTCCTGCAAAGTTTCGTGACGATCTAGGGGAGAATTTCGTCATAACAAAAGGAATGGAAAATTGCCTTTATGTATATCCGGAAGATGAATGGAACGACTTCGAAAAGAAACTCAATGCATTACCAACCACTACAGATAAGAAAGCCCGCGCTTTTGCCTATTTCTTTCAGGGAAGCGCAGCAGACGGCGAACTTGATAAACAAGGTCGTACTCTGATTCCTTCTGTGCTCAGAACCTATGCAAAACTTGATAAGGAAGTTGTGTTTGTCGGTATGGGGAAGCGTGCCGAGATATGGGACAAGGCCAGATGGGATGAAAAGAATGCTGAAGTGGAGCTTAACATTGAAGAGATTGCATCGGATATGGAAGCAAGCGGGTTCAGTATCTAGAGGGAGAAGATATGGAATTCAAACACAAATCAGTATTACTAAATGAGACAATTGACGGACTGAACATTAAGCCGGACGGAATCTATGTAGATGGAACGCTCGGTGGAGGCGGACATGCATACGAAGTGTGCAGACGTCTCGGAGAAAAGGGGAGTATTGTAGGAATAGACCAGGACGCTGCAGCAATCGAGGCTGCAAGTGCCCGATTAAAAGACTTCGGGGAGAAGGTTACAATAGTCCGGAGCAACTATTGTGATATGAAGTCAAAGCTCCATGAACTGGGAATTGACAAAGTAGATGGGATCGTGCTTGATCTGGGCGTATCATCATATCAGCTTGATACGGCAGAACGGGGATTCTCCTATCGGGAAGATGCACCTCTGGATATGAGAATGGATACACGTCAGAAGATGACGGCCAGAGACATCGTCAATGACTACACAGAAGCAGATCTTTACCGAGTGATTCGCGATTACGGGGAGGACAAGTTCGCGAAGAACATAGCCAAGCACATTGTGCAGGCACGCGCGGTGAAGCCTGTAGAGACGACAGCGGAATTGTCGGAGATTATCCGTGCATCAATTCCTATGAAGTTTCAGAAAAAGTCTGGACATCCTGCAAAGAGGACGTTTCAGGCAATACGCATCGAGCTGAACAGAGAACTTGATGTGTTACGCGATTCGCTGGACGATATGATCGATCTGCTGAATCCGGGTGGGAGATTATGCATTATTACATTTCATTCGTTGGAGGATCGTATTGTGAAGAGTGCGTTCCGAAAGAATGAAAATCCATGTACCTGTCCACCGGACTTTCCGGTTTGCGTATGTGGGAAAAAATCAAAAGGGAGTATTATAACAAAGAAGCCGATTCTGCCAAGTGAAGAGGAACTTGAGTACAACAGCAGATCTAAGAGTGCGAAGCTTCGTATTTTTGAACATTGCTAAAGTCGGCGGATAGATAATTGAGGTGAGTATTATGGCAGCGGGAAGAACCGTGCATACACAAAAGAATAGAGTGAACAGACAGGGACAGTATGTGTATGGCAATGTTGTGACAAAGCCATCATATGAGCCACAGAGACGAACGAGTGCTCCAAAGAGAAAGAAGAATGTAAGCAGACGGGTCAGCCAAAACCGAAAAAAGGCTCTGGCTATGAACCGTGCTTATGTAACATTTCTTGCGGTGGCAGCAATATTTGCACTGATCCTGTGCGTGAATTATGTGCAGATGCAGTCAAGAATTACAAGTCATTCAAAAGAAGTAAGTTCCTTGCAGAAGGAGCTTGCAGATTTGAAGGAGCAGAACAATACGAAGTATAATTCAGTGATGGATTCTGTAAATTTGGATGAAATCCGAGAGAAAGCTATGAATGAACTTGGTATGGTATATGCGACTTCTGATCAGGTGATTGAATATGACAGCCCTTCTGGAGATTATGTGAAGCAATACGAAGGAATTCCGGAGGATGGAGTACTTGCCCAGTCTGATAAGAATGCGAAATAGGTGATAGAATGGCAAGAAGACCAAGAAAAAACAAATTTCGAAAAAAATTTACAAAACTTATGCAAAAAAAGCTAGTATTACTCTTCGCGGGGATTGTACTGGCTTTTGCTTTATTGGTAGGAAGAATTACTTATATCAATGCTTTTAACGGGGATAAATATTCTAAAATCGTGCTGGATCAGCAACAGTATCAGAGTAGAACGATTCCATTTAAACGAGGTGATATTGTAGACCGGAATGGCACGAAGCTTGCAACAAGCCAGCGGGTATACAATGTGATTCTGGATGCAAAGGTCATGAACAGTGATGAAAAATATGTTGACCCGACAATTCAGGTGTTGGCAGACTGTTTTGGGCTTGATAAAAGTGACGTAGAAGATCAAGTGGAGGAGAATCCGAACAGCCGTTATCTGATTATGAAAAAGGGTGTCAGTTATGAAAAAGCTCAGGAGTTCGAAAAGATAGATGAGGATGATGAGAATTATCCGAATGTCAATGGAATCTGGCTGGAAGAGGATTATGTGAGAACATATCCGTATAATACACTGGCCAGTGATGTGATTGGCTTTACCGTGTCTGGAAATGTGGGAAGTAATGGAATCGAGGCTTCTTATAATTCTATTTTAAATGGTACAGATGGCAGAGAATATGGATATTTGAGCGAAGATTCATCCTATGAAAAGACAGTGAAGGAAGCCCAGAATGGAGATACGGTTGTGTCAACAATTGATCTTCAGGTACAGAGTGTAGTGGAAAAATATATTACACAGTTCAACGAGGAGAACCGTTCCGGTACGACACTTGGAAGTAAGAATACGGCAGTTATGGTTATGAATCCGCAAAATGGAGAGATTCTTGCGGAGGCATCTTATCCGAATTATGATCTCAACAATCCACGTGATCTGACAAAACTACACACAGAAGAAGAACTGGCAGCACTGTCTGATGAGGAGAAAGTCAAAGAACTGAATTCACTTTGGAATAATTTCTGCATCAGCAGTGGATATGAGCCAGGTTCCACATTTAAACCGTTTACCATATCGGAAGGTCTGGATCTTGGAGTGCTGAACGGAGATGAAAGTTATGTCTGCAATGGTGTTCTTCACGTAGGAGACCATGATATTCACTGTAGTAACCGTGATGGACATGGAACACAGTCATTAAAAGTAGCTTTGGAAAATTCCTGTAATGTTGCACTGATGCAGATCGGTTCAGCAATAGGAAAAGAGCAGTTTGTAAGATATCAGCAGTTGTTTGGATTTGGACAGTCTACTGGAATTGATCTTCCGGGAGAAGCAGCAGGACTTTTATACTCACTAGAGGATGTGGATTCCTCTACGTTGGCCACCAACGCGTTTGGACAGAACTTTAATGTTACAATGACTCAGCTTGCAGCATCGTTTTGTTCACTGATCAACGGCGGAAATTACTATGAGCCACATGTGGTAAAGCAGATTCAGGATGAAAATGGAAATGTGACGGAAAATAAAGATCCGGTTCTTGTAAGACATACCATTTCTAAGGAGACGAGTGATATTATCAAAGATTATATGCTTGGAGTTGTGGAAGAAGGAACAGCTAAGACTGCGGCAGTAGAAGGTTATGACGTTGGAGGTAAGACTGGAACTGCGGAAAAACTGCCAAGAGGAAATGGAAAGTATCTGGTCTCTTTTATTGGATATGCACCACAGGAAAATCCACAGGTCATGGTCTACGTTGTGATTGACGAGCCAAATGTGGATAATCAGGCAAACAGTAAACTGGCAACGACAATGGCATCTCAGATTATGACAGAGATATTGCCGTATCTCGGAGTAGAAAAATCTGCAGATGCTAAGGCAGCAGATGCAAAATCATCTGATAGCAGTGCGAGCAGTGACAGCAGTGGTGATACACCAGATGACATGGCAACAGAGTCCGGTGACGGAGAATAGCTATATTTGAAAATTAACAGGAAAAATTAAATATGAAAATGAATAACCTCGGAAGTGTCCTAATAAATTGATAAAAACAGCGCTTCTGAGGTTTTTTGTATTGAGAAATAAAACATATAATAAAAGGAAAATTATGATTGTGTTTTTGGCGGCACTTTTGATGATTTTGGGTCTGATAGGACGAATGGTCTATCTGATGGTTTTTGATGCGGAGTATTATCAGAAAAAGGCGGAAGATCTTCACGAGCGGGAACGAAAGATTAAGGCAGCCAGAGGAGAAATTATCGATACGAATGGTACAGTGCTGGCAACAAACCGGACGGTGTGTACAATTTCGGTCATACATAGCCAGATTAAGGAACCAGAGGTGGTGATAAAAAAACTGAGCAAATGTCTGGGCATGGAGGAAGCGGAAGTTAGAAAGCGGGTGGAGAAGGTGTCTTCCATGGAACGGATTAAGACGAATGTTGATAAGGAGACAGGGGATAAGATACGGGAAATGGAACTTGCCGGAGTGAAAGTGGATGAAGATTTTAAACGGTACTATCCGTATAATGAGCTTGCTTCGAAGGTGATTGGATTTACCGGTGGTGATAATCAGGGAATCATCGGACTGGAAGTGAGATACGAAGATTACCTGAAGGGGAGTAACGGCAGGATTCTGACAACGACAGATGCAAGAGGTATTGAACTGGAGGGTGTAGCTGAAGACCGGGTAGAACCGGTGGCAGGCAAGACGCTTCAAATCAGTATGGACTATAATATTCAGATGTACGCCCAACAGATGGCAGAAAAAGTCATGGAAGAAAAACAGGCGGATAAGGTTGCGATTCTTCTTATAAATCCACAAAACGGAGAAATCCTTGCCATGGTAAATGTACCGGAATTTGATCTGAACGAACCATTTACGTTGAATCAGGATCAGAAAATTTCAGAAAAATCAAAAGAAGCTTTGAATCAGATGTGGAGAAATGGATGCATCAATGATACATATGAGCCGGGTTCCACTTTTAAAATTATTACAGCGTCAGCCTGTCTGGAAGAAAGGGTGGTATCTCTTTCAGATACATTTTCCTGTCCGGGCTACAGGATCGTGGAAGACCGGAAAATCCGGTGTCACAAAGTAGGGGGACATGGAGCGGAAACATTTGTACAAGGGATACAGAATTCCTGTAATCCGGTATTTATTGACATTGGACTGAGATTGGGAACCGGACGATTCTGTGATTATTTTGAACAGTTCGGGCTTCTTGGAAAGACGGGAGTAGATCTTCCGGGGGAAGCAGCAACGATTATGCATAAGGAAGAAAATATTGGTCAGGTGGAGCTTGCGACCA
>ENA-ORTT01000083-ORTT01000083.1-human-gut-metagenome-genome-assembly--contig:-NODE-83-length-120144-cov-7.324401_pt1 | contig 120144 bp, 133 predicted proteins | sample MGYA00242074_ERZ509197 | MGnify/ENA primary metagenome ERZ509197 (study PRJEB26280, sample SAMEA2338789) | human gut metagenome | biome: human gut; feature: human-associated habitat; material: faeces...
ATGCAAGACAATCGGTAGACAAAAAGGACAGCATTTCCATTGAAAGCCAGATTGAATTTTGCAAATACGAGTTGAAAGGCGGTAACTGCAAGGAATACACAGACAAAGGGTACAGCGGCAAGAACACAGACCGTCCGAAGTTTCAAGAACTGGTGCGGGACATCAAGCGGGGCTTGATTGCAAAGGTCGTGGTTTACAAGCTCGACCGTATCAGCCGTTCCATTCTGGACTTTGCCAACATGATGGAGCTGTTCCAGCAGTACAATGTGGAGTTTGTGTCCTCTACGGAAAAGTTTGATACCTCCACGCCGATGGGACGGGCCATGCTGAATATCTGTATCGTGTTCGCCCAGCTTGAACGGGAAACGATACAGAAGCGGGTAACGGACGCTTACTACTCCCGCAGTCAGCGGGGCTTTAAGATGGGCGGGAAAGCCCCTTACGGCTTCCATACGGAGCCTATCAAGATGGACGGTATCAACACAAAGAAGCTGGTGGTAAACCCGGAGGAAGCGGCCAATATCCGGCTGATGTTTGAGATGTACGCCCAGCCCACAACTTCCTACGGGGACATTACCCGGTACTTTGCCGAACAGGGGATTTTGTTCCATGGCAAAGAGCTGATACGCCCCACGCTGGCGCAGATGTTACGCAATCCTGTCTATGTGCAGGCAGACCTTGATGTGTACGAATTTTTCAAAAGTCAAGGTACAGTCATTGTCAATGACGTTGCCGATTTTACGGGCATGAACGGCTGCTATCTGTATCAAGGGCGAGATGTAAAGGCCAGCAAGAAAAACGACTTAAAAGACCAAATGCTGGTACTGGCTCCCCATGAGGGTATCGTCCCCTCCGACACCTGGCTGACCTGCCGCAAGAAGCTGATGAACAACATGAAAATCCAGTCTGCCCGGAAAGCCACCCACACATGGCTGGCAGGAAAAATCAAGTGCGGGAATTGCGGGTATGCTCTTATGAGTATCTACAATCCCTCCGGCAAACAGTATCTCCGCTGCACGAAACGGCTGGACAATAAAAGCTGTCCTGGCTGTGGGAAAATCATCACTTCGGAACTGGAAGCGGTTGTTTATCAGCAGATGGTAAAGAAGCTGGCAAGCTACAAGACGCTGACAGGAAAAAAGAAAGCGGCAAAGGCAAACCCGAAAATCACCGCCCTGCAAGTGGAACTTGCCCATGTAGACAGCGAGATTGAAAAGCTGGTGGACAGTCTGACGGGGGCAAACAATGTCCTGTTCTCCTATGTGAATGTGAAGATAGCGGAACTGGACGGGCGCAAGCAGGAACTTCTGGCAAGGATAGCGGAGTTGACTGTGGAGGCCATCAGCCCGGAACAGGTCAGCCAGATTTCCGGCTACCTCGATACCTGGGAGAATGTATCTTTTGATGACAAGCGGCGTGTGGTGGATTTGATGATCACCACCATAGCCGCCACAAGCGACAGCTTGAACATCACATGGAAAATCTGACTGGCGGCACCCCTCCCGTCAGATACCTACCCTGTGTAGTCCCTTGTAAACTGTACTTTCTGTATCTTCAAATATTTTTATGTTTTCTTGTTTTCCCATAATCTAATTTCTCTCTTTTTCTTTGTTATATGTATAAACTAGGATAAATACAACCTATTTTTACAATAAAAAGCCATTGCTATTAATACTCCCAAGGAGATATTAAGTAACAACAGATTTAATAAATTTATTAATGGGTATTTTGTTTAGAATTTTTCGGTTTATTCTGATTAATTAATGTCTACAGAATCTTAATTATTCCCAGTGTCGTGATTTCTTAATATCTGCGGAAACCTTAATTGACGCGGTAGTTTTTTGTTATTTCATTTTTTCAACTAATTTCTCAAATTCTTCTTCGTTCTCAATAAATGTATAAGGTGCATATTCTCCATATGCTGTAGGTCTACTAATTGTATTCCTTTTGATGCCACTTGCTGATTCATCCTTCTTTTCATTTCCACTAAATGACTTCCATGTTGAGTTTTTAATGCATAACATCCATGCATATTTTTGCCGTATCTAATGTATCCTTTGCATTTTGCATTCGGTAAATAGATAAATCTCTTTTCTTATCCATTCACTATCACCCCTTCTTCATGAATGTTTTTATAAAATGGCAACGTATCTAACCAATATTCATATTGCTCTTCATTTTTTATAATTGGCGAAATATCAACTCCTGTATCCATTTCTATATCAAATGCTAAATCATATACCTGATTTTCTATTTTTTTAATCTCATTATCTGACATTTTTACCAGAATCATAACATCAACATCTGAACTTAAATTATAATCACCTCTGGCATAAGAGCCATAAACAATAACTTTTGTTAATTTTGATCCCATTATGTCTTTTAGTTGCTGAGAAAATTGATAAATTATATTGTGTATTCTATATTTATTTTTTATACATTGATATTTTATCATATCTCGATCACTATAACAACGAAAAAGCCATTGCGCACCATCTACTCTATTAATTGGATGATGATTTACAATGACCTTCTTCTTTACATTAAATGATTATTTTGTTTAGAATTTTTGGAACAATTTGTTCTTATTTGTACAATTTATTTTATAAACTGATTTCTTAACGTCCCTGGGACTTAATATTTATTATAAGTTTTTTCCAATATTTTCAAGTTCTTTTATAGAATCCTTGTTTTTTGCAAGTTCATCACTGGCTGTTGCATAATATGATTTTTGGAAAATCATATCCCATGAAAGATATTTCGCCATGCAGTCGAACTGTTTGTCAATTAACTCATACTGGATACTATCCACCGGGGATCCTCCCACAACGATTGTTCCAACTTTTTTATTTTTCAGCTGCAAACCGCGGCAGTAGCACTTATCAATGATAAGTTTCAACTGCGCAGACATTCCCCACCAATATACCGGAGTAGCAAAAAGAATCACATCTGCAGCAGTAATTTTATCAATCGTGGGATTTGTATCATCCTGATCAATACATCCTTTATAACATTGACAGGCCCCACATCCCTTACAAGGTGCTATATGAAGTCTGTCTGGTTGGATGATTTCAATCTCATTCTTTTCTGATGCCCCTTTTACAAATGCGTCAATCGCCGTCAGCGTGTTTCCCCTTCTGGCACTTCCGTTAATAATCACAATTTTCATGTATGTTTCCTCCAGCTTCTGATTTTATGAAATCATTATACCTTTTTTCGCTTATCCTGTCATCACATTTCATCAGATTAGAACCTGTCAAAATCCTCCTGTGTGGCGGATATGACGCACATCCCCGTCAAACTCAAAAAGCAGGGCAAACAGTGCCAGTTCTGCATCCGAGTTTTCAATCAGAACACCCTTGGCATCCAGCTTCTCTCTCAGCACATCCGTCCGGAAACTCTCCGGAATCAGTGCAAGTTCCAGACCTCCGACTTATTATAAAAAATCCCGGCATCATCCAGAACTGTTTCCACCAGAGCTTCTGCCCCTGGATCCTTCCGGTCCGTGTAAAGCTCTATCCTTACTTCACTGATCCGGAAGTATACCCGCCCGTCTGCCGAAAAATTATCACTGCCGGGAAACAGATAACAGATAAACGGCGAATCCGGACTTTCCCCTTCTGCAAAATGATCAACTTCAAAATATCTCGCAAGACTTATCACTTGTCCGTAACTCCCCTGCTTTAAATTGTATTCTTTATTGCTTTGTATGGAAATTCAACTGATTGTCTACGTCCCGTCCAGCATACATTACTCTAAGTATTGTTACAACTTTTTTATCACTATTTGGAATATATAGTATCACATAATTATCTACTGGTAATATATGAAGTTCACGACTTTTCCATGGTTCTTTTTCATATTTTCGATAACGCTTCGGCATCGCATCAAGACTTAATATCTGTTCTTCTAGACGATCAAGTTGTCCGATTGCATTTTCTGGTGATTGTAATTCAAAAGCAATATATTCAAAAATTTCTCTCAAATCACGGTCTGCCTGTTCAGATACTTCTACTTCATATATCATAAGCCATAATCCTTGCGAATATCAGCAAAAGCTTTCTTCGCATTTTTTGTCCGTCTATCATGCATATCTGCATATCCTTTCTCCAATTCTTCATTGAATTCTACTTCTGATAATGTGCTGATATCAACAGGTCTAGTGAATGGTATTTTTACTTCAAATGGAAGTCCTCTCTGTAAGATAATCTGTTTATAAAACATATTGATAGCACTAGAAGCAGAAATACCAAGTGCAGACAAAATACTTTCTGCTTTTTCTTTGACTTCTGGTTCAATCCTTGCATATAAATTTGCTGATTTTGTAGCCATATAAAACATCTCCTTTCGTGAGTAGTATTTCCATCTATCTTTATTATATGCAAATGTCCGCACAATAGCAATACTAATTTTATCTTTCCGTTTTCCAACAGCTTTTATATCACCATTCCTTGAACTTATTCTATATTGCCATTTACATTTTGGGGAATATATCTGTATGACAAATTAACACCTATTATAAATTAAATGAATATTTTGTTTAGAATTTTCTGGTTAATTCTAATTAATTTATCATTTTACTTTGTAAACTGATTTCTTAATGCCCCTGGGACCTTAAATCTACAAATCACCTTGAACATATAATTCTAGTGTTGTCTCCGCTTTAATTTCTTCTAATAATAATAATGCTTTTTCCTGATCAAAAGCAATTTTTAAATTTTTTCAACTTCCTATTGCTGAATATAACTGCGATACAAAAACTGATTTTTTAATTTAATATCTTAAAGATGCTTAAGTTTTCCTTATTCTTCTAACAACACGCTAAGATAAATCACTTACAATCATTCATACAATCTAACAATAACAGAATATATTTTTAATTACTATAGTACAAACTATTATCAACGGTAAATAAAAAGCTATTTCTGTGAATGAAAATACAACTGCAAAATAATTATTTTTATTGTTTTTAAATTCTTTTGTTGTGGCTTTTAAAGAAAAATCAATATTCTTATTCTTGATTTTTCTAACTTTCTCATATAAAGATCGATAAAGTCTTTCCTGTTGTAAATAATACGCATCTAAAAACCAAAACATTAATATTGGAATATAAGCTATCCAAAAGTATTGTTTATCAGTATCTTTACTTGCTAATGCTAAAATACCTGTTACTAATGTTACCGTCCAACCTTTTAATAAAAATGAATTATTTGCCATACGTTTAATAACTTCTTGAATTAGCTCTAAATGTTTCATTTTTTGTTCCATATGATTACTTCTGCCTTCCTCTCCATAAATGATCGTACAATACATCTAATGGATGTGTATCCTCTTTTCCGGATATATATGGAATATTATCCCCGTCCAATTTGTGTGTTATAACTTGGTAATATCTTTTCCATTCTATTAGTTGTTCATCTGTAATTTTAATCATATCTTTTAAATATTCTTCTACTTTATATTCAATATTAATTGTATTTCTTTCACTATGTTGTTTATATCTACTTGCATGTTCTAACAAATGCTCCCTATTCGGTTTATATTTTCGTATTAAGGATGTCATAGCTAATTCATAGTATATCCATGGTGATAAAGTTACTTTTTTCTTTTCACTTTTTATTTTATTTAAGTCATTCGATAATAAAATAGCATTAGGTGTATTATAGAACATTATACATTCTGTTTTATCTATCATCGCTGCTAATGCTGTCGACAACATAATATGCACATGGCTAGTTGTATAATTTCTCAAATCATAATTATAATTCTCATTTGTTTTATTTTTACAATACTTATCATCTAATTGTTTTAAAAGTTCATCACAATAGCCCCAAACACACGAATCAATAAATGCTGTTAACTCAAATTGATCATATAACCAACCAGCAAATGCTTGCACCTTATTAATATCTTGATGAGAATGAGATATAAAAATATCAACTTTCTCTATCTGAAACCAATTATTTTTCATACTAGTTCCATCAATATTTCCATTATTATAAATAAATTCTTTTAAATTTTTCTTTGCCTCTTCTTTATGTTTGCTATATATTTTTTTGCCACTTTCAAGATGTTTATTTAATTCATTATTATGAAAAGGCTCTTGTATATCTAATTCAAATTTTGAATACAATTTTATCTCCTATTCTGTATCTTTTTCGATGTTAGGATATATTTTGTTTTCCAATTAATTCGCTCTGCAAAACAATCTTTTCTTCATATTCTGGATCAATATAATTCTCTTGATCATACTCTTGTAAATCAAACTTATCTTCCAAAATTTTATTTCCATCTATATAATAAATATTTTTTCCTAATTTTGAAAAATAATTTAATTCATAATTACACCAAACCGATTCCATGGAGTCTTCAGTTTTTACAAAAATAATAGCATTTGATTGCTCCAATCTCCACTCGATTACTTTCAATGTTGCTTCACATAACAAATGTCTCTTTAAATAATCTACATCATTTATCCAATCACAAAATACATTTTTCCCTTTCGAATTTTCGTAATCAATTAACTTTTGAACTAATCTACTATTTTTACTACTATGTGAAATAAAAAAATCGAATGTTTTCATTTTTTGTTCTGGTCCATTCATTATTCTATATTCAAGTTCTTCTGGATTATATGGAATAGTATATTTTTCATTAGGATATACTTTTTTTAAATAATTCCTACGTTTTTTATTTTTCGTATGTATCTTCATATACTTTTGTTTTCTTAATCTTGGCTCATAATTGAAACTTTGAAGATGTTTAAATGCAATTTCTCTCAATTGTTTATTCAACTCTGTATCATTTAACTTAAAGAAAAAATTAACCACCTTAGGATTATAGTATTTTTTCAATTCTTGTATTATATATACTTTATCTTTTTGAGATGTTGTTTTTCTTTCGTATAATCCTATCATTTCGTTTAAAAACACTGGTATAACTGTTTGCGTTTTTGCCTTAGCTTTACAAATTTTAACATCTATATTATTAATTTTCTTTTCTCTCTTTATCCATAATTGCTTCTCATATTTATTTTTTTCTTCACTATTGAAGTTATTCTTATACTCTTTCTTATATTTATAAGAAGTTAACTGTTTAAATTTAGGATTTCGACGAATAAGCACCTCTGCTCTGCGCATATTATATCTGTTTTTTCCTTTTTTCCGTATTAAATATCTATCCTTTGTATCATAATATCTTTTTTTATATTCAACAGATTTCCATTCATGAGGATAATATTTCTTTAATAAATTTATTATAATTCTTTCATCATAAGTATATGGCAAAATTTTCTCAATCTGCTTTAATTGTTTATTCCACATAATATTAATAGAATAAATATCATTATCATATATGTGTTTTGTTACCCCTGACATATTAAAGTTTCTCCTTAAGTTTTTTATTAATATCATTATATATCTATCCATAAAGTCCAAAAATTATTAACATCCCATTAGTTGTCTATAAAATTCAAGTACTTAATCTTCTGTTATCACCATCATTTTCGTACTCTACTTTTTATCCACTAGATACTCTCTTAAAGCGCTATGAATAACATCTTATTTCATAGATGTCTAAATCATATCTTTTATCTATCCTTATTCTCCGTCACAAATGTCTATAAAAACATTAAACTATTAATAGTAAAATCTATCATTTTCTATTTCACGAATGTTCTTTAAGGCTTTTACAGTTTCTGTAAAATTCTTTTTCGTATAATAATTTATTGCCTTCTCATATAAAAAAGAAAAAATTGTAGTTCGTAATTTAGGGACATATTTTTTTGCATTCATATATATATCCATTATTAAATTATAGTTATTTAATGTCATTACCTTTTTTACATAGAACGCTCTAACACGATATGTATTATCAGTATCATTTTCTCTAAAAATTTGAGGATTTTTTATAAATACTCCTTTATCATCTTTTAAACTGATTTCAGCTATAGAATCTCCTAATTTTTCTGCTGGTCCAGTAATTATAAATCTAAACAACTCTCCAATTTTTGTTGTAAAGTGGATTCCATAAATTCCATTATCTTCCACAAGCCTTTTTTCTTGAAAGTCTTTTCTTAATTCACTATCATATAATCTATATCTTTTTGCTGCAGGATTTTGTTTTAAAAATTCATTAATTAAAATTTCTTCATTTTCTAATTTTTTAATCATTTCATACCTTTACACTTTCATAATACCTTTTTAATTCTTGATTTTTTATTCTAGTCAAAATTATTTTTATATTATTTTTCATCTATCAACACGTCAGTATGTATTTTTTATATTGCATTTATTTTTAAAATTTTTAATATTTTCTATATTTATAACTCTTTTTGGATATTGTAATCATCAATATTATTTTGCCGCTCTATAGCCATATCAATGTATTTTCTGTAATCATAAATAAACTCTTCCCATTTGACAGCATCAATATAACTTGAATTGAGACTTGTCCAAATCACATTTTCATTATTTTTACATTTTTTGGTTATTGGATTTTTAAGATTAAATTTATTTTTACGAAAAATATTAAATAATTTTTCTGTATGATGCATTGTGCAAAATGAAAAACAACATGTTTTCGATTCTAAATAATATTTATAAGACCCATTACTATCTGGAAGTACGACAGCAAGCATTGCATTACTCTTACTTGCAACACTTTTTCCTGTTTTTGTTTTTCTTGAAGTTTCCTTTAATGAATAAGAAATTTCCCATGGAATCCACTGGTCTCTATCTTCTTTATCCAATTCACGCATGTTAGGCGAAATAAAAATAACAGTAACAGAACTATCATATATACGATCTTTTAATTTTTTCCAAATAGTATCATCAGTGAATCTACTAAGATCATCATCATCTTCCTCACCTTTATTAATATCATCTTCATCATATATTTTATTTTGAAACTCTGTAACATAATCTCTAACTGTACAACCAGTTAAATTCGGAAGATTTTTAACATCTGTATCCGCATATTTATAAGAAATGAAAATTTTATGGCCCATTTATATCCCTTCCTAAATATTTCCTAATATATAAGTTAATATTTTGCCCAGCAAAAATACTTTCTGTAACTAATAAAAAATAATATCTTACTTTTCTAATGCACAATCATTATATAATAATCTATATTGACATGTAATTTATTTTTCAATAGAATTTATATAATTTATCATTTCTTGTGCTATATTAAAATAATCTATTTCTTCTAAAAATTGTTCATTCAGTTTTTTCGGAGCGTTATTAAGATTTTTCCAATCTCTCTGTTTGTATTCTAATGCAACCTCACTAGAACATCCACCTACACTACCAACAATAAAAATAGGAATATTCATTTTTTGTGCTAACTCTATCTCTTCTCGTATTCCTTCTTCGTTTTTATCCCTTTTAATTTTCCCACCTAAACATATCAATGCTTTTACTTCTTCTCTTTGTATCATATTCTTGCGCATTTCGCTAAGACTTTGATTTAAACTTTCTTTTTTACTTGATATAAATACATTAAACTTATCTTTATATTCATTATAAGACTCATTAAGCAAAAACCATTCTGAAATGTACATATTTACTTTTTCTTTATAATTCTTAGGTGCTATTTCTCGCGCAATTTCATAAAATAATTCTTGAAATGTTGGATGTGCGCCAAAAGTTAATTCATAGCCATTACGTATAATTACTTTGGCAAATAATATTAAGGCATCTGTCAAACTTTGCTTATATATTTCCTCTGAATCAGGAAATGCTCCTGAAATAACTATTTCCATCCTTTTCTCTCCTTCCATTGTCTTTCCTATATATTGATTCCAATGATAACAAAAATCTTGTATATTATCAAAAACAACATTATTTCGAATTGAGCTTGATACAATCCTATTAGTTAAAATAGCTACTGAATCAATATTTTCACTAGCTAAATCAATATTTAGCTTTTTAGCATCATATATAGTCGGTGTACGTCCAAAGATCTGATAATACTGTTCAATATTTCTTTGTGGATAATGATATCCTTTTCTTTCCATTGAAATATGATAAATCATCTTTTCCTTATCCACAATCTTTAATTTATTTCCAAACATATTTTCCATCAAATCAAGATACCCTAATACTTGATTTGATCTATCCATTATTAACTCGAAAGCCTTTAATAGTATACAATCAACAATTATTGTAAGTCGTTCTTTATCATAAAAATCCTCTGTTCTATATTTTAAATGTGGTCTATCTGATGGTTTTACCGTTAATGTTCCTATATCAGCATTATCTATTTGAACCCACAAAACCGGAATTTGTCTCAATAATGCAAATCTTAATTCTTTTATTATCCAATCCGATTCTCCTGATCTAGGCGTATGTAAAAATATGAACACATCACTATTTTCCATGACATTATCAATTACTTTTTGAGCCTTATTCCCAACTTTAACATTTACAACATCCCTAAATGGTTTGGATTCCTTAACTTGAGTACATATTTTATCATAAATTTGGGCTGTAATTTCTTCTCCATCAATTCTTCTATGACTTAAAAATATTTCACCTTCTTCACAATAGCAAGTTGGGAAAACCCTTGCTATAATTTTTCTTGAAAACATTTTGGCAATTGTTCCAATATAGTGATCATCTAAATCTCTACAACGAAGTTGTTCCCATACATCATAACTTTGCTTTTCTGATATTATTTTTAGCGGTTTCCTAAATGATCTATCAATTGCAATAGGCCATATCTCTGCTTTTTTTTCAATTGCTTTTTCTAACAATTCTTGTACTTTATTTGTCGCATTACTCAATTCATTTTCATTATTATAAATAAGTAATATCATTTTTTCAGATAATATTACTTTATATCTTTCTATATTATTACTGCTGATTTCATAAAATTCAACTCCATATTTTCTTAATTGTTTTATAACTTCCTCATTAAATTTATCTGCATAAGTTGTATCTTGCATTGTTAATTGTGGATTTATAATAATTATTCCCATTAATTTCTCCCTATCAATCTATAAATTATTCTTTAAACTTAATATTTCCAATATAGATTATATTCTCACTTTCTGAAATTTATTTTTGCATTCCCAAATTCAACAATATGTTGTATATTCTTTTCAGCTTACACAATATATTGTATTATATCAAAATGCTTAATTTTTAGCAAGCTCCAATAGTTAACTACAACTACTGTATTTAAATTGATAATTTTATAGCTATTTCAACATCCGCCGGCAACCACTCAACATCCATCAATTCATTCTTCCCCAACCATCGAGCTGCCTCATGTTCTTTCAAAACCAAATCTCCACGAACTACAGAGCACCAATAACACCCCATAGACAAATGAAACTCCGGATAATCATACTCTATCGTATCAATCAACTCTCCAACTTCAATCTCTGTATCCAGTTCTTCCATAATCTCTCTCTTCAAAGCTTTCTGTGGAGTTTCTCCTTCTTCAATTTTTCCACCAGGAAACTCCCATCCACCTTTGAGATCTCCATATCCCCTCTGTGTTGCAAAAATTTTATCTCCATCTTTTATAACTGCTGCCACAACTCTAATTGTTTTCATATTCTTCTTCCTTTTTATCTTTCTCTACTCTTACTCTTCATCTACATTGCTTAGAAAATATTGCCATATGTCTTCTCGAACTGGATTTCTCATTTTCACTCTAAATTTTGCAATATCTTGTTCTTCACCTTTTTGATTTAATTTTTTAGCTGGTTTCACTTCCAAAATATCAAATTGTCCCAAATAATAGAATTTTATTTGGCTATCTCTTTTTTGAATCATCAAATGTTTTCTTGGTGCTGTAATTACATTCTGACTGTAAGAACTATTAACACCTTTACCAAGTTGGGTATCCCAACTAAATATTTGATTACTTTCAAATATATCCTCATAATCAGGTTTTCCATCTACATATTTTTTGCTAATATCTTTCGTTTGCTTTTTATGATAAGTAACAAAAATAAACACATCATCTTTTATTCTTTTCATTCCATACATTACAGAAGACAAATCTTTTTCACAATTCATTAAAAAACAAACATCTCTTCTTGAATATTGCTCATACAAGACAAAAGGAACTCCTTGATTCTTATTTTGATTATATTTATCTTTATATCTATGTAAACCAAACGAAATAATATCGTTTAATTCTTTCCGAAACTCCGATTCATTTAATTTACGCACAAAACTATTTAATCGTTGAATTCTTTTATTTTCATTAACTTTTAAAATATTAATTTGCGCATATTTTTGATGTTCTGCTGAATTAATATGAAAATGTCCCTGTAAAATCCTAATAGTATTTTGGATAGCATCCATATCCAAAAGATAGCCAAATTCTTCTGAAACATCTTCTTGAAATTCTTCTATGGAAACTTCATTATGCTCCAACAGCATTTTCAATAACTCCAACTCTTGTGGACGTACCCCGCTTAAAATCGTTTTTGATAAATATTCCAATATCAGAGTTTCACTATCTGAAAGCTCCTCTATTTCTTGTTTTTTCTCCATAGCTTTCAACATTGCATAATAAGTCTTATATTCTCGAATAATAATCATTGGATCGATTTCTTCATTTTCATAAAAATCAACCAATCTTGGAATTCTACCCAGTCTATTTTTCAAAGAAGTATAGCTTTCTTTGATCAATGCTTTCATGCTTTTTAAATTATCAACTGCATTGAAAATTCGTTCTTTAGATATTTCATCAAAATGAATTGTAGATGCTCCCGGAATCAGACTATTTCCACTAACTACATATTTTCTTACATTATCCTTGTTATAACTACGATCCCCAGACAAAGCAATCGGTATCATAAAATTATTCTTATAATTTCCAATAAAATCAAGTATCACTACATATTCTTTATCTTCTGCTTTTCGAAGTCCACGTCCTAATTGTTGGATAAATACAATCGGTGATTGAGTTGGTCTTAGCATAATTACTTGATTAATCTCTGGTACATCAACACCTTCACTGAAAATATCTACAGATAAAATATAATCTAACTCATTAATATCATCATTAACCAAACGTTCAATTGCATCTCTTCGAACTTCTTCTGAATCTGCACCACTTAATGCTAATGTACGCCAACCATGTTCATTAAATTTCTTTGATAATTCATTTGCTTCTTCAATTCTGCTGCAAAAAATCAAACCTTTTACTCTATTACCACTATAACCATAATATTCCGCCTGCTCCATCACATATTTTACACGTTCATCCGAGGTCAAAAATCTAAAATTTTGTAGCTTTTCTTCTTTTGTCAATTTGTTTCCATTGACCATTGTATCATCAACAATTTCTAAATCAGTAATTCCAAAATAATGAAATGGACATAATAAATCTTCTTCCATTGCTTTTTGCAATCGAATCTCGTATGCAATGTTGTGATCAAAGATCTCATAAATATTACGACCTTCTATATGATCATCTTTTTTATCAGGTGTTGCTGTCATTCCCAGTGTAAATTGTGGAGTAAAGTAATCCATAACCTTTTTATAGCTATCTGCTGAGGTATGATGAGCTTCATCATAGATGCAACATTCAAAATGATCTCTTGCAAATCTTTCTAAATTTTCAGTTTTTGACAATGTCTGTACTGTCGCAAAAATAAAATCTGCACCATAATCATGAGATTTACCAGTAACTAATCCCATCGTAATAGACGGCCCCAAAACTTTTTGGTATGATTTTAATGCTTGTTCTGCGATTTGGTTTCTATGTACTAAGAATAAAACCTTCTGATATCCTAGCTCTCGAACAGCAAATGCTGATGCATAAGTCTTTCCAGTTCCTGTACTGGATAATAGCAAAGCCTTTTCTATTCCTTCTGATCTCATCTTCATAAGATTATTAATAAAAGCTAACTGCATCTTATTTGGTTTTAATTTATAACTTTCGAAATCAACAATTTGTTCTTTTGCTGCTTGTCTTTGTTGCTTTTTGATAATTTGATTTTGTAAATATCGCTCTTTATAATCATCAATGAATTCTTCGTAATATTGACTATTTGGTGACATCCATAAATTCTTGAATTCATTTAAAATTTCTTGTGCAACTTCACCTTGTTCTGTAGAAACAATCTTTGTGTTCCATTCTTTATTTTCTGTAATCGCTTTTGATGTCATATTGGAACTTCCGATAATGATTCGATATAATTCATCTTCACGGAATATATATCCTTTTGTGTGAAATCCTCCAACCTCAAAATTTGTTCGAAACATTTTTAATTCAATATTTTTCAACTGGGCCAATCGATCTAATGCTTTAGGCTGACTAAATGTTAAATAATCTGTCGTAAGAATTTTCCCCGGAATTCCTTTTTGTTCTAGCTCTTTTAAAATCATAGATAGAGATTCAAACCCACTATCAGTAATAAATGCTACACTGATAAAGAACTCATCACTTCGTTTTAATTCTTGTTCCAAAGAAACAAGAACTTTCTTTCCTTGTTTATGGTCGTTGTATATAAATTCTGGTTGATATGCTAAATTTGAATTATTAGATTGATTTATAAATGCAGTTGTTAAGCCTTCCATCAACTCATTGGATTTTGAATTCTCCATAAATATTTCCTCTCTTATTTCAAACTTTATTTTTATTATACTATGATTAACTAAGATATGCTACAAACTTATATTCAAAAAAATTGCCACCTAATATATAAGGATGACAATTTCCAGCTATTATGCATTTGAAATATTATATTATTATTTAATATATATTGAAATATTATATTTTAAAAAGATTTTATACAATGATAAAAAGTCAATTTCCTCCTTTTCTTCTTTTTCCTCATTAAACTGACCAGCCTTTCCACAAAAACTAATTACTCTCTCTTGGTTATCATCATACAAAAACTTTTCAATATTCTTTAGAAATCTTCTCTTAATAGTTAATCTTTCGATTTCTTTCATTATCTTTTCAATATCTTTTTTATCAAAAGAAGATAATTTATGAAAATGTATTTGATCTTTTTTTAAACTAATTTTTCCACTTGATTTTACTCTATTTTTCTCCACATCGTAATTCATATTATCTAATGACGCTACTTGTCGTATCATCAAATATTTCATATCCTCTAGCATTTGACTAGTTTGTTTGTTATATTTAGATGATTGATATATTGTATATAATGCAAATCCAGCACTTACGACTATTGATGCTATTCCCTCTATGCTCATTCATTTTCTCCTTTACATTTCTTATAAATTAATTATTAATCAAAGTATAAATCATTCTCTTCTATTTTGTCAATATTTTTCGAACATTCGTTCTTTTTTTAATAATAAAAAAGGACATACACCCTAAAATACAAGGATATATGCCCTTTCAAATCTCACTAAAAAAATATCAAATTAACTCTAACAAAGAATCAATCAATTATTTCAACTGAGCAGCAACCTCAGCCGCAAAGTCTTCTTCTTTCTTTTCAATACCTTCACCAGTTTCAAAACGAACGAATCCTTTGATTGTAACATTAGCTCCGTTTGCTTTAGCAACCTGTTCTACGTATTTTCCAACTGCCTGTTTTCCGTCTTCAGCTTTAACGTAAGCCTGATCTAACAGACATACTTCTTTTAATTCTTTGTTCAGACGTCCAACGATCATCTTTTCGATGATGTTTTCTGGTTTGTCTGGGTTTTCGTTCATAGCCTGAACTTTTAAGATTTCTGTTTCATGTTCGATGTAATCTTTAGAAACTTCATCTCTGCTTGTGTATTTTGGAGAAATAGCTGCAACCTGCATTGCTACGTTTTTAGCCATCTCTTTGATCTCGTCGTTAACTACGTCTGTAGCAACTTCTACTAATACACCGATCTTACCACCAGCGTGGATGTAAGATGCAACAAATCCGTCTGCTGCAGATACTTTAGCGAATCTACGGATGTTTAAGTTCTCTCCGATAACAGCGATCTTACCATCTAATGCTTCTTTTACAGTTTTTCCAGCTTCTGCTTTAGATTCTTCTGCTAAGAATCCTTCGATATCAGCTGCTTTTGTTGTAAGAGCCTGATCAGCTACTTCTGCTACATATGTTCTGAATGTATCATTCTTAGCTACGAAGTCTGTTTCAGAGTTAACTTCAACGATTGCTGCTTCTTTTGCATCTTCAGATACTGCTACTGCAACAAGTCCTTCAGCTGCGATACGTCCAGCTTTCTTTGCTGCTTTTGCAAGACCGTTTTCTCTTAAAAATTCAACTGCTGCGTCCATGTCTCCGTCTGTGTTTGTAAGAGCTTTCTTACAATCCATCATTCCGGCACCAGTCATTTCTCTTAATTCTTTTACCATTGCTGCTGTGATAGCCATGATTCTTTTTCCTCCTAAATTGAAAGTGTGAATAAATTATTCAGCGTCTTCTGCAACTTCTTCAGAGTCTGCATCGATTCCCTGGTTTGCTTCGATAACTGCATCAGCCATAGCAGATGTGATCAGTTTTACTGCACGGATCGCATCATCGTTTCCTGGGATGATATAATCTAATTCTTCAGGATCGCTGTTTGTATCTGCGATTCCAACAAGAGGAATTCCTAAAGTATGTGCTTCCTGTACACAGATGCTTTCTTTCTTAGGGTCTACAACGAAGATCATGTCTGGAAGTCCACCCATTTCTTCGATTCCACCTAAGTTCTTCTGTAATTTGTCTTTTTCTTTGTTAAGTTCTAAAACTTCTCTCTTTGGAAGTACGTCAAATGTTCCGTCTTCTTCCATCTCTTTGATCTTTTTCAGTCTAGCGATTCTAGATTCGATTGTCTTGAAGTTAGTCATCATTCCACCTAACCATCTCTGGTTTACGTAGAACATTCCGCAACGTTCTGCTTCAGCCTGAATAGAATCCTGAGCCTGTTTCTTTGTTCCTACGAACAGAATCTTTCCACCCTGTGCTACACAATCTTTTACTGCGTTGTAAGCATCGTCAACCATTCCTACAGATTTCTGTAAGTCGATGATATGGATACCATTACGCTCTGTGTAGATGTATGGTGCCATTTTAGGGTTCCATCTTCTTGTCTGATGTCCGAAATGTACACCTGCTTCAAGTAACTGTTTCATTGAAATAACGCTCATTTTAAATCTCCTTTAGTTTTTGCTTCCGCTATTTTCATCGTTCTGACAAACCTCTTGGGCACTTACCAGAATTCCAATAGCGTGTTTATTTTTACCTATGACAGTATATCAAACCTTGTCCTTCTTTGCAAGAACTTTTTCTTTAATTCTAAAAGAATTAATCAAGCTTTGTGATCTCGTCAAATATAAAGTCATTCACTACTTTAATATATGTTCCCTTCATACCAGAGGATCTTGTCTCAACAACTCCGGCACTTTCTAGTTTCCTTAGTGCGTTTACGACAACAGATCTTGTGATCCCGAATCTATCTGCGATCTTACTTGCAACTAAGACTCCTTCATTGCCTTCTAATTCTTCTAAGATATGGATCACTGCTTTGTGTTCTGTGAAGGATAATGTACTGATCGCGGAATCAACGATTCCTTTCTTTCTTCGTTCCTGTTCCACTTCTTCGCTTACAGATCTTAACATTTCAAGTCCGACAACGGTTGTTCCATATTCCGCCAAGATAATATCATCAATGGAATAATTTTCTCTCTGGCGGTACATAAATAATGTTCCGAATCTCTCTCCTGCGATATCGATCGGTGCGATGATCGCATAGTAATCATCAACGTCTGACTCAAATCCAAGTGTGGAAAGGCTGACATTTTCATTGGTGGAAAGAATCGTTAATAGTCTTTCATTTAGTGAAAAATCAACATAATCTTTAACATTTCCTGAGATCAGCTGATGAAGCACTTCGATGTGTTCTGCTTCATTTTTACCTAAGATCTTTCCTTTTTTACTAATGACAAGGACGTTTGAATTCATTACTTCTGTCAGAACTTTACAGATATCGTTAAATACAACTTTCTGTGAATTGTTATTATGAAGTAATTTATTGATCTTTCTTGTTTTATCTAGTAATTGTATACTACTCATCTATATTTTTTCTCCTTATTTTGACACTGACTCCCCGGAAGTCTCTTTCTCTTTTGCATCTTCTGGTATGCTGCATACGAATCCACATTCCTTGCTAGAGCATACAAGCTTCTTACCTTTTTCAATCATATAGCTTCCGCATTTTTCACATTTAACTGTGGATGGTTTCTGCCATGACATAAATTCACATTCCGGATTATTTTCACATCCGTAATATTTTCTTCCTTTTTTCGTTTTCTTTAAGACAACTTCTCCGCCGCACATTGGGCATGGGATTCCGACTTTTTCAAAATGTGGTTTTGTATTTCTGCATTCTGGGAATCCAGGGCATGCAAGGAATTTCCCATATGGTCCGTACTTCACGACCATATTTCTTCCACATTCATCGCAGATAACGTCTGTGACTTCGTCTTCGATCTTGATCTTCTCTAATTCTTTTTCTGCATTCTTCACTGCGATCTCAAAGTCTGGGTAGAAGTTTTCAATGACGGATTTCCAATGGACTTTACCTTCTTCTACCATATCAAGCAGGCCTTCCATCATCGCTGTGAAGTTCACATCGACGATACTTGCAAATGCTTTCTTCATCATGTTGTTGACTGCTTCTCCAAGCTCTGTGACGTATAAGTTCTTCTTTTCTTTGACAACATAACGTCTTGCTGTGATCGTTGAGATCGTTGGTGCGTAAGTACTTGGTCGTCCGATTCCAAACTCTTCTAGTGTCTTAACTAAAGATGCTTCTGTATAATGAGCTGGTGGCTGTGTAAAATGCTGTTTTGGTTCTAAATCATTCAATGTAAGTTTGGTATCTTCATCGATGGATTTTAACATTACATTTCCTTCGGATTTCTCGTTGTTAATGTTATATACAGATAGGAATCCATCGAAGGCGATCTTGCTTGCGGATGCATTAAAACGATAATCTCCGGCAGCGATCTTTACGGATGTATTCTCGTATTTAGCTGGTGCCATACGGCTTGCCATGAAACGGTTCCAGATCAGCTGGTATAAACGGAACTGATCTCTTGATAGTTCGTCTTTGATGCTTGCTGGTGAATTTGTCATGTAGGTTGGTCGGATGGCTTCATGTGCATCCTGTACTTTCTTGTCGTCTTTCTTGGCGACAGTTCCTGATCCAACGAACTCGGCTCCATAAGCTTCCTTGATATATTCTTTCGCTGCTGCATCGGCTTCTACAGAGATACGTGTGGAGTCTGTACGTAAGTATGTGATCAGACCGACGGTTCCCTGTCCTTTGATATTGACACCTTCATATAACTGCTGTGCGATACGCATCGTTTTCTGTGGTGCGAAGTTTAACTTGCTGGATGCATCCTGCTGAAGAGTACTTGTCGTAAATGGAAGTGGGCTCTTCTTTAATCGTTCTGTAACTTTCACTCCTTCGACGGTGAATTCTTTTCCTTTTAAATAGGATAAGATTTCATTCATCTCTTCTTCGCTGTGGATCTCGATCTTCTGTTCTTTATTGCCGATCAGTTTAGCTTCTAATGGCTTTTTGCTTCCTTTGACATCTAATAAGGCTTCTAAGGACCAGTATTCCTGTGGAATAAACAGGTTGATCTCTTCTTCTCTGTCACAGATCAGGCGTAGGGCTACGGACTGAACTCGTCCAGCACTTAAACCTCGTTTGATCTTTGCCCAGAGGATCGGACTGATCTGGTATCCTACGATTCGGTCCAGAACACGTCTTGCCTGCTGTGCATCGACTAAATTCATATCGATGTCTCTTGCGTGTTTAATGGAGTCTTTGACAGCTGTTTTTGTGATCTCATTAAATGTGATTCGACTGTAGTTTTTGTTCTCCAGTTTTAATGCGTAATATAAATGCCATGAGATGGCTTCTCCTTCACGGTCCGGGTCAGTCGCGAGGTATACTTTGTCTGCTTTTTTTACCGCTTTACGAAGAGCTGCTAATACTTCACCCTTCCCACGGATCGTAATGTACTTTGGTTCAAAGTCATTCTCGATATCTATTCCTAAGGTACTCTTTGGCAGATCGCGAACATGCCCGTTGGACGCGATCACTTCGTAATTCCTGCCCAGGAACTTTTTGATTGTTTTGGCTTTCGCCGGTGATTCGACGATAACTAGATATTTTGGCATATAGTATTACCCCTTGTTTACATTTTTTTGATATATAAGTTCTGATGAATCTGTTTGATATATCCTTTCGCTTCTAATTGAAATAAAGCTTGGATCACTTCTTCATAAGAATTTTGGGATGTACTTAAGATCTCATCAATATATTTCGGTTTCAAACTCAACATATCATACACCCTTTTTTCTGCCTTTGCAAGAGATTTTGCACTATGCTTTGGAAATTTTCGTGAAAATCCCGTGAATTCTGAAAATTCTGTTAAAATATCGTCGACATTTTCAACTAATTTTGCTCCTTGTTTGATCAATCCATGACACCCTTGACAATGTTTGTCTGTGATCATTCCGGGAACCGCGAACACTTCTTTGTTCTGATCAAGCCCGCAATCCGCCGTGATCAGCGATCCGCTCCTTGCTCTGGCTTCTGTGACGAGGATTCCGTCACTTAATCCACTGATGATGCGGTTCCTTTCTGGAAAATGCCATTTGAGCGGTTCACTGCCTGGCGGATACTCAGAAATAACTGTCTGATTCGCATACATGTCATAAAATAACTGAAAATTTTCTTTTGGGTAAATGAGATCGATCCCACATCCTAAAACCCCAACAGCCTGTCCTTTTTTGTCGATTATTTCACGATGAACCGTCCCATCTACGCCCCTTGCGAGTCCACTTACAATCTGTACGCCTTGCTGAGCCAGCTCTTTTGCGAACTTTTTTGAGATTTCGAATCCATAAGTTGTCGGATATCTTGATCCAACGATCGCTATTGACAGTTCTTTTTCTTCATATGGCTGACCTTTTTGAAAAATCCCATATGGAGCATCGTAGATCTTCCTCAATCGATTCGGGTAAGCAGCTTCTTTTTGAATGATAAAACGGATATTTTCACGATGCAAGGCTTCATAGCCTTTCTGAATCGCTGTTTCATCTCTTGAATGAACGAAACGATCGTATTCAAGTTGTGTCATGTGTTCTTTTAAGATTTCTGGATTGATCTTATAGAGTTCTTTTGGATGAATGAAGATATCCATCAATTCTTTTTGCTTCTTGATCGGCAATCGGACTTTGCCGCATAGCCAGTACCAATATAATTTATCTTCCATATTCAAGCACCTCTTTGATAAATCCTGTATTTCTGAAGGTCATGGCTTCCATCAGGTGGATTGGTTTGATCTCTGATTCATTTTCCATAAGCATGATCGTCAGTGCTACTTTTAAAATCTTATCCATTCCTCGCCTTGTGATCTTGCCAGATCGATAGGCGATATCTAAAATCTCTTTGCATTCTTTGGATAAATGAAGGAGCTTGTTTAACTGTATGTGGCTTAAATGGCTGGTATCACTGCATTGATAGTTTATTAATAACTTTTTTTCTCTTTGGATGGTTGTTTCGATGCGTTCTTTGATCTGATGGGATGTTTCTTGACTCTCTTTTTGTATCTTCTGTGTATCAGCCTCTTTTTTACTTAGACATAGGACCATGTCAAAACGGTCTAAGATCGGACCGGACAATTTCTTTAGATAACGCTTTTTTTCATAATAAGTACATCGGCAGATCCCATCTTCCAATCCATAACCACAAGGACATGGATTCATGGTGGCAATCAGTTGAAAGTCTGCCGGAAACTTGTGGTAGATCCCATTTCTGGTGATATCGATCGTTCCATCTTCCAATGGCTGTCTGAGTGCTTCGATACATTCTGTTTTAAATTCCATAAATTCGTCCAGAAATAAAATGCCATGATGTGCTAATGTGATCTCTCCTGCCGTCGGCGTCTTGCCGCCTCCAAGGAATGCGGCTTTCGGGATCATTGGATGTGGCTGGCGAAATGGTCTGGTATCATCTTCTAAATACCGTGGAATTCCAGTGGCATCATAAATTGCCTGAACTTCCATCTTCTCTTCTTTTGATAGTTGTGGGAGAATGGTCGGGATCCTTCTGGCTGCCATTGTTTTTCCTGAACCTGGGGAACCAATGATCAATAGATGATGTCTTCCAGTGACCGCGATCTCCATCGCTCTTTTTAAATGTTGTTGTCCGATGATGTCACTGAAGTCTTCTTCTGACTCTTCCTTTTGATAAGTTGTTGCACTTCTGCAACTTTTTTGATGATATGTTCCATGAAAATAGTCCAGGACATCCTGTAAACTGTCCATAAATACCACTTCGATATCTTCGATCCCTCTTAGAGAATTCTCATCTTCACTTGCCGCAAAGAACTTGTGAATTCCTTGTTTTCTTGCTTCTAAAACGATCGGAAGGCAGTTTCCTACACCTCTGATCTTGCCGTTTAGTCCTAATTCTCCCATGATACAGATGTCATCTAACTTGCTTGCATCAATTAAATTCAGGCATCCTAAAAAGGCCACGGCGATCGGGAAATCGAACGCGGTTCCGTTCTTTCTTATATTGGCTGGGGATAAATTAACGGTGATCTTCATCGACGGTAAGGGATGGCCGATGGAGCGCAGTGCTGATGCAACCCGCTCTTTTGCTTCCATGGATTCTTTGGAAAGATAGCCTACCATTGTAAAATATGGCAGGCCGTTTCTGATCTCTACTTCTACGTGGATGAGCTTTCCGCTCACTCCACTGACGATTCCTGTGATTACTTCCTGATAAATAATTACTCAACTCCTTCTCTTCTCAAAAAGGAAGCTGGTTTCAAAATGATATGGTTAGTTTATCACAAAAGTAATATTTTTACAATCTTGTTTATTCAAAACAATTGTGATTATTTTAATAATTTCTTTAATTCACTCATAAATGTGTTCACATCTTTGAATTCACGGTAAATGGCTGCAAATCTTACGTATGCAACTTCATTTAAATCCTTTAATTTGTCCATGACCATCTCTCCGATCACAGATGTTTCAACTTCTCTTGTTCCCATGTTATAGATCTTTGTCTCAATCTCATCGATCGCTGCTTCGATCTGCCCCATGGATACTGGGAGCTTGTGACAGGATTGTACGATTCCATTCCGGATCTTGTTTCGATCGTAGAGTTGTCGTGTTTTATCTTTCTTGATGACACTCAACGGTTCTGTCTCTATCTTCTCATAAGTTGTAAAACGTTTTCCGCATTCGTCACATTGTCTTCTTCTACGGATCGCATTGTTGTCTTCTGCCGGTCTGGAATCTACGACTCTGGAATTCTCACTTCCACAATATGGGCATCTCATCTTCTTGTACCTCCGTGTTTTTACTGCTTGAAGTATATCATTTTTTTTGTAGAAAAGAAAGCTTTTCTTTTATTTCAGGCATTCTTTTTCGTTGATATCGACTAGAATCGTATCTCTGCCGATCCTTACAATGCATTTGTAGGGGATTTTGTAAACTTTATTCTTGCCAACGCATATGAGCATCTTCGTTGTTTTGGGAACGATCAGATAACAGATCTTACCCGTATGGATTTCAAATTCGAGGTCTAGGACAAAGCCTAAACATTCTCCTGTATTACAATTGATCACATCTTTTTGCCGAAGTTCAAGAAATTTCATGTCAGGAATCCTTTTTCTTCCTATTATAATAGTATTCTTTTTTTCCATGAATAGAAGCAGAAAAAAAGCAGGAGATTCTGATCTCTCGAATCTCCTGCTTCTTTATTATTATAATGATATAAAGAAAGATTAAGCTTCTTTCTTTGGTGCTGGTTTCTTAGGAACTAATTTCTTTCCTGTAATGATTCCTTTTGGACATTTACCTGCACATAATCCACAACCTACACATTTATCATAATCGATCTGTGCGATGTTGTTTTCAACTTTGATTGCTCCAAGTTTACATACTTTTTCGCATGCTTTACATCCGATACATCCTGCTTTACATACAGACATAACGTTTTTACCGAATTCTTTAGAGCTGCACTGTACTCTTGTTTTCTTGTTTTCTGGTACAAGGTCGATCAATGCTTTTGGACATGTTTCTGCACATTTTCCACATCCTACACATGCTTCTTCATCGATGTGAGCGATTCCGTTCACGATAGAGATCGCATTTTCTGGACATACTGCTGCACAGCTTCCAAATCCCATACATCCAAATTCGCATCCTTTTGGTCCTGCACCTGGTACGTTCATCGCTTCGATACAGCTCTGAACTCCTGAGTACTGGTATTTGTCAGATGCTTTTTCGCAAGTTCCGGCACATTTTACGAATGCGACTTTCTTCACGAATTCTCCTGCTTCTACACCCATGATCGCACTGATCTTCTCAGCTGCAGCTGCTCCACCAACTGGACAGCCGTTCACTGGTGCTTCTCCATTTGCGATTGCTTTTGCAAGTCCATCACAACCTGCGTATCCACAACCACCACAGTTATTTCCTGGAAGTTCTGCACGGATGGCTACTTCCTTCTCGTCTACAGGAACTTTAAATTTCTCTGAGGCAATTCCCAGTAAGATTGCGATAAGCAGACCGGTTCCTCCGACAACAACCATGGCAAGTAAAATTGCTGATATATTCATCTTCTTTACCTCCTAAATAAGTCCTGAGAATCCGAAGAATGCGATTGCCATTAATCCTGCTGTTAACAGTGTGATAGGCATTCCTTTGAAAGATTCTGGGATGTTGTTGTATTCCATCTTTTCACGGATACCAGCAAGGATAACAATAGCGATCAGGAATCCTAAAGAGATACCGATACCATTGACTACGCTGGCGATGAAACTATAGTCGTTCTGTACGTTTGTTAATGCTGTACCAAGAACTGCACAGTTTGTTGTGATCAGTGGAAGGAATACTCCCAGAGATTCATATAATGCTGGCATAGATTTCTTTAATACCATTTCTACGAACTGTACTAATGCTGCGATTACCAGGATAAATACGATCGTATTTAAGTATGTTAAATCTGTTGGTACTAATAAAAATGTATAAATTAAATTTGTAACTGCTGATGCGATAGTAATAACGAAGAGAACGGCTGCACCCATTCCGGCTGCTGTCTCAACTTTCTTAGAAACTCCAAGGAAAGGACATAAACCAAGGAACTGGCTTAATACGACGTTATTTACCAGCGCTGAACCGATGGCAATTAACAGTAAACTTTTCATCTTAATCCTCCTTATTTGTCATCTACAGTTGTATCAAAAAAGCTTCTGGAACCGCAAGCGCTGTTTCCGCAGTGAGAACAATCTCCGCATCCACCACTCTGTGCTTCTCCGGCTTTTTTAGGTTTTTTGCTCTTAACTTTATTCTGGATCGCTACTAAACATGCAAGTACGAAGAATGCTCCAGGTGCCAGGATAAAGATTGTGATTGGTTCGTATGCAGATGGCATTACCTGCATTCCGAAGATCTGACCTGCTCCTAATAATTCACGGAATGCTCCTAAAATTGTTAAGGCTACAGTAAATCCAAGTCCCATTCCAAGTCCGTCAAAGAAGGAGTTGATCGGTCCGTTCTTTGCTGCAAAGGATTCTGCACGTCCAAGGATGATACAGTTTACTACGATCAGTGGGATGTATAATCCTAATGCGTCGTTAACTGCTGGAACATATCCCTGTAATAGGAACTGTACGATTGTTACCAGAGATGCGATAACTACGATATATCCTGGAATACGTACACGATCAGGGATGACATTTCTTAATGCGGAAATGATCATGTTAGAAAACATTAATACGGCTGTTGTTGAAAGTCCCATTCCTGCACCGTTGATCGCAGATGTTGTTACTGCTAATGTAGGACACATACCTAACATTAAGACGAAGGTAGGGTTTTCTTTTACGATACCATTAATCAATCGTTCCATTGGATTTGGTTTCATGTTTAATTACCTCCCTTCAGGCTCTTTGAATATGCAACACAGCTGTTAACTGCACTTGTGACAGCACGGCTTGTGATCGTTGCACCACTGATGGCATCTACTTTAGAATCATCGTTCTTACCAGATCCATCTTTTACAACTTCAAATTTGTCTGCTTTTTTGTTTTTAAAGTTACTCTTGAATTCTGGTTCTTTGGCTTTCATACCTAAACCAGCTGTTTCGCTGATGGATAATGTTTCATAACCATTGACTGTTCCATCATCTCTAACACCTACAGATAAAGATACATCTCCACCGTATCCTTCTGGGTTTGTTACAGAGAATACGTATCCAAGTTCTTTTCCGTTTTTGTCAACTGCTTTTACAACTTCAGAAATCGTGTTCTGTCCAAGATCATTTTTCTTTAAGACAGCTGCTACGTCTTTCTGGTCTAATTTTACTGTATCGAATTTCGCTGCATCTTTGAATACGGCTTTGTAAGCTTCCTGTTTTGTCTTTTCTTCCTGTGCGGCGATCGGTGCTTTTGTTACATTATATACGATACCTAAAAGGAGTCCTGCAATTAATGTGATCACACATAATTTGATACAATCCATTACGAGATTCTTATTCATTGCTCTTACCTCCTTTTTTTACGATTCCAAATGGAGTTGGTACTGTCACTCTCTCGATCAGTGGAACTAATAAGTTCGCAATGATGATTGAATAAGATACACCTTCTGCCATTGGTCCGAACAGACGGAATAATCCAGTTAAAATACCAAGAACGATCGCATAGATGATCTTTCCGTTCTTTGTAATTGGAGATGTTACGTAGTCTGTTGCCATGAAGATCGCACCTAACATTAATCCACCACTGAAGATCTGTGCTGCCATGTAAGATAGATCAAATCCATGACCACCGAAGATCAGTACGAAGATTGCTACAACTGCAACGTAAACACATGGGATGATCGGAGAGATGACTTTCTTAAATACTAAGTATACTCCACCGATGATCAGTAATAATGCAGATGTTTCACCAATTGTTCCAGGAACGAATCCTAAGAATGATTTCATAACATCCACGCTTTTTCCCTGTTCCATAACAGCAAGTGGTGTTGCTGTTGTCACACCATCATATGTAAATGTTGTCATTCTTGCTGCAAATGAGATCATTAAGAAACATCTTGCACCAAGGGCTGGGTTCATAAAGTTCTGTCCCAATCCACCGAATACCTGTTTTACAACGATGATCGCGAAGATTCCACCAAGGATCGGCATCCAGAATGGTGCTCCTGATGGTAAGTTTAATGCAAGTAACAGTCCGGTTAATGCCGCACTTAAGTCACCTACAGTGATTGGCTGTTTCATAAGTTTCTGGTAAATATACTCAACGACAACACAGGTAGCAACAGAAATTGCAACTGTCAGTGCCGCAGATGCTCCAAAGATATAGATACCAAAAATTGTAGCGGGTAGTAATGCGATGATAACATCTAACATAATCTTTTGTGTTGAGCCATTATCTCTTACATGAGGATTGGCTGACACATGATATAATGTTTCGCTCATATGTATCTCTCCTTTATTTCTTTCTACGGTTAGCTAATACCTGTTTACGACCTGTCTTCATGGACTGTGCAAGGTTACGTTTTGCTGGACAGATAAATGAACAAGATCCACACTCAACGCATTCTGCTCCATAAAGTTTCTCAAACTCGTCAAACTGATTATGATCTGCTAATACAGATAATTTCGCTGGCATCAGCTTCTGCGGACAGACGCTTACACATCTTCCACAACGAATACAATTGCTTGGTTGGTTCGCAGCAACTTCATCTTTTGTGAATGCTAAGAAGCATGAGAATGTTTTGACAGCTGGTACGTCTGTTGTAAACATTGCCATACCCATCATAGGTCCACCAGAAATGATCTTCTCAGGCTGTGTTTTAAATCCACCGGCTGCTTCGATCAGTTCCTGTACGTTTGTTCCTGTACGTACTTTAAAGTTGCTTGGATTCTTGATCGCATCTCCAGTAACTGTCACAACACGTTCATATAATGGTTTACCATCTTTGACAGCTTCTTTGATCGCTACGATCGTAGCTACGTTATCTACGATGCATCCTGCATCTGCTGGTAACATGCTGGAGTTGATGCTTCTTCCTGTTGTTGCATAAATCAAAGAACGTTCTGCACCCTGTGGGTATTTTGTCTTTAATGTAGCAACGCTGATTCTTGCATCACCTTTTACTAATGCTTCTACTTTAGCAATTGCATCTTTTTTATTATCTTCAATACCAATGATACCTTTTGCTTTTGGGAACATATCAAGTACGATATTTAATCCTTCAATTAAAAGTTCTGGTGTCTCCATTAAGATGCGGTAGTCACCTGTGATATAAGGTTCACACTCAGCTCCATTTACGATGATATATTCGATCGCATCTGGATCTTTTGGCGCTAATTTCACATGTGTTGGGAATCCGGCTCCACCAAGTCCTACGATTCCAGCTTCTTTGATCGCTGCTAAAACATCATCTTTAGACATCTGATCATAAGGTTTTGCCTCAAAGGCAGCCTCTTTGAATTCTCCATCATTCTCAATTACGATAGAGTTAACTTTTGCTCCGGCTGGAGTCATTCTTGGCTCGATCGCCTTTACAGTTCCTGAAACAGAGCTGAAAATATTCGCGGATACAAATCCTCCAGCTTCTGCCACCTTCTGGCCTACTAACACCTGGTCTCCCTTGCTAACGATTGGCTGTGCAGGAGCACCGATGTGCTGACCTAAAGGTAAAACAACATCTCCTTTTGGCAGGTATTCGGTGATTGGTGAATTCTTTGCAAATTCTTTACCATCTGCCGGATGAACACCGCCGCTAAATGTAAACAATGCCATTTTAAGCCTTCCTTTCTTCTTTACATTTTTTTCCATTGCGAAAAAAAAGAGTTCTCATAAAATGAAAACTCCTTTGAACACAAGACTTATAATACCATAGTCTTTTTTATTTTTCAATGTTTTTTTAACAATTTCTTTGCATTTGCATACAAAATTCTATGTTTTTCTTCAGATTTTCTTAAGATTCTGAAATAATTTACAATTCTGGCTTTTATATTCTATTATTTGCGGATCTGTCCATTTCCATAAATAATAAATTTGCTGGTTGTCAGTGCATCTAATCCCATTGGTCCTCTGGCATGAATCTTCTGGGTACTGATTCCGATCTCTGCTCCAAATCCAAATTCAAATCCATCAGTAAATCTTGTGGATGCATTAACATAAACGGCTGCTGCATCGATCTGATTTAAGAATTCCTGTGCATTCTGGTAAGAATCTGTGACGATCGCTTCCGAATGCCCCGTATTGTAATGATTGATATGTGCCACTGCTTCGTCAAAGCTGTCGACAGTTTTCACAGAAATGATAGAATCTAAGTATTCTGTTCCCCAGTCTTCTTCTGTTGCAGGGATGACCTGGTCATTTAAAGCACAAACTCTCTCATCTCCACGTACCTGTACTCCTTTTTCTAATAAAGCATCGATGATCGCTGGACCGTGACTCTCCAAGATGTTCTTATGTAATACTAAAGATTCACATGTATTACATGTTCCAAGTCTCTGTGTCTTTGCATTGATGATGATGTTAACTGCCATGTCTTTCTGGGCAAATTCATCTACGTATACATGACAATTTCCTGTTCCTGTCTCGATCACTGGCACTGTAGAATTCTTTACAACACTCTGAATGAGTCCTGCACCACCTCTTGGGATCAGAACATCTAAGTATTCATTTAACTGCATCATCTTTGTAGCTGTCTCACGGCTTGTATCTGTCAGCAGCTGAATGCTGTATTTTGGCATATTGCAGGATTCTAGTGCACTCTGGATCACATTTGTGATCGCAAGATTTGAATTGATCGCATCACTTCCACCACGAAGAAGGCATGCGTTTCCTGTCTTAAAACATAGTGCAAATGCATCTGCTGTTACGTTTGGTCTTGATTCGTAGATGATACCGACAACTCCTAATGGTACTGTTTTCTTACCGATCAAAAGTCCATTCGGTGTTTTCTGCATATGTTCTACAGAACCAATGGGATCATGCAGTTCGGCTACCTGACGAAGTCCTTCTGCCATTGCTTCGATACGGTCAGGATTCAGGGATAAACGATCGATCAACGCCTCGCTCATATCATTGCTTTTTGCATTCTCTACATCTTTATAATTCTCACTTAAGATATATTCCTGATTCTGTACCAGACATTTGGCTGCTTCTCTTAATACTTCATTCTTATCTTCAATCCCTGCTTTTCCAAGAATTATCGATGCTTCTTTTGCCTGTTTTCCTAGTTGTTCCAACATTATGAATGCCTCCTTTTCGGTGCGGTTTGCATCTATCATCAATATGTTCTATCTAATCTGCTCTAGTTTAATCCTTTTGGTTTTAATGGAGTGATCGATCCATCTTCATTTTTAATACTTACATTATTAAGCTGCGCTCTTAAGTTTGCACGAACAGACTGGATGTATTCATGTCTTAATTTTCTCTGTTCTTCTTTCTGTTCTGGTGTTAACCCAATGGATTTATCCAGATTGTATAATTCATTAATTCTTTGAATATCTTTTTCTTTCATCTGTAATATTTCCTTTCTATATAATACATTGTTTTATCTTATTATGCCTTAAAATATGGGCGTTCTGTTAAATATTTCTTGAAATCAAAGTCTGGTCGTTTGTGTGCTAAGAATAATGTTCCGATCTCTTCTCCTGCAACAACTTTATTGACATTATTTAAATTATTGCTGTTTACGATCACCATATCTGCTCCAGCATCTGTTACGATATTGGCTGCTGCGATCTTCGTTTCCATTCCGCCAGTTCCGACCTTAGTTACAGCTCCTTTTGCCATTCTTCCGATCTTTTCATCTAAGACCGGTACTTCAGGAATCAGTTTGGCCAGTGGATTCTTGTGTGGATCATCCGTATAAAGTCCGTCAATATCTGTCAGGAGGATCAATAGATCACCTTGTACAACCGCAGTTACGACTGCAGATAAGGTATCATTGTCACCAAACTCGATCTCTTCTGTCGATACCGTATCGTTTTCATTTACGATCGGGATCACGCCGAGTTTTAGTAATTCTTCAAATGTATTCTTGGCGTTATATCTTCTCTCGTCATTGAGCATCGTCTCTTTTGTGATCAGAATCTGTGCAGATCCCTGATTGTATTCAGCAAACAGTTTCTGGTAGATCATCATTAACTGTCCCTGTCCTACAGCAGAACATGCCTGCTTCATCGGAAGGGATGTCGGACGGTTTTCTAATCCCAGGGCTTTAAATCCTACACCGATTGCTCCTGAAGATACCAGGATCACGTCTTTTCCGCTGTTATGTAAGTCTGTTAAAACACGGACTAATTTCTCTAATCGGAATAAATTGATGTTTCCTGTTGCTTTATGGATCAAAGAAGATGTACCTACTTTGACGATGATTCTTTGTTTATCTTTTAGTTTTTCACGATTATTCATTTTACATTCACTCCTTGAAAGGTATTTTACACTGTAACGAGGGCTTGTGCAACCTTAATTCCATCCATTGCCGCAGAAGTGATGCCGCCAGCAAAACCTGCTCCCTCTCCGCATGGGTAGATTCCTTTGATATTGCTCTCAAATCCTTGATCTCTCTCGATTCTTAACGGAGAAGATGTTCTTGCTTCAATTCCGCACAAAATCGTATCTTCTCGATTAAATCCTTTGATCTTTTTATCAAAATATTGCATTCCTTCCGAAATCGCTTCACTGACCGGTTCTGGAAGACAGTTTCTTAAGTTTCCAAAACTTGTCAATCCTTTGGTATTCGGTGTGATCTCGCCAAAGGATTCTGTAATCTTTCCTTCTCTGAAATCTTTTAATGTCTGAACCGGGATTCTTCCTTTTCCTTCGCTAAAAGCTTTTTCTTCCCATTTCTGCTGAAATCTTACGCCTGCTAATGCGTCATTTCCATCAAAATCCTCTGGTGTAACACTTGCGATGATCGCACTGTTGGAATTCTTTGCTGCTCGATCGTGATTGCTCATTCCATTGACCGTCAATCGTTCTGGCTCTGAAGACGCGTTGACCACGAAACCTCCCGGACACATACAGAAGGAATACACACTTCTTCCATTGTTTGCATGATATGTTAGTTTGTATGATGCAGCTGGAAGATCATATTGATCTGCTCCCTTTCCATACTGCGAATGGTCGATCATCTCACGCGGGTGTTCCACACGAAGTCCGATTGCAAAAGCTTTAGGATTCATTTCCAGATCACGATCTGATAAGACTTTAAATGTATCTCTGGCACTGTGTCCCGGTGCTAAGATCGCTGTTTCTGTTTTAATTTCTTCTTTATCATTGATGATCAGCCCTGTTAATTTTCCATCCTGGATCACGAAATCTGTCACTTTCGCCTCAAAACGGACATCTCCGCCAAGAGATCTGATCTCTTCTCTGATCCCTGCAACGACATTTCTTAAAAGATCCGTTCCGATATGTGGTTTATTTTCATATAAGATCTCTTCTGGTGCACCATGTTCTACAAAAGTTTCTAAAACGAATCTATTCCTTCCGAATTTGTCTTTTACTAAGGTATTTAGTTTTCCGTCTGAAAATGTTCCTGCTCCTCCTTCTCCAAATTGTACATTGGATTCAGGATTCAGTTCACCACTCTCCCAGAAATGTTCTACATCTTTCATACGGTTTGTGACATCTTTCCCTCGTTCTAAGACGATCGGATGTAATCCGGCTCTTGCAAGCATCAGTGCTGCAAACAGACCTGCCGGTCCCATTCCGATCACAACCGGTGGATATTTAAATTCCCGCTGATTTTCTGGAAATTCAAACTTCTTTTCTTTTACTGCCATGATATTACGATTCTTGTTCTTTTTGAGGAATTTCTCTTCTTGACCCTTACCTAATGTCACATCAACTGCATACACATAAGATAATTCTTCTTTTTTCCTCGCATCAATAGACCGTTTTACGATCTTGTATTGTTTATATTCTGTATTATGTAATGCTTTTTTTATCTTCTTCTCAAGTGCTGCCTCTTTGTGATCGATCGGCAGCTTGATCTGGTTGATTCTTATCATTGTCTTCCTATCTGGCTTGCAGCGATGTATCCAGATGTAAATGCCCACTGAAGGTTGTACCCTCCGCATGTTCCATCGACATCTAGTAATTCACCGACAACATAAAGCCCTTCTAATAACTTTGATTCTAATGTTCCTTGTATGATTTCTTTTGTGGATACGCCTCCGGCTGTTACCTGTGCCATATCATATCCTTTATATCCTTTGATCTCAACTTCAAAGTGTTGGATCATATCTAAGATCCTGTTAAGATCTTTCCTGGATATCTGAGCAACTGGTTTTCTTGGATCAATCTTTAATCTCAGTAAGATTGCATATACCAGTTTTTTATTTAAAAATCCCTGGAAGAATTCTTCGACTGTCTTATAATTGCAGCTCTTTAAGAATACTTCTGTTGTTTCTTCTAAGGTTACCATCTGTGGCATGAGATTTAAATAGATTTTTACTTTTTTCTTTCTTCTTAATGCTTCGATCGCAAAATGACTGATCTGGAAAATCGGGATCCCTGAAACCCCATATTTTGTAAACTGAACTTCTCCATGTTCTTTGGCGATCAATTCATTATTCGCGTAGACGCTGACATTACTGACATTTCGAACTCCCGAGGTGTCTTTTAAATATTTTCCTTCTGCTTCTAATCCTACCAAAGACGGGAATGTATCCGTGATCTTATGATGAAAGTCTTTGGCAAGCTTGTATCCACTTCCGTTGCTTCCTAAGTTTGGCTGTGCACATCCACCAGTTGCAAGGATCAGATTGCTTGACTGAAAACATTTGTCATTTCCATAGACATAAAATGTGGACTTACGTTTCTCTGCTTTCGTGACTTCAAATTCTGTCAGAATATCCACGTGCAGATGCTTTAATTTCTGTGTCAATGTGTCAACAACAGTTGCTGCCTGCAAAGATGCAGGATAATAATACCCATTTTGCTCTGTCACAAGCATTCCGAGAGATTCAAAGAACTGAATGAGATCTTCTAATCCAAATTCCTCGATCATCGGATAGGCAAAGGAAGGTCTCTGCCCTCTGTAGCAATTCTCGTCCATGTAAGCATTTGACAGATTGCATCTTCCATTTCCCGTTGCTAATATTTTCTTTCCTAATTTATCCATCCGTTCAAGCAAGAGAACTTTCTTATGATGACTAGCTGCTGTGATCGCTGCCATCATACCAGAAGCCCCTGCTCCAACGATGATCACATCATATTTCATTCGTTATTTTTCTCCAAATTTTTATTTTAACTACTGTATGATTCCAGAAAATGATATACTTCTTCTCTGTTTTCAAAGATAAAATTCTCTTTCAGCATATTTTTGATGTCTGCTGGCAGATTCTCTTTCTTCATATCTGTATATTCAAAAACTTCTTTGGTCTTATTGTTGATCACAGCCAGACTTCCATCAAGAATCTTCAAACTGTACGTCGCCTTGACTTTCTTGACTGCTTTGGTCTGTTTTTTTTCAGCTGTTGTTGTTATCTGAGAACGAACTTCCTTGAGGTTGTCCTTCTTTTCATTTGCTGAGAATGCAAGATAACACATACAGATGCACAAAACTGTGATCACAACCATATATATCATCAAAAATCGATTGATCTTCTTCATAATGCAACCCTCCTTTGGCTATATTGTTACCAAAGATAAGGGAATTTATACAAAAAGCCCAAATCATAGCAGATCTGGACTTTTTCTTCCTTTTATAAATGGAAGCCCTTACGATCCTTACAGCAAATGTAATTTCTTTGCTAATCTGACGATCAGATTTCCTTTTGGAATCTTAGTAAGTTCTTCTTCTGTAAATACTCTTAACTTAATGATCGCTGCAAAATAGATCAGTGCTCCAACTGGCACTGCAATGATCACGCAGACCGCAAAGCATACTCGCCCGAATGGAAGAACGCTTTGAACCGCATACTGAATCAAAAAACAGACAACACCCATCACTGCTGCACTTAATGCAGGCTTGATAAATGTCTTTGTGATCTCCTGATGAAAACCTGTGTATTTCTTGATAGAGTGTGCATTTAACAGACACATCACAAAGGAAAATGCCATAGTCGCAAATACCAATCCATATGTTTTACAATCTGTGTATGTTAATAAAAGCCATAATACAACGATATTGACCACAACGGAAATCGCAGAATGTCTGACTGGCACTCTCATCTTTCCCATTCCCTGTAAGATACCATTTGTCAACGTTGACAGACAGTAGAAAATAACAGAAACTGCACCGATCCGAAGCATAGCTGCTCCTAATCCCTTGGCATATGTTGCACCGAAGATCAATCCATTGATCGAACTATTTAACACACCTAGTCCAACCGCACATGGGATCGCGATCATCATCGTAAAACGTATCGCCATCTGGATACTGTCGTTCATATCGTCCTTCTTGCCTAACGCATAGGCTGCAGAAACATTTGGCACGATCGCATTGGAAAGTGCAGATGCCATCGCAACTGGAACATTGATCAGCACGTTATACTGACCGCTGAACAAACCATAAAATTCTGAAACTACTTTCGCCGTAATTCCTTTTCCTACTAAGATATTACTAAAGATCGTCTGGTCGATCGTTGCACTACAGTTATAGATCGCTGTACTAAAGATAACCGGTGTGATCGTTAATAATAAAATCTTTAAGATATTCCCATAAGATTCAATATATTTTGTACGGTCATGTTTCATCTGAATCTTGACCTTTGGCTGGTATGCACGATAAATGATAGAGCAGAAGATCAATCCTGTTAAAACACCGACTCCTGTACCGATCGCACTACCTGCTGCCCCATGTCTTGCGATCTCATATGTGATCTTGTTAGATGGCAGATATGGTAAGATCAGTACATATGCCATCAAAATACTAAAGATCGCATTCAAGATCTGCTCAATGATCTGGGAAATGGATGTTGGCACCATTGTATTATGTCCTTGAAAATATCCTCTAAGTACTCCAAGAATCCCAGAGAAAAAGATCGTTGGGGAAATGACCTGAAGGGCAAGTGCTGCACCTTTTTGATGTCCGACAAAGGTTGGTGCTCCAAAATATGCGATCATGGACGCGATACCACCAACGACAACTGCATAAACTAATGCTCCATAGAAGATTCTCTGAGCATTGATATATTCTTTCTTCGCAAGTCTTGCAGAAATTGATTTGGATACCGCAAGTGGAATACTAAAGGATGCGATCAGCAGAATAATGTTATAGATATTATACGCATAAGAATAGTACCCCATACCTTCTTTGCCGATGATCCCAAACAGTGGACTACGATATAATAATCCGATCACACGGCAGACAATGGATGCTGCGGCTAAGATCATTCCTTGCATTAAAAATGAGTTTTTGCTGCTTTTACTCATACTAAACCTCTTTCATCTCTTGTATATTTCGTCTTTGTCAAAATCTCTTCCTGACGTTTTTCCATATCTTTTCGTTCTTCCTCTTCCATATGGTCATATCCAAACAGATGTAACATACTGTGAGCGATCAAAAAGGCATATTCTCTCTCTCGGCTGTGGCCATAATTCTCAGCCTGTTCCCATACCTTGTCCATGGAGATCACGATATCTCCAAGCAGAAATTCACCACTCTCCGGATCAAATGCCATCGGATCTTCTTCAATCTTTGAGAAATCCGCTGGTTCTTCGTATTCTGCCATTGGAAAAGACAGTACATCTGTTGGCCGGTCGATCTCTCTTTGTTCTTTGTTGATCGCATGAATCGTTTCATTATCGGTTAGCATTAAATTCACTTCGCACTCATAAGGGCAGTCCACATAATCAATCGCTGCCTCGATCACTTCATGTGCGATCTTTTCATAAGGGATATTGATCTCCCCTTCGTATTCATTCTCGATTATAATACTCATAACATTCCTATCTTCTGTTCTTTTTGTTATTGTTATTCTTATTCTTTTTCGCAGATCTGGCTGCTTCATATTGATTATATGCTGCAACGATCTTCTGTACTAATGGATGTCTGACAACGTCCTTATTGGTAAGCTCACAGACCCCGATCTCCTTAACTTTTCTTAACACTCTTAGAGATTCTTCTAATCCTGAAATACTGTCAAATGGCAAGTCTTTCTGTGTTAAATCACCCGTGATAATCGCTTTGGACCCAAATCCAATACGTGTTAAGAACATCTTCATCTGAGCAGGTGTCGTATTCTGTGCCTCATCTAAGATAATGTATGCATTATCCAGTGTACGTCCTCTCATGTAAGCCAATGGAGCGACTTCGATCAATCCTTTCTCCATATTCTTCATAAATGCGTCAGCCCCAAGGATCTCATATAATGCATCATATAATGGTCTTAAATATGGATCAACTTTACTCTGTAGATCTCCAGGCAAGAAACCTAGCTTCTCTCCTGCCTCAATTGCTGGTCTTGTTAAAATGATACGACTGACTTCATCATTCTTAAATGCTGTGATCGCCATTGCCATTGCAAGATATGTCTTACCAGTTCCTGCAGGACCGACTCCAAATGTGATCATCTTATTCTTGATCGCATCGACGTATTTTTGCTGTCCTAAAGTCTTTGGTTTGACTGCTTTGCCCTGGATCGTATGACAGATGACATCTTTATCAAGCTCCAAAAGACTTGGAGATTTCTCTTCCATTGATAACGATAACGCATAGTTTACATTCTGCTCTGTGATCACATTTCCTCGTTTGGATAATTCGAGTAGTTCATCGATCACGGAGATCGCATGATTGACTGCCTGCTGTGTTCCAATACATTTTAAATGGTCACCTCTCAGGATCAGACTCACATGCAGTGTTTTTTCGATTTTCTTCATATAGGCATCAAACTGCCCGAATACATTCCCGCCATGTTCTGCCGGAAAATTCATTTCTATTTCAACTGGATTCATCTAATTCTCAGTCTCCTTCTTTGTGTATATTCCTTATGTATTCTACCATCTGTTACAAAGTTTTTCAACCTGAGTGGCAAAATCCATATGGCCTGATTCATAACTTTTATTTATTGCTGCGCTGTTGTTGGTGTGATCATTTCTTCTTGTTTCTTTGTTAATTTCTTGATATTTCGGATCTTTCCGACACTTTCTTCTTTGATGATCGATGCCTTAACTTCATATCGGTTGTTCTTTTTTTTATAATTTCCTTCACAGTGAACGATCTTTGCTCCTGCTTTTGCTTTCTTCATAAGATATCGTTCCAGCTGTTTTTTTAATTTTAACTGTGCTTCTTTTTTTGTCAAGATTTTCTTCTTTGGCCTGTATCTTTCAGTTATCTGCATCGTGATCCCAATGGGCAGATAAAAAGATTTCCCTATCTTTAATGATCTTCTCTTTGTCATAACATTTGTATGATCCTGTCTTTTCTTTTCGGGAAAATCGAATTGATACTGTCCAAAATATATATTTTTAATGCTCTTTTTCTTGCCTGTGATCAGCTTTTCGTAATATTCCATGGGAATTGAATTGTTGTACACCTCTTTAGTGCGCATCACGATCTCTCCGTCCGCTTTGATCTTATCCGTCTGTGTCACGGTAAAATCATCACTGTAGTAATAGATCAATCCAGAAATTAAAGTTGTTCCGCTTTTGACACTGTCCCCAACACTTACAAGCGGTGTTCCACTTTTGACCGCCATTTTTGTAATGATCCCTGATTTATTTGCCACGATATCACATGGTTTCTTTGGATTCTGCTTTGTTTTACGATCTAAAGTTTCTTTTATCTCAATATACAGTCTTGTTCCCTGAATCGAACAGGATGCCCACGCAATCTCAGCATAATCTTCCCTCAGATGGTCTTCCAATGCATCACAGTCAATCTGGTATTTTAATGTTCCAATATGGTAGTAGTTATCCGTAACATACTTTAATATATCACTTTCTGAATATACTTCTCCTCCAGAAACTGTAATCTCCCATAAAAACTGACTCAGCGAAAGGATCATTAAACCGCACAAACACATGGAAAAAAATAATATTTTACGTTTTTTATGTTCTTTTAAGAAATATGGCAGTCCTTTTTGCCCTTGTAACGCAAGATCAACATTTGCTTTCTCTGCTAATGCTTCCAACATTTGATAAGAACTTCGTCTGATAAAAAACACATAGCCGTCTGATACTGGTTTTAATTCCCACAATACAAGATGATTTTTTGCACAGAGATTCAAAAAACGCTCTGTCTGATATCCTTTGACTTGAAAATACAGCCTTCCAAATATAAAGTGCAGAATTTTAAGCATTTCTCATGCTCCTTTCAAAGAATATCATACATATTCCAGCCTTTTGATCTTTCCTTTGATCTTCATTGATTCCTGTGAGTAAAAATCAACCTCCAGATCACATCCACAGATATTTAATACGACATGATTCCCCTGAATGGAGATCTTATTCTCATCATATGATACGATCCCCTTGTAATTTTCTATGTATGCTTCACAGTTTCCTGTCAAGGTTATAATGAAATCTCCAAACACCACATCTCTTGGAAGAGAAAGTCCTTTAGCAATCACTTCTTTTGGTTTCTTCTTCATGCAAAACTCCTTTTGTGGCATTTGGTTTAATATATGCCGAAAAAAAGCACCATATACCTGTTCCCAGGTAAATGATGCTTATCTTTTCAATCAAGTAAAAATTATTTAGATTTTCTCTTACGAGCCGCTTCAGACTTTTTCTTACGTCTTACGCTTGGCTTTTCGTAATGTTCTCTTTTACGAATCTCCTGCTGAATTCCTGCTTTTGCACAGTTTCTCTTGAATCTGCGAAGAGCGCTATCTAAAGATTCATTTTCTTTAACGATTACGTTTGACATTCTATTCCCGACCTCCCCTCCAGTCTTGTACTTGTGCATAGGACTGTTTGGGTTTTAATTTTTTGCACTAGATTAGTATATCACATTTTAGATTTTTGTCAACTATGAAATTTGACTTTCTAAAATTTCTTTTACTTTTGCTACTGCTTCTGGAATTCCGGCTGGATTCTTTCCTCCGGCCTGAGCCATATTTGGACGCCCTCCACCGCCGCCTCCAACGCATCCAGCGATCGCTTTGATCAGGTTTCCAGCGTGTGCTCCTGCTTTCTGTGCCTCGTCTGTTACCATGGCAACTAAGAATACTTTTCCGTCTTTCTGGGAAGCAAGGACAATGACACCTTCTCCTAATTTCTCTTTTAAGTTATCTCCAAGTTCACGAAGTCCATTCATATCAACGTCTTCTATAGAAGTTGCAAGAAGTTTCACTCCTTTTACTTCTTCTACCTGATCCATAACATCTCCCAGAGCGTCTTTTGCAAGTTTGCTCTTTAAGGATTCGTTTTCGCTCTTTAATTCTTTTACTTCTGCAAGAAGTGATTCAATTCTTGTCAGCAGTGTTGCTGGTGTAGCTTTTAATGCTTTGGCTGCTTCTTTTAATTCTTCTTCCTGCTTATGGTAGTAGTTAAATACTCCCTGATCTGTCACTGCTTCGATTCTTCGAACTCCTGATGCAACACCAGTTTCAGATAAAATCTTGAATGCTGTGATCGCTCCTGTATTCTTCACATGAGTACCACCACATAATTCTACAGAGAAATCTCCCATGGATACAACACGTACTTCGTCTCCGTATTTCTCTCCAAACAGTGCCATAGCTCCTGTTTTCTTAGCTTCTTCCATAGACATAACTTTTGTCACAACTGGAAGATCCTGAGCAATCTTTTCATTGACGATCTTCTCAACTCTTGCGATCTCATCATCAGATAATGGTGAGAAATGTGTAAAGTCGAATCTTAAATGTTCCGCATTATTTAAAGATCCTGCCTGCTCTACATGAGTTCCAAGCACTTCTCTTAATGCTTTCTGTAATAAATGAGTTGCACTATGGTTCTTTGCACCTAATGCTCTGTTCTTCTCATTCACTGTAAAGACTGCTTTGTCTCCTACGTTGAATGTTCCTTCGACTACATGTCCAACATGTCCAAACTTACCACCGGATAATTTAATGACATCTTCTACTTCAAAAGATGCATCTCCGCTGATGATCACACCTTTATCTGCTTCCTGACCACCGCTTGTAGCATAGAATGCTGTCTGGTCAGCGACGATCGTTCCTTTGTCTCCTTTGTTCAGAGTTGAAACAACTTCTGTCTCTGTTGTCATAGCTGTGATCTCACCTTCACAAGTAAGTTCATCATATCCAACGAATTTTGTTGTCATGGCTGGATCTAACTGTTCGTATACAGTTGCATCTGCACCCATGTAGTTTGTTGTCTTTCTTGCAGCTCTGGCAGTCTCTCTCTGAACCTGCATTTCTTTTTCAAAGCCTTCTTTATCTACAGTAAATCCCTTTTCTTCTAAGATCTCGATCGTCAGATCTAATGGGAATCCATATGTGTCATATAATTTGAACGCATCTGCACCAGCAAGTTCTTTGCTGCCTTTCTCGTTCATAGCTTTTTCCATATCTGCTAAGATAGACAGTCCCTGATCGATCGTCTTGTTGAACTGTTTTTCTTCCTGAGATAAATGATTGAAGATAAATTCTGCTTTCTCTTCTAATTCTGGATATCCATCTTTAGATTCACGGATCACGACTTTACTGATATCTGTTAAGAACAGATGATCGATTCCTAATAATCTTCCATGTCTTGCTGCGCGGCGGATCAGACGGCGAAGTACATATCCACGTCCTTCGTTAGATGGTGTGATACCGTCAGATAACATAAATGTAGCAGAACGAATATGGTCTGTGATCACACGAATTGATACATCTGTCTCGTGGTCTGCACCATAAGTAACTCCTGCAACTTTACAGATCTCATCGCGGATCGCTTTGATAGAATCTACATCGAAGATAGAATCTACTTCCTGTACAACAACGGCAAGACGTTCCAGTCCCATACCTGTATCAATGTTCTTATTCTCTAATTCTGTATAATGGTTGTGTCCATCATTCTCAAACTGTGTAAATACGTTGTTCCATACTTCCATATAACGGTCGCAGTCACATCCTACCGTACAGTCTGGGCTTCCACATCCATATTTCTCTCCACGGTCATAGTAGATCTCTGAACATGGTCCACAAGGTCCTGCCCCATGCTCCCAGAAGTTGTCTTCTTTTCCAAAACGGAAGATTCTCTCTGGTGCGATTCCGATCTCTTTCTCCCAGATCTCGAATGCTTCATCATCATCTTCGTATACAGATGGATATAATCTGTCAGGATCTAATCCGATCACTTCTGTTAAAAATTCCCAAGACCATGCGATCGCTTCATGTTTGAAGTAATCTCCAAAAGAGAAGTTTCCTAACATCTCAAAGAATGTACCATGTCTTGCTGTCTTACCAACATTCTCAATATCTCCTGTACGAATACACTTCTGACATGTTGTCACTCTTGTTCTTGGTGGTACTTCCTGTCCTGTGAAATAAGGTTTCAGTGGTGCCATACCAGCGTTGATCAGTAATAAACTGTTATCATTCTTTGGCACGAGTGAAAAACTCTTTAATGCTAAATGTCCTTTACTTTCGAAAAACTCAAGATACATCTTCCTGAGTTCGTTGACTCCATATGCTCTCAACGTTTCATCCTCCTAGTGTCGTTTCATTATATTTAAGAAGACCTTGCCTTTACGGCTTTTTAGCTGCATGAGCCTGTATTCTCATGCAGCTAAATGATCTTCTCTTAATCATGTATGATCTTATGATTCTTTCTTCTTTGCCTTCGCACGACCGACTCCGAAATAAATTCCTGCCGCAGAGCATGCAAAAAGAATCGCAAACTTCAATACATAAGAGACTAATTCTGATAAAAATGCTGTCATAATCTTGCCTCCTTATCTTATAAAGTCGATTATACCAAATCGAACTTAGAAACACAAATATTTTCTCACAAAGATTACGTTCTTAATCTTCTTTTTCTAATAAATCTGTGTAGAAGCAAGAATAATTTCCTGTATGGCAGGCAGCCCCGATCTGTTTTACCTTAGCAAGTAAGGTATCTCTGTCGCAGTCAATATATAAATCTTTGACATACTGATAATGTCCGGATGTCTCCCCTTTGATCCATAATTCATCACGGCTTCGGCTGTAATAAGTCATAATCCCTGTCTCGATCGTCTTATCATATGCTTCTTTTGTCATATATGCGACCATCAAAACTTCATTTGTCTTATGATCCTGTACAACAACGGTTAACATTCCGTCGCTGTTTAATTTGAATTCATCAAAACTCATCTTGCTATTTAATAGTTTTGCCTCATTACTCATCTTATAAGGCTCCTTTCGTGGAAAGTACATCTGTGATCCTTGGATCCATGCTGGTTGCTTCATCCAAAGCTTTTGCAAATGCTTTAAATGCTGCTTCGATCATATGATGATTATTCTCTCCATGTAATTTCTTCAAATGAAGATTCATCATGCTGCCGTAAGATACTGCATAAAAGAATTCTCTTACCATCTCTGTGTCAAATTCTCCAACGCGATCAACCGTAAAATCACAATCCATCACAAAATATGGTCTTCCAGACAGATCGATCGCACATAACATTAATGTCTCATCCATTGGAAGCATAAATGATCCATAACGTTTGATCCCTTTCTTATCTCCAACGGCCTGTCTGATTGCTTCTCCAAGTACGATTCCGACATCTTCGATCGTATGATGGCAGTCTACATAGAGATCTCCCTCAACTTCCACATCAAGATCAAAAAATCCGTGACGTGCAAATGCATTTAACATATGGTCAAAAAAACCGATTCCTGTATGGATATTTCCATTTCCATTTCCATCAAGATTAATGGAAAGTTTGATCTTTGTCTCACTTGTATTTCTCTCAATTGATGCACTTCTACTCATATTTTTATCCTTCCTGGTTATCTTCAAATCTTACTTTCATGGAATTAGCATGTGCTGTCAGCTGTTCCTGATTCGCAAAGAATTCGATGTCTTTGTGTACTGGCTCTAAGGCTTCTCTTGAATAATAGATGACACTTGATTTCTTGATGAAATCATCAACACTTAATGGAGAGAAGAATTTTGCTGTTCCATTTGTTGGAAGTACGTGGTTTGGTCCTGCAAAATAATCTCCTAAAGGTTCACAGCTGTATGCTCCGATAAAGATCGCTCCTGCATTCTTGATCCTTGTCATAACATCAAATGGATTTGCTGTCATGATCTCCATATGTTCAGACGCAATAGCGTTTGCCGTATCAATTGCTTCTTTCATATCGCTTGCAACAAGAATATATCCGAAGGAATCTAAGGATTTCTCCATGATCTCTTTTCTTGATAACTGATTTAAGAATCCGTCAATCTCATCAGATACTTTATGTGCTAATTCTTCGCTTGTTGTAACAAGGATCGCACTTGCCATCTCATCATGTTCTGCCTGGGAAAGTAAGTCTGCTGCCACATATCTTGGATTCGCTGTCTCATCAGCTAACACTAAGATCTCACTTGGTCCTGCAATGGAATCGATACTTACGTTTCCATAAACTGCTTTCTTGGCAAGAGCCACAAAAATGTTACCAGGTCCTACGATCTTGTCTACTTTTGGAATAGACTCTGTTCCAAATGCCATCGCTGCAATTGCCTGTGCTCCACCGACTTTATATACTTTTGTTGCTCCAGCTTCTTTCGCTGCAACTAATGTATTTGCTGTAACTTTTCCGTCTTTTCCAGGAGGTGTTGTCATGATGATATTTTTCACTCCTGCAACGTGTGCTGGAACAATGTTCATTAAAACAGAAGATGGATAGACTGCTTTTCCACCTGGTACATAGACACCACAAGTTTCCATTGGTGTTACTTTCTGTCCAAGCATTACTCCGTCTTCTCTTGTCTCAAACCAGCTCTTCTGAATCTGTTTTTCATGGAAATCACGAATATTCTTGATCGCTTTGCGGATAACTTTGATCAATTCATCGTCCACTTCTTCGTAAGCTTCCTTAATTTCTTCTTCTGTAACTAAAATATTGTCTGCATTGATCTCTGCTTTATCAAACTGTGCTGTATAATCAAAGACAGCTTTATCTCCATTATCTCTGACATTTTTGATGATCGCATCGACTTTATCCTGAAAATCCCCATAGTTTGTAGGACTTCTCTTTAATAAATCTGATAAAATATTTGCAATGGAATCTTTGTTAACTTTTACTATTCTCATATTTCTCTCCTCCGGACTATTCTTTTTCATCCAAGATCTTCTTTAGTGCAACGATGATCTTGCTGATTCGTTCTTGTTCCATCTTCTGGCTTACCTGATTCACTACCATTCTTGCTGATAATGGGCAAACTTCTTCTAAGACTTCCAATCCATTTTCTTTTAAGGTTGTTCCTGTCTCAACGATATCGACGATCACCTCTGATAATCCAACGATCGGTGCAAGTTCAACAGATCCGTTTAACTTAACGATCTCTACTGTCTGTAATTTCTGATTATTGAAATATTCTTTGGCGATATGTGGGTATTTGGATGCCACACGGATGATCTCATTACTGTTTAAATATTTCTTCGCTTCTTTGGGTCCGCACACACACATCTTGCAAGCTCCAAATTTCAAGTCTAATACTTCGTATAGATTTCTTCCTTCTTCAAGGATCGTATCTTTTCCAACAACACCGATATCAGCTGCTCCATATTCCACGTAAGTTGGCACGTCACTTGCTTTGGATAAGAAAAATTTTAATTTTAATTCTTCGTTTACGAAGATTAATTTTCTTGTTTTCTCGTCTTTCATTTCCTCGCATGTGATTCCGATCTCTTCTAATAAAGCCATCGCTTTCTTTGCAAGGCGCCCTTTCGCCAGGGCAAATGTAATATATCTCATGGTCTTTTGTTTCCCTTCTTTTGCTCGATTTGTTGATTAGATGAAATAAAGAATTCCACCGAGGCGATGCTCTTTAGCAAATCTTTCATAGTCTGCTTTGCTGCACAGATCATTCTTTCTCTCTAAGATGACTTTCTTTCCTTCTTTTCTTAATTCTTCTGCTCGAAGGATCGCATCTTTCATTGTTGCTTCTTTATAAATGATTATTGTATCCATATGATCTGCTTCCATATGAATTCCCTGACGGCTTAATGCCATCATCAGCTCATCTAATACGATCGCAAATCCAACTGATGGGGCTTTCTTTCCGAACTGTTCGATCAGATTATCATATCGTCCACCTTTTAGAACTGCATCTCCTGTTCCATAAGTATAACCTTTGAAAATGATTCCTGTGTAATAATTATGCTTATTTAACATTCCAAGATCAAAACTTACATACTGCTCTTTGCCGTATAATTTTAAGATACCATATACATCGCGAAGTCTTTTGATCGCTTTCTTAGACTGTTCATTCTCAACCATTGCTTCTGCCTGATCTAAGATCGCTACATCTCCATTCAGTTCGTTAAAATGTAAAAATACATCTTTGATCTTATCAGACAGATCTAATGTCTCTACATATTCCATTAATCCAAAATAATTCTTATTTAAGATCAGCTCTCGAAGCTGTGTTTTGACTTCTTCATCTTTGATCGTCTGTGTCAATCCGTTGAAGAATTCAACTTCTCCGATAGAAAGTCTGAAATCAGTCAATCCAGCTGCCAGAAAACAATCAATTGCCATTGCAATAGATTCTGTATCTGCCTGTACAGACGCATCATTGACTAATTCTGCACCTAACTGGCATGTTTCTTTTAACTTCAACTGATAGCTTGAGTTATTTAAAAATACATTTCCTGCATAAGATAAACGGATTCCCATATTCTCTTCATTAAAATACTTTGCGATACAGCGTGCAATGGATGGTGTAACATCCGGACGAAGAACTAAGGTATTTCCTTCTCTATCGAAGAATTTAAACATCTCCCTTGCGGATACGGTTCCTTTTTCACTGTTAAATACATCAAAGAATTCAAATCCTGGAGTTCTGATCCCTTCATATCCGTAAGATGCAAAGACTTTGTTTAATTTTGCTTTCAGCTTACTTCGCTGTCCATATTCTGTTCCATATACATCTCTGACACCTTCTGGTGTGTGGACTCTCTTTTTATTCATATTTTTGCCGCTCCTTGATACTTTATCGAATTAAAGTGCTACTTAGGTAGCACATCAAATTATCTGTATTTTACCAATCCTTAACTTATTTGTCAACCTCGTTCACTCTAATTCATCTTTTGATATGTTACATGAAATTCCTACAACTGAGAAATAACTTCTTCGATCACCTGATCCATAATCTCCACCGGATCATATACAAGATCCACGCTGCAATATTCACAAATATCCTCTAATGCTCCAAAAATCCATGGATTTCTTGCTTTGATCGTCTTCATTCTTCCATTCTGCTGCACAAAACTGATAAAGAATCCTAACGTTCTGCTGATCTCATCATCACCCTCTTCTAAAATATCCATCGTGATCACACCGCCATCGGTATTATCATATGCCATAAATAAAAGTGGATTCTTGGGACGCTCCCCTTCTTCTTCCCCTTCTACCATAACTGGAAGATAAGTAAAATCTAAAATCACTTCAAGATCGATCTGTTTTTGATCCTTTAATTCATCTTTTAATTCCTGATCTTCTAACATCACTGACGGAAATTCTTTTTCAGCTTCTGGTATCTCTTTTACAAACATTTCCCAAGTATCATTTTCAGTATTATAACGGCGAACGATTCCTTCTGCTTGTTCGATCTCTGGATTTAATTCTCCCTGTCTGACTGCTTCTACCGCCATATACAGGTTCTCATAAGTTTCTATAAGAAGTGCAACTTCATCTTCATCTAACTGATATGGTTTATAACCTTTCTTATAAGAAACAAAGTAAATCCAGTCACTGATCGTCTTAAAACGAATATCTAATTCATCGATAACTTTTCTTTGTTCATCTGGCACATTCATCATGCTTCCCCAGAAGCATGTAAGACTTGTATGTTCATCCATCAGATACTGTGCTGGAAGATCCCCTTCTTCACTTCCAAGGATCATATAGAAATCTCCTAAGCCTTCAACTCCATCAAAGACTGCAATTCCTCTTTCTCCGCTGAATTTTCCCATCACACTGCAAAATACAGGTTCTTCTCTGTCTTTTAGCTGAATGGTTACAAGTTGTGTGTCACCAAGGTAATTCCAAGGCTCTAATTTGTCTAGTTTTAATGTAATGTCGTATAACTGCTTCCATGCATTCTTTGACGCTTCTTTTCTCAATGACTTGTCCTCCATAGATTATTTTATTGTATACTTAATATTCATTATAATAAGAAATGATTTTAATTACAACAAGATCCCGACTATCTTTCTTTGATTTGTGAATTTGATCGTTTTTTCTTTATACTTTTTCGAATTTCTGATATAATTGTTTGACGGATTTATCTTATTATTTTAAATTAGATAACTGATTTTATTACCAGGAGGTATTTATCATGGCATTCGACGGATTTGTCATTTCAAATATTATATCAGAACTTAATAAACAGATCATTGGTGGCAGAATCTATAAGATTTATCAGCCAGAGGCCGACGAGATCACGCTTGTGATCAAAAAAGAGAGATTGACAACAAGACTTCATCTCTCAGCCAGTGCTTCTCTTCCTCTTGTCTATTTATCGAAAGAAGGAAAAGCAAACCCTATGCAGGCTCCAAATTTCTGCATGCTGCTTCGTAAACATATCAGCAGTGGAAGGATCATTTCGATCACACAGCCTGACTTTGAGCGTATTATCGAAATTAAGATTGAGCATCTGGATGAGCTTGGAGATGTCTGTCAGAAACGTCTGATCGTTGAAATCATGGGAAAACACAGTAATATCATTTTTGTAAACAGTGATGATGTGATCTTAGATAGTATCAAGCACATCTCTGCAAATATCAGTTCTGTCAGAGAGGTTTTACCTGGACGTACTTACACATTTCCACCGTCTAAAGGGAAACATCCTTTAGCAAGTCTGACTGCGGAGAATTTTTATCAGCATATCATCACCAAACCACTGAATCTTTGTAAAGCACTTTATACCTCCATCACAGGTATGAGTCCTTTGATCGCAAATGAACTTTGTTATCGTGCAGGGCTCGATGGGAATGCATCTACTGATTCTTTGACCGATGATAGTGCTGCTGGATTATATGGCCAGCTTGTAAAATTAAATGCTCTTGTAGAAGATGAGGCATATCAGCCAAATATCATTTATTCTGGGGAGGAACCCAAGGAATTTTCTTGTATTCCTTTAACTTCTTATCCTGACTGTACAGAGAAAACATATGATTCTATTTTTGACGTGCTGATCGGGTATTATTCTGAGAAGGAAAAATATACGAGAATGAAACAGAAATCTTCTGATCTTCGCAAGATCGTGCAGACTGCTCTTGAGAGGACAAGCAAGAAATATGATCTGCAGCTTCGTCAGTTAAAGGATACCGAGAAGCGTGAGAAATTCAAAGTTTATGGAGAACTTACACAGACATATGGATATGGGCTAGAGGCAAATGCAAAATCTTTAACTTGCATGAATTATTACACAAACGAAGAGATTACGATCCCTCTTGATCCAACAAAGACTCCTTTGGAGAATTCCAAAAAGTTTTTTGCAAAATATAATAAGCTAAAACGTACTTATGAAGCTCTTTCTGAGCTTGTCGTGGAGACAAAAGCTGATCTTGATCATCTCGATTCAATCTCTACTGCTCTTTCTTTATCCGAAGATGAGAAAGACCTGCAGCTGATCAAAGATGAACTTTCTGATTATGGTTATATTAAAAGCCACGGAAAGAAAAAAGGAAAGAAACAGGCAAAATCCAAACCATTACATTTTGTCTCTTCTGATGGTTTCCATATGTATGTTGGAAAAAATAACTATCAGAATGATGAATTAAGTTTTAAGTTTGCAAATGGCGGGGATTGGTGGTTCCATGCAAAGAATATGGCTGGGTCCCATGTTATTGTACGAAAGGAACAAGCAGAGACTCTTCCAGATGCTACCTTTGAAGAAGCTGGCCGCCTTGCAGCTTATTATTCCAAGGGGCGTCAGGCACCGAAGGTTGAGATTGATTATGTTCAGAGAAAAGAACTAAGAAAGCCGCCAAAGGCAAAACCTGGATTTGTCATTTATCATACGAACTATTCTATGATGTGTGTTCCGAATATTGATGGAATTGAAATTGTTGAATAGACAGTTGTATTTATAATGCAAGAAAAAAGTGTCAAGAAATTGTTTCTTGACACTTTGTATTATGATTATATGAGTTAAGAAAAAAGGTTGTTAATTTGATTTTTGGTTGATTTTTATTGATATTATTTCGACTACATTGCTTCGTAGATTGCTACGACATCATCTAAAATCTTTTCATCTGTGATTCCAGATACTTCTTTTAATGCTGCTTTTACTCCGTTTGCTTTGATCTTATCCTGTAATTCTACGCTCTGTGGATCTTCAGCATTATCATATTTTAATGCTGCTGCCATTCCTGCTAATAATGCATCCACTGGAAGACCATATTCTAATGCTGTCATTGTTGGTTTTGTTAAACGATCTGTTGCACTTAATTTTCTTAATGGTTCTCTTCCTACACGAGCTGTATCATCTACAAGGTATGGGTTTTTGAAACGATTTAAGATCTTGTCGATATATTTAAAGTGAGCATCTTTGTCAAATCCATATTTGTTGACTAATGCCATACCACTCTGCTGCATTGCTTTTTTCACTGTCTTAAAGATTTCATCATCTGCGATACTTTCATCGATCGTCTTGTATCCTTTGTAGTTTCCAAGATATGCTGTGATGCAGTGTCCTGTATTTAATGTAAATAATTTTCTTTCAATATATGCCATTAAGTTATCTGCAAGATTCATTCCTTCGATCTGTGGAACAGCTCCCTTAAAGGATGCTTCTTCGACATTCCATTCATAATAGTTTTCTACAACGACGTCGATTGGATTATCTAAACGTACTGGAGGCACGATTCTGTCTACAGAGCAGTCTGGGAATCCTACATATTTGTCTGCATATGCTTTTTCTTCGTCATTTAAGTTTCCATAAACAGCTTCTTTTAACTGAGAACTTGCTTTGACTGCATTTTCGCAAGCAATGATGTTTAAGTATTCTTCAGAACCATTTTCTTTTCTTGCTTTGATTCCTTCTGCGATAGATGGAGCGATGATCGGAAGAATTCTTACTCCAACGGCTGTTGTGATGATCTCAGCCTCTTTTACTTCATCGATCAGTTCAGGTTTTGTTGAATTTACTCCGCTGATATCTGTGATCACGATCTCGCTGCTTTCTACGTCTTTTACAAAAATTGTATATTTCTTATCTTCGTTGATCTTATCAATGATTTTCTGATTTACGTCTGCGAATACTACATGATATCCTGCTTTGCTTAACAGTCCACCGATAAATCCACGTCCAATATTTCCTGCTCCAAACTGAATTGCTTTCTTCATTTTTCTCACTCCTAAAATTAAAATATAAATTTATAAGTATATATCTTAGGTATTCAATAAGCGAGAAGAATTTCCCGCTTATTAAATTGACCTTTTTTGTTTAAATCTTATTTAAACATTTCCATGATTTCGTCAACGTTTTTTGTTGTTTTTAACTGTTCTAATCTTTCAGGATCTTCGATGATTTCAGAGATCTTAGCTAATAATCCAAGATGTTCATCACCGATTCCAGCAATACCGAAGACTAACTGAGCTTTTTCTCCATCAAAGTCTACACCTTCTGGATACTGAAGCATTACGATACCAGTTTTCTGTACTTTCTTCTTGGCATCTCCTGTTCCGTGAGGAATTGCTACACCTAATCCCATGTATGTTGTAACTGTTTCTTCACGTTTTACCATAGCGTCAATATAACCTTCTTCAACATATCCAAGTTCATTTAACAGTTTTCCTGCTGCTTTGATCGCTTCGAATTTGTCGACTGGTTTTAATCCTGTTTTGATTCCTTCTTCTACAAGGATCTTTGCATTTCCAGTAGCTACTGGTGTTTCAACTTCTTCAACAGCTGCAGCTGTCTGTGCTGATGCATCAACTTTTGCTGTCATCTGTTCATATAATCCATCTAAGTTTGGATCCTGTAAGAAGTTATTGATAATTACTAACTGTGCCTGTGGTGCAGATTTTCTAGCTCTGTCTGCTAAAACTGCCTGAACAACTGCGATATCACAATCTGCTGGAATATTATCTACAGATGTATTGATAACTGTAAGATCTGGTCTCTGTGCTTTCACACGGTTTCTGAATTTCGTAGCTCCCATTGCGGAAGATCCCATTCCTGCGTCACATGCAAATACGATCTTCTTAACTTTATCTGCGTCTTTCTTCTCTCCTGGGTCAACTGTGATTCCTTTAGATTCTGCTTTCTTTGCTGCCATATCGTCCTGTGCATCTTCAAGACTCTTACCATCTGACATACGAATGATAGGTGATGCGATCAAGAATGATACTACAGTTGCGATCAGTACACCTAAGATCGTTAATGGAATCTGGCTCTTTGGTGACATTGATAAATAAGCGATGATTGATCCTGGTGAAGATGGTCCAATAAGTCCGCATTTTGTAAATGTGAAGAATGTGATCGCACAAATGTTACCAACGATCGGAGCGATGATCACGATTGGGTTCATCAGAATATATGGGAAGTAAATCTCATGAATACCACCGAAGAAATGAATGATGATCGCACCTGGTGCAGATGATTTTGTTACTTTGTCTTTAGAGAATACTGCATATGCTAATAATACTCCAAGTCCTGGTCCTGGGTTTGCCTCTAACATATACATGATAGATTTACCAGCTTCTTTTGCCTGTTCAATACCAATTGGTGTAAAGATACCATGGTTGATCGCGTTATTTAAGAATAATACTTTGGCAGGTTCGATAAAGATTGCTGCTAAAGGTATTAATTTTGCTTTTACAAGTACATTAACTCCTGCTGTTAACACTGCTAATACGGTTGACATAAATGGTCCGATGATAAAGTATCCAATGATCGCTACGATCATTCCTAAAATACCAACAGAGAAGTTATTGATCAACATCTCAAATCCGGCTGGCATATGTCCGTCCATTGCTTTATCAAATTTCTTGATGACCCATCCTGCAAATGGTCCCATTACCATGGCTCCCATTAACATTGGCTGTCCATCAAATCCACCAACTCCGGCGATACAACCCATGACTGCGATCGCACCCATGACTCCTCCACGATCTCCACCAACTTGTTTACCACCTGTGTAGGCGATCAGCATTGGTAATAAGAATGTTAACATGTATGGCTGAATTGATGCTAACTTCGCATTTGGAATCCATCCATCTGCGATAAATAATGCTGTAATGAATCCCCATGCAATGAATGCTCCGATATTTGGCATTACCATTGCACTTAAAAATTTACCAAATCTTTGTAATCCATTTTTCATTTACAATATCCTCCTTTTGCTTTCTATCTTCTCTTCATTTTGTTTTCGTAATAGTTGCCAAGGCTTGTTTCAAGTTCTGCCTCGACTGCATTTCTGTTTTTCTCGAATAAATAGGTGATGATCTGGTCTTTCTCGGCTAATGCCCCGCTTATTTCACTCATAACTTCACGGTAGGCCTTACTTCCATCTCCCTGTGGAACAAGCATCAGGATCGCTCCCTTGATCGGCTGTCCATTTTCGATGATCTCATCATTTAAATAGACAAAACCAAATCTGCAATGTCTGATGCCTTTTGTTTCACAATGTAAAAATAATGCATTCATACTCGGAATAAATGTGCTTGCGATATTCTCGCGTTTGTTTAATGCAAAAGTAATCTCTGTTGCTGTCGTTTCATTTCTTGCAAATAATTCTCCTGCATATTCGATCAATTGTTTCTTATTCTTAATGTTTTCACCTGTTGATATTTTAATGTTATCTAATACCTGTAAGATTTCTTCTCCAAGAAGTGTCATATACTCGATGTCTTCTCTTCCAATCCTTTTGACTGGTTTTACAGTCTTTATGGGATTTTTTCTTTTCTTCTTGTCGATATTTTTGATCATGGCATTGATCATTTTCTTATCTGTCTCTGTTAAAATAGAGTTCACATAGACATTTGGAAATGTCAGATTTAATTTTGCTGTGGAAACGATAAAATCAATTCCTTCTTCGATCAGCTCCTCTTCTTTGATCTCTGCTGTCGAGATGATCTTTTGTACCATCAGCTGCGGAAATTCTTTTTTCAGATGAACGGCTAGCATATGGGATGTCCCAACTCCATGTGGGCAGGCAACATAAACAGATAACTTTTCTTCTTTATCTTTTTGCTGTTCAACCGCTACACAGAAGTATAATGCGATAAACCCCATCTCCCCTTCCGGGAGTTTTTTTATATGTAATTCTTCTTTTAAGAACTCACACGCTTTGATCGTTGCCACATAAACTTTGGAATATTTTTCTTCTAAAAAATCAATGTATTGATTTTCCGTAAATACACCTTGTTTCATTCGATTGATCGCTGGTTTCATATGATTACATAATCCATCGATCAACACTGCATTCTCAAAAAATTCCATTTCTAAAAGTATTTCCATCTCAGCAATGATCCGCATGACCAACTGCCTGACTTTAAAACTTTCTTCATCGATCTTATTCTCACTTTTGTTTTTCCAGATCTTCGCTGCCAAAAGCTGCATTGCTATGTTATATACTTCTCCTTGTGAGAGCTGATGTCCTTCAAAGTTGCTTAACTTGCCTCCCAGCCATTTTGCAATCTGATATTCTGGTAAATGAGTGATCGATCTGACGTCTTTCTCTTCTTTGATCTCATGTCCCATTCTTACCCTGTTTTGTGTGATCAATAAATACAAGCTTAAATGCCTAATGGAATGGTCAGTATATTCTATATCTAACACTCCCTGCATATTTTTAATGATATCTCTTGTATCATCTAACACTTCTTGCGTAAGATTCGGAAACATTCGTTCTTTGAGTTTTTTCTCTTTATCAAACAATACTTTTAAGGAATGTCCTCTTAACTTTTGTCTCAATACCATTGTCACTGCCTGACGGTAATCTTCCTCTTTTCCTTCCCAGTAAATTCCCATTCCCGGTCTTCGGTAAAGAGTCAGATTATAGTGATCAAGCCATGTTTCAACCTCTTCCAAGTCGTTGCTTAATGTTGCATCCGAAATATGAAAAAGGGATGTAAAGTAAAAATATTTGAGTGGTTCGTTGATCGTTAACAGTTCAAGTAATATGATCATCTGGCGATCTGCTTTACTGTATACTGGCTTGTTCTCATCCATATCTACGAGTTCTTTAATATAGTTTCTTGTTTCTGTATCTTCATCCACATACATCCCGATCCTTGGTTTCTTGACTAGTTTAAAGTCATTCTCCTCAAACCATTCGTTGATGCGAGGCATTTCTCTTAATACGGTTCTTGAACTTAATTTCAGTTTTTCTGATATTGCCTGTATTGTAATTGGATCGTCAGCATTAAAAGCTGCTAACATCTCAATGATAAGTTTCTGTCTTTTTGTTAATCCGGATTTCTTAGACACTCTGTATCATCCCCTTTCACGTATTATTATATATACAATGGGTGGTTTGGACAAGCGATTGATATGATGGTTTTGACGACATTCAATAGTGACATTTTGTTGTCAGTATTTATAGTTTGTCAGTATTATTTCATGACAAGTTTTGATTGTAATAGTGTTGCATGTATGAGTCAGAAAGAAGATAAGAAGAACTATTTATAAGAAAAAAAGCATGACACTCCGCATTTTTGAAAGCGTTTTTTCTTATAAATAGTTCTTCTTATCTTCTTTCTGACTCATACAACGGAACACTATTCAAATCACTACACAGTGTGTATGTTATACGATACTGACTAATAATTTCAGTTATCGAAACCACCGGTGGAGGTATGTTTTACTGTATTGGAATCTATAATAAACATCTGTCTGCCATTACATAAATTTAAAACCAATAACGTTCAACACACACCCACTTAAGTTTTCCAATCTTGTAATTGTTCACACTTTAGACTTCAGGTATATGATAAAAAATAAATAAACGATCGGAAGAGCAGCATTAGAATTTTGCCACGTTTTTTACGGATTCGCAGCCGGCTTGGTGCGTTGTTTGAGCCTCAAAGAGTTTCTGTTTTGAATACCCTTGAAGGCGAGTTACGCAAGGAAAGCCGGCGGATCAGCGATCTGTAAAAAACGTGAGGAAAATTCTCTAGCTGCTCTTCCGATCGTTTATTTATTTTTTATCATATACTCGAAATCTACAGTTGGCCAACACACAAATTAGTAAATACTATCCCTAAACACAATCTTACGATATGCTTCAAACTGTAACCAACGGTTAAAGAATTCGCTTCCTGGTTTATATCCTTGTTCTTTTAATTCTGCAAACAGTTTGTCTGCTTTTTCTTTGGAATCAACCAGAATCTTAAATCCTCGTCCATTGATCAGTGGCAGTCCTTTGTATTCGTATTCTTCGATTGGAAGAATTGCTGATACTTTTCTGTCTCTGATCTGTACGGCTACTTTGTCTCTGAATACAATGACATCAAAGTAGTCTGGATACTGATAGCTTTCTCCTTCTACTGGAATTTCATCTCCGATCGTGTAGGATTTTCCAGATGGTTTGATCTTTGTGACTGTCATACTTTCCATATTGTAGTAGAATTCTTCAAAGATATCTCCATTGGCTTTTAATTTTCCATGGGCAAAGACACATTTTAAGTCTGTTTCTTCGTCAACTTCAGAATTTTTGATCACTCCGCATGCAGATGTCATGTTTGTGATACGGTCGATCAATATGAGCTCTCCTAAGGCTTTATGATCATCAAATTCGTCTAAGACAATTTCTTCCTGCAAGATAACATCACATACTGCGATCTCATTCTTTCTTAAGTTGCTTGCTGGAATGTATTCTCCTGTGTTGACATCGATCTTGTACTGAATATTTGTTACGATTCCTGGAATTTCTTTTGTTCCGATCTTTACGAAATATTCTTTTCCTGGTAATAATTCTCCGTCATCCATCCAAAGAACTGTCGCTGTAAATGATTTGCTGACTGGAAGTTCTGTTTTATTGGCCAGTACGCATCCTCTGGATACATCAACTTCACGGTCTAACTGGATCGTTACTGGACGGCCTTTTTCAGCTGTCTGTGCATCTTTATCACCAATTAATAAACTCTTAACCTTTGCATGTTCTTTGCTTGGTAATGTCACGATCTCATCTCCGACAGAAATCTGTCCGGATTCGATCTGTCCCTGGAATCCACGGAATGTGTGGTTTGGACGGCATACTCTCTGAACTGGCATGTAGAATCCTTCTTCTTCAGATTTCTCTCGTACATCCACCGTCTCTAGGTATTCTAGTAATGGTTCTCCTGTATACCATGGAATGTTATCTGATTTTGTTGTAACGTTATCTCCTTCTGTTGCAGATACTGGGATGATCTTTACATTTGCAAGTGATAATTCTTCTTGTAATTCTTTGATCTGTTCCTCGATCTTTCGGAATGTTTCCTGATCATATTTTACAAGGTCCATTTTATTGACTGCAAATATGAAGTGTCTGATTCCCATTAAGGCGCAGATTCTTGCGTGGCGTCTTGTCTGTACTAATACTCCTTGGGATGCATCGATTAAGATGACTGCTAAATCTGCAAAGGATGCTCCTACAGCCATGTTTCTTGTATATTCTTCATGTCCTGGTGTATCTGCTACGATAAAACTTCTTTTTTCTGTTGTAAAATAACGGTAGGCAACGTCGATCGTAATTCCCTGTTCTCTTTCTGCCATTAATCCGTCAAGTAATAAAGAATAGTCGATCTTTCCACCACGGCTTCCAACTTTACTGTCTAACTCTAATGCTTCTTCCTGATCTGTATATAATAACTTTGAATCATATAAAATATGTCCGATCAGTGTAGATTTTCCATCATCTACACTACCGCAAGTAATAAATTTTAATAATCCTATCATCTTAGAAATACCCCTCTCTCTTTCTTCTTTCCATGCTTCCTGCTGCTTCATTATCAATAACTCTGGTTGTTCTTTCTGAAGAAACCGCACTTAATGTCTCGTCAATGATCTCATCAAGTGTTGAGGCTTTTGATTCCACTCCTCCAGTTAATGGATAACATCCAAGGGTTCTAAATCTCACACTCTTGTATTCGATCTTCTCACCTGGTCTTAATTTTAATCTGTCATCATCGACCATGATGATATTTCCATCTCTCTCGATCACTGGGCGTTCTTTTGCAAAATATAATGGAACGATATCGATTTTTTCGCGTTTGATATATTTCCAGATATCTGTCTCTGTCCAGTTAGAGATTGGGAATACACGAATGCTTTCTCCTTTTTTGATCTTAGAGTTATATAATTTCCACATTTCTGGTCTCTGGTTCTTTGGATCCCATGCCTGATTTTCATTTCTAAAAGAGAAGATTCTTTCTTTTGCACGAGATTTTTCTTCATCACGACGTCCACCTCCAAATGCAGCAGTAAATCCATATTTATTTAACGCCTGCTTTAGGGCCTGTGTTTTCATGATATCTGTGTAAGCGGCTCCACTATCAAATGGATTAACCCCCTGTTTTACACCATCTTCATTGATGTATTCTATCATTTCTAATCCGTATTTCTTTGCTGTTTCATCACGGAATTTGATCATTTCTTTGAATTTCCATGTTGTATTAACATGTAAAAATGGAAATGGTGGTTTCTCCGGATAGAATGCTTTTAATGCTAAATGTAACATAACTGAGCTGTCTTTTCCGATAGAATATAGCATAACTGGTTTTTCACAAGAAGCTGCAACTTCTCGGATGATGTAGATTGCTTCCGCCTCCAACTGGTCAAGATGTGATAATTCGCTCATTTTGATGTCCTCCAATCTAATATTTGTTTGAATCTTTCTTGTTGATCTCTATGGTTTGTTCTTCTCCGGTATATTTTTTGATCTTCCAAAGAATCGTATCTTTGCTTTCGTTAACTGTCATTTCACTTCCCATTCCACCGATATCGGCTCCTAGGAAAAATGCGATGGCTCCTGTTTTACATTCTTTTAAGCAGGATGTACATCCCCAGCAGTCTTTTGGATATTTGATGTATGCTTTGCCAGTTGCATCGGTCTTTATCAAACTTCCAGGACAGACGTCTAAGCATCGTTTGCATCCAACACATTTATTTTTGTTAATTCTGATGCTCATAGTGCTCATCCTCCTTTACTAGTTCTCGTAAGATGACTTTGATCTTTCCTTCCACTTTCTTTGTATTGACGTATTTTTTCCAATCATCACTCTTTTGTGGATGATCAAGATTTTCTGCAAAACTGTGCCATCTTGTCTCTTTTCTTGCTTTTAAATGTTCGATCAGAGTCAGACAGATCGTTAATCGTTCTTTTAGTTCATAATAAAACATTAATTCATGGTAATCCTTGGCACTTAACTGTCCAGATAATGTGATCAGGTTATTGATCTTTTCTTTGGCGAGATTTAAGCAGTTTTCATTAAACTGATAATGACTTGAAATTCCGCCTGCATAAGCATCCATGACTTTCTGCATCGCTTCTTCCATCTGCTCGATCGTAAAAATACTGTCTTTGTCTGATAAAATATTGTTGTATTCTTTAACTTTCTCGTCTAATAACTGTTCTTCTTTGTTATCTGTTATATCAAACGTCTGATCTTTTAATTTCTCTACGATATCCAGTGCTGCGATCTCACCTTCTACCAAAGCTCCTGTCACATATTTCTGTGGGCATCCCCCTGCGACATCTCCGGCTGCGTACAGCCCATGGATCGTTGTCTCTCGATTTGTGTTTACCCAGTAACCACTGGCAGTATGTCCACCCACAATATATGGTTCCGTTCCCTCGATCTCTACATTTTGTTCACTTGGATCTTTGCCTTGCTCGATCCATTTTAAGGTCTGGCTTGGTGCCATATTTAAATATGCTTTCTTAAGGTCTGTATCTTTTTCCTTCTCAATTCCTTCGGTTCTTAGGTAACAAGGGCCTCTTCCTTCCAGATTTTCCTGTGTTGTTCCATAAACACGCTGAGAAGTTGTGATTCCGTATTTATCTTCGTAAATCTCTCCTTTAGCGTTTACCTGCTTTGCCCCGACTCCCTGTGCGATCGTTCCCGTTGGTGCGATCGTATCTTTACACCTTAATGCGATAAAACGCATCTCAAAGGTTGTCATCTCAGCTCCAGCATCAATTCCCATTGCGTATCCGGCACCAGTGTTAAATGGTGGATACCACATCTTATGTCTTGAAAATCCTGGATTATTTGGCTTATAAAGCCCTGCTGCCCCTCCTGTTGCACAAAGTACTTTCTTGGCACGGATCTCATAAGCTGTTCCATTTTCCATATGGAAACCGAAAGCTCCTTTGATCGTGTTATCTTCCACGATATAATCGGTGATATTCAAATGATTGATCACCTCTACGTTATCTAGCTGATTTACTGCATCTGCAAGGATTGGCTTGATATTTTCTCCATTGATCTTAATATTTCGATTTCCTCTGGCAACATAGTCACCATTTTCATCCTTTAAAATAACCAATCCTAACTGTTCCATCTTGCTTGTCACTTCATTTAAATGTTCTGACATTGTAAGAAGCAGGTCACCTCGTACGATCTCATCTGCATCTTTCCTCGCATAATCAACATAATCCTGTGGTTTTCTTCCCTTTACGATATAAGCATTGATCGCATTAACTCCAGCTGCTAAGCACCCGCTTCGTTTGATATTAGCTTTCTCGGCGATGACGATCTTTGCATCACTTTTTTCCCTGATCGTAAGTGCCGCATAACATCCAGCTGTTCCGCCTCCGATGATCAGGACATCGGTATGTATGATCTGTTGTTTTGTAATTTCCATAATCGGTCCTTTCTGGTATATTTCTTAAATATAGAAGACATCGCCTTCCTGCATTTCTTTATTCTCTAATAAATAAGTTTCCTTTTCATCAAATACATATAAACGGTAAATAATGATATCAACTTCTTCTCCAACGCTTACCGGATCCTTTTCCAAAGATCTCTCAGCTGTCACTTTGATTCCATTGATATTTACAACTACATCCAGTCGACTTCCACTAAAGATCACATCTTCTACAATTCCTTTTTCTGATGCACTCATATATCGTTTTAATTCCCCTTTTTTTGCTAACTCAAGGAATTCCGGTCTGACGATCGCTTTCTGTGCATGTTCTATTTTTTCAAATCCTTTTAAGGATTCATAATTTTCTACGATGGATGATCTTCCAACAAACTGGGCTACAAATGGCGTCTTTGGTGATTTATAAATCTCTAATGGGCTTCCCATCTGCTCAATCTTTCCATGATTTGTAATCAAGATCTCATCAGCAACCTCTACGGCTTCATCTTGATCATGTGTAACGAAAATGCTTGTGATACCAAGCTTTGATACCATTTCTTTTAGCCAGAGTCGAAGCTCTGATCTTACTTTTGCATCGATCGCTGCAAATGGTTCATCAAGAAGTAATACCTGTGGATTTGGAGCCAATGCTCTTGCAAATGCAACTCTCTGTCTCTGCCCGCCAGATAACTGGTTCGGATATCTATTTTCAAGTCCTGATAACCCCGTTAATTCCAGTAATTCAAAAACTCGTTCTTTGATCTGTTTCTTCGGCATTTTTGCAATCTCTAGTCCAAATGCGATATTATCAAAGACTGTCATATATCGGAATAGTGCATAACTTTGAAATACAAATCCAATTCCTCGTTTTGCTGCCGGAATATCATTGACTCTCTTTCCATCAATAAAGATATCTCCTGCATTTGGATTTTCCAATCCTGCGATCATTCGAAGCAGGGTTGTCTTTCCACTTCCACTTGGCCCAAGCAACGCTGCAAGTTTCCCTTTTTCAATTCCAAAACTTACATTATCTGATGCCCGGAAGTTTCCGTATTGTTTATAGATATTTCTCATTTCGACATACATTTTATCTTCCGTCCTTTCCCTGTTGTTTGTCCTGTGAGCGGTACCATGCAATATTTCTTAAGATCAGTACAACGACCGCGATCAATACTAAAACCGATGATACTGCAAAGGCTGCTGTGATCGATGATGTTGTTCCTGACATATATAAGGCATCGATCTCCAATGGTAAGGTAAATGTCTCACCTCTTGTTTTGGAAAGTGCATTAACTGCACCAAATTCTCCTAATGCCCTGGCACTACATAAGATGATCCCATAGATCAATCCCCATTTCATCTGAGGAAGTGTGATCTTTCGAAAGATCGTAAATCCACTGGCTCCCATCAATGCTGCTGCCTCTTCTTCGTCTTTTCCCTGTGAGTTTAAGATCGGTATAATCTCCCTTGACACAAATGGGAAGGTCACGAAAATGGTTGCTAAAATGACTCCTGGAATCGCAAATGCGATCCGGATATTCGTTCCAAAGAAGGTGTTGATCGCTCGGATCGCTGGATACGTCCATCCAAGTCTTCCAAATGTCATCAAGAATGCAAGGCCTACGATAACTGGTGAAATGGAAAATGGAATATCGATCAAAGTTGCTAAAACCTGTTTTCCTTTGAAACTGAATTTAGTCAATAAAAATGCTGCCATGATCCCGAAAAATGTATTGATCGTTACCGCAACAAGCGTTGCCAGAATCGTTACAAATAAAGCGCTTCTTACATACTCCGTTGATATGGAACTTACATAAAATTTAAATCCCTCACTTAATGAATTTGTAATAACGGAAAATAACGGTAAGACCAACATGACGATCATAAATAAAACACTGATCGTGATCAGGATGATCTTCGTTCGCTGTTTTCTTTTTTCAAACTTCTGCTGTTCATTCATGATCTTCTCCTTACTGTGCATTGACTCTTCTTGCCTGTCTTACCTGTATGATATTGATCACAAATAACATCACAAAGGAAATGATCAGCATGACAAGAGCAATAGCTGTTGCACTTTTATAGTCGATATAGTTTAATTTCTGCATGATCACATAAGAGATCATCTGTGTATGTTCCTTGGCACTGTTTCCTGAGATATAGATCACACTTCCGTATTCCCCGATTCCCCTTGCAAATGCCAGTCCAAATCCTGTTAATAATGCAGGTCTTAATTCTGGTAAAATGACTTTAAAGAATGTTCTTGTCGGTGTTGCACCTAACATATACGCTGCTTCTTCATACTGATCATCCATTTTCTCAAGCACTGGCTGAACCGCTCTTACGATGAACGGAATCCCAATAAACACAAGTGCGATCAAAAGTCCGATCCTTGTATAAGAAATCTTAATCCCAAAGTGTGCAAAGTATCGTCCGATCATTCCATCTTCTGCATACATTTTTGATAATGTAATACCAGCAACTGCGGTTGGCAGTGCAAAAGGAAGTTCGATCATCCCATCCATTAATCGTTTCCCCGGAAATTCATATTTTACAAGTACCCATGCGATGATCAGCCCAAACACAACATTGATCAATGCTGCAATAAACGAACTTCCGATACTTGTGATAAATGCATTTCTTACTGTTTCTTTCGATATTAATGTAAAGAATTCATTCGGCGATAATTTTAGTGCGTATGCAAATACGGATGCTAATGGAATCAGTACGATCAATGATAACATCGTTACTGTAACTCCCATCGTTAATCCGAACCCTGGAATAACCCTTGCTTTTTTCGCTTTTTTTAATGTATTATTCTCGTTATTTGTATTACTCATCTTCATTCCTGCCTTTTTATTGGTTTGTATAAATCTTGTCAAACAACGCTCCATCTTCAAAATATTTCTTGTAAGCCTGATCCCATCCTCCAAAATCACTGATCTTATATAGTTTCATGTTCAGATTAAATTTACCTTGATACTGTTTTAAGATTCTTTCATTCGATGGCCGGTATCCTTCTTCGGCTGCGAGTTTCTGTGCTTTGTCACTGTAGAGATATTTTAAATACTCTGTTGCGATCTTCGTTGTTCCATTGACCTTTACGTTATCATCAACAAGGCTTACACTTGGCTGTGCCAAGATACTGATGCTTGGTGTAATGATCTCGTACTTATCTGGATAATTCTTAACTGTCTGAATTGCTTCATTCTCCCATGCGATCAAGACATCACCTTTTTTATTTTCTACAAAGGTTGTCGTAGAACCTCTGGCTCCTGAATCCATAACAGATACATTCTGATATAATTTTGTCAGGAATTGTTCTTCCTTTTTCTGATCGTGATAAGTATCAATCGCATAACCATAAGCTGCTAAGAAGTTCCAGCAAGCACCCCCGCTGCTCTTTGGATCTGGTGTGATGACTTCCACTCCTTTTTTGATCAAGTCTTTCCAGTCTTTGATGCTTTTCTTGTTTCCTTTTCTTACAAGAAAGACGATCGTTGACGTATATGGTGCAGAATCATTTGAAAATCTCTTCTGCCACCCTTTATTTATAAGTCCTGTCTGTTCGATCAGCGAAATATCATGTTCTAAGGCCAGTGTTACAACATCACCATTGCTTCCTTCTACTACTGATCTTGCCTGACTTCCAGAACCACCGTGGGACTGGATCACTTCGACTTTCTTTCCATATTTGTCTTTATAATATTTGATAAAATCTTTGTTGTATTTCTCATAAAACTCTCTTGTCGGATCATAAGAGACATTTGTGATCGTAAGATTTTCTTTTCTCTTATTTCCACATCCTTCCATAGAAACCATAAGAATCATACAGAAACTTAAAAGGATCATTTTCTTACAGATATTCTTTTCTATAGTTCTTTGTTGTCTTATTTTCATGGTTTCTTCTCCTTTATTTTAATTCCATACTATTTCTGTATGTTTTGTATGAATTGGATTATATAAGATTTCTGTATACATGTCAACAAATATCGTTATAAAAATTTATAATAACTGATTCAAAGAAATTTTTATTATGTTCATCTTTGCTCATAAAAGCACGAAAAAAAGACGTTTTGACATATGTTTTCAATACGTCAAAACGTCTTTCTTTCATTTATTATTTCATATATTTTTTCAGATTCTTCTTTTGTTTGTCACTGATCTGATAAAAAGTCTGTTTTCCATTCTTATCTTCGATTCCAATGACAGTACGATCTCCGAGAAGTATTTTTGTTAATGTACCACTTGTATAGAAACGATACTCATTCCATGAGGCTGTATCCAGTGTGGCATCTTTTCCAGATAACTTCTTCGCTTTCTCAATAATCTTAGATACTTTGATCGCTGTATCATTAAATTTCATCTTCTTATCTGTTACAACAATCTGGGCATCTGCAATTCTTGCTGCTACGTTACTGTAATTCTTCTGCTCTTTGGCATCGATCAACGCATCTCCAACGGTTGAAGCACCATTATATGCGTAAACATTCTCTGGAATCTCATCAAACACAATATAACTGTCACCATATACTTTGAATTCAAACGTTGTATTATCTTCATCAATCAACGCATAAGAATAACTTTGTTTATACTGCTTCTCTACATCGGTTGGTGTGATTCCGATCATTCGATTACATCCAGTTACAATCTTCTTTACATATTTGCAGACAGGAATATTCGTTACTGCAAAACTCTGATTCTTGATCGTATTCGTTGCAAAGTCAACTTTAATGATCCTGCTGTCTTTGACACGACTTTTGTAGTCTGCAATCTTTTGATCTCCAGAAGTTGCATGGATTGCTTTGATCTTCTTATTTAGTGAATTTGTTTTTTTCTTTTCTTCTTTTAACTGAACAGACAGTTTATCTCTTTGATCTTTAAGACTCTGATAATATTTTGATTCCACGACAGCATCTTTTGACGGCTTAAAGCATCCCGTCATCATCACGCTGCTCATTGCGATCACCGCTGCTGTTAGTATATATTTTGCACCTTTCATATGGTTTCCCTCCATTACAGGTCCTATCGTTTTTGAGCGATCTCTCCTGCGTTCTTATAGATGCTGTTTGGTGCGATACATCCACGTACCATAGATAATGGATAAATATTGGTATCATGACCAACCACTGATCCTGGATTCAAGATAGTTCCGCATCCTACTTCTACACGAGAACTTAAGATCGCACCGATCTTCTTTCTTCCAGTCTCAATCTTTTCTTCTCCGTTTTTGATCACGACGTTTGTCTTGTCAGATTTTACATTCGATGTGATGGATCCAGCTCCCATATGAGACTTATATCCTAAAATAGAATCTCCTACATAATTGTAATGAGGCACCTGAACATTATTAAATAAAATATCATTCTTGATCTCTGTAGAATTTCCTACAACACATCCTGCCCCGATCAATGCATTTCCTCTGATAAATGCTCCTGGGCGCACTTCTGTATCTGGACCAATGATCGCTGGTCCATTGATCGTTGCCGTCTTGGCGATCGTTGCACTTTTCGCGATCCATACATCTTCTTCTACCTGATCATATTCATCTGCTGATAGTGTTGGTCCAACTTCCAGTACAAAATCTTTGATCAATGGAAGAATCTCCCATGGATACGTTGTCTGTTCAAATAATTGAGCTGCAATTGTCTGATCTAAATCCTGAAAGAATTCTTTGTTTGTTAATTCTACCATCTGATTTTACCTCTTTCTGTTCTTATTATCTGTTTCAATCCACAGTCTGTAATTTTCATTTGAAATCCAACTCGATCGGACAGTGATCTGATCCCATCACATCTGTTAAGATCTTCGCATCACTGATACGATCTTTTAAACACTCTGATACAATAAAATAGTCAATGCGCCACCCTGCGTTATTCTTTCTCGCATTGAAGCGGTAAGACCACCAGGAATAGATTCCTGTCTGGTCTGGGTATAAATAACGGAAGGTATCGATAAATCCATTGCTAAGGATTGTTCTCATTTTTTCACGTTCTTCATCCGTGAAACCAGCATTTTTTCTATTTGTCTTTGGGTTCTTAAGATCGATCTCCTCGACTGCAACATTTACATCGCCACCATGATAGATACAGACTTCACTAGACGAATTTATTATTACTTTGCATCAAACTGCTTACTTTATGAACTAGATTTATTACACTGTCATCGTAAATTGGTATCTTTTGAAATTTTAATTCAAAAAAACTTTTTTGTCAACAAAACTCAGGAGGAATACATTATGCGTGTAAGATGGAAAGATAGTGCCTGTGTCACACCTAAAAAAACTATAAAATACAGAAAGCATTATATAACTGCTTATAATAAGAATGGAATTGCTGGATGGATTAATGATTTCCCAGATGATCACAATATTTATAAATCTCATTATTGTGCTGAAAATGCTATTGATCTCGCTCTTGGTGGATATGGAGTAAAAGGGAAGCCTCCAGGGAAAAGATTGAAATGCGGAATTGAAATTATTGGATCCTATTAATTTTTAAAAATTTGGCTTTTTAAATTTCAGTACTGTTCTCAACCTATGTTTTCCCTATTTCGGTTCAATTTTCTCAAATCAAAGTCTTGAAAATAGCATAAACACGTGGCTTTTCTATTCATACAAACTGCTAAAAGGGGGTATTTTTTGTTTTTTGATTTTTTGCAAGAAAATACCCCCTTTTGTTACAGGATAATACCCCCTTTTTATGCAGAAAAGCACCCTCTTTTATTACATAATAATACCCCCTTTTATAATAAAAAAAGACCAGGGATTTCTCCCTGGCTAGTTATAATCTATAATTGTCAGAATTTAAGATACTTCGTAGCAACGTACCCTGTCGTTGCTTTGTATTTAATCTTCGTCCATGTACTGCCTTTTTTCAGTACTTCAACTTTAGATTTCTTCGGTACTCTTCCAAGCACTGCCGCTGTCGAAGATGCAGACTTTCTGATTGTCAACGGATCATGCTTAGTATTAACTTTTGCGTAGACTTTTTTCACAGCTTTCTTCTTAGCTTTTGTCGCTGTCAAGAATAGTTTTCTTTCTGCTTTTCTTCTTCTTGTCAATCCTCTGTAGACTTTCCCACAAGCTTTGTTGTATTCTAAAATCTTAGCTGCAATCGTAGCTCTAGATCTAGTTCCATTAGCTGTAAGCCCATCAATGCTTCCGATGTTGTATGCAAAAGATACCAAGGCATCTATTTCGTTCTGATTCCAACGGTACTTTTTATCATACTTCATAACTTTTTGCAGATATCTGCTGTTCAGCGATTTTTCAAGCCAGTTATCCGCTGTCTTTTCAGAAATCACGAGTCCAGCTTTTATCGTTGTTCCTGTGATAGATTTATCTGCATTAGTAATTCCGTATCCGATCGTCCAGACTCCTACTTCATCACGATAAGCTTTTTTATACAGCCCTTCAAATCTTTTCACTAACTTGATACATTTATTTGTTACATGTGCCATATTTATTCATCTCCCTTATCTGTATCTTCAAGGATGTCTGCTTTGCTTTCCACTTGGGATCTGATATTTTTCACAAGTGGTTCTAAAAATGTCGGTATCTTTCCTCCTGCATCTTTAATATTTTCCAAAATTGAAATAATCTCATTGCAATCAATCCAAACTGCCACAATGCATGCAACTAAAAATGTAAATGGTAATGCAATTCCCATCATGTTAGATGCATATAAAAGCAACTGATCAACAATTGCTCCAACAACTACAAGTAGCCACATACACACCTTTTTAAAAATCCCTCGAATTGATTTATAAGAATTTATGTCCTCGGCTCTGTATTTACTAGCGATCAGCCCAGTTATATAATCAACAATATTACATGCAACCATTAGGTACACTGGCACCGCTAACACTCCAAGTAATGATGATAAAAAAGCAATTACTGCCGTAAACATAATTTTAACATTGTTCATCTGTTCCATTTTCTTCATTTCCCTCACTTTCCTTTCTTTGGTTAGAAAATATTATTTTGTACACAAAAATAAGACCAACAAAGGTCTTTCTCTGATTCTCATATTTGCTTGTCTCCTTTCTTGACTTTATTGTAAAAAATTGTTATAATTTCCAAGAAAGTTTCCCCTTAGAAACTTTTTTCATACTTTTCAGTGTATAGCCCTATATACTGAATTTTTTCTTCAAAAAAGGACGCTCTTATGAACGTCCTTTTTTATTATATTACGCATCTCTTATGACTGCTTTTTGTTGCTGCTTCTGTTACATCTGCATACTCTAAAGTTGTTGCAATACTAGAATGACCTAAAAACTCCTTAACTTCTTCAATTGGCATACCATGGTCCCTCGCATCTGTAGCCGATGTGTGGCGGATCAAGTGCGGATGTACTCTTCTTTTTATGCCTGCTTTCTCTCCAAGTTGTCGGAATCTCTTTTCAATTGCCGCCTTTTTTAAACGATTATATGGCTTTCTTTCTCCTACAAACAATGCTGGATCATCAAGATTTCTTGTTTCCAGGTAATTTTTCAATGCAAGTTCTGCTTTCGCATTTAGGAAAGAAGTTCTAAATTTAGTTGGCCAATATCAATTATCTAATAATTTATTATTATATTTCATCAGTGTTCCACCTTGAGGTGTCCCGAATGTAGGTTCTTGTGTATATGTGTTTCCAATAAATACGCAATCTGCTTTATTGTTATAGTTAATACCACATTTTTTGAACATGTTTCTAAACGTCCTTGTATTTTGTGCCTCAGCTCCAATTTTATATGGACATCTTTCTACATAGTTGTCATGAAATGTAATATCTCGACTTGCTGTAGAAACAATTTGGCATGTATAGGAAGTATCGTTAATAAACCTATTTCGTCTAATGATGTGACCTTGCATGTGCACTCTCCCATCTTCCCAGTCAATTTGAGATGCCGGGTCAATATGTCCGTTATTGATAAAATCACAATCAGATACAACCAAATGACGGCCGCCTTGAGGAGATAATCCGCATGAAACATTTTGCTCTAATGTACATCTTGTAATATATATATTACGTGGATTTTTAATATTATAAATCCATGCAATTCCAAAATAGTCCGGGTCAGATTTCGTTGGAGCAGTTTCCTGAAAGAACATAATTTTACAATATTTTGCGTTTGATGGTTTTTTGTACGTCTGGTATTGTATACACCATTTTAAAGCTGATATAAAAATCTTGTTTTCATCGTAGAAATAAATATTATACAACCGAGAAGTCATATAGGTATAACCTTGGTATCCTTGCATATTTCCTAGTCCAAACTCATCTTCCTCTAATCTTGTTAAGTCTATATAATCTTTCGATCTAAAATGACTTGTTATATTATCGTCAAGTGCTTCTCCGTTGTCTGATAATGACCCTTGTTCTACGTTAGCTAATTTAAATACCGCAACCGCTCCTTGAATCCTGTAGCCTAAGTTGAAGTTAAATCCCGGGCAATGTGTAAATGAGCTATCTTCGACTTTAATATTTTCACATCCTCCGTCAATATTCATTAAAATATTTCCCTCGCTGTGAAAATGACTGCTTTTATAGTTCTCTCCGTGTGTATGCACGTGTACAACCTTTACATTCTCAACGTCGTGACAGTTAAAAACTACATAGGTATTTGCAGGAGCTGTTGTAGGAGTGTATACTTCTGAATCGCTAAAATCTACTTCTAAATTTGATGGAATTGAAATAGGGCATTTTTTAGGGTCTATTGCATATTCTCCTTTATTAAACACAATCTTTTTATATCCTTGTGCAACGGCATAGTCCATCGCATTTTTTAACCCTTCCGTTGTACTCGTTGCATTTGTATTATTATTGTAGATTCCAAATTTTCTATCGTCACATTTATAAATATCATGATCAGCCAGAGGAGCTGGAGTTTCAATTACGTTTACTGTAATTTCTTTTGTAACTGTTTCTTCTAAATTGGATATTGTAATTGTAGCTGTACCGGGATTGTTTGTATGAAGCACTCCAAACTCGACGGTACATACATCCGTATTGTTAGATGTGAATTTTAACATATTTTTATCACTATATTTATACGGAATTGGATTTGTTGTATCGATTCCTAATGCATACACCGCAAATTCATCATCAGGATAAAATGTTTCTGGAAAATCAATTTCATTTACAATTAGAATTTTATTAACTGTCCTATCAGATAGTGCTTCAATACTTACTTTATCTACATCTGATACTTCTTTTCCTACATACACAACTATTTCGGAAGTAGCATTAGCAAATGTTAATGTAAGTCTAGCTTCTCCTTCATTGATGGCTGTAATGACATTGCCTTTCACAGTAGCAATAGAAGTATCATTAGATTCTATCACAACAGAATCTTTAAATATTTCAGGAGTAACCCCATATGACAAAGTGACTTTATCATTTTTGTTCATGCAAATATAATCTTGTGTCGTTATCATTGTCTTATCTTCTATATAGAGTCTATAATAATCAATCAACTCTTGCTCAGTAACTGCATCATTTACGATTATGATTCCTTTAGTTAACTGTTCTGTCGTTTCCTGCTCCAAATCTAAAAATATTTATTTTTCCGTTTTTGGAATTTAAAACATTTACGTCTATACAATATTCTTCGTATGTGTTGTAATTTCGTTCATATGTTTTAGGTGTACCAAGCACACCAGATGTGTCGGGTGAATATGTTGTACACCATGCTTTTTCTGTTGATATGTACGGATATTTATCCCCGCTCTCTTTTGGTAATACTATGTTATCATAGTGAGTGTGGCCATGGTAAAATGCTAAAATTTTATGGTTTTCATTGTGAAAATCATTTAAAATTTTTGCCAATTGCTCTCCTCCCGAAACCACATTCGTTCCTAAATTATTTCTAGTTGCGATGTGGCTAAATATAACTACATTATAACTAGTAGCCAATGCAACATCCTTTAACCATGTTAATTCTTTTTCTGAGTAACTTCTTCCAACACCTGGTTGATTATCGCAGACCGAATCTAGCACGATAAAGCGTACATTTTGAATATCGAAATAATAATAATTTTTATCCAAATCATTATCATATGTTTTTTTAATATATCTGTTGCTTCTTCCTGCAATTCCCGCAATTTCTGATTTTGACATATGATTTTCGTTTTCTAAAGGAAACATTTCGTGATGTGCATTACAGAAGAAATAAGGTATTGAATCATAAGAAATAAATCTTGTAAAATCAGCATATCTTTTTTTATTTTCAAAAACGTTTATTTCGGGCACGCTTTGATCTGTGCTGAGATACGCTTCGTCACTCGTTGAATTGATCGTATCTCCCAAATTTATTATAAAATCAGAACAAGTATTAAGCGCTAATTTGCTAACAATTCGTGCGAATTTTTTATAATTTTTGTAACCAAAATTATTATTAAATTTGTACCCATCAGTTACATTATATCCATTATTTTTGTTCGTTCCATGCACATCTGTAATAAGTGTAAATACAATGCTATCAGCGTCTAATGAATCTTGTACTTTTTTTATTAACTCTTCCTCTTGTGAGAGATATTCTGTCGCATTTATTGCCTTCATTTTGATTTCAGATACTTCTTTTTTGATGTTTCGGTTTTCAAAGCCAATTTCATCACATATTGATTCTGGCAATATGTAGTATGAATAATACTCTTCATAGTTTGTCTTACTTGGATTATTTTCCAGCTGGATTGTTTTCGTTTGCTGGCTCTCAAAAGATAGCAGAAGTTCGCTTGTATCATCCGTTGTTGTGAATGTCACATAATCATTTGGGTATTCACGATTAGTCGAAAATGTTGTTTTATTATCGATATTTTTTCCCATGACAAACATATTTCCATTGTTTGACTCGGAATTACTCAGGGTATAGATTGTATTCGATGATACATTTATTCTAACGGAATCATAACCAATTTGATCATATGTCTCTCCGTTTCCATCAAATCGTTTTCCTTTTAGTATTGTACTCGGATCTATTAAATTTTTACTAGACTTTTTTGTTAATATCCCATTAAACAATGTGTCGTATAGCTCTGTGTTTGACAAATTTTCAAAATCTTTAGTTCTATAGAAGTCAAAAAATGCTTCATAATCACTCACTGATGACCCTTTTTCCATTTGAATACTATCTGTTGCCACTATTTCAAAATTAAACGATATTTGATCGGTTTTTTCCCCAGTTGTAAACGTCACAGTTTTATCTGGATATCCAATACCGTACGCTGGTAATACACCTTTTCCATTAGATAATTGATATATGTATACATTTTTAGCAATTGATTCGCTAACAGTGTAAGTTGTATTTGGTTCAACATTCATTCTGATATATGCGTAGGCTTCATTTTTTACAACTTGAGCATCATAATTTTCTCTGTACCCCTTTACAGCTTTCGAAATATCAATTAGATTTTTGGATTTCATATGGATTAATCCAGTGTTTATAGATTCCTTTAGTGAACCAATCTGCTGCCTAACTGCTTCTCCCGCACTCTTATATACAGTACCATCAGCACCTGCTCTTACATCTTTTAATTCGGCTGAACTTATATCTGTCGCAATGTCTTCATATGCTATTGTTACAACTGCCATAAAAACATACTGCCCAACGACACTACTTGATCCCGAGTACACAGTTATAACATATTCATCGTTTGTTGACTCTACATTATAACTTGATGGGATGCCTTTACCATTTATTGCTACTCCATCTAACGCTTTAGCAATAACATTAGCATTTATAACTGTGGGTGATTTATCCTTTATGCTTTTCAGTGTTTCATTGTCTTTACTGCTAATTTTAAATGTAAGGTCGCTGGCGCTGTTGTTTCTAATAGTTGCCGAATGTACTGTTACTAGTTTTGTTGTATTTACAGTACCTGTTAATATAGTATCGATTCTTCCATTTATTGTATTGATATTAGAATCTAACTGTTTTTGCATATTTTTGTTTTCTTTTATAACCGCAGCAACCGAGTCAGGATGCCCAGTCGCATCTTTATAACATTGCTCAATGCTGTCGTGGATGCTTTGCCTTACATCTCGTCCGAGCTTCTTGTGTAACAAATTATCCAGTAATTCCTGTATTTTCGCCATTATTGCTTACCTCCTGCATCTGAATTGTTTTAATTGTGCCTAATTTATCCTTAAAATAAAGAACTCCATCCTCGACATATAATGATCCATCACTTTCCGGATAATTATCGCTTGAATGAAATTCTATTGTTTTCCCTACTTGCATTGTTCCCTCATTATTTGATATATAAGGGACGTTTCCATACTTATTACCTACTGTTCTATTTCCAATGCTTTCTTTTATTTCTTCTGCTGTTTTTGTTGCATTTTTTGCTGCATCAGCTGCTGCTGTTGCGTTTTTTTCTGCAACTGCTGCCTTTGCTACTACTCCGTTTGCTGTCGCTTCGACATTTTTTATCCCACTATTGTACGTGTTTTGATTTTCTACTAACGTTTTCAACGTTGATCCCAATGTTACCTTACAATCATCCACCACCTTTAAATTCTTGCTTATCTTACTTACCTGCATGTATGAATTTATTCCATGTGGCTTGGATATAACTGGAATCTTGTCTCCTATATCTATTTTCTTAACATCATATCCCAGATCTTTTAAATCTATGGCTGTTAATTCTATTGTGATCGACAAATTAACCAGATCCTTTATATCTTCTTTTGCCTTTTCCAATAACTGCAATGGACTTTCTAAATCTGAATATGACACTGTTCCAAAGATTTTTCCAAAATTTTCAACTGCTACCTGATCATAAATATAATCTACATCATTGTTTACACTTGCAATCGTTATTGGCTTTCCTGTTGCACTGTTTGTAGCTCCAAGTGGGATAATACATGTTTTTATATCATCCGCTTTTATATATTGTGTAATGTCTAATATGTTTTTGCCAAACGAAACAGGCTGCCCTTCTGCATCATCATATTCTTGTAAATAATCTATGTAATATCCATCTTCTTCTTTTCTTGTTCTGATATATCCGGCATATACATTTATTAATTTTTCGGCGATCGCTGTTCTTGTATCTTTATAATCACTTTCATCATATCGCGTCTTATCTCCGGTTACTGTTATCTTTCCAATTTTAAATTGTTTTTCTTCTTCCACCTGTCCATTGTGATTTTCAATATATAGCCTAAAGAGTTGCTCTGGTGTATATTCTCCTTTGTATGGACGTTGGACAGAATCGAGTAAATATGCCATATTTCCTTCACATGTTATTGTTTTCTCTCCTTCAAAATCAATCTCTTCATTTAACACACGAGAACAAAATATCTCTTTCTCATTCCCCTTTGTATCAAAATCTATTATTTTGATCACTGTTTTTAATTTTTTAAATGAATCATAAAACTGATTATCTGAATAGATTACAAATGAGAATGATCCATTTTTATTTAGCTCTGTATCAAGCTTTGGATCAGCAATCTGCCGTGTTTTATCCCATGGATGATACAAATACTTATCTCCGATTTTAACCTTATACATACTACAAGCTACCTCCACGATAATCTACTGAAACCATTCCATTTCCTTTGAATACAAGAACGTTATCTCCTTCTCCTAATAAAAGATCAGGTGACTGACTTTTTCCTTTTGGCAGATTATACGTTGTGCCATTATAACTTACTGTCATTTCCTCGCTGCACTCAAAGACCGGTATCACTCTCATTGCTCTTCCTGGTATAACAAGTTCTAACGTTCCATTTACCTGTAGATTGCCATATTCCCTTATGATTCCTGTTTCAAAATTAAAAGTATCCCATTCCCAGTCTTCAACAGACGACTGTAATTCGTATTTATACGGATCACGATTCACAGATATCTCAACACCGCTATATTGTTTATTCAACTTTTCAGTGCTTACTGAAATTCTTCCTTCGTAGTAAAAATAGTCATTCCCTAATATCACTTTCATTCGTCTTCCGTGTAACTTGTTTTGTAACTCGCTTGCACGTGCAATCCATAAATCATAGTTTCCATCTTTAAAATCAAATGTGATTTTCATTGTTGTGTTTTTATAAGTCGGAAACCCTGTGAGGGCATCCGTAAGATCTAAGTCTCCGTTACGCCCTGGTATTTCCTTAAATTTCTCATCTACTTCGGCAGATCCTGGATCAATTGATAACGCCTGCAATCCAAAATCTTCATACATACTGTAATCGCCTATTTTTACATCGAACATTATCAATTTCTCCTTTCTGCTCTTGTCTGTTCTTCTCCAAGATTTCTGTTCACGTATGGTGTTATTTTCTTTCCAACAGTCTTTCCGTCAAGATCAACCGTTGTATGAATCTCTGCGTTCACTTCAACTGGTTTATTATCCTGCACGATCACAACAGGTTTGTTTCCTCCTGGTCCGTTATAATTTGGTGTATCCGGCTTTGGATATTCTACGGATTCTACTTTCTTACGCATTGCTGCAAGTGAGACATCTATATCTTTTCCCATTTTGCTCGTTGCTTCTGGCATGTACTTAGTAAACGCTGCTGCTAGTCCTAAAGGAAGATATTTTCCAATTTTATCTCTCACTACTCTGGATGGAGATTTAATCTTTAATTTCTTCTTCATGCTCTTAATCAGCTGATCGCACATGGAATTTACAGCTTTGGACATTCCTTTTATTTGGGATTTCATACCAGATATGAATCCCTTCATGGTATTCTGTCCTATTTGATTTACTTTAGTCTGTAAATTATTTAACTTTCCTGTAAGTTCTTTTTCATAATTATTTTCTAATTCATTCAGGTCTTGCTGAAAAAAGCTGTTTCCAAATTGTTCTGATCCGTTGTAGATTTCATTCCATTTATTGATATAATCTTGCAATCTACCTGAATCAAGAGATTGCAAATACTCCATATAATCGTTTGCATTTGCAACATCCATTCCAAGAATTTCTTCCATTAAAGAATCTGGAATCTTGTTTTTTAATGCTTTTATCCGATTCTGATAGTTCTTGATTGCTTCAAGATCACCGTCAAGATCATAAAGAGAGCCAGTGCTTCGCAATTTAGAAATCATATCACTTCGTTTTTGGATCAGATCATTGTAATGTTCCTGATATGCTGCAGATAATTCTTCAATTTCCTTTTCTGCCTGCGATATTATCGCTTCACCCTGTTGTTTTACAGCATTGCTATAGGCAGTTATCATTGATTTTCCTAAACTAGAATAGGCATCTGTGATTGTTTTCTTCTTAGCTTTTACTTGCTTAAGCTGTTTTTCTAAAGCTTTTGTACTCTTTTTGTCTTTCTTGGCTTTCGAAATCTTTTTGTTTAAGCTCTTAATCTGCTTATCGTATTTTTCTGTTTCTTTGTTTTTTCCAGACTTAACCTGTTCATTGATTGAATTTTTCCCTGCTGTTGTTGCTTTAGAAATCTGTGAATCCATTGTAGAGGATAAGCTATCTGTAAATGTTTTACCTATCTCTTCAAAGTTTCCTTTTTTACTTGCATTTTTTGCAGATGATATAGCTGTATTGCACAGGCTTTCCATTGTCTTCTTAAGACTTTTCTGTTCTGCATCAACTCCGGCTATAATACCAGTTACAATATGTTTTCCAACTTCTTTTTTGAATACTCTAGAAGGCGATTTGATTCCTAATGCTTTCTTAGCCGCCTTTAAGGCACTACTTGCAAGTCCTTGCATTTTGCTTAACAAAGATCCAGCCATCGCACCAACACCGCCAATGATACCTTTTACGATGTTTGATCCAACGCTTCCCCAGTTAATTCCTTTGAATGCACTTACGGCTTTTGTTCCCAGACTCTTAGCAGCACTTCCCATTCTGCCTAATAAACTAAGTAGTCCGGATATAAGTTTTGATATAACAGTCTTTCCTAAGCTAAGCCAATTTACATTAGATATTGTTGTAAAAATCTTCTGTCCGATTGATCGTGCAACACTTCCTGCACTTCCGCCCATTCCTCTAATTCCAGAAACTAACTTCTGAATCAGCATTTTGCCAAGATTTACCCAATCGGTTTTTACCAACTGATTCCAGATAAACTTAACTATGTTCTGTGCAGCTGATATTACACTGCCACCTGAACTTTTTAAGCCACTTGCTAACGTTTTTATGATATTAGCTCCTGCACTAAGCAAGTTAATATGCATAAATACATTGTAAATAGCAAGTACGATCTGCGGTAAAGCAGCAATCAACTGCGGAATAGCCTGAACAATTCCAATAACAAGATTTGCAATGATTTTTACACCTGCGGCAATCAATTGAAGTAATCCTGTGTCTATCGCTGCACAGAATGAATTTATGATCTGTGGCACATACTCAATCAATAAAGGGATCGAATTAATCAGACCTTGTGCTAATGATGTAATCATCTGGATTCCAACAGTGATCAACTGTGGCAATGCAGAAATTAAGCCAAGGGCAAATTGAGCTAAGGCTTCAATTGCCTTAGGTATAAGTTCTGGTGCTGCTTGTGAAATTGCGTTTCCTATCTGCGTTATGATCTGCACTCCGTAACTAATCATCTGTGGCAATGCCTGCATGATTCCAGACCCAAGTGCAAGTATTGCCGTTCCTGCTGCCGTAATAAGTTGAGGTGATGCAGAGCTTATTGAATCTGCCAACGACATAATAACCTGACCACCTACAGATAAGAAATCCGGTATTCCTTCTGTTATACCTAAGAGAATGTTGGTGATCATTTCGGCTCCAACCTGGACACCTTGTTGCATCTCACTTTTCATATCATCCCATAATGTACTAAAAAGTTCTGGGATTGTAGCTGCCAAACGTGGAATGATCTCTTCAAGATTCTTTCCGATGTTCTCCATCATTACTGCTATGGAATCTGCAAGTTCTTCCGCTGATCCTGAACCATTTAAGAAATTATCATATGCAGCCTTTGCACTGTTCATTGATCCCTCAATTGTTGTTGCTGCTTCCTTAGATGTCGTTCCTGTAATACCTAACTCTTTTTGAATGACATGGATCGCATTATATACATCTGCAAGATTGTTGATATCATACTTAACACCTGATATCTTTGATGCATCTGCAAGCAATCTTTCCATTTCTGTCTTGGTTCCGCCATATCCAAGTTTTAAGTTATCCAACATTGTATAGTTCTGCTTTGCAAATCCCTGATAAGCGTTTTGGATATCCACCATATTGGTTCCCATCTTATTCGCATTATCAGACATATCAATCATAGCCATATCAGCTACTTTTGCCGCTTTATCAGTATTCTTGGCGCAGCTCTGTAATAACGATGCAGAGAAACTTGTTACATTCTGCATATACTCATTTGCGGACATTCCAGCAGTCTTATAAGCTTTGTTTGCATTAGCTATGACTGTTTTAGAACTTTTCTTAAATAAAGTTTCAACACCACCAACATTCTGTTCTAGTTTTGATACAGAATCTAATGATTGTTTTGTCATAGCACCCAAGGCAGCACCCACACCAACAACTGCTCCTGCTGTTATAGCAAGACCTTTCTTTGCAGCACTGCTTATCTTGGACACTCCGGCATTAAATCCGGATTCGTCAATTTTTGTATCAAATTTTAAAGAGCCATCGTAACCCATGTATATTCTCCTTTCGAATATGCACGGCTCAATGGCTCACTTATGCACTAATTTTTAATTTTTATTTCTACCTCGTTCCCACATTTCTTACACTTCAAGAACACATTATTGCTTTGAGCTGTGTTGTCATAGATCAGTAAGTGTGCACCGCAATGTGGGCATGAGTACCATTTTCTTTCAAATGGGATCTCTTTTATCTTCATAATCATTAAAACATCATATTTCCAAAAGCATCTCCGATCTCCTCACTTGTGACCTCATAGTCAATGATCGCTATCTGCTTTTGAATCTTCCTGATCCTTTCTCTTTCTTCTTTATCTTTTATCTGGTTAAGATCAATACTTCTATAACCCATTCTTTTCTTTAGCTCACAATCTTCATTCATGCCATCAATCAGCATCTGGAACTTCCACCAGTGCATATATGGTATTTCTGTCAGATCGATACCATAACACTCCAAAAATCCGGATATGATATATGGTGCATCCTGATTGTATGAAATCACTTGGTTATGTTTCGTATCTTCTTCGTTGTTATCTTCTTCCTCTGATACCTTAGTTTCCTTGTAATTTATTACAAAATCCGTCAATGCCTGCAAACATCCCTCAAAGTCAGGACCGGGATCATCAAGAAACCAACATGCAAGCAATTGCTTCTTCTCTGCTTCCCCAACCTCTTCATCCTTCAGCAGATCCATGAGTTTTATATACTCACGAAAATCTGTTACAATTCTGACCTTCTTTCCATTTGCAATCACATAATCAGGGAGCGGCTCGTATAAGGGATTCATCGGTTTTTACCACCGTTATATGTGTTAAAATTCTTTTTCCTTTTCTTCCTTCTCTGTTCCCTGTTCTGATCTCTGTTTGGCATATATTTACCGCTTAACTGTAATCTTCTTGCATTTGCTTTTTTAACGGCTACCTGCATAAATCCAAGGAACGAATCCCAAACTTCATCACAGTTTCTCATATTTTTCTTTCCACTAAAGATTTTTTCTCCTGTACCTTCTCCGAAAATACGATCAAATGCATTGTAATAAATCTCGCAGTATCTCTTGATAAATTCTGGCATTTTTCCTGTCTTATCAATGTTTCTTCCATCTTCATCCATCTGTTCAAATGTTTTCATCGTTTTTTCAAACACGTCTGCATCTTCAAGATCTAATTCTAATTCAAGACCGTTGATCTTCCAAATTCTTTCGTTCTTATTCTGGCTCATGGCTCAATCTCCTTTTTGTTTTCAATATCTTCTTCTGCTGCCTGTTCAATGTCGACAGCTACATTAGGGTGTAGCTGTCTCACTGAATGTACAAGTCTTTCCGTCTGCGGATACTTTCGCATATCCCTTTACAATATCGTCCTTCACAGAAAAACTTCCTGAATACTGTAATGCATCTGTTCCATCTCCAGAACTGTCTGGAAGAATGGAATATGTTCTCTTTCGTGCTACAAACTCATCATCTTTCGTTGTTTCTCCCTTATCGAACAAATCAACCACAACGATATCTCTCATTTCTCCGGTCAGTTCATCATCCTGAACTTTTGCAAGATCCGCAAGAACTGGATCATTTTTATGATGATCGAATCCATATTCTAAAGTTGTTCCGTATCCTGTTACGTCAGAATCCTGACTGTCTTTGTCCACGTACTGTCTTTCGTATGTGATCGGGTTCTTTCCATCTGTTAACGTTGTAAAGTGTTCCATTCTGTTGTACGTTGTAACTTCACCATCACTAACTGGAACACCATAGAACGCAACCCTCTGGCTACGTCTTACTAATTTAGCCTTTTCCATTTGTCTTATACCTCCTGTATATAAAGAAGGCGGCATTCTATACGATACTGGGCATGTTCACCCTCTGCATCATACAGATAGCCGCTGTTTAGTGTTTGTAATTCATATGGATGCTGTTTCTCATTTTTGAGTTCCGGCATCTCTCCTTTATCCGTCTGCTGCTCCATCCATTCCTCAAACGCCTGATAGAATCCACTGTTTTCAATATTGATCCTTGCATCTTCGTCATACTGCTCCTTGCTGGTAAAAGCAAATTGAAACTGTTTCTTTTTGCCACCATCAACGTATTTTTGCAACACAGGATCACATGGAAGTGGATCAACAGAATAACTCATATCTTCTGACAAGTGATCCACGTTTACTCTGTAGTTATCCAGAAACGGACAGGTTAATATGAACGATCGGATGGAATCAATTATATTAGCTTCCTGCATATTTTTGTGCTCCTTTCAGAATACTGTCTCTATGCCTGTTTTTCATACGTTCGAACCAACGTGACTTTTCTTTATGCTCGTAATACTGCCTGCGTGCATATGGCGTGATCTGGTTGATCTCTCCTGATCCGATCACTGTTCCCAGTGTCGCAGACTTGATCAAAGCACCTGACAGCCTCGGTGTCTCCGGATTCATCCTTCTGATACATTCTGAATCGACAAACTCCTGGGCTTCTCCAAAGCTTGCACTCTTTTGTCCAGAAAATCCATGATTCCATTCCATCTTAGCTGTCACGGATCCATTTGCTGTTTTTACTGTGTAAATACTGCCTCTTGGTGTTTTGATCACAATATTTCTTTTTTGTGCCATTTACACACCACCTACCTTTATGTGTGGATTTGCACCAAATGTGTTATAATTTGCAGATGTGACTTTGCAGCATTCTGTTCCTTTCAGGTCCTTAGCTGTTGCCATATCAATATCACAGATTCCTTTTACAAGATAATCATCTTTTTTTATATTTATCGTAGTATCAGGTATTCTGATCACAAACGTGTCAGCTCTTTTCAATCCTTCGGATGTAATTGCAGAAGATTCTGCTTCATGCCACCATGCATCATTGACATATGTTCTTTCCCAGATGTCTAATCGTTTTTCGCTATCATATTGACGGCTATAAACTGTTACAGCACTGTTTGTTATCATCACAACACCTCACTTTTCTTGACAGCCATCCTGTTGGCAATAAATACATTTTTACTGCTTCATATGCTTTTTTCTGCATCAACTCTTCCAATGTCTGACCATCTGTCTGTTCGTTCACATAAGTAACGCTATAACCATCGGTTGATTCAGATTTAATTTGCATACCATTATTAGATTCCTGTTTCCTTCTGTAAGATGCATATACCTCTGCACCTGCACATACAGCATCTCTTATCATATCAAGATCTGATGCAAAGATATCTCCACGGATGTAGGTCAGATTGCGAATATACGCTTCTGACCATCGTTCCGCTTTGATAAATTCTTCTTCCGGAAGTGATCCAGCATACTGTTCTTTGTAATATGAATACGTTACGTACATAGATCACACCTTCTTTCTTTTATTCTCCTACTTTCAGGATTGAGAATGGACATCTCTTTGTTTTATCAGTTTTCAGAGCATTGATCGGATTTGGAATTTCCCATCCTAATCTCATAACTGCACGAAGTGCCACCATGTCATTCTGCATTAAGTTATATGCAATCGTTCCATCTGTATTCTGCACAACACCTTCTGTGAACAGTTTAAACGTGATATCCTGGCGAATTGAATAAACCAGCTGACTAAAATCTCCAGAAATCATTAATGCCTTCGATTTATCAAAAGCTCCATTGTTTGGGAAATTCATTGGAGATCCATCTAAGCTGTAAGATGTTGCGCCCTGCATATCAGATTTAAAAATTGGATTTCCATCTGCATCTTTTAATCCTCTTAATTTTGCCCGCATAGAGATATCAGCCATATGACCGTTTACAAAATATCCACTGTCTTCAACTTTGGCGATCACACCTTCTTCTGCCATGATCTTATCATACAAATTATCACTTGCTCCAAGTGTTACAACAGATTGCGCTTTTGTTGCTGTTGTAACTACTCCATCTCTCCATGTCGATGGCTTGTCCACATCGAATAAGATTGCACCATCAATCACTTTACCGAAAGCTTCTGTAACTCTTGGTTTAACTTCTGCCCAGATATCATATTCCGCATCATCTAACACAGCTTCTGGAATCGGTACGATCACAGCAATCTCTTCTGCTGTGATAAATTTCTTATCCCATGCCTGTTTGGTAGTTTTCTTCTGCCCAGTATCACCATTTACAAAATAAGCGATTGGCAGCATATCCAGTACTGGCATTTTGTACTGTCTACTTGTCATATTAGCTAATTTGCGCCCTCTTGAAAGCACTGCTGACTGCGTAATTGTTCCCTGAATAATCTCATTCGCTTCCTGTGTAGGAATTAACGACTCTGCTCCACTACGATCGATCACATTTGCATCTGTATCGAATAATCTTAAGTTCATTCGTCTCTTAAACATTTCATACCTCCATTATCTTCTGGCTGCAGATCGAATTGCATCATTGATCGTAGCATTTACATTTTCCACGGATCCGTTTGATGTATTCCCTGTTGATGTTGAAATTCGATACCCTGATCCTGATGTGAATCTTGGATTCTCTTTCAAATATTTATCTGCTGCCTTTTCAAAACTTGTTTTTTCATCTGTCATTTTGGAAACTTTGTATAACACATAGTCAAGATCATCCGCTTTTACTCCCTTTGCAGTTAAAAGCTTCTCATTTTTCATCTGCTGTACTTCATTTCTTGCATCTGCAAGATCCTGCTGCATCTGAGTTACATTTGGCTGATTCTTTTTCTGCTGTGCTTTATAATCAGCAATTGCCTGTGTAACCTGGTCCTCTGACATGCCCTGTTGCTGAAAATATGATTTTAAAGCTGATCTTTCTGCACGTTCTGCTCTCGCTTGTGCAATCTCTTCTGCCTGTGCATAACTAAATGTTGCCTGATTTCCTGTTTCTCCGGCATTTCCCTGGTTGCCGTTACCATTCCCGGCATTATTTCCGCCCTGTCCATTAGAGCCAGCTCCTGTGCCGTCCTCAAAAAGCTGTAAATACATTCTTTTTCTCATGTTTTCCCTCCATATATGAGTGTTATTACCAATGCTTTTTATGTCTTCATGTTTTGGACATAATAAAAACACCCTTTCGGATGCTTAAATAAATTGTATGCAGTTATATTCCTGATTGATATCAGCAATTCCCAAAAACCATGAATCTACTAATAATTTCCCTTTATCGGATAATTCTCGCCATTTGATCATAGTAAGACCACTATGTGCTTCTGATTCAATCTTATCATCTGTTAGATCGTTCATTGAATTAATCAAATTACATGTCAATGCTGATACAGCTGTACATGCTCTATCAATTCCATCATTCTCTTTTCTACAAGCATGACCTTTCATTTCTATCCCATCTTGTCTTATGCTTATAGTTATCACAACATCACTTCCTTTTCTGTCCGGTCGTCCCCTGCCGGTGGGAGATTTATTGGATCACCTCCTACTGTTTGTGCGTAACCTTAACTCCCCATTCGGGTAGGAAGTTGATTTCATAATGATATTTGTCTACATCTGCTCCAGATACATCTTCTACAACATACATTGTATAATCGTTTAGATATACCAGATCTTTACGATATTTCCCCTTTGCTGTTTCAATAATAACTTCCAATTCGTTATCATCATTATTCTGTAACGCAAAGGTTCCTGTAAGTTCTAATAAGACTGTATCTGTTCTTGCATTGATCACTGTCAATTTTCTTGTAACATTGAAATTATCTGCTTCCTGCGATACATTTCTTGATACCTTTGATGATTCAGAGCAACCAGTAAAAACAAACATACATGCAACTGCTGCCAATAGCACTAATAACATTTTCTTCTTCATCCTGTATCCCTCCTTTCTTAAAAAGCTGTATAAAAATACCACCAACGATTTCATTGGTGGTTAATTGGTTTGAATATAAATATCATCCCTGATCTTTTCAATCATAATTGATTTTGGTGTTGCATTATAATCTTTGTCCATCCAAGCTACAGATTCATCATCAAGATAATCCATAAAATCAATATATGGCTCCTCATCAACTTCAAATCTCCCTTCTGTTTCTGTTGATAAAATCTTTTGAATTAAATCATTTTTGGGATAGTGCTTTTTTAAAAACTGAATCTGCTCATTGCTTAACTCAAATTTTACCTTTTCCATTTAATGCTCCTTCCTAAATCTTGCTTCTGTTGGATTACATTGAATTAACTCTCCGGTATCTGGATTAAGTGTAACTGTACCCAGTCTTCCTATGTACTTCTTACTCTTTCTTCCTTCTTGATCGACTTTTTCTATCATTTTAATTGGATGTTCAAGTGCATCTGTGATCGCATCAATAGAAACTCCTGATCGTATCTTCTTCGTCTTTGGATCCGACATTGTTCCAACCACACGTTCTATAAGATGCTTTCTCTGTCCAGTAATCTTAATTCCATCGAATGACCTTCTACCTACAATTTCTCTATTGACCTTATTATAAAGAGCAACATAATTTTTAAAATCGGATAGCGGTGAGATCATACCACTTTTGATAGAATTCGTATAATCTTGAAACAATTCAAATCTCTTACTGTCATTATATTTCATTTGTCCAAACTTAACAAGTGATGGTGCATTATCTCCTAAGATATCTTTATAATGCTTATACTGTCTCACATCCATTGATGCATTTTTTATCATCTCCGGAGGAAATAATGCATTTTGTTTTTTGCTGTTTGTTGCAACCTTTCCCTGCATATCTAAATAAATACGTTCTCTTTCCTTCCTAAGTTTCATTCTCTTGGAAAATCTCGTGTATTCATTTAGCTGTGCCTGGTACTTTGCTTTGTGCAGCATGATTTCTTGTCTGTCAGCTTTTCCTTTTTCAAGCGCTCTTACCTTTTCTCTTTGAGCTCTCATTGCTGTTTCCATATGCCGCTGCCGTTGTTTTGCTTCATAGACAGTATATTGTTTACCATCAAATTCTTTCGGCTCATTCTCTTCCTGATTCTTTTCTTCCAGCCATTGATCTGTCCAATTGCGTTCCGATATTCCTGGGAAGAACGGATAATACTCATGATAACAATTCGCACCTAGCAATCCTGTTACTGTTCCAAGTCCACAAACTGATACAAGTTGTTCTTTTGTCCAAACTTTTCCCTGCCACACCGCATGCGTAGGACGTGCTCCTGCATGCCATGCTACTTCAAAAAAGTCTGTTCCTAACTTCTTTGCATTGTAGTCTGTAATCTTCCCTGTAATCTGTGACAGCCCTGTCATAACTGCACGTCTTGCTGCAACGTCTACCCTGTTATGCCGTCCAGATGCATAATCTATCGTTCTTAATCCGCTGTTGGTCAGCTGTGTGATTGTTCGCCTCAATACGCTACCATAATCAAATGCTCCTGATACGATATCATAACACGCATTATCCAGGTACTTTGTATAGACCTGTGATAGTGGAGTTAAGATCTTTTGTCCTCTTTGATCTATGTAAAATCCCAATGACCTTGTTACATTTTCCAAGTCTTCCACGCCTTGCTGTGTAATTGCTTCAATCATTTGCAATAGGTGATTGTTCTCCTTAAATGGAATGTACTCTGCATTGATCTGCTCATAGATGTCTTTGTTTCTGACATACTCCCAATTGATCACGTTATCATACAGCTCAAACATTTCTGGATACGATTTATTCAGCGTTTCTTTTAGCATTTTCTCAATATCTTCCGTTGAATATCCTATGATCCTTAATCTGTTAATCTGCCAATCTGCTGTACTTGTTATCTCTCCAGTTTTTTTGATCCTTCGTACAATGTCCTGAATGATCCGTTCTTCCAAACTTATATAATTTGCCGCTATCTCGTTGGCCATCTGATTTTTATATTCATTTCTCATTTACTCCATCACCATTACTTGATTTTGTTCTGGAAGATTTTCTCTTGCCTGCTCAATTGTTTCTCCATACCATTTTGCTCTATATTCCTCTGGCCGCATGATTCCAGCACTTACGTCCTGCATATCTTGTTTACGTTCAGTTTCCTTATCTTCAATAATCGAATCATCAAAATCAATCGTAATATCAGAATCCGGATTCAACTGTTCTCCAATTACAATGCCCAATCTAATAATGATCCTGATTAATTCTTTCAATGCATCTTCTAAGATAATCTCATGCTTTTTAATCATTCGATACATATCAGAGTTTTCAGATATAATCTCCGTTGCTGTTTTTACTCCGGATGAATCAAACTTATATCTTTTAGGTCCAAACCCACATTTTAATGACAAATAATTTAAATCATCATTAATAGCTTTGCTGTGTTCCTCTGTCCTAAGATTCATATCAACATCTTTGATCAGTCCTTCTTGACTCTTATCATAATCTTCCGGCAAACTATAAAATATTCCATCATCCGGATCAAAAGCTGGTGTCCCATCAATGTTATATAGCAATTCTGGAGCAACAAAGATTCTTTTTCTACCAAGTAGGAACTCATTGTAATAAGAATCATATTCTGTATCTAGTTTTTTCAATACGTCAATTGCATTTGCAAATATAGCAATTCCCATCGGATTGTTCGCATCTGCATTATTTGTTATGTTTAGGCGATCAATTACAAATTGCGGTTCCAAACTTCCTGTATTTGTCTTCTTTACCATATTCATAAATGGTTTTAATTGTCTCCATTCTTCTTCTTTCAGTTCTGTACCTTCCTGACTTCCACTCATACTTCTTAAAACAGTATTTTCTATGATGTATTCATCACCCTCAATCAAATGAGATTGTATCTGTATGTATTTTTTACGATTAACTGTATGTGGAAAAGTAAAAATACACTCCTGAACTTTTCCGTTATTCCAACTTACTGGAAATATATTTGGACCATCAACATAATTAATTTTTATAACTCCTGATTGAATAACTCCATCTTCTGTCACATCTGCTGAATCAAGAAAAGGAATATACGCAACTGTTCCTGTGTAAGCTTTCCGTTCCTGATAATCATTCCCTTGAACCATGAACTGGTTACTTTTTAAAATTTTGTGTACATAATCGTTCGTATGTTCATCATCTAGTGTGATTGTTACTCTTTCATTTAGTAATAGATCTGCAATATCTTCTGAAAGCTTTTTTGCCATTCCCATACTTTTACGTTCACATCTTTTGTATGTTCCACGTCCTGTATAAATCTTATAAAAAGAAAAGTTACGGACATTGCCTTTATACCAGCTAATCCATTCTTGAATCTTCCGATAAAACGATGCATCAATCGTATCTATTCCTTTTCTTTTGAAATAATTAAATATATTCAATGTTCTGTTTCTCCTCTCCTGGATCTCTTGGAAGCCAGTGTTTTATTTTATCCCATGCTCCCATAACAACATAGCGGATTGCATCCATGCAGTGATCTGAAAGTTTTACTGGAACTTCTTTTCCTTTCTCAATTGATTTTTTATCATATTCATAAGTACCAAATTCTTCATCTGCATATTTCTGATCGGGTGAAATACTTAACACATCAAAGATCAATGATTTCTGCACCCTGCTTATTCCAAGTGCAACATCATTTTCCGCATCTCTCATCAACACCGAATATTGCAAATTCCTAGTTGCTCTTCTGATTTCTTCTGCTAAGCCTTTTGCAGATGGGTCCAAAAAAATATAGAATACTCTGTTTTCGTATTCTTCATGTAGTTCATCCAGAAACTCAACAAGATCTCTTGCATATTCAGATGGACTCTTTTGATAACCGCTATCTCTACCACTGTGATAGTATTCTGCAAGACCAGGAAACTTCCTGCGGTATGTATCTAATCCAAACGCCTGAAATGTCGTTGCATTCTGCTGCCCATAGTCTCCACCGATATAAATACGATCGTATTTTCTATCCTTATCCGGTCGCGATTGATGTCGATTACCATACATGTAATAAATAAGCTCATCTACACCAACAGATTCTCCTAACCATACCCATCGGTACATTTTAGGATCAGACTCTTCCATTTCTTTTGCACTGTCTATCAGATCTTGTCCCAGCCATTCTACTGGAACATCTCTGTAATCTGTGTGGATATGGATACAATCTTTTCTCTTCTCCATCTTTTTGCACCATTTATTTATCGCTGCATTTGGATTTTTGGGAGGATTATAAAGATAGATCATTTGGAATCCACCAGTGTTTCCACGAACAAAAGTAGCTTCGATATTGCTAAGTTCATCTTCTCCTTCTCCATCGTCAAAGAACTCTGTTAACTCATCAAGAATAACTAACTTGATTGGCTGATCTTCGTCAATAATACCTTTTGTATCATCAATTCCGTCAGAACCTGCAAAGTAAATTGTTGTTCCATGCTTTTTGTATGTTATTTCCATTGGAGATTTCGTGATCGCAAACTTCTTTTTTGAAATCTGTAATCGATTAATGCCTCGAAGCATTTCCTTGTATACTGTCTTACGTAATTTGTTATGATGCTTTCGAAGCACTACGACTGATCCATGTCTATCTGATACAATCTGATAATCTGCTTTAATTGCTGCATAACTTGATTTTGTACCAGCGCGACCAGATGTAAGAATGATATGTTTAATTGTCTTGTTGTTGAATATCGGAAGGTATTTCGGTATCACTATATCCGATATCTTTAGGTGCATCGTTGACAATTACAACACCATCCTCTCCATCATCATTATCATTATTTTTGATTTGTTCCGTTTTTGCCTTTATCTGTTCAATTCTGGCTTTCTGCTCTTCTTCATCCAATACAGTTATCTGCTTATCATTCCATCCTTTGAAATTATTACGTAAACTGAACTGTGCCCCATTAGATCCATCCCGATCAAATAGTCTTTGTTCTGTATACGCTTCAACCCTTGTTTTTGCGCGCGTTATCGTGTTCATAAATTCAACTTTTCCTTGATAATTAAGCAATGATAACCTGGTTGAAAATCCAAGTGCCAACGCAAGTCCTGTAATTGTTGGCACTTCTCGATCTACTATGATTGGTTTTCCCCATTTATCTAATATTGGATCACCATTTTTATCTTCTAATACTCGCCCTTCACATTTTTTGAAATAAGCCTCAATTTTTTCTTCGATTTCTTCTTTACATTTATATTTCGGCGGTCTTCCGACTGCCTTTTTCGTAGCCATTTGACCACCTCCCGATTATAAGCTTAAATATTTATATTTCTCACTTTTAGCATATTTAACAGCTTCCTCTAATGTATTAAAACGCAATCTGACATTTTCTTTCATTTTTCTCGGTTTTTCATGATAATTCCCATCATCATCCCAATTGCTTAATACATTTCTTGTACCTGTCATGTAATACGAATGTCCTTGTTTATTTGGTTCTGGTTGCTTATGTATTACAACTTCTCCTGCCGAAGAACCTCCGCCACTTCTAGCTCCACGTCCACCCATTATTTACTACCTCCATAAAACCAATTTTCAAAGTTTTTCATTCTTCGAGTTCTTGCTCTATCATAAGTTGTTGTTGTCCGTTTATGCTGCAATGTTGGATCTAAAGGCTCTTGCTTTTTAGAGAATTGTTTCATTTTATTTCTCATGGCCTGCTCCGCCTTATTTATCTTCTTACGTTCTTGTGCAGTTTTTTGTTCCTTGTGTACAGCGTCTTTACTTCCAAGCTTTACTATCTTTCGACTGTTTTGTGCTCTGCGTGCGATGAGGTATTCCGACACTCTGCGTGCTTCTTTCTCGGATGTTATCGAATTGATATATTCTGCGTTTCCAGTTCTGATATCTCTTTCAATTTTAGAGTCTCTTTTTGGCATATAAGTTGAATTTAACATGCTGTCTTTTTTTGCACCATTAAAATAAATTCTGGCAGTCATTGGTGATATCTTTCCTTCGCTTCCACCACTGCTGCCTCCGGATTTGCTTCCTCTACCACCCATTGCATCTAGCCTCCTTAAATTTTTCGTGAAATGCCTTGATGTGCACAATGTTTTCTTTGCATTCTTCTGGAATACTTCCGTAAAAAATAATCGTTTCTGGTTCCAGTCTTTTCACCATTTCTTTATATCCCAATACAAATAATTCTTTTGCTTCTTCATTGTTTTGCGTTCCAACACTTGATACTGCCACAACACTGTTTGTAGGTTCTCCATCAAAACACCATTCATAAGAATCTGGTGTACTCCATCCAATTGTTGGGATCACATCCACACAATTTTCTTGTAAATATGCTCCGATCCAATGTTTGCGATAATGATTATAGATCTGCATTGCTTTCGGAAAATCTGTATACATCGAAAAATCTGGCGTCATAACATATCGAAATTCTTGTAACATCGGCAGATAAAAGTCTGGCCTTCGCCAAAGGCGATCAAATTGATAATCGTCAATAAAAAAATGGATGCCTTTATTTCCTCTATCCTTACAGCTCTTAGCATAATTGAAAGAAATAAATTCACATCCAGATTCAAACTGTGTAGGTGCTAATTCTGGTATTCCATACTCTCCAACACCTTTAAATATTCGCTTTTCAAGATTGTCATAACGTTTCACACATTACCACCTTCTTTCTGAAATGAATTAAATGGACCACCAGGGGCTCGAACCCTGGACCGATCGGTTATGAGCCGACTGCTCTGACCTACTGAGCTAGAGGTCCTTAAATTTATGCACGAAAAAAGCACCCGAAGGTGCCTATTTTTTCTAATATGTTACTTTAAATTTCTTTATCGTTTTCCTTTTTGATAAATTCATATAATCGATTACATTTCTGTGCATTTCTACATGTGACTGTTGTATCTGTTAAAATGTTCATCCCTGTCATTCCACAATAGCTTCTTTCACTTACTGTTGTTTCAGGATCAAATTCTGCACAATTCTGACAGTAATCTTTAACTTCTAATGCAATCATTGATTTTTCTCCTATTTTTTAAATTTCTATGCTACATAATATCAAAAAAAAGTGTGCCATACTATGCCAAAGTGTGCCATCTTTAATCAATATTCAGTTTCTTAAGCGCCTGGGAGTGTGCTCTGTGTACTTGTCTCCAGCTATATCCGATTTCTACACAAATATCTTCCCACTTCATGAATCTTATGTATCTGAGATATAACACCCTACTTTGCATACCATCTTTAATATCTACAATCTTTTCTTCAATTTCTAATCGAATCTCCTGCATTTCTCTCTTTTGATCTATAATTTTGTTTAAAATTCTCTCTATTCGCACCATTTCATCCGACAGATCTGTTTTCTTATGTGCTTTTGGCATACCAGAATATTCTATCGCTCCCGGTCCCATCTCTGCTCTAATCCGTTCTTCTTGTTCCTGGAGTGAATTATATTTTTTAACTGCATTCTTGTATCGATTAAGATATTCTTTCTTTTTCTCGTTCTTTTCTTTCTCTGTCATTTCTTACCCTCTCACATAGTTCAATCAACTGCTGCCTGATTCCATCCAAATAATCATTATATTTCACCCGATCGGCACAAATGCCCATGCAGATTATCTCTGCACAGGCTTTGCATGGATCTACCATATCTTTCTTCCACCTTTTTGCTTCATCAGGTTTCTTTTGTAAAACTTCCCTTTGGTTGTCGAATAGTATTTGTCTTTATCTTCTTTCTTTTTCTGCCTGATTGCCTGCATACTTAACTTCCATGCAGTAAATTCAGTACACTTTCTTCGGCATTCAACTCGTTTTTCTCTTTCTCCGCCATGATCACACTTGAAACATGGACAATCTTGATATCCCATTTATGTATCACTCCTTATAATTTTTCAGTGGGCATAAAACGCATGCTCCTGCACTTGTTTTGTCAAAATGTGGTGTCATTTTTGCATACACGCAATAACCGTCGCACATTTGATACATCTGTCAAGTTCTTCATCGTCTGGGTTTGCATGGCACAAAAACCCCTCATTATATTATTTGTCGCTATATCTTTTGCGTGCTTAATAGCTTCTTCCAAATTCATATTCTCTTCTCCTTAACTTTCTTTAACAATTGATAGACACGGTCTTTCTGCATTTCGTCATCAACTTCCTTTAGTGTCGGAATCGGTTCAAAGTCATCGCTTTCCCCATTCATAAATTTAATCAAGGCATCTATGTTCAAGTCATCTATGTAGTTGTTCAATTCCACCATTCTTTTTTCTTCGTCAGTCATTATCAATCACTTCCTTCTCACAATGAATACAACTATAATCTTCTGAGAAAATTCTATCTCTTTCCCATGCATACAATGCTTCTTTATCTGAATCTGTCATGTTCTTCTTCCTTTTCTACTTTTTTAGTTTTAAATATTTCGATTGCCAGTACACTATTTTCCATTCCATCTCCAACATATTCTATATTTACATCTAGTCCTTTTTCTGCGAGATACTCTGGAATTCCGAAGCTTACTCCGTGAGTGTACATGTGAATCTTTCCTACTCTGTCTCTAATCGTTCCCATTATTTTCTTTCTCCTATTCGTATCTTCCAGCACTTGATCCGTACCGATGCCATGATGTTGCTTTCTTAACTTTTTTCTTTTTCCTCTGCAAAGTTTCTCTTTCAACTTCATCGATCACATCATATCGATATTTACTATCCCAATATTCTATCAACTGTCGGCTGATTCCTGTTTCTCTTGCCATCGACTCACAGGTAATTCCGTCATAGATCATATTTTTTACGATACTTTTTTTGTATTCCTCACTGTATTTTTTACGGTCTACTTTAGGTACTTCTTCATCTTTGTACTGTGCTACCCATCTTTTTAATGTTCCAACACCAATTTCTGCTTTATCTGCAAACTCTTTTCGTGACATCCCTGATGCTATAAGAGCTCTTACAATTCCTCTTTTAAAATCTTCTGTATACTGCATATTTTTGTTTCAAACAGCTTAGTTCTCTACCTGAGCCAATGCATTATCCGTGATCATTGTTCTGTTTCTTTTTGCCTGATCGTATAATTCATTGTGATTCTTTTTTGGGTTTTGTGATTTGAAAAATAATTGTAAAAACTAAATCTAGTATCGTTAAAAAAATTTACATTTAAAAGAATCTGAAAAAATATGTTTGTGATCGTTTTACTTGTTAATAGTTACTTGTGGTATATAAAATCAGCATTGCTGATTGTGCACGTTATTTGGTAACATTTCTTATAGTTTTACTATTCAACGGTTTTTTTAATTCCTCTGCTGATTTATAAATATCTCTTACCATCTTTTCGATCGTATACAATTTCAGTCCATAAGATTGTAAGTCAATGACTGCCTTTGTTAATTCTTCCATGTCTTTCTCTCCTTTTACGCTTATATATCAGCTAATGCTAATATGCAATAATCTTCTTTTAATCCTGCGAATCCTTCCAGAATATAGGTGATCTCCTTTTCAATCACTCTTCCTGTCGGTTCTCCATTGTCCATTTCTCTGTATTCGATTACATCACCTAATTGATATTCTCGATCATTCTTCTGTAGATCGAATGGTTTTCTGCCTGTTTGCATGTCATTAAAGAACATCTTAGCCAATTTGAGTTTATGCCTGTGATCATCCATAACTGTTTCCGGTACTTCTACCTTGTTTGTCTGCTCAATTTCAACTTTCAAATCTTCTGGAAGATATTCTGGAAAATCTTTTTCAATGCTTGTTTGGCCAACAACTTGTTCTTCTTGTTGCGATGTCGCAACTGGCTTAGATTCTGCTTTTGTCGGCTTTTTCGACTCTGGCTTTTTCTCTACTTTTTTTGGTTTAACTTCTTCCTCTATCTCTCCGTATGTAGCTTTCCATGGATCCGCAGCCCCTAAATCAAATGCCTGATCATATTCATTTAAGATCTCGCTCCAAGTTAGCTCCTGCACTCCGGATACTCCCATCGTTCGAACTGTAATCTTTTCATCTTCGAACTTGATCACCAAGACTCCTTTTTTCATTAACCGATATCCTTCAGGAATGACTGCTGCCTTGATATCGTCAATGCACTTTGCGTTAGCAATCTCAATCAGCTCTTTTCTTCTGTCTGGCGATGCATACTCTTTTCTTAGGACCTCTTGAAACTTTGTTAGAACTTCATTGTCTTCTGCTGCCTTTTCCATTCGCTTAATCTCTCGAATGTCTTTTATACTTGTCTGATTTGTGATCAATACATAATCTTCTGGATCCATCGTTAGCATTTCAGATAGTCGGCTTTTCCCTAAACCAATGAACTCTTCTCTTAATTCCAGACTATTCCCACCAATGCTGTATTTATCGTTGATCGCCATGAATCGGCTTGTTGGAGATTTTGTTAATCCAAGTTCTTTTTCTGCAAATTCAAAGATCGTATTATATCCATCCTGCCTGTATGCTTCTGTATCTCTGATCTGTTTTAGTCTGTAGCCGATCGCTACAAAACTTTCTGCCAGATGATTGAGTCGTCTCTTGATGTCTTCTTTGATGCTTATATACTCATTTAATGTGATCTGATGATATTCTTCCATTATGCTGCCCTCTTTCTTGCTCTTCTCTCAATTACTCTCTTGAACCCTTTTACAAATTTGTGTATTTCCTCTGGCACTGGATTATTGTGTCTGTTGTTATATGCTCCGCGGTATTGCACAATCTCCATGTCTTTTACTTCCATTGTGTAATATGATTGATCCTCTTCTCCTTTCTTTCGGATAAACAGGATGTCTGTTTCACCTTTCATAACACTTTTTACATATGATCCTACACAATGATGTAAATTCTTTCCTTCATCTACGATCGCCTTCAGATTTTCAGGAACTATGATCTTATATTTTTTCGTTTCATAGTTGTACAATTCCTTCATTCCAGGAATACGTTTCTTGTACTGCTGCTCTTTTTCGTTATCATGCTTTACTTTGAGCATTTCTGCTAAATCATCGTGTTTGTCTTCAAGTTCCCTTGGAAATAACACCGCCTTATCTTTCATGTTATAACCTAATTCGTCAGCCATTCTTAGATAATCCCACCATGTCCCTGCATCATGTCCTTTTTGGGTATAATGGGCTATTTTAGTAATCGTTGTGTATAGTTTGAGTCCTTCGATATAATTTCCTGCATTGGACAGAGCAATAATCTCATCATTTGACAATTTCCCATATGGATCATTTCGCATTACTCTGATTTCATTTATTCCAAAATCATAGTCTCTTGCTTTTCTCATGTTAGGCTTTGTAAGTCCTAAAACCTCATGTAATTTTGTTCCTTTGTATAAATATCCTTCATACCACCATGCCTGCCGTGTTAATTTTCTCATGTTTGCTTTGATCAAAAGTTCCATTTCTGGATTCTTTCTGTAATTTTCAATGATTGCTTGATATCTCTCTCGTTTTCCTTTCCAGGATGCTACAATATCAATCCCACTATATTCTAAGCATGTTCCTTTAATTACCTGTTTTATATTTCTGGCATAGATTCTTGCTTCTCCGTGTTGTACTCCGTAATTTGCATCATACCACTTGTGATTTATATAATTCATATTGTTATATAAATCATATCCTTCTTCGATAAACCATACGTAATAATCTATAGTCTTTGTTTTTTCTTGATTTTCTGCATATGATCCTTTTATTACTATACTTTCGATCGCTGCAATTCCAAACTTTGTTTTTTGGAATCTTACAACTCGCATTCTTTCTTCAATCTTGGGCTGTCTGCCTGCTGCCTTGAATACGATCTTCTTTTTACAATTCGGACAAGTGCCTTTCATGTTATGTGTTATTTTTATCTTTTTTCGGTCAAATTTTGCAGTTTTTCCACAATATCCACAGTACCCTGTTGAATATTTATAAAACAAATATGACTCCATTTGATTCGATGCCCACAAACTCATTTGATCCGTATATGGTCTGATTTCTGCAAGATGTTCTTTTATTTTCTCGTTTCTTTTTTGTTCACGTCTTTCTGCTTTCTTTCCACAAATTCGATCTTGATAGTGTTCAATCTGCTGCCCTGGATCTCTTATACATTCCCATTCTGGTTTTGTTTTCTCATAAAATTCTGCCAGTTCTTTGCGTTCTTTTGTGCTTAATTCAAAACTTGCTCTGAATACATTATTAGATGCCCAGTTATTTAACCTCTTTTTATTCCATCCAGTTCCTTCAATGTAATTTGCAAATTCGTTTTCTCTCAAGCAAATCCGCACATTGATATTATTTGTTTTTCTGTCAATTAGCTTTCCGTCGATCATGAAACAATCGTCTAGCTTATGAATTTTCTCTTTTCCAAACGGAATCATTTCTATTGCTTTCTTTTTCATGCTCTGACACCTTCTTTGTAGTATTTCTCCACGATTTCAAACACATCTTTGTCCCTCATAACTACGCAATTGCTTCCAGACTTCTTCCGCTTTCTTGCCTCATTCTCTACTGCCTTATAAGCTTCTGTTAACTTCTTTCCCTTCTTTCTGATGGCGATCGCTATTTTTTCATCTTTCTCTGCTTCGGCTTTCAGAAAATTAGCAATAGATTCCAAATACCCATTCTGTCCTTTTGCTTCTTTGACTTCCATGTCTAGCTTTCCGACTGCTGCCATTAGAGTATCTGTGATAAAATCAATCTCTCCATTCCAGAACATCTCTGCTAATTCAGCATCTATGCCGTTTTCAGCACATAACTTGTCCAGATTTTCTCTTTCTCCTTCTTCCTTTAGGCTTCTAGCCACATCGTTGATTTCTGCTGCTGTCTCCATCTCTCCATATATGTCAAACATGATCACACCTCCTAATACAATTTACCGCCCATGATCGCACGTACTGCATCCTCTGGCTCGTATTTGCCACCATAGTTTTTTGCACTTTCCAGACGTTTATATAATTTCTTCTCGCTTCTTCGATTCATCGGACAGCACAAGTGCACGATTTCTTCCGCAGTCTTTCTTTCTGTGCCTAATTCATCAAATAATGCTTTCTGGACACCTCTTTTCAGAAATACATCGGTTTCTCTGCACATATGCGGACCTCTCCGCCCTTTATGTAGACCTGTTGGAAGTTCAATAATGTTATAATAAAAATCACATCCGCCCTGGCTTCTGAATACAATGTGATGCTTCTCCATAATCCCAACTTTTTCATCATCTTTGATTTCACCCAAAAACGCTTCTAACTCATATATTTCCATAGCTTTAATTTATCCTCCAGTTCATCTTTACATTCATAACGCTCTAACAGATCACTATCAGCTGTTACATGATTTGTCTTCTTGAATATATAAACTTCTTTCCACAGATCCGCGTTAGCGATCTCTTTCCCGGCTTTTGTTTTCCAGTCATGTTCGGCATATACTCTTGCTGCTTTTAACATACGTTCAAAGTAGTCGCAATCCGCATGAATTCTTATTTCATAGGGTTGATTGAGTTTTATTCTTCTTAGTGCTGTTACTGCTGCCTTAATCGTGATTCTGTTGATCGTAGTTTCCTTATCTCCACCAATTACATTTAACGTATATGGTTTTCCATCTGCTTTTATAAACTCCAACACTGCTTTAAACACCGCTGGTCCTTTTCCTCTGCTGTGTGACAGAGCATATATGTAAATGTCTATTTGTTTCATTCTTTTTTCCACCCATTTCGTATCTTTACCTGTATATATCTCAAAAATTGATATCCATCTTCTGTGAATCCAGAATATATACTTTGCTGATCAATGTAATATCCTTTTTTTGCCTTTGGTTCTCTCTTGAAAAACTTTCTTTCCAGGATCACTCTTCTTTTCGGTACTGGGATTCGCAAATTCTTTGATATTGAGTATCTTCTTGGTAATTTTTGACCTTTCTCAGTTACTTCTTTGATCAGATAGGAGGCTAGTTTTCCATACTGACCCGTATTATCCAATAGGCTCACATACACAGCTCCGTGTGGCCAACATTCTCTTAATGTGAGGCTATCTATTGAATTGATCACCAGATGATGATGCCTTGCTCCTCTTTTTCCAATTTCAAAAACATGAACAAACTTTAATTCTTTCCCCTGTTTCCTAAATTCTGTTCGAAGCTTTCTTAAGAACTTTTTCTTATCATCTTTCATCTGGTCATAATCTGGTTTCGTGCCTGCATATGATAAACAAATATGCATATCTCCGCCTTTAAAATTCTCATTCAACAGCCATCTTAGTTTATCTGTTGCATTTCTTACATTAATCTTATGTTGAGACTCTTTTGTCTTTTTTTGCTTCTTCTGTCTTTTGCATCCTTTTGGATGTACTCTATGACAGTAATATCTTAGAGTCTCTATTGTTCTCCCTGCTTTTACTGTCTTTTCTACATAGCCCATTTCTATTCTCCTGTGTTCCAAACTTAATACCTTTAGCAAGTCTAAACAGCGGTTGAAATACCGCTATTCTTCTTGCTTTTATATGGAGAACTTGATATAATATAAATGTGCAATTTGTTGCATTAAGAATCTACTTTTGGTCGGGTGGGTTCTTTTTTTTATGCTCATTTATCATTTTTTCAAGTTCTTCCGGATCTTCACAGATATCTTCATATCTATCAAGTTTATTTACTACATCCCCAACTAAACAATTATTATCCTGCTTAATCATTGATGCTCTGTATGTACTACTTTTGTGATTCTTCATTGTTATTCTCATTTAAATCTTCCTCTTTCATGTCCATCTCAAACGAACTCATAACTTTAGATGCAAAACACAAAACTTTCTTACCTGCATCATCTAATTGATTTTCTAATTTATCTGCCAGAAAGTTTAATGCTGCTATCATGTAAGGTGCTGTACGATTTGTCATTGGTGTCACTCTATCTAACATATCATTTGCAATTTCATTACAAACTTCTACAATTCTCTGTTTTCCTTCTTTGTTCTGATTCCATAACATATAAATGGTTGCTTCCATTACCTTCTTGTCCAAATTGAACATATGCTCTGCTTCATTTTCTCTTGTTTCTTTTATTAACTTCTTTACATACAGATATGTTGTAATTTCTCTTTCAAGTAACGCAAGTGCTGCCTGGTTGTTAGATTCCTGAATGATTCTTTCAATATGTCTATTTTGAATACCGATTCGTTCATCAATCTTTTTTAAAATTTTCTTTTCGTCAATCATCTTTTTCACTCCTTTTATTACAATGTCAATTTATTCAACATCCACTTCATTGCTTTTTCTCCAATCTTTGTCTTAAAAAAGACCAGACATACAATCATGCTAAATGCTACATAAAGTGCAAATACCATCACTGTTTCCATTTATGCTCCTTTTTCTGCTTCTTTTTCTTTAGTTTTTCGGATACATTCGACTTCTTTTAAAAATTCAATCGTTGCTACTTTTAGTTTTTCCTGGTTTACTGCACCATGGATTCTCACCGTTGCATTCCCGATCTTATATGTTGTACAAGTACTCATTATGATCACCCCCTTTCTAACCAAAATACTATGCTGCAGGTGCTGGCTCTGGCTCTTTATCCATTTCCTGACGTGCAGCCAACATCTTAATACTTGCCTGTAGAATCACCAGAGACTGGTAATCTAATTTTTCAAGATCTTTGACTGTCTTTTCATATAATGCTTTGTCCTTTTCTGTCATCTTACTCACCTTCTTTCTTTTGTTGGTCCAGATGGCTCGGTTCTCTGCCCGATCGTGAATGTTATCTGTCTTAAGAGAGGAATTTCATAACAAGAAATACTTTGTCGGGGTGTTTTCTTTTTAATCCTTTTATCGGACAGAGGACCGGGCCATCTGTTTTATTTACTTGTCTTTCTTCCATATCTCTCATATACTTAATTCACAGGACACTGTCATGTCCAAGTTTTAAGAAAGGAGATTAAGTTATGCGATTAGATTTTGATTTAATTAGAGATACTCTAATTGCTATCTCTGATAATTTATATCCTGATGAAAACGGATATGTTGAACCTATTATTCCAAAAGATTTTATTGTATCTGCTGTTCCACAATATAATTCAAATGAAGTTTTATACTGGATTCGGAAAATGATAGATGAAGGAATTTTAATTTCTGGAAGTCATTATATTAATGAACCAATTCCTAGAATTAAAGATATATCTATGATTGGTTACAAATTCATTGACTCCTTCAAAGAACCTTCTGTTTGGGAAATAGTAAAACCTAAATTATCAGATTTAGTTGTATCATCTATATCATCATTGATTACTGCTGCCATTTCTCTTATATAATTCTTACGTCCATAAAGAGCGTCAGTTTTGCTATCATTTCATCCTCATCTTGTTTGATAGAATAAGACCTGACGCCCTTTATCTCTTTTTCATCAAGTTTTATTCCATTATCAAGAACAAGTTTATGTAATTTATTTGTTGAAATTGTAGGTTTATCATCTCTATTTCTTCTACAAGGTTTCCTATCTGGAAATTTCAATTGTTTTGCTATCTGCTCACCATCTATTTCAATTTTTTCTGCTTCTATCTTTCTCACCTCTTTCTATTCCTGGTGCAGATAGATTGATACTCCGCCCGATCGTCATTGTTCATTTCTTTTATCAAGGGGAGGATACGTTGTCCTAACGTATTTGAGGATTTTTCTTTATACTGTATGGGGTTTATACAGTTTCGGACGGAGTATTAATCCATCTGCTGCCTATCTAGTTGTTCCTTACAATCACATTATATTTCATTAAAGGAACGTTGTCAACATTTTCGTTCCTTTAAGTCACTTTTTTATTGATTTTTGTTTTTTTACATGCTATTGTATATTTGAAAGGAGGAATCAATACATGACACAAGGCGAACGAGTTCGTATATTAAGAAAAGAATTATCTCTTACACTTGAAAACTTTGGGAAAAAATTAGGTGTTGGAAAAACTGCCATTTATAAAATTGAAAAAGGAGAAAACTCTCTAACTGATCGCATGCTCGAATCAATTTGCCGTGAATTTCGTGTTGACGAAGATTGGTTAAAAACCGGAGAAGGAGAAATGTTTTTACCTCCTAATGATGAACTTGGAGATTTAGTTGGTAGATTGGTTGCTGATCGTTCTTCAGAATTTAGTAGCATAATTTTAGATATTATGAGGTCCTTAGATCAACTTGATGATAAAGGAAAAGAGATTTTTTGTAGAACTGTTGAAGATATGGCTGAAAGAATTGTAAAAAGAAAAAAGGAAGATGATTAATCTCCCTTTCTTCTTTTGAGGTAGGCATCAATAAAACTATACAGTATCTTAAGATATTCTGCATCGTCAATTGATTCTACCATCTTCAGAATGCGTTTTTTATACCATTCTTGTACATGCATATGTAAGTACCTCCTTTCTACCGATAGATCATCTTAAGTGGGATCTTTAGATTATCCTTCGAATAGATTGGAGCCTTGCGACTATCCACGTATCTATTACATTATAACATAAATCTTTACCCAACTAATACATTTTATATTTTTTAATAAATTGTTTATTATTTGTTTGTTTTATTTATGTTTATTATATACCTATAATTGGTAAATGGAATGATTTAACAGCAAACGTCCGATATATTGGACATTATGGTATGAATTGATAAGAATAAAGAGATTCTGGAGGCACTTTTAAAGCTCCGGCCAATAAGCACAATGTATAAATTGTAGGATCATGACGACAATTTTCAATATCATTGATCGTACTTTTACTTACACCAGACATTTCTGCAAGATGTCTAATGCTTATGCCTTTATTATTTCTGATTTTCCAAAGTTTATATTCAATTTTTACATCCACAACGCTGTACCTCCTGATATTAGAATGTACAGTACAGTGTTTTCTTATTTATATTTATAAAATAAACAGCGACCACTTACTGCAATAAGTAGCCGCTGCTCCCATCATATTTGAATATGATTTCTATATACGAACCATTATAACATATTTCTTATGCATAGGGAGGAAAATTTATGGGACTATTTGACAAGCGAAAATGTGATATATGTGGAAAAGAAAAAGGTGTATTATCAACTTTTAAATTGGAAGGTGGCATTGTATGTGATGAATGTCATAACAAATTAAGTAAAGCAAAATTTAAAAAAGGATATTCTATAGATGATGCTCGAAGAGAGCTTGAAGCTATTAACAGTGAAAAAGAAGAACTGCAAAAAAATATTGCTGAAAAGAAAGAAAAATTATCTAATGAGCCAATATCCAGATATTGTACAAACTGTGGCGAAAAATTTACTGGTAATTTCTGTCCAAATTGTGGCACTCCTGCTAACAATACTGCTGCAAGTAATGTAATCCCTGGAAATACTCCTTCTATTACTTGTCCAAGCTGCGGAAGTGATAATATTTCTATTCAATTTGAAGAAATCGGAAGTAAAACAACCAAAAAGAAAAATAGCATTGTACGAAGTGCTGCACGTGGTGGTGCAATCATGGCCACTGGTGGACTTTGGGCATTGACTCCAAAACATGATGGTAAAGAAAAAACTAAAAATAAACTAAAGAAATTTGCAATATGTCAAAGTTGTGGTAACTCATGGAAAATTAAATAAACACATTTCATATTTATACAAGTTGCGACATCGCAACAATTAAAAACCGCCCAGCTGCAACTGGACGGATTAAAAAGAAAACTACTTGCATCTATAGGTTAGATGTGTACTTTTCCCCGACAGTTAAAGTATACCATTTTTAACCTACACTTTGCAAGAAGTGTATTTTTTGTACCCAAATTTACAATATAGAAAGGAACGATGGTATATGAACATAGGAAATCAGTTAGGAAAACTAAAAAAATCAGATCAATTCTGCATTTACTTAAGAAAAAGTCGTGCAGATGCCGAAGCTGAAAAGCTTGGAGAAGGCGAAACTTTAGCAAGGCATGAAAGAATCTTAACAGAATTAGCAGTAAAACTTGGGCTTCCAATCGGTAAGATTTATCGTGAAATTGTTTCTGGAGAAACTATTTCCGCCAGAAAAGAAATCCAAAGTATGATCAATGATTGCTATGCCGGTATGTGGAAGGGAATCTTAGTCGTAGAAGTTACAAGATTATCTCGTGGAAACCAAGGGGATGCACAAATCATCATGGATTGCCTACGGTATTCCAATAATAATAATGGTGTTTTGGTAGTTACACCTACCAAAGTATATGACATTGTACAAAGTTCGGATGATGAAGAGTATATGGAATTTGAATTATTTATGTCTCGCAGAGAATATAAAATGATACGAAAAAGAATGATGCGTGGAAAACTTCAAGCCGTTGTTGAAGGAAATTACATGGGATCCTATCGACCATACGGATACGATATCCTAAAAACAAAAACAGGAAGAACCCTTGTTCCAAACCCCGAAGAAGCTCCGATCGTTAAGAATATCTTTGAATGGACTGTAAAAGAACACTTAACTCCTGGTAAGATTTGCAAAAGATTAACCAGTTTAGGAGTTCCTACTTATACCGGCAGTGCCGAATGGGCTATTGGTACAGTAAAGACAATACTAACTAATCCTACATATACTGGAAAAGTTCGTTGGAATGATCGAATGCAAACAAAAACATTAGTTAATGGGAATCTAGTGTCATCAAGGCCAAGAGCTCATACCAGTCAATATATGTTGTATGAAGGTAAACATGAAGGGATTGTTGATGAAATTACTTTTCATGCTGCTTCCTCTCGATTTTATTCCGACAAAACAAAAGCAAACCTTAAATTAATGAATCCTCTTGCTGGTATATTGATCTGTGCCAAATGCAAAAAAGCTATGATTTATCAAGGATACTTAAAACGTCCCAATACTCTACCTCGTATCTTACATAAAACTTCACAAGTATGTAATGTGAAATCTGCTGTATTAAAAGATGTCGTTGATGCAGTTGCTCATGCTTTGGAACTGTATATTGATGATTTTGAAATGAAAATAGATAATCTTCCTGACGTTGATGAAAACAGCATTCTTAGCCAATTGGAAGTCTTGCAAAAAGAATTGATAAAACAAGAAAAGAAGCTGCCTAAGCTGTTTGATGCCTGGGAAGATGGAATCTTAACTGATGAAGAATTTACCAGACGAAAGCTTATTAACAAAGAACGCATTGAGTCCATAAAAAAGCAAATGGATCATCTAGAGGACTCTGTTCCGACAAAAGATGAGTACGAAGAGAAAATAATGCTCTTATCAGATGCATTAAAATCCCTGCTAGATCCAACACTTGATGCTGATATTAAAAATACTTATCTAAAAAGCATTATCAGCTCCATTGAATATAGCAGGGATAATAATACAGAATTTATATTAGACGTTTTCCTGAAGGATTAAATGTCTATATCTAATTCAATTGGGCAGTGATCGGAACCCATGACATCGGTTAAGATCTCCGCATCTTTGATCTTATCTTTGATAGAATCAGATGTTAAGAAATAATCGATACGCCATCCGGCGTTCCTTTCTCTTGCCTTAAATCGATAGCTCCACCATGAATACTTCTCTGTATCTGGGTGTAAATATCGATAGGAATCTGTGAATCCAGAGTCAAGTAATGTCTTGAACTTTTCACGTTCTTCCGGTGTAAATCCGGCATTTTTGACATTATTTTTCGGATTCTTTAAATCTAGTTCGGTCGCTGCAACGTTAAAGTCTCCACAGATTATGATCGGTTTCTTTTTCGGCTTGGCTTCTTGTGTCAGTGATGGTTGTGATTCTTTCAGATCGCCACAAAAGATCACCGGCTTCTTCTCTTCTAACTTCTTCAAATAAGCAAGAAAATCCTCTTCCCACTTCATTCGATAAGAAAGTCTTGCCAGTTCACTTTGTGAATTCGGTGTATACACTGTGATAAAGTAATAATCTTTAAACTCCAGTGTGATCACACGTCCTTCCTGATCATGTTCTTCTATCCCAAGACCATAAAAAACGCTGATCGGTTCTTCTTTTGTAAAAATGCCTGTTCCTGAATATCCCTTATTCACTGCATAATTCCAGTACTGGTGATATCCCGGAAGATTCAGGTCAAGCTGGCCTTCCTGCATCTTACTTTCCTGAATGCAGAAAATATCGGCATCTGTCTCATTGAAAAAATCCAAAAATCCTTTCTTCACACATGCTCTGATCCCATTGACATTCCATGATATGAATTTCATCTAATTTCCTCCACGTCTCTTATTATAAAGAAACATAATCACTCCTGCTGCAATGATCACACAATATCCTACAAAACTCAGCATATCTGGAAGCTGTCCAAAAACGAGAAGCCCCATAATTGCTGAGAACATGATCTGTGTGTAATCATATACAGAAATTTCCCTTGCTGGTGCATACGTATATGCCGCTGTGACTCCAAACTGTCCTCCTGCAGCAGCTAATCCTGTTAATACCAAAAAGAATAACTGCCTTGCTGAAATCGGATGAAAATCCATGATCAAATATGGTACACACGCCAACATAGAAAATGTTGAGAAGAAAAGCACGATCATTGGTCCTCTTTCTCCTCTAAGTCCAAGTTTTCTCACACAGGTATATGCAAAACCTGCACACATTCCCCCTGCAAAGCCGATCACAGCTGCTGGTGTCATCCCGCCTGCGAAACTTGGTTTTACAATAAATAAACTACCGACAAAAGCTGCGATCACGCATGCGCATTGTGTCGGTGTGATCTTCTCTTTCAGTACTAAATAAGAAAATACAATAACAAAAAATGGCGATAACTTATTTAGACATGAAGCATCTGAAAGCACCAGGTGATCTACCGCATAAAAGTTGCAGAAAATACCTAAGGTCCCAAAAAGGGACCTTAGAATAAACCAATGCAAATTTCTTTTCTGAATCTGAATCTTTTCCTTGCTACGAATGATCATGATAAATGCAATGACCACCGCAACTAAATTGCGGAAAAAACTCTTCTCGATCGCTGGAAGATCTCCTGACAGCTTTAAAAACAATGCCATAAGGGCAAAGGAAAAAGCTGACAGTATGATGCATATAATTCCACGATTCTTATCTTTCATAACAAGATTATACTCTTGAAGAATATTCTCCAGTTCTTGTATCGATCTTTAACGTATCACCTTCGTTAACGAATAATGGTACCATTACCTGAGCACCTGTTTCAACGATACATGGTTTTGTAGCACCCTGTGCTGTGTTTCCTTTTTCTCCTGGTTCACATTCTGTAACAAGTAATTCTACAGAGATTGGTGGCTCAACCTGGAATGCATTCCCTGCGTGAGAAACGATCGTAACGTTTTCGTTTTCTTTAACGAATTTTAAAGAATCTCCGATAACATCTGGTCCTAATGCGATCTGATCAAATGTTTCGTTATCCATGAAGTAGAATAATTCTCCATCATTGTACAGATACTGCATTTCTTTACGTTCGATATGAGCGTTTTCAAATTTCTCTGTTGGACGGAATGTTTTCTCAACAACTCCACCGTTCTTGATATTTTTTAATTTACAACGTACGAACGCTGCTCCCTTTCCAGGTTTTACATGCTGGAATTCGATGATCTGGTAAATATTATTCTCGAACTGAATTGTTAATCCATTCTTAAAATCTCCTGCTGTAACCATATTATAATTGTCCTCCTTAAATTATATCTTTTTTTATTTTATCTTAAATCTATAGTTGAATCAACTATTTATTTGCTAATTTATAGATTTCGTATATGTCATTCTCATCACAGACCTTAAAAGAACCGATCGTTCTGGTTCCTTCATAGGAACATCCATGTGCCATTTGCTTCACTTCTTCGTCTGTTTTTGAACCAATTTCTTTCGCCTCACGAAAACTTGTCGGCATATTAAGTGATGCAAAATATGTAACTGTTTTTCGGATTCCTTCCTGTGCTGCCTTCACATCGTCAGCTTCTTCCACATTCCAGACTCTTCTTGCATACTGCGCAAATCTGGCTGGTTTTGCATCATATACATAAGTTGCCCATGCTCCCCAGACAGCGGATAAACTTGCCCCATGTGCAATATCAAACTTCGCACTCAGTTCATGTCCTAACTGATGCACTGCAAAGTCTTTCTCAGCTCCAAGTCCTGTAATTCCGTTGTGTGAAAGACTTCCTGCCCACATGATCTCACTCATCGCATTATAATCGTGTGAATCCTTAATCGCAACCGCACCATTCCTGATTACTGTACGAAGCAGACCTTCTGCAATCTCGTCTGTCAGTTCATTATTCTCTGTCTGTGTAAAATAACGATCCAATGTATGCATCATAATATCCACAATGCCGCATCCTACCTGATACTTTGGTAATGTATATGTAAGTTCAGGATTCATGATCGCAAATGCCGGGCGGTTGAAATCTGTGGAAAGACCTCTCTTGATCTTCGTCTCTTCATTCGTAAGTACTGCTGAATCGCTTGTCTCACTTCCTGCCGCTGCAAGTGTTAATACAACTCCAACAGGAAGAGATTTCTTCACTGTCTGTTTCTTAGACCAGAACTCCCAGATATCTGTATCCGGATTCGCTGTTCCATGTGCAACAGCCTTTGAGGTATCGATCACACTTCCTCCACCTACTGCCAATACAAAGTCCGTTCCAAATTCAATGGATTTCTTCACTGCTTCTCTCGCAAATGAAAGCCTTGGATTCGGCTTCACGCCTCCAACTGTCATATATTCAAGACCGGCTTCTTCTAATGAAGCAGTTACCTCATCAAGTAATCCGCTTCTTACAACACTTCCTCCACCATAGACAACGAATACTTTGGAAGCTTTCAGGCTTTTCGCAAGTTCTCCTGCCTGCTTCTGTGTCTCTTTTCCAAAAATGATTCTTGTTGGTGTATACTGGGTAAATCCATGCATTCGCTCATCCTCCATCTGCCCATAAACAGGGGCAAAACTTGTATGTTACTGATTAATCTGCATCTCTTGTTAACTTCACAACGATCTCTTCTGCGATCTCTTCCACAGTCTTATAATCTGTGTTCACTACAACATCTGCTGCCGCTTCGTACTTTGGACGGCGTTGTTCCATCATATTAGAAATAAATTCAGTATTCTTATTCCCACGTAATAATGGTCTGTCATCATTGTCTTTGACACGCTCTAAGATCACTTCTGGAGATGCTGTTAATAAAACGACCTTTCCATTCTTCTTCATCTCAGCAACGTTCTCATCACGAAGCGCAACTCCACCACCACAGGAGATGATCTGGTTATTCTTCTTCTGAAGCTCAATCAAAAGGTTTGTCTCACAGTTTCTGAAATATGTCTCTCCATATTCTTCAAAAATCTTATTGATAGACATTCCTTCTTTCTTCACGATCTCTTCATCCATCTCTACCTGTGGAGATGCAAGGATCTTACTTAAATATGTAGAAACAGTACTCTTACCTGCTCCCATAAATCCGATCAATAAGATGTTATGTGTAAATAATGTCTTTGCCTGAATTCTTCTGCTGTTTTCTACAATATAAGTAAATATATCAAGAATCTCATCCTTATAGGTATTCTCATCCACATGTGTGAGCAGCATCTTACGCTGTCTCTTTTCCTGTTCTGGCTGAAGGATTGGCAATCCATTCTCTTTCTTGTAGACCATGATCTCTTTGATGATATCCATTCTCTCTTCTAATACAGAGACAATCTTCTTATCACACAGATCTAATCTCTCTCTAATCTCTTCTAACTGACTCATCTTCTTGTTCTTTCCTTTTCTATACTAAATGTCCCCATACTTCTCAGATAACGAAGTGTGGTCTTGTTCAGTATATCATACATTCCTATATTTTTTCAATTCATTACCTCTATAATTTAGGCAAATTCACTTTGATCTGTGATAAATGAAATAAAATCTTTCACAACCGGTGTCAGATATTTTTCTTTTTTTAGTACAAGATATATATATCGTTCGATCTCTGGTGATATGATCGGACGAACACACACATCCATTGTATCAAGAAGCGGAATCTTTGGAACAATCGCAATTCCAAATCCTGCTGCAACAAGCCCTGCAACAGAAGAATCTTCTTCCCCTTCATATGCAATCGTTGGTTGCCTTTTAATCCTTGAAAAACAACTGTCGATCACTGGCCTTAATCCACTGTTCTTTGTAAAATATACGTAATCATATTCAATTGTATCCAGAAGATCGATTTCTTCCTTTTGAGCCAATGGATGGTCCTTTGGTGTGATCAAAACCAGTTCTTCCTGACCAACCGGAATAAATTCAAGTTCATCTTCCCCTTCCACATAAGAAGAAAATGCAAGATCATATTTCCCATCTTTTAATTCTTCCACGATTTTCTTCGTCGTTCCCTGTCCAAATGAAAAATGAATATGATTCTTCCCTTTTTCTTCCAGATAACCTTTGATCAGATTTGGAATAAAATGACTTCCCAAAGTAAAGATATACCCCATATCAATAAATCCACCGCTGGTTCCTGATGTTTCTGTTACCACCCTTTTTCCTTCATCCAACATATCCAGCGACTGCTCCACATAACGTAAAAACAACGCTCCATATTTCGTTAATTTTGCATTTCTCCCCTGTTTTTCGAATAATTTCACTCCTAATTCACTCTCAAGACATGAGATCGCATGACTTAAACTTGGCTGCGTAATGGACAGCATATCTGCAGTTCTAGTATAGTGTTCTTCCTTAGCTAATGCCCGAAAATAGTACAAATGATTCAAATTCATAATCTATTCCCTTTCAATTCATAAAATTTATTTATGGATAGTATACCATATTCTTCATTGCATTTATATATCTACTTTGCTATAATTATTTTTAGAAAACTATTAAACAAATTGGAGGATCATAATTATGGCAGCAAAGAATTTCCGTAAATTATTTGAACCGTACACAGTAAAATCTATGACATTAAGGAACAGAATTGTCATGACTCCCATTGGAACAAATTTTGCTGAGCATACCGGAGAAGTAAATGAGAGAATCATTGATTATTATAAACAGCGTGCAAAGGGCGGAACAGGTCTGATCACAATTGAAGCTGCGAGTGTTTATTCACCACAGGGAGCAAGCGGATCATACCAGCTTCGTATCGACCACGATAACTATATTCCTGGATTATACAGATTATGTGAAAGCATCCATGACTGTGGATCTAAGATCAGTATCTTACTAAATCATGCTGGTTCTGCAGCGAATGGTAAAATAACAAACATCCAACCAGTATCTGCATCTGATATTCCATCCAGAGTTGGTGGTGATATTCCTCGTGCTTTAACAACAGATGAAATCTACACGATCGTTGATAAATTTGCTGAAGCAGCAAAACGTGCAGTTACAGCAGGATTTGATGCTGTTGAGATTCAGGCTGGACATGGTTATTTATTAAACCAGTTCTTATCTCCAACAACAAATGACCGTACTGATGAATTTGGTGGATCTAAAGAGAATCGTGCACGTTTCACTACATTAGTATTAAAAGCTGTTCGTGAGACAGTTGGTGAAAATATTCCTATCTTCTTAGGAATCAGTGCTGATGAACTTGCTGAAGGTGGTAACACATTAGATGATACATTAGAGATCGTTGAATATTTCAAAGATTACGTTGATGTATTTGATGTTTCTGCTGGACTTACATGTTCTATCCAGTACCAGTATGATGCAGATTACCTTCCAGATGGATGGAAATCTTATATGTCTAAATCAATCAAAGAAAAGACTGGAAAGCCTTGTCAGACAAGTGGTAATATCCGTGAACCAGAAGTTGCAAACCGTATTCTTGAAGATGGTGAAGCAGATCTGATCGCAATCGGACGTGGACTGATCGCTGATCCTGAATGGGTAAATAAAGTTCAGTTTGGTAACACAGATGATATCAATCGTTGTATCTCATGTAACAATGGATGTACAGCAACATTAGGGGATGAACCTATCCGATGCAGCATCAATCCTGCTCTTATTTCAGGTTCATTATATAAAGATAAGAAATTAAAGAAACCATGTAACGTTGTCGTTGTTGGTGGTGGTACTGCTGGTCTTGAAGCTGCATGCACAGCCGCTGAAGTTGGATGTGCAACTGTTCTGATCGAGAAATCAGGAGAACTCGGTGGACTTGCCAGACGTGTAGGAAAGATGCCTAACAAACAGCGTCTTGGATATTTCCCTCAGTACTTAGAACGTCGTGCAATGAAACTTAAGAACCTGTTTATCTGTAAGAATACAGAAGCTTCTATCGAATTTATCGAAGGTTTCAAACCAGATATCGTTGTTAACGCAACAGGATCCGTTCCTCTTCTTCCAAATATCCCTGGATTAAAGGAGAACTTAGAAGCAGGTAATGTATCTACGATCTTTGATCTGGTAGATCACGTAGATTCTTATCCAGAAGATTTATCTGGTAAGAAAGTTGTTGTAATCGGTGGTGGTAACGTAGGACTTGACGTTGTTGAATTCTTTGTTCCTAGAAAAGCTGATGTAACGATCGTTGAGCAGAAATCTCACTTTGGTGAGAACCTTGACTTTATCACTAAGACTGGTTCTATCGAATTCATGAATAAGAATAAAGTAAATCAGTATCCAAATGCTTCTTTATTAGAAGTTAAAGATCACAGCTTTATTGTAAGACATGACTATAAAGATCTTGAATTAGACTTCGATTATGGATTTGTATGTCTTGGAATGCAGTCTGCTACTCCTTCTCTTCAGGAATTATACAACCACTTCATCTATGAAGGTGTTGAAGTACTTAATATCGGTGACAGTGCTCAGACACGTCGTATCATCGAAGGTGTAAAAGAAGGTCGTGACATTTTAGTTGCATTAGAACGTCAGGATTTCATCTAAGATCATAATTTTGATTTCAAACCTTTCTTTAAAAGATAAGAAATATATTGTAAATATATAAAAAACATGGACCAGATAACAAAGATCTGACCCATGTTTTTTATTATTTCATTAATGTTTTTTCTTACGGTACTGCCACAACACAATCTTTTCAAAATAACGCTTTATGACGATCTGAATCTCTTCTTTCGGATTCATCGGTGTTACAAGAATACTATGTATACCTGTTCTGTTCGCTCCATAAACATCTGTAAACAACTGATCTCCAACGAAGAATGTATTCTTCTTATCCGTTCCCATCAATTTCATTGCTGTCTCATATCCTTTGATCGATGGTTTATTTGCTTTGTATACATAATATTTCCCACCGACTGCCTCGCAGAACGCTTTCACTCTTGGTTCTTTGTTGTTACTTGTAAAACAATACTGCATCCCCATCGCATCCAGTCTCTTAAATAACTTCTTTGCACGTTCATCTGCTGGTGCATTGTGTGGTACTAACGTATTATCGACATCAAAGATCACTCCTCGATATCCTTCTTTGTAGTATCGTTCGAAATCAATATCATAAGTACTTCTGATATCTTCGGACGGGTAGAATTTCTGAAACATAATTTATCTTCCTTTTTACATCTTTACATTGTTCAATCTTGTTTATTTTATAACAGCTTTTTACAATTAGCAAGAAGAAAACAAAATATGAGACCAGTTTTTTCAAAAATTCTAGTCTCATATCATTCATTTTATTTCTCTACACCACTTAAATATGCATTATAAATATCTTTTGAGATACTCTTCTTAATCGCATCATAAACTGGCTGTGCCTGCTTACGCATCTCTTTCTGTGTCTTTGTATCAAGTTTCACAATCTTTGTACCACTGTCTTCAATGATCTTGATACGGTCTGCAATTCGCTTATCAGATGCTTCTCTCGCATACACTTTCGCTGTCTGTGATGCCTGATCGATGATCTTCTGCTGATCTTTTGACAGACTATTATAGAATGCATCACTGACGATCAGCGAAATATAATGTGGTAGATGGTTTGTCTCTACAACATAATCCTGCTGTTCATATAATTTGCTGGAAACGATAACTTCGTAAGGATTCTCCTGTGCATCGATCGTTCCCTGCTGAAGTCCGATATAAACTTCGCTGAATGTCATTGGTGTTGGATTCGCTCCAAGTGTCTTCCAGAACTTCAAATGATAGCTGTTCTCCATCGTACGGATCTTCTGCCCTTTGAAGTCGTTAATACTCTTAACATTCTTATTGGTAGACATAACACGGAATCCCTGATCGGCATATCCAAGTAATTTGTATCCACCCTTCTGATATACTTTCTCCATCTTCTGATAGAACTCTTCATTATCAACAGCTGCTCGTGCCTGTTGGATCGTTGTAAATGCACTTGGCAGGTCAAATACTGCGGTATCTGGAAGGAATGTTACCTGTGGTGCAGTATTCTGTACGACAAATGGGATATCCCCATCTTTACAACTCTCAAGAAGCTCACGGTCTCCTCCGAGCGTACTGTTTGGATAAACTTCGATCTTCATCTTTCCATGACTTAATCTGGAAACTTCTTTTGCAAACTTCTCTGCATAAAGCTGTGTTACCGTATCTTCCGGGCTGGAAGTTCCAAGCGGCCATGCATATCTTTGTACTTCGTCTTTCTTTTGTTTCTTCTTACATCCGGATAAACTGAATAATAAGACTCCTGCAAGAAGAACTACGACGGATCTTTTTATGATTTTTCTCATGAAATCCTAAACCTCCTTATAAAAGTGCCAGGCTGATCTGTGGAATAAATGTGATCAGAAGTAATGCAACAAGGAAGCAGACGATCAGCGGCATTGCTTTCTGTGCGATCTTCATCACTGGAATATCCGTTAAGGATGATGCCACAAATAAGTTGACTCCAATTGGTGGTGTAACGAAACCAATTGCAAGGTTTACAACCATCATAACACCAAAATGAATCGGATTCATACCGATTGCTGTAACGATCGGTAATAAAATTGGTGTCAAAATAAGAATCGCTGGTGTCGTATCCATGACCATACCTACGATCAACAAGAATATATTGATCACAAGCAAGATCACAATCTTATTATGGAAGTTACCTAAGATCCATGCACTAATGGACTGTGGTACACGCATCAATGTTAATACTCTTGAGAATGCAATGGATGCTGCCAAGATAAACAGAATAGGTGCATATGTTCTCACACCTTCTACCATGATTCCCCAGATATCTTTAAATTTCATGGATTTATAGATAAATAAACTGACTACTAAAGAGTAAAATACAGAAATAACCGCTGCTTCTGTTGGGGATGCGATTCCTGTGTAAATACATCCAAGGATGATAACCGGACTTAAGATTGCAAAAAAGCTTTCTTTAAATACTCCAATAAATCCTTTTGCATGTAACTGATCGATCTCTGCTGCGATCTTTTCCTTATCTTCTCCATGTTTTTTACAATAATAAATGGCATACACCATCAATAAGGCACCAATCAATAATCCTGGTACAACTCCTGCCATAAACAGATCACTTACAGATTCCCCAGATGCCATACCATACATGATAAATGGGATACTTGGCGGTATGATAACTCCAAGCCCGCCCGCAACTGCTACGATTGCTGTTGAAAATGACTTGTCATATCCTAAACGAACTAAGATTGGAATTGTCATGCTTCCTACTGCTGCTACAGTTGCAGGTGCAGATCCTGAGATTGCTCCATAAAATAAACAGGTTACAATTACTGCACATGGCATTCCTGCCGTTAATTTTCCAATAAAAAATGCAAAAACATCAAAAATCTTCTTAGAGATTCCACCTTTTGCCATGATCATTCCAGATAATACGAACATTGGAACTGCAAGTAATGGGAAACTGTCGATTCCTCCAAGCATAGAACGAATAACAAACTGTCCACTTGCTGTAAATGACGGATCAAATGCTCCTGGAAGTACAGATACGATCCCAAGGGCGATTGAAATCGGAATTGCAATGATCAAACAAACAAAGAAGAGTAAAAATACGACTGCTGCTGACATTTATTTTTCCTCCTTTTCTTCATCTTTGCGGATCACAATCTTAAATTCAATGATCCAACGCTGGATGATACGAAATGCTACTAAAACAAAACTAAACAGCGGGGCTGCCTGAATATAATACATTGGAATCTGACATGCGGGACTTACCTGTCCACTTTCAAATGCACTCTTTAGATAAAGAACTGCATATGGAATCAGATATAAAAACAAGGCAAGTTCGATCGTGTGGTTCACCACTTTAAACAATGCTTTCCCTCTTCTTGGAAACATTGCTACAAACTGTTCAATTTTAATGGAAATACATTTCTTAGTACAATAACTAACACTGATAAAGCCTGACCAGATAAACAAATATCTTGTCAGTTCCTCTGACCATGAAAGGGAAGCTCCAAGTGCATATCTTGCAAATACCTGGATTCCCATGATCACTGTCATTGCAATCAATAATGCTACCATTAGAAATTCTTCCAGATTCTCATCAAGCCATTTTAGCATGATTCACCTCTTTCTACTTTCTATAACAAAAGTCTTTATTTTCACAAACTATGGCAAAACTTTAACGATTTGCCCTACTAAATTATACCGAAAAAATAGGATTTCAGCAAATATTTTTTATGTATTTAAAAAAGAGGAAAAGAATAACCAAGAATCTTCTCCTCTTCTGCATTTAATTTTTAAAGATTCAGTTCTTATAATCCCTGATTTTCATGAAGGAACTGAAGCATATTATTTAAGTCATTGACTGCTGCCTGTCCAGGTGCAGATGCTTTTTTCGCTGCTCCGAATGTAAGAGCAGATCCGAATACTTCACCGCAAAGACGGCTGATCAGCCCTGTTCCTGCCATAGACATTGTGATGATCGGACGATCTGCATGTTCTGTATACATTTCTTCTGTTGCACAAAGAAGTGTTAATACGTCACGTCTGCAAGTTGGCATAACTGCGATCTTAGGAATATCAGCACCAAGTTCCTGCATTTTGCAAAGTCTTCTTACGATTTCATCTTTTTCAGGTGTTTTGTCAAAATCATGGTTAGATGCAACAACTTTTACTCCACATTCGTGAGCTGCTGCTACGATCTCTTTTACGATCTCATCCCCTGTAAATGCTTCTACGTCTACAAGATCAACATATCCTGTTTTCGCAGCAGCGATATTTAATTCTTTATAAGGTTCGGCTTCGATTGCTTTTTCTCCACCTTCTTTTGATGTACGGAATGTGAAAAGAATTGGTGTTTCACCTAAAGCTTCTCTTAAATCTTTTAATACATCTTCTACTTTATCAAATTCGAAAACTCCTTCGAACCAGTCAACACGCCATTCAACAACGTCTACTGGGATGCTGTCAAATGTTTTCGCTTCTGCGATGATCTCATCTTTTGTAACACCTACGATAGGTACACAGATTTTAGGAACTCCGCTTCCGATTTCAACATTTCTTACTTTTACTGTATTCATTGACAATTTTCCTCCTATTGTCTGAACATTCTCCCGAAGCATAAACCTCGGGAGTTCCTGTTACCAATACTAATTAATTTTTAGATGCTTCTTCTGCATTCTTTAATAATACACCATATCTTACGTTTACGAAAAGTGCTAATAAGATTCCGATTGCTGTAATTACGATATTCATCATGATTACGCTTGTAGATGTCATTTTTGCAGCTGCTGTTAAGATTGTGTAGTTACATAAGCTAGATGCGATCATAACTAAACTTGTGATTGTTCCTTTGATTTTAGGGAACAGATCATTTACAACGGCTGTTGCCATCTGAAGTACTCCGCCTGCTGCTGCATATCCGATCACGAATGCTCCAACATAGCAAATCATAGGTGTCTTAATAATGTAAACTAATGCTAACATTACAAGAGAGATCGCTGGGTAGATCACTAGGAATCTTACCTGTTTGAATTTTGTGATCAATACACTTGTTACGAATAATGCTACCATTGTACCTGCAGAATAGTATGTCTGCATCACAGATACGTTCTGAGATGGGATTTTTGCAATTTCAGTACCAAATGTCTGAGCACAGTTTAACCATAACTGGAATGTAGCTGTACTTGTGAATCCGATCAGGATCAATGCAATACTCTCAATAGAGAAATGTGCATTCTTTAAGTTGCTGATGAAAGATTCAGATTTTCCTGCTTCAGATGTTGCTGGGAATGGAGCAAAGATTGCTAAGATTCCCATGATACCGATGCATACACCAGCGATAACTGGAAGCATTAAGTATGACATGCTTGTTCCTGCTACAACACCTAAGAAGAAAGGCATTAATAACTGTGCAACAGAAATGAAGAATTTGATCCCCATTGTTGCGATACCTGTATATTTGTAAATAATTTCAGTTACAGCTGGGTATGTTGCTGTATCTAAGAATGAGTTCGCGATACCACCAAGAACTGCTGCGATATAAGCAATTGTTGTATTTGGTGAGAATGCGATCCCTACTAAGAAAATAACGTATGAAGCACATCCAATGATCACTGATAAACGACGTCCTAATTTGTCAGATAAAGGTCCTGCAAATGGAAGGGAGATCAAACGTCCCAATCCTAATGCTGCTGCAATGGAGGTTACTGCCATAACATCTTTTAATCCCCACTGGCTTGCGAGCATTTCTTTTACTACCTGCTGACTTAAGATGGAACATCCGATTCCATGAATGAAATAGTTCAGATAAAGAACTAAGGCACTTGGTATGTATTTTTTATCCATTTTAATAATTCCTCTCGTTTGCTATATGGTTATGACTGATCTTAGTCATATTTGATATCTAATACTTCTTTCATATGGTCGATCGGCATATGTTTTCCTGTCCATAAATGGAAAGCAGCATCTCCCTGGAATAACATCATTCCAAGACCGTTCATTGTCTTACATCCAGCTTTCTTAGCAAGTCTTAATGTTTCTGTCTCTCTTGGAGCGTAAACTGTATCTGTTACGATCAGGTCTGGACGGAAGTATGTTTCATCAGGAACAACTGTCTGTCCTTCTAATGGTTTCATTCCTACACCAGTTGCCTGTGCGAATAAGTAGCTGTCTGCGATTTCTTCTCTTAATTTATCTTTGTCATCAAGATCGTAAAGATTTACGATACAATCTGTGTTTTCACGGATCTTCTTTACTGTTTCTTCAGCATTAGCCCAGAATTTATCTTTGATATTGAAGATTGACATTTCTTTGACACCGTCTAATGCAGCCTGAATCTCGATTGCTGTCGCAGCTCCACCAGCACCAGCGATTGTCATTTTTTTACCGATCACATCAATATCGTTGTCTTTTAATGACTGCATGTATCCGATACCGTCTGTGATATGTCCGATCAGTTTTCCGTTGTCATTTACGATCGTGTTAACAGCTCCTGCCATTTTAGCTGCTGGAGATAACTCGTCTAAGTACTGTCCTACAACTGTTTTGTTCGGCATTGATACGTTAGATCCAACCATCTTTAAAGCACGAAGTCCTTTGACTGCATCCTCTAATGTGCTGTTGTCAACTTCGAATGCTAAGTATGCATAGTCAAGTCCTAATGTTGCGAATGCTTCATTATGCATTGCAGGTGAGCTTGAATGTCTGATTGGATAAGCCATTAATCCGATTAATTCAGTATGTCCTGTGATTCTCTCTGCCATAATTTTACTCCTTAAATAATATGCTTGTTATTAGTTTCATTCACCCAAAAGTTAATTTTTTAACAACCTTATGGCTATATTATATTCCATATTGATTGATACTTCCAATATATCTTTTAGTGTTTTTTGATAGCTTCAGGCTATCAATCGTGTTATAATGAAAATAACTATTAACTGCTATAATAAGGAAGGTGTTTAACTGTTAAAATAGGCTTATAAAAAATTATAAATATATGTTGGATTTTATAATTTTTATTGGTAGAATAAATTATAAATATTATATGGAGGATTTGTTTATGAGTAAATATTATTCTATCAATAAATTTTCAAAAATATTAGGTGTATCGGCTCAAACATTAAGGAATTGGGATAAAAAGGGTAAACTTCATCCACATCACACTTCCAGTAATGGATATAGATATTATTCGCATGAGCAATTAAATCAAGTTATGAATGTAAAACCTAATTTAGAT